>Ga0255338_1002856_pt1 | contig 23022 bp, 24 predicted proteins | sample MeOH1_35cm_T4_19_FD_203715 | JGI IMG/M metagenome (GOLD analysis project Ga0255338, IMG submission 203715) | Sandy soil microbial communities from University of British Columbia, Vancouver, Canada - MeOH1_35cm_T4_195 | ecosystem: Engineered > Artificial ecosystem > Sand microcosm > Unclassified ...
TCGGCGCCAACGTGCTGGAGAAGGTCGGCGTCTCCACCCAGGCGCTGGGTGGCGGCGACGTGTTTCCGGCGCTCGAGCGCGGCGTGATCGACGCCGCCGAATACTCGAATCCCGGCGTGGACGAGGCTCTCGGGTTCGACCAGGCAGCCAAGTACTACTACTTCCCGGGCTGGCACAACCCCACCAGCCCCGAGTGGCTGATGGTCAACACCGACGCCTACGCCAAGCTCACCGCCGGCCAGAAGGGCGCGCTCGACATGGCCTGCGGGGACACCGTCGCGCGCAGCATCGCCGAGGGCGAGGTGGTGAGCATGCAGGCCTTGCAGCGGCTGCGCGCCAAGGGTGTGCAGGTGCGGCGCTGGAAGCCCGAGGTGATCAGGGACCTGCGCGGCTTGTGGCACAACGAGGCCGAGCGGCTGAGCGGTGAGAACGCCAATTTCAAGAAAATCTGGACGTCCATGTCCAGCTTCCGCAAGGCCTACGCCGCGCAGCACGAACTGCAGCGGCTGGAGTGATCGTGGCGGCCCGTCCGGATCCCGCCGAGGCGGGTGTGCCCCCGCTCGCCCCCCGCAAGGGCGCCAACGCGGTCCTGCAACGAGCCGAGCGGCTCGACCGCGTCGTCAGCGCCGCGGGGATGGCGGGCGGCTGGATGATCATGCTGCTGGTGGTGGTGGTGTGCGTGGACGTGATCACGCGGAAATTCATCACCTTCCACTCCACCTTCCTGCAGGAACTGGAGTGGCACATCCACACGATGGTGTTCGCGCTGTCCTTCGGCTTCGCCTACCTGCGGGGGGCGCACGTGCGCATCGACGTGATCCGCGACCGGCTCTCGCGCACCGCCCGGGCCCGGCTGGAGCTGGCCGGCATCATCCTGCTGCTGGTTCCATTCGCCCTGCTGATCCTGTGGGTCGGCATCACTTTCGCGCACCAGGCCTTCGTGCAGAACGAGGGTTCCACGTCGGCGCAGGGCATCCCGCACCGCTGGATCATCAAGTCCCTCATCCCGCTCGGGATGGTGCTGCTGCTCACGGCTGCAGGAGCCACGGCGATGCGGGCCTGGTGCTACGTGCGCGGGGAGACCGGCCCGCCGGAGGCCTTCGAGCCGGACGCGGTGACGCTCGATGCGAAGGAAGCTGCCTGATGGACTACCTTGTCGACCACCTGGCCATCTTCATGTTCGTCGCGCTCGCGGGGATGCTGTTTTCGGGGTTTCCCGTCGCGATGGTGATCGGGAGCATCTCGGTTGTCTTCGGCCTCATCGGCGCCGCGTTCGGAGTGTTCTCGCCCACCGAGTTCTTCAACTTCCTGCCGCGCATGTGGGGCGGGGCGGCGGAGAACCTGGTGCTGATCGCGGCGCCGCTCTTCATCTTCATGGGCGTGCTGCTCGAAAAGAGCGGCGTGGCTGCGGACCTGCTGCGCTGCCTGCAGTTGCTGCTGCGGCGGGTACCCGGCGGGCTGGCGCTGGGCGTGGCGCTCATGGGCACGATCATGGCGGCCACCACCGGCATCATCGGTGCGTCGATCGTCATGCTGTGCATGCTGTCGCTGCCGGTGATGCTGCAACAGGGTTACGACAAGGGCCTGGCAACCGGCGTCATCGCCGCTTCGGGCACGCTCGGCATCCTGATCCCGCCCAGCATCATGCTGGTGATCATGGGAGACCTGATGCAGATCTCCACCGGCAAGCTGTTCCTGGGCGCGATGTTGCCAGGACTCGCGCTGGCCGGCCTGTACATGGTCTACATCGTCGTCGTCTGCTGGTTCAAGCCGAAGCTCGCACCGCCGATGCCGGCGGACGACATGTCGATCCCGACCTCCAAACTGGTGAAGTTGCTGGTGAAAGGCTTCGTGCCGCCTACCGTCCTGATCAGCCTGGTGCTCGGCTCCATCTTCTTCGGATGGGCCACGCCGACCGAGGCGGCGGGCGTGGGGGCGCTGGGCGCCCTGTTGCTGGCGCTGTCGTACGGCAGGCTCTCCTGGCGGCTGGTGCACGAGTCGGTGCGTTCCTCCACGCTCACCATCGGCATGGTGTTCCTGGTCATCCTGGCGGCCACCTGCTTCTCCTACGTGTTCCGCTCGCTGGGCGGAGACGACGTGATCCACGACTTCCTCAACACCAGCGGGCTCGGCCCGTGGGGGCTGCTGTCGGTCCTGATGCTGGCGATCTTCCTGCTCGGGTTCTTCTTCGACTGGCTGGAGATCATCCTGATCGTGCTGCCGATCTTCGTTCCGGTGATGTCCACGCTGGACTTCTCCACGCACGTGCAGGACAAGCAGGAAGTCCTCTACTGGTTCGCCGTGCTGGTCGCCGTCAACCTGCAAAGCTCCTTCCTCACGCCGCCGTTCGGGTTCGCCCTGTTCTTCATCAAGGGCACGGCGCCGCCATCGGTCCGCATGGAGCACATCTACAAGGGCATCGTGCCGTTCGTGGGGCTGCAGGTGGTGGGGATCCTGCTCGTGATGGCATTCCCGGAGATGGTGCTCTGGCTGCCGCGCCTGCTACTCGACAAATGAAAAGGACATCAATGATGAATTCCTGGGAAAGCTACCTCTCGGAGGCGGACCGCGCGACGCTCGCGCGCGGCAAGTGGGGCCAGCGGATCCAGCCGGGCGCGCGGCCGGCCGTGGTCTCGATCGACGTGCAGAACTACATGGTGGGGCGCCGCGGCGAGCCGGACGGGGCGTATCCCTTCAGCTGCGGCGGGATCGGCTGGGCCGCCGTCGACGCCGCCAAGGAGATCCTCGCCGCCGCTCGCGACGCGGGCGCGCCGGTGCTGTACACGCGCTTCGCGCTCGACGCGGCCGGCCACGAGGGCGGGATGTTCACGCGCAAGGTGGGCAAGGGCGTTGGCGAGAACGCGTTCCTCGAAGGCACGCGCGGCGCCGAGCTGCTGGCGGAGATCGGCCCGCAGCCGGGCGACCACGTGTTCACGAAGAAGAAAGTGAGCGCGTTCTTCGGCACCCCCCTGCTGTCCTACCTGGTTGACCTGCAGGTCGACACGGTGATCGTGATCGGCGGCTCCACCAGCAACTGCGTGCGCGGCACGGTGGTGGATGCGTCCCAATACAACTTTCGCGTCCTGGTGCCCCAGGAGGCGGTGTTCGACCGCATCCCGCTGTCGCACGCGGTGTCGCTGTTCGACATGAACCGCACCTATGCCGACGTGCTGCCCACGAGCGAGGTGGTCGCCTACCTGCGCGGCATCGCGGAGCAGCGCGCCGCCGGCGAGGCTACCCGCGCCCCGGCCCTTCTTTCCACCTGAATCGCAGCAAGAGGATCCCATGAACAAGAGACATCTCCTCGCCGCCGGCCTGCTGGCCGTCGCCTCCGCCTTGGCACCCGCCGCCTACGCCCAAGAGCCGATCAAGCTCAAGGTTGCGTCGAATTACCCGGCCACGTCGCTTTTCAGCCGGGTGCAGAAGCACATGCTCGACGAGGTGACCAAGACCACCAACGGGCGGATTACCTTCGAGTGGTATTACGGCGGCGTGCTCCTGAAAGCTGCGGACGTGTTTCCCGGCGTCGGGCGCGGCGCCGCGGACATCGCCTTCACCGTACCCGCCGCGTTCAATCCGCGCGAGTACCCGATCAGCGGCGTCACCCTGCCGTTCCTGACCGAGAACGTGCAGGCGGCGAGCCTGGCGTTCCGCGATTGGTACAACACGACGCCGGCCGTGCAGAAGGAGTACCAGCGCAACAACGTACGCTTCCTCCTGGCCGTGCCGGCGTCGGAGAACGTGCTGTGGAGCCAGAAGAAGGTGACGACCGCCGCCGACCTCAAGGGCATGCGCATCCGTATGCTGGCGGGTCCCGGCGACGCGCTCTCGCTGCTGGGTGCCACGGCGGTCACCGTTCCCTACACCGACGCCATCGACCTGCTGTCGCGCGGCGGCGTCGAGGCGATTTCGGCGACGCCCTTCGAACAGGGCGTGAAGGACGGCCTGCCGGAAATGGTCAACTATCTTTCGTCTGCCGGCCGCATGGGCGTGTATGCCGCGGTGATCACGGCGATGAACCTCGACCGCTGGAACGCGCTGCCCAAGGACGTCCAGGACGCGTTCCTGAAGGCAGCGGACAACGCGATCCAGTACTACGCCGAGGCCCAGGGCAAGGACGCCGACGAGTCGGTCGAGATCCTGCTGAAGGCCAAGCGGGTGCAGGTGATGAAGATGAGCCCAGAGGAGGAGAAGGCCTGGCGTGACAAGACGCACGACGCGGTCGTGAGGAAGTATCACGAGCAGGTGGCGCGTACCGGCGCCGACGGCAACCAGCTGGTGGCCGGCTACACCGCGCTCGTGCGCAAGTACGAGAAGACCAACCCGTACCAGACCGGGATCGACCGCTACTTCGCCCGGAAGAAGTAATGCGCCAGGCGCTGCTTACGTGCGCCAGGCGCACCAATGCCGTGTCGCGCGGCATGGCGCGCCTGACGGGGCTGCTGATCATCGTCCTGATGCTCGGCGTGGTGACGGACTCGCTGCTGCGCGGCGGCGCCAACATCGCGCTGTGGGGCGTGCTCGAACTGAGCACCATGATGCTGCTGGCGCTGGTCTACCTGGGCTTGCCGGCAACGCAGGCGGAACGGATGAACTTCCGCGTGTCGGTTCTCACTGACCGGCTGCCCCCGCGCCTGCACCTCATCGTGGGCGGCCTGATGCTCCTGCTGCAGCTTGTCGTGCTGGCCATCCTTTGCTGGTTCGGCTGGGGCAGCGCGCTGTTCTCGTATCACCGGCAGGAAGTGTCCATCGGCCTGGTGGAGATTCCGCTCTGGCCGCACCGGACCCTGGTGGCGCTGGGCCTCACGCTGCTGTGGTGGCAGACCGTCGTCAGCGCGATCGAACTGGTGCTCGAGGGCAAGCACCCTTATGAGCTGGACCTGCAGGCGGAGGTCGAGGGAGCGATCGGGAGGCAGGCATCATGACGGCCGGCGCACAGGGGCTGCTGATGGTCGCCGGGCTGTTCGTGCTGCTTGGCCTGGGGCTGCCGATCGCCATGTCGCTGCTGGCGAGCGGCGTCATCGCCATTCTTGCCGTGCAAGGCTGGTCCGCCGCCGACTACCTGCTCGGCGCGCTGCCCTATTCGAACGCGGCGGAGTTCGCCTTCATCGTGATCCCGCTGTTCCTGTTCATGGGACACATGGCCTTTTCGGCCGGTGTTTCCGAGCGCGGCTTCCGCGCGGCACTCGCGTGGTTCGGCCACATTCCCGGCGGGCTGGGGATCGCGGCTGTGGCTGCGTGCGCGGCGTTCGCGACGGTGTCGGGGTCGTCGATTGCGACGGCTGCGACGGTGGCGCGGGTGGCAGTCCCGGAAATGCTCAAGGCGGGCTACAGCAAGCGACTCGCAGGCGCGTTGGTCGCCACCGGCGGCACGCTTGGCGTCCTGATCCCGCCCTCCAGCGTCATGGTGCTGTACTCGATCGCGACCGAGACGCCGATCCCCCATCTGTTCATGGCCGGCATCCTGCCCGGCATCCTGACTGCCGTGCTATACGGCGTGCTGATCCACATGACGGTCCGCAGGCATCCGTCGATGCGGAAGATGACCGTGCTGCCGCGCAGCCCGATGAAGCAGCGCCTGCGGCTCACGCTGGGCTCGTGGGAGATCATCCTGTTGTTCGGGGTGGTGATGGGCACGCTGTACACGGGCCTGGCGACGGCGACCGAAGCCGCAGGCTATGGCGCGCTCGCAGCCCTGGCCGTGGCGGTCGCGCGCGGCACCCGGTGGAAAGAAGTGAAGCAGGGGCTGCAGGTGTCCGGCGCCAGCACGGCCTCCATCTTCTTCCTGATCATCGGCGCCGGCGTCTTCAGCGTGGCGCTCGCCACCACCCAGCTGCCGCAGCAGATCGCCGGCGCGGTCATTTCGATGCAACTGCCCCCGGTGCTGCTGATGATCCTGCTGCTGCTGCCGTTCCTGGTCCTCGGCTGCTTCATCGACGCCGCTTCGATGGTGCTGCTGACCATGCCCATCATCTTCCCCATCGTGAAGCAGGCCGGCATCGACCCGGTGCTGTTCGGGATCCTGGTGGTCAAGATGACCGAAATCGGCAACATCACACCGCCCGTCGGCCTCAACGTGTTCGTGGTGAGCACGACCTGTCCGGAGATCCCGGTGCGGGAGGCCTTCCGCGGCATCCTGCCATTCTTCTTCGTCGAGCTGGTCATCGTGTGCCTGCTGATCGCATTCCCCATCATCACCCTCGGCATGGTGCGCTGAGGCAAGGAGAGACCTGCATGGAAAAGCAGCATGATCGCGCTGCCGGCCTCCGGGCGGACTACCTGCGCAAGGGCTTCCTGGGCCAGGTCGGTTTCGGCCGCAGCCCCTGCCTGCTGGTGGTCGACCTCACCAATGGCTTCACCGACCCTGCTTCGCCGCTGGGATCCGACCTGACGCAGGTGATCGCCGCCAACAACGAACTGCTCGCCGTCGCCCGCCAGCGGCGCATCCCGGTGATCTTCAGCATCGTGCGCTACGACCACGAGCGCGAGGCCGGCCTGTGGCTGCGCAAGGTCCCCGGCCTGGCTATCCTGAAGACCGGCAGCGGCACCGAAGACGTGGACGCGCGGCTTCAGCCTGGAGCGGACGAGCAGATTCTGGTGAAGAAGTTCGGCTCGTGCTTCTTCGGCACGACGCTAGCCAGCCAGCTCACCTCCCAGGGAATCGATACCGTCATCGTCACGGGCGTGTCCACCAGCGGCTGCGTGCGCGCGACCGTCGTCGACGCCGTGCAACATGGCTTCCGTGCCATCGTGCCGCGCGAGGCGGTGGGCGACCGTGCGCAGGCCCCCCACGAGGCGAACCTGTTCGACATGCAGGCCAAGTACGCGGACGTGCTGGAGCTGGCACAGGTCAGGGACTACCTGCAATCCGTGCCCCGCTGATGTCCTTGAAGGAAAACGCAATGCATGCTCCCAGTTCCGCGGCCGCCGAGGCCGCCCCGATTCCCGGCTCCGCCGTCACCGCCACGCGCGAGGCGCTCGCCAGCATTGAACGGTGGAACCCCGTCATCAACGCGATGATTACCGTGACCGCCGACCGCGCGCTGCAGAAGGCTGCGGAGCTCGATGCGGCCGCCGCCGCCGGCGAATGGCGCGGCGTCCTGCACGGCCTGGTGATGAACCTGAAGGACAACATCGACCTGGAAGGCGTACCGACTACGGCCGCCACCGTGCTGCGCCGCGGCCACCGGGCGGAGCGCAACGCTTTCATCACCGACCGCCTCGAGCGCAACGGCGCGGTGATCGTCGGCAAGTCCAACCTGCACGAGTGGGTGTTCGGCCCGACCAGCCAGAGCCGCCATTTCGGGCCCGTGCGCAACCCGTGGAACCCGGGCCACATTCCGGGCGGGTCCAGCGGCGGCTCGGGAGCGTCGGTGGCGGCGGGAATGGCGACCGTCTCCATTGGCAGCGACACGGCTGGCTCGATCCGCATTCCCGCGTCCTTCAACGGCGTGGCCGGCCTGCGGCCCACTGTCGGCCGCATCTCCGGACGCGGCAGCGTGGGAGTGAGCGCGCCGTTCGACACGCTCGGCCCGTTGGCCCGGCGCGTGTCCGACGTGGCGCGCGTGTTCGCTGTGATCGCCGGGTACGACCCCCTCGATCCGGTTTCGGTGGATGTCCCCGTGCCGAACTTTCTGCCGACGCTGTCGGAGCCGGTGCGCGGCATGCGCATTGGCGTGATGCGGCGCTGGTTCTTCGACGGCCTGCACCCTGACCTGGCGACCGCGATGGAGCGTGCCATCGGCGTGTTCCGTGACCTCGGAGCGACCATCGTCGACGTCGACCTCGGCGATGTCGAGAAGGCGCAGGAGATGCTGGCCTTCGGCGTGGTGGTCGCGGACGCGATGGAGGTGCACCGCGACCGTGTCGCGGAACACGCGGCCGACTACGGCGAGGACATCCTGATGCGGCTGCGGCTCGGCGAGCAGGTGAGCGGCGTGCAGTACGCGCATGCCCTGCGCTGGATGGAGCGCTTCCGCCAGCGCCTGCGGGGTGTCTTCGGCGAAGTCGACGCGATGCTGTCGCCTACCACCGCGATCCCGGCGCCGGCCGTCGAAGGGCTGGACTTCGGGCAGGCGATCCGCGCAGTGCCGCGCCTGACCTGCGTGTACGCGTCGGCCGGTGTGCCGGGGCTGGCGGTGCCCTGCGGCTTCACCGCCGGCGGCCTGCCGTTGTCGCTGGAACTGGCGGGCCCCGCCTTCGGCGAGCCGCAGATCCTGCGCCTGGGCCACGCCTTCCAGGGAGTGACCGACTTCCACCTGCACCGGCCGAAGCTGCCGGCGTGAGCTCAGGCCCGCGGCGCCCGCGCCCGCGCCCGCGCCCGCGCCCGCGCCGGCGCCGCGGGTTCCTGCTGGGGTTCCTCGGCTTCACGCTCGGAGCGATGCGCGCGGAACCTCGTGCGCTGGGTGTACATGCCGCTGGGATAGTGACCCACCGAAATCTCGACCGTGGCGCCGCCGCGGTCCAGGAAGTGGCGGGTGATGCGCAACGCCGCCTGGCCATCGGCCGCCTTGAGGGCCAGCGCGACATCGGCGTCGAGATTCACTGCGGTGATTTCCTGCTGCACCTCGATGATCCGCACCCCGTAATGCTCCTCCACCAGCGCATAGATCGGCCGCGTGAAGGTCTTGTCGCGGCTCACCGCATCGGCGTATTCGGGCCGCACGTAGGCCCGCAAGTGACCCAGGGGCCGCTTCTGGTCGGCCACCTTGCGCAGCAGCGTGACTTCGAACCAGACCTGGCCGGGCTTGCAGTGGTACTCCGCCGCGAAGGCCGCATCGGCGACGATTTCCCTGCGTCCGAGCACGCGCATCTCGGTGGACTCGGCGAACTGCAGCAGGTCACCGATGGTGTTGATCCCGCCGAAGACGCGCGGCGACTCGGACGGGGAGCGCACGCGCGTGCCGATGCCCGCGTGCGAGGAGATGAGGCCTTCCTCCTTGAGTTCACGCAGCGCCTGCCGCACCGTGTGGCGGCTGACGCCGTAGCGGCTGGCGATCGCATCCTCCGTCGGCAGCAGGCCGCCCACGGGGTAGCGCTTCTGCACGATGTCGCGCGTCAATGCCTGGGCCAGCGACGCGTAAAGGGGCTGGCGCCCGGCGTCCAGGAGGGGCTGGGAGGCGGGCGGCGCCGGCTTGCCGGCCGGGACGGCCTTGGGGGGGAGGGAGCTGGCGCGTGCTTTCATGGCGGAATGGATGGGAAAGTAGACGGATTGTGCAGGAAGGAGCAGCGCGATCACGGGTATTCCCTCTCTCCCATGAACGCCGCCTGGGAGCATATTGTACGTACATTCGTACATTAATAGTCGCCTACTCGACAGTGCGTCGGCAAGACGCAACGGAGCGGGGGACAGCAGGAGGCACACGCGGCGTGAGCACGAACAAAGATCCGGGGGCAAGCCAAGGCGCGGCCCCCCAGCCCCTCGCGGGCACCAAGGTCGTCGACATCTCCAACTTCCTCGCGGCGCCCCTGGCCTCGATGTTCCTCGCGGACTTCGGTGCGGACGTGATCAAGGTGGAGCGGCCCGGCCTCGGCGACGAGGTGCGGCGCTGGGGCGAGGTGAAGAACGGCGTCGGCCTCTACTACAAGGCCGTGAACCGCGGCAAGAAGTCGGTGACCGCCGACCTGCGCACGCCCTTCGGCGTGGAGGTCGTCAAGCGCCTCGTGAAGGATGCCGACATTCTGGTGGAGAACTACCGCCCGGGCACCATCGAGAAGTGGGGCCTGGGCCCGGACGTGCTGCGGGCGATCAATCCCGGCCTGATCGTGCTGCGCGTCACCGGCTTCGGCCAGACCGGTCCCAACGGCAAGCGGCCCGGCTTCGGCACGATCGCCGAAGCCTACGCGGGCTACGTCTACATCTCTGGCCAGCCCGAAGGCCCGCCTCTATTGCCCGGCTTCGGCCTGGCCGATTCCACCACCGGCCTCATGGCGGCCTACCTCGCCTCCATTGCCCTGCACGAGAAGCGCCGCAGCGGCCAGGGGCAGGTGATCGACCTGGCCCTCTACGAGACGCTGCTGACCCTGCTCGGGCCGCAGGTGGTCAACTATGACCAGCTCGGGATGATCCAGGAGCGCGCCGGTTCCCGCCTGCCGTTCACCGCGCCGCGCAACATCTACCGCACCCGCGACGAAAAGTACATCTCGGTGGGCGGCAGCGCGCAGTCGATCTTCGAGCGCATCTGCACCGCGCTCGAGATTCCCGAACTCCCGCGCGACCCGCGCTTCGCCAACAACCGTGCCCGGCTGGACAACGTCGACGCGCTCGACGACGTGCTGCAGGCGGCCATCAGCCGCTTCGACCGCGACGAGCTGATGCGCCGGTTCGTGGCCCTGGAGGCGGCGATCTCCCCGGTGAACAACGTGGAGGACGTGATGCGCGACGAGCACATAGTGGCGCGCGAGAACATCGTCTCGCTGCCCGACGAGGAGCTGGGCGCGCCGCTGCGCATGCAGAACGTCGTCGGCAAGCTGTCCCGCACGCCGGGCGCGATCCGCCATACCGGGCCCCGCCTTGGCCAGCACAACCGCGAAGTGCTCATCGACCTGCTCGGTTTCACCGAGGAGGAACTGGTGCGGCACGACATCGATCCCGGTGGGCCGCACGGCGCATCCGGAACCAGAAACTAGGAGTCCCATGCCTGTCTTTCGCACTTTCCTGTTCGCCCCGGGCAACCATCCGCGCCGGGTGGAGAAATGCCTCACCCTCGGTGCCGACGCCGTGATCCTCGACCTGGAGGACGCCGTTGCCAACGCCGAGAAGGTCGGGACGCGTGCCATGGTCGTCGAGGCGCTGGGCCGCCCGCGGCCCTGCCGCGGCTACGTGCGCGTCAACTCGCTCGGCACGCAGTGGAGCCACGGCGACTTCGTGGCGGTGGTCGCCAAGGGTGTCGACGGCATCGTCCTGCCCAAGGTGGAGAGCGCGGCCGACCTGCAGACCGGCGAGTGGCTGCTGGGCGCGCTGGAGCGCGAACACGGCCTCCCCGAGGGCAGCATCGACCTCGTTCCCATCATCGAGACGGCGGCGGGCTACTGCAACATCGCCGAGATCGCGCGGGCCGCCCGCCGCACCCGGCGCCTCGCCTTCGGCGCCGGCGACTTCACGCTGGACCTGGGGCTTACCTGGTCGGCCGACGAACTCGAGCTGCTGCCGTACCGCAGCACGATCATCGCGCAGTCGCGGGCCGCCGGCCTGGAGCCGCCCATCGACACGGTCTGGGTCTCGCTCAACGACAGTGAAGGCTTCGCCCGTTCGGTGCAGCGCTCCAAGGACCTGGGTTTCCAGGGCAAGTTGTGCATCCACCCCGACCAGGTGCCGGTGGTCAACGACTGCTTCCGCCCCACCGACGCGGAACTGTCGCACGCACGCAAGGTGCTGGATGCCTTCGCCCAGGCCGAACGCGACGGCCTGGCCGCCATCCAGGTCGACGGACAGTTCGTCGACTACCCGATCGTCTATCGCGCGCAGCGCCTGATCGAGCGTGCCGACGCGATCAACCGGGCCGCACGTCCGCGCTGAGCCGCCCACTCCCTTCCACATCACCACCGAATACGCATGCTCAAAGATCTTGCCCTGCAGCCCCTCGACGACATCCGCATCCTCGACGTCTCCAGCTACCTCGCCGGTCCGTTCTGCTCCACCCAGCTCGCCGAGTTCGGCGCCGAGGTGTGGAAGATCGAACTGCCGAAGATCGGCGACGCACTGCGCCGCTTCGGCACCATCACCGAGAACGGCGACTCGCTGCCCTGGCTGTCCGAGTGCCGCAACAAGAAGTCGATCACCCTCGACATGCGCACGCCCGAAGGCGCCCGCCTGATGAAGCTGCTGGTGAAGGAGGTCGACGTGCTGGTCGAGAACTTCCAGCCCGGCACGCTGGAGAAGTGGGGCCTGGGCTGGGAGACGCTCAAGGAAATCAACCCGCGCCTGGTCATGGTCCGCATCTCGGGCTACGGCCAGACCGGACCGTACCGCGACCGCCCCGGCTTCGGCCGCATTGCCAATGCCTTCGGCGGCCTGGCCTTCCTGGCCGGCTATCCGGACCGGCCGCCGGTGACGCCCGGCTCGGCCACCATCCCCGATTACATGGCGGGCCTGTATGGCGCGCTGGGCGCAATGCTGGCGCTGAAGGCGCGCGAACGCACCGGGATCGGCCAGATGGTGGACATCGGCCTGTACGAGCCGATCTTCCGCATCCTGGACGAACTCGCGCCTGCCTACGCGTACAAGGGGTTCGTGCGCCAGCGCATGGGGCCGGCCACGGTCAACGTGGTGCCGCACAGCCACTATCCGACCAAGGACAATCGCTGGATCGCGATCGCCTGCACCAGTGACAAGATCTACGAGCGCCTGGCCGTCGCCATGGGCCAGCCGGAGCTGGCGCAGCCGGACACCTGGGGCCCGCTGAAGAACCGCGAACGCGACCGCGCGAAGGTCGACGAGCACGTGGGCGCGTGGACGGCGCGGCACGATCGCGCCGAACTGCTGCGCATCTGCGAGCAGGCGCAGGTGCCCTGTGGCCCGATCTACTCGATCGACGAGATCTTCGAGGATCCGCAGTACGCGGCGCGCGGCAACATCCTGAAGATGCAGGACGACCGCGTCGGCGAGCTGCCGATCCCGAACCTGGTGCCGCGCCTGTCCGACACCCCGGGCAGCGTCAACTGGCTGGGCCCCCGCCTGGGCGAGCACAACGACGAAGTGTTCAAGGGCCTCCTGGGCCTGACCGACGAGGACCTGAGCCGCCTTTCCAGCGAAGGCGTGATCTGAGCTCGCGAACAAGGACGCCAACATGCCTGTTTCCGAGCTACTGATCGGGGGCCTCCTCCTCGGCGGCCTGTATGCCCTCATGGCATGCGGCCTCAACCTCATTTTCGGGGTGATGCGCGTGATCAACTTCGCGCACGGCGAGCTGCTGGCGATCGGTGCCCTGAGCACCGTGTCGCTGGTCGGCGGCTACGCCTTTCCGTTCTGGGCCGCGGTGCTGCTCGTGCCGCTGCTCACGGCCGCCATCGGCCTGCTGATGTACAAGCTGGTGCTGCAGCGGCTGGTGCACGCGCCGATGATCATGACGCTGCTGGCCACCTACGCCATCTCCACCATCCTGGTGAATGCGGCCATCCTCACCTGGGGCGGTGGCTACAAGGGCTTGCCCGGCGTCCTGACCGGCTCGGTGCAGTTGCTCGGCGTGAACGTCTCGGTCTCGCGGCTCGTCGCCTTCTTGGTCGCGCTCGGCACCAGCTTGGCGGTGTGGTGGGTCCTGGAGAAGACGCGCTTCGGCCGGGCCGTGCGCTCGGTGTCCCAGGCCCCGGAGCTGGCCGAGATCTCCGGCATTTCCCTCGACTTCGTGCGCAACGCCACCTTCGCCCTCGGGGCGGCCATGGCCGGCCTGGCGGGCGTGTTGATGGCGCCGACCTTCGCCTCCGACCCGCAGCTCGGGGCGCGCTTCCTGATCAAGGCCTTCGCCGTGATCATCGTCGGCGGCATGGGCAGCTACCCCGGCGCGATCGCCGCGGCGCTGCTGCTCGGAGTCGTCGAGGTGGTCGGCGGCTACTTCACCGGTGCGGTGATCGGCTCGGCGCTGCTGTTCCTGCTGATGCTGGCGGTGCTGCTGGTGCGGCCACGCGGCCTGCTGGGCGTGGGTGCGCGCACATGAAGACGCTCGCAATCCTGCTCGCCGCCGGCTTCCTGGCGCTCACCGTGCCTTTCTGGGGCACCGACTACGCGGTGTCGTTCACCATCCAGATGCTCGTGTTCATGATCCTGGCGTATTCGTGGAACCTGATCGGCGGCTACACCGGCTACACCCATTTCGGCCAGGTCTGCTTCTTCGGCGTCGGCGGCTATACCGGCGCACTGCTGGTGACGAAGCTGGGCATCGCCTGGTATTTCGCGGTGCCGCTGGCGGCGCTGATGGGCGTGCTCCTCGCGGTGCCGCTCGGCATGGCGATGCTGCGCCTGAAAGGGCCGTACTTCGCGATCGGCATGTTCGGCCTGGCACGCGTGCTGGAGTCCTTCGTGCTCGGCTTCGACTCGCTCACGCAGGGCGGCACCGGCCTTTACCTCACGCCGCTGTCGAACCTGAAACCGGTGTACTTCACCCTGGTGGTGCTGGCCCTGGTGATGATGATCGCCACCTGGCGCCTGGACAACTCCCGCCTCGGCCTGAAGCTGCTGGCGATCCGGGAGGACGAGCAGGCCGCCGAGGCGCTTGGCGTGCGGACGACGCGGCTGAAGGTGGGCACCTTCGTCGTCTCGGCCATCGCGCCGGCCGCCGTGGGGGCGCTGTACGCTGCCTATCTCGGCTTCATCGACCCGCCCACCGCCTTCTCGCCGGTGATGGAGCTCACCACCATCGCCATCGTGCTGCTGGGCGGGATGGGCACGGTGTTCGGCCCGCTGGTGGGCGCCGTGGTGCTGTCCGTCATCAACGAGCTGTTGTGGGCGCGCTTTCCGGAGGGCTACCTGGCCATCGTCGGCACGCTGATCCTGCTGGCGGTGTTGTTCATGCCGCGCGGCATCGTCAACCTGGCGATGAAGAAGGGCTGGCTGCCCGCGGGCCGCGGCCTGCTGCGGCAGCTGGCGCGCGAGGACGGCCGCGCGCCGCCTAAGCCGGCACCGCCGTTGGCCGATGACGTGAAGAGGGTACAGGCATGAGCGGCAGCGACGACATCCTCGTGGCGGAGAAGATCTCCAAGCGCTTCGACGGGCGCGTGGCGCTGGACGGGGCGAGCCTGACCGTCAAGCGGGGTTCGATCACGGGCGTGATCGGGCCCAACGGCTCTGGCAAGTCCACCCTGTTCAACATCATCGCCGGCACGCTGGCGCCCAACAGCGGGCGCGTGTACATCCAGGGGCAGGACGTGACGGGCTCTTCCGCGGCGGAAATCTGCCGCCGCGGGGTGGGCCGCACCTTCCAGATCAGCCGCCTGTTCGCCGAGATGACCGTGATGGAGAACCTGGTGGCGGTCGCGCATGGCATCGACGACCGCGCCGCGGTCAAGCGCGCGCTGGAGCTGATGGAATTCCTGGAGATCACCTTCATCGCGGACAAGTGGGGATCGGAGCTCTCCTACGGCCAGCGCAAGCTGGTGGAGATCGCCCGGGCGCTGATGCTGCAGCCCGTGATCATGTTGCTGGACGAGCCTTTCGCGGGCATCAACCCGCGGCTGCAGAACCGCATCGTGGAGCACCTGAGGGCCCTGTGCGCCAAGGGGCTCACGGTGTTCTTCATCGACCACGAGATGCGCATCGTGCTGTCCGAATGCGACGTGGTCTACGTGCTGGCCGAAGGCAGCGTGATCGCCAGCGGCCCGCCCGAGCGGGTGCGCGACGACCCGCGGGTGCTGGACGCCTATTTCTGAACCGAGGAGACCCATCCGTGCTGAACCTGCCAGAACGCATCACGCTGAGCGAAGTCAGCCCCCGAGACGGCCTGCAAAGCCTGGACCGCTGGATCGACACCGACACCAAGATCGCCATGATCGACCGGCTCTCGCAAGCCGGCTTCCCCGTCATCGAGGTGACGGGCTTCGTGCGCAACAGCGTGATCCCCAACCTCAAGGACGCGGAGGAGGTCTGCGCCCGCATCCAGCGCCGGCCCGGCACCGTGTACCGCGCCCTGGTGCCCAATGCGCGCGGCGCCGAACGCGCGCTCGGCTCGAAGCTCGACGAGCTGCTGGGGCTGATCACCGTCAGCGAGACCTACCTGCGCAAGAACCAGAACATGTCGCTGCCCGAGGCCATCGAGCAGGGCATCCGCTGCTTCCGGCTGGCCGACGACGCCGGCGTTGGCTTCGTGATGGCCGTCGGCGTCGCCATGTGGTGCGCCTACGAGGGCACCATCCCGCAGGAAAAGACGCTGGCCGTGCTGCGGCAGCTGCGCGAGGGCGGCATCCGCCGCTTCTACATCGCCGGCTCGATGGGCATGGAGGACCCGGCGCAGGTGGGCGCGATCTTCCGCCGCATCGCCAAGGAACTGCCGGACTGCGAAGTGGGCTACCACGTGCACAACCTCTCCGGCTGCGCCACCGCCAACGTGCTGGCCGCCGTGGATGCGGGGGCGAGCTTCATCGAAGGCTCGATCTGCGGCATCGGCGGCGGCATCGCCATGCCGACCAGCGTGGCCTCGGTGGGCAACCTGCCGACCGAAGACCTGGTCTGCATGTTCGAAGCCATGGGCGTGCGCACCGGCGTCGCGCCCGAGGAGGCGGTGGCGGCCGCCCGCGACATCGCCGCCATGCTTGGCATCGAGGCGCGCAGCCACGCGGCCCAGGTCGGCACCCGGGCGGAACTGCTGGAGCAGGGCCGCCACCGTCCGCGCAATCCCCAGACCGCCTGAAACCTTCCTTCCCGAAACAACCCCAGCAGGAGACCCCATGAAATTCTGGTTCACTTCCATCGCAGTCGCAACGGCGCTCGCAGCTCCCTCCTTCGCCCAGGCACAGGACACCGTGCGCATCGGCATCGCGCTGTCGCAGACCGGCAACCTCGCCGACTCCGCCAAGCATTACTGGCGCGGCGTCGAACTGTGGCGCGACGACGTGAACGCGCGCGGCGGCCTGCTGGGCAAGAAGGTCGAATTCGTGGTCTACGACGACCGCTCCGACCCGGCCACTTCGGCGCGCCTGTACGAGCGGCTGATCACCAGCGACAAGGTCGACCTGCTGATCTCCACCATCGGCTCGGCGCAGGCCGCCACGGCCACCGCCGTCGCCGAGAAGCACAAGCGCGTGATGATCAACGGCGGCGGTGCCTCCGAGTCGATCCAGCTGCGCGGCTTCAAGTACATCTTCCAGACCGCGGCGCGCATTTCCGCCTACGTCGACGGCATCGATCCGTTGATGAAGAAGTACCACGTCAAGAGCATGGCCTTCGTGTCGCGCGACTACGGCGCCGCTCGCGACATGGAAAAGGTCGTCAAGGAAATGGCGAAGAAGAACGGCGTGGAAATGGTGATGGACGAGTATTTTCCGTCCGGCAACGTCGACTTCTCCTCCCAGATCGCCCGGGCGCGCCAGACCAAGCCCGACCTCTGGGTGTCGGTGGGCTACCCGAACGAGGCGATCGAGATGACGCGCCAGTTCCGCGCCTCCAATTACACGCCCAAGATCTTCGTGCACAACGGGGTGGCGCAGGAGGATTACCTGAAGGCGGCCGGCAAGGATGCCGAGGGTGCGATCGGCATGTCTCTGTACGAGCCCACGCTCAAGACCACCGGCAACGCCCAGTTCGTGAAGGACTTCCAGGCCCGCTACAAGTACGAGCCGGGCTACTACTCCTCCTTCGGCTACACCGCGGTCAGCGTGCTGGAAGCGGCCGTGAAGAAGGCCGGCTCGTTCGACCAGGAGAAGCTGCGCGGCGTGCTGACCACGATGAAGATGGACACCATCATGGGCAAGCACGAGGTGGACCCGAAGACCGGCATGCAGCTGGGCATCCGTGGCCTGCTGGTGCAGGTGCAGAACGGCCAGCGCGAGATCGTGTGGCCGAACGAACTGAAGACGGCCGACGCCAAGCTGCCCCTGCCCGGCGCCGAACGCTGAAGGGATGAACGCATGAACAGCGGCAAAGCGCCACCGCTCGAGGTGCAGGAGCTGGCGACCGGTTACGGCGACGTGGCCGTGGTCCGGAACGCGACCATGCAGTTCCCGGCGCGCCTGATCACCACCATCATCGGCTCGAACGGTGCCGGCAAATCGACGGTCATCAAGGCCGCCGCCGGCCTGCTGCCGGCGTGGAAGGGCCGGGTGCTGGCCGACGGCGTGGACATCACCCGCGAGCCCGCCTGGCGGCGGGTCCACCGCGGCATCGGCTACGTGCCGCAGGGGCGGGTGGTGGTGCCCGAGATGACGGTGCGCGACAACCTCGAGATCGGCGCGCACATCCTGAAGGGTGACCGGGCGCGGATCGAAGCGGCGATGCAGCGCGTCACGCAGCTGTTCCCCTTGCTCGAGCAGCGCTTCCAGCAGCTTGCCGGAACCATGAGCGGCGGCGAGCAGCAGATGCTGGCGATCGCCCGTGCGCTGATGGCCAGCCCGCGCACGATCATCCTGGACGAGCCCTCGCTGGGCCTGTCGCCGAAGTTCGTGGAGATCGTGTTCGAGAAGTTGCGGGCCTTGCGCGACGAGGGCCTGACCGTGGTCATGGTGGAACAGAAGGCATCGCGGGCGCTCGCGGTGGCCGACCGCGGCTACGTGATGCACCTGGGCCAGGTGGTCTATTCGGGCGAGGCCGCCGAGCTGATGGAGAACGAGAACGTGAAGCGCCTCTTCCTCGGGCTGGTTCCCGAGGACATCCACTTGTTGACGGAGGACGCGGATGCCTGAATCGATACGAACGAACGCGCTGCTGCGGGAGCTGCCCGAGGCCGAGGCCACGGGTGAACTGCGGCACATCTACGGGGAGATCCGGAGGTTGTCGGCGGTGCCGATGGTCGCCCTGATCTACCGCCACCTCGCCACCATCCCGGGGGCACTGGAATGGGCCTGGAGCGTGCTGGAGCCGGCCATGCGGGCGGGCGCGCTGCAGGAAAGCGCATGGCGTTTCGCCGAACGCGCTCGGGTCCTGCGCCAGCCCGCCATCCCGGCCGCCGCCTTGAGTGCCGCAGGCATTTCCGAAGCCGACCAGCGCGTGATCGCGCAGGTCCTGGACGCGTACAACCGCGCCAATCCGGTGAACATCGTGGCGGTGCGCTGCCTGTCGTTGCTGCTGGCCGGCCATCCGTCCACCGGCGGCGCCGCGTCGTCGCCAGATTGGCAGCCGCCGGCGGCCATCCCGTCCCTGCCGCCGATGGTGAATCCGCAGGCGATGCCGCCCGTGGTGCGCGAACTGGCGGTGCTGCTCACCGACCGCGGCTCGAGCAACGCGCCCTCGTCGCTTTGGCCCAGCCTGTACCGGCACCTGGCGCACTGGCCCGCCTTCCTGGGCTATGCGAGCGTCGTGGTGCCACCCGAATTCGAAGCGATCGACACGGTGGCGGCAAAGCTGCGGCAGCAGGTGGACGATGCGGCAGCGACCATCGCTGCAAACCTGCGGCCGACGCCGGCGCACCCCGTGCCGACGGGCGCCGATGCGCAGCAGCTGCAATCGGCCATCGCCCAGTTCAGCCGCCGTATTCCCGAGATGGTGGTGATCGGCAAGCTGTTGCGCGGCGCTCTGTCGCCGTCGTCGTCCTCGTGATCGAAGGAGAGTCCTGCTTGGCAAGCGACAAAGCGATCCGGCTCAGCGCCGACGAGGCCCTGCGCACTCGCCGCTCGGTGCGCGCCTTCCTGCCGGCGCCGGTGCCGCGCACCGAGGTGGAGGAACTGCTGGCGCTGGCCAGCCGCAGCCCGAGCGGAAGCAACATCCAGCCCTGGAAAGTCCATGTGTTTTCCGGCGGACTGCGCCGGACGCTCACGCGCCAGATCCTGGATGCCATCGACGGCGGCCAGGCCGGCCAGCACCAGCGCGAGTGGAACTACTACCCGCAGCAATGGCGCGAGCCCTACCTCGGGCGGCGCCGCAAGATCGGCTGGGATCTGTACGGCCTGCTGGGCATCCCGAAAGGCGATTTCGCGCGCACCGAGCAGCAGCGGCGCCAGAACTACCACTTCTTCGGCGCCCCGGTCGGCATGATGTTCACGCTGGACGAAGACATGGAGATCGGCAGCTGGCTGGACCTGGGCATCTTCATCGGCAGCCTGGCGGTGGCAGCCCGCGGCCGCGGTCTCGATACCTGCCCGCAGGCCGCGTTCGCGGATTTCCACGCCATCATCCGGCCGCTGCTGGGCATCCCCGACAACGAGATCGTCATCTGCGGCATGGCCCTCGGGCACGCGGACCCGGACGCGGCGATCAACCGCCTGCACACCGAGCGCGCAGTGCCGGCGCAGTTTGCCCGCTTCGAGGGCTTCGAGGAATGAGCGCCACGGTGCAATGCGAGGGCACGGCCACCGTGCTCGGCGATGACGTCGACACCGACATCATCTTTCCCGCGCGCTACCTGGCGGTGCTGCGGCCGCAGGACCAGGCGCGGCACCTGTTCGAGCCGCTGGGCGAGCCGCTGCGCCATCAGGTCATCGCCGGCGGCGTGATCGCGGCCGGCTGGAACTTTGGCTGCGGCTCGTCGCGCGAGCACGCAGTCACCGCGATGCTCGGCGCCGGTGTGCGGCTGGTGGTCGCCAAATCGTTTTCCCGCATCTTCTTCCGCAACGCGGTGAACAACGGGCTGGCGGTGGTGATGGACGAGGCGCTCGCCGGCGCGGTGCGCGATGGCGATGTGGTGCGGATCGACCTGCGCGCCGGCAGCGCAAGCGTGGCGGGCGTCGCGCATGCATTCCCGCCGCTGCCCCCCCAGGTGCTGGAGATCCTGGTAGCGGGCGGCCTCTGGGCCGCAACGACCGGACAGCCTGGAGCAAGTGCATGAACGCCACCCTGGCGGAAAAGGTGATGGGACGCCTCGCCGGCCGCGCGGTGCGCGCCGGCGAGATGGTGGAGATCGCGCCGGACTGGACCTTCGCCCTCGACGACGGCATCGGCCTGATCGACCAGAACTTCCGGCGCTACGGCGTGGAAAAGCTGGCACGGCCGGACCGCATCGCGCTCTTCTACGACCACTACGCTCCCGCGGATACGCCGCTGCACGCGCAGATGCACCGCATCGGCCGGGATCTGTTCGAGCGATTCGGCCTGCCGCGCGAGCGCCTGTTCGACGTCGGCGCGGGCATCTCGCACCAGATCGCGGTGGAAAGCGGCATGGTGCTGCCGGGGCAGATGCTCACCAACATGGACTCGCACACCATCACCATCGGTGCGGTGGGCGCGCTGGGTTGCGGCATCGGCGGTGCCGAGATGGCCTACCTGTGGGCGCACGGCAAGCTCTGGTTCCGGGTGCCGGAGAGCATCCGCATCGAGCTGGTGGGCGCACTGCCGCCCGGCACCTGCGCGAAGGACCTGGTGCTGACCGTCCTGGGACGGCTGACCGCGCGCGGCGCCATCTACAACGCGATCGAGTACCACGGCCCGGCGCTGGCCGGCCTGTCGATTCCCGAACGCATGACCCTGTGCAACATGGGTATCGAGATGGGCGCGAAGTTCGCGGTGGTCCCCGCCGATGGCGTCACCCGGGCACATTTCGAAGGTCTCGGCATAGCCCCCGGCGAGATGCCGGTGCCCGATGCCGGCGCCAGCTACCGCGCGCAGCACCGCTTCGACCTGGCGGCCGTGGAGCCGCTGGTGTCGGCCCCCAGCAAGGTCGACAACGTGCACCCGGTGGCGCGGTTCGCCGGCACGCGCATCCACCAGGCCTTCCTGGGCACCTGCACGAACGGCCGGCTGGAGGACCTCGCGGACGCGGCCGCCATCCTGAAGGGAAGGCGCATCGCCCCCGGAGTGCGCATGGTGGTCACGCCCGCGTCCCGCCAGGTCTATTCACGGGCGATGCAGTCGGGCGTCCTGCAGGTGCTGCTGGATGCCGGCGCCACCATCACCACGCCCGGCTGCGGCGCCTGCGCCGGCATGCACCAGGGCGTGCTGGCGGCCGAGGAAGTCTGCATCTCGTCATCGAGCCGCAACTTCCTGGGCCGCATGGGCCACCGCGACGCGCTGGTCTACCTGGGCTCGCCGGCCACCGTGGCGGCCAGCGCGTTCACCGGCGCGATCACCGATCCGCGCTCGGTCCTTTAGACGGCAGGCTCGGCAGCGGCACCATCACCGGCTGGCCCGGGATGGTGCAACCGGTGTCGCAACAGCGGGCCGGCTGCCGGTTGCGCGTGATCGCGCGCTCCGGCTGGTGCAGCGCGCCGCGTTCCAGCAGCCGCTCGACCAGTTCCACCTTGTTGCCCACCGGGTAGTTGCGCCAGATCTCCTGCTTCATCCACGCAGCACGCCTCCAGCCGTTTCCAGTCTTCATAGCTGTACCGGCGACCCACAACAGGGCAGCGCTCTGCTTTCGCCAACTCGATGTAAAGCGCGGCCAGATTTCTGGGGGGATCACCTTGGGGCTACGCTGAAAAGGTCCACCAGCAGGCCGGTTGAGCCGTTAGTGATCCATGAAGCAACAGACCCTTGCGAAGGCTGCCGATAAAGGCTTCGAGCAGTTCCGCCGCCCCACCAGGCGCGATGTGTTCCTCAAAACGATGGACAAGATCATGCCGTGGCAGGAGCTGGGTTCAGTGGTGCAGCCGCATTACCCCAAGGGCGAAGGCGGCAGACCGCCGATAGACTTGAACGGATGCTGCGCATGCTGTTCGTGCAGCACTGGTTCAACCTGGCCGGCGAGGCGTGCGAAGAAGCGCTGTACGACAGTGCCAGTCTTCGCAGCTTCGTGGGCATCGACCTGGGACGCGAGCGCGTTCCTGATGCCACGACCCTGCTGAAGTTTCGCCGCCTGTTGGAGACGCGCCATCTTGGGCAGACGCTGTTCGCGAAGGTTGGCGGTGCTGCAGGGCCACGGGTTGAAAAGGTGGGTGCCGGCACGATCGTGGATGCCACCATCATCAGCGCGCCCAGCTCGACGAAGAATGCGGACAAAGAAGCGCGATCCCGAGATGCATCAGGCCGCGAAGGGAAAGAACTGGTTCTTCGGAATGAAGCTGCACATCGGCGTGGACAGCCACACGAGCTTGGCGCACGGCGCGGTGGTTACGGCAGCGAACCTACACGACAAGCATCCGCTGCCCGATTTGCTGCACGGTGACGAGCTGCGTGTGTATGGAGATTGTGCGTATGCCGGCCAGCAGGATCTGATCGCCGGCAAGGCATCCGCGGCGCAGGACTGCACCAACCAACGCGTGCGCAAGACCGGTGACAAAGCCGGGGAAGAGCAGCGTCGCAGGAACCAGATGAAATCCAAGGTGCGTGCGCGTGTCGAGCATGTGTTCGCAGTGATCAAGCGTCTGTGGGGTTTCACAAAGGTGCGCTACCGCGGGCTGCAGAAGAATGCGACGAGGGCGTTCACGGCCCTTGCATTGGCCAACATCTACATGAGCCGAGGGTTACTGTTGGCACAGGTGCGCCTGTAAGATGGCAAGAGGTCTGAAACGGCC
>Ga0255338_1002857_pt1 | contig 23012 bp, 34 predicted proteins | sample MeOH1_35cm_T4_19_FD_203715 | JGI IMG/M metagenome (GOLD analysis project Ga0255338, IMG submission 203715) | Sandy soil microbial communities from University of British Columbia, Vancouver, Canada - MeOH1_35cm_T4_195 | ecosystem: Engineered > Artificial ecosystem > Sand microcosm > Unclassified ...
GCAGGGGGCACCGGGGGGGCAGGGGGCACCGGGGGGGCAGGGGGCACCGGGGGCACCGGAGGAGCGGCGCCTGCCCCCGGCGCGGGCGCGCCGGGGGCGGGGGGAGTGTTCTTGCCGAAGATCGCCATCATTCACCTCACAGCCACGGACAGATGAGGATGTCCACTGCGTTCTGATTGGTGTTGGTGGCGCCGCTGGCGGTGCGCTCGGCCTTGATCACGGCATTGGCCGCGTCGCGCAGGCTGGGGGGGACCACCAGCAGGGTGGGACGGATGCCCAAGGGGCGGCCGTCGTCCGACTTCTGGGCCAGCATGGCGGCGTAGGCGGCGTTGAAGCCGGCGGCATCCAGCACCGCCTTGCTGCCGTAGGCCATCTGCCAGAAGCCGAACCCGACGTTGCAGCGGGCGTCCACGCCGTAGAGGAACTCATCCCGCAGGAAGACCTGGTCGTCCTCCAGGTTGACGATGCTGGTGAGCTTGTAGTCGCGCCGCTTCTGGAAGATCAGGGGCTTCAGGCTGCGGCTGGTGTCCAGCAGGAACCAGGGCGTGGCGGCCCCAGCGCCGAGGTTGCTGACCACGCCGCCCGCCACCGGGTGGTTGGGGTCGAAGAAGTACTGGCCGTCGAAGCACTGCGTGGTGAAGCCCGCGGCGAGCAAGGTGAAGACCAGCTCATCGGGGTGCGTGGCGGCGCTGAAGCCCAGCTCCTGGAAGAGGGGGGCGTAGACGCCATACTGGTCGTCGTCCAGGTCGTCCCGCTTCACGGCGATGGTGGACTCGAACTTCTTGTTCGTGATGCTGTAGCTGGACTGCGACAGGTTCTTGACCTGCCGGTCCCCCAGCCACTCGCGCAGGCGGGGGAACTGCCCCAGCCAGGCATAGGTCTCGGTCTTCGTGGTGGAGGGGACCAGGGTGGCCACCTTCGACCAGTGGATCTCGGTGTTGCTGCGGAAGCCGGTGTTGAAGGCGGCCTTGAACCCGGTGGTGAGGTTGGCCAGAGCGCTCGCGTTGAGGATCATGTCGTCGGCTCCTTATCCGATTTCGACCCAGGCAGTGGCGGTCGCGCCGGTGCCTTCCAGGTCCTTGAGGGTTCCGCCAGCCGAACGGGTGGCGGTGCCGTCCGTGGCGGCGAACGTCTGGTCGTCCACCACGTAGACGGTCTTGCCGATGTTGGCGCGGGTGAGGGTGCCGTCCGACTTGTAGGCGAAGACGCCGCGCTCGACCTTGACGGCCTTGGCGCCGGCGGCGCCGGTGAGGTTGTCCACCTGCTCTTCGGCGCGGCCCCGGGCCACCAGGCCCACGCCAGTGACGCCGGGCTTGGCGTTGCCAGAGGCATCCAGCATGACGATGGCCCCGGCGAAGATCTTCACGGCGGCGGCCACCGGATCCACGAACATCCGGTTCTCGCGGCGGGCGGTGTTGCGGTCAGCGGTGAGGGCGGCCATCAGTCCACCTCCTTCTTGGCGGCGAGGTAGGCGTCAGCCGTCAGGCCCAGCGCATGGGCCACGGTCTCCTCCTCGGGGGTGAGGGTCTGGGCGCCAGAGCCAGCGGCCTGTCCCAGGTTGGCGTGAGCCGCTCCGGTGATCACCGGGGCGGACTCCACGTACTTGCGGAACCCCTCGGGGTCGCGGCTGGCGTAGAGGTTGGCCCACTCCTTCAAAGCCGGGGGGACCTTGCCGGCGCTCATGGCCTCTTCAACCAGGCGCTCAGTGGCGGCGGTCTTGGTGCTGCCCTGGAGCTCCGCCAGGGAATGCGCGACCTGGTCGTACTGCGCCTTGGGCACGTACTGGGCAGGGTCCGGGGCCTGGCCCAGCTCGGCGAGCTTGGCCTGGATGGACTGGACGGCGGTGGGCAGGGCCGTGCCCTCGGGCAGGCCCGCGAGCTTGACCAGGCTGATGGAGGCTGCGGCGGTAGCCTGGGCGTCCGCCAGCATGGCCTTCAGCTTGTCCAGCTGAGCCGCCATTTCCTCGGCCGTGGTGGTGAGGGGGAGGTTGAGCATGTAGCACAGCCTCTCCAGGAGTTCGTTCATGGCGTCTCCTTGGCGGCTCGCGGCCGCCTGAAGTTGCAGGTTGGGAATGTTGGTGAGGGCAACCATCTTCAGGACGCGGACGTCGCCTGTGGCGGAGTCGTAGCCGAAGACTGGCGAGAGGTAGCGGTACTCCTTGGCCTTCAGGGCGGCGGCTGCAGTGGCCGTCCACTCGATCCGCGCCCAAATGCCGTCAGCCCGGGCCTCGATGGCCTTGACCCAGCCCGCGGCGGGCACTGGCCCCGCCTTCTCGGCGGCAGTCAAAGTCTGATGCTCGTAGTCAACGCACAGGTCACCTCCCCAGGCGGCAAAAGCCTCGACCACGTCGCCTGGCGCCCTCAGCCGGTAGGGACCACGGCCATCCCGGCCACGGAACTCCCCCGCGGGCAGGACGTGGTACCAGTCCGGCAGGCCGCCCTCGGGGGTCGAAGGGGGGACCTGCACGGCGTGGCTGGTTTCCTGAAGGCGGCGAACCAAGAAGGCTCCGGAAAACCAGAACCTCGCCCGCCGGGCGGTGGGTCTCTTTCAAAGCGTTTTTGGGATTTTTGGTCTTGGACCGCCGGTCCCGGGTGGCCAGGGACCCTGGACCGCCCCGGGAACCCGTTTAGAACCCGTTTAGTTTTCACGGGAGGGGCAAGGGGCGGGGGTGAGTGCCCCCGCCCCCCCTTCCCGTGCCTTTAAGGGCACTTCCCGGCGATTTGCGATTTCTGGGGTCGGGCGCATACTGGTACCGGCGCGGCGACACGGTGAACCTCCCGGCCGTGGCACGCTGTCCAAGCGGAGCATCATGTGAGGGACAAGGGAGTCCTCACCCGCGCCACCCCTCCCGCTCGAAGAGCACCTTCCCGGACCGGAGCTTCCGGGCGATGTCCTCCATCGTCGTCCGCCGCAGGCTGGTCACGAAGGTTTCCCGCTCCCCACCCTGGGCCGCTTTCAGGGCGGCCAGCCATAGGCTGCCTTCGGCGCGGACCAGCACCAGGGTGTTCTCCCCGTCCTGGATCACCAGGTCCGGCAGCAGCCCCATGCGTGGCAGGCGCCGGTAGTCCACCAGGCCCACTTCGGGGTGGGCTGCCGCCTGCTTGGCCACGGTCTCCGGGGACAACACCGCCACGGCGCTCTCAGCCTGGATGGCCTGCTGTAATTCCGAGGTGACCAGCAGCACGGGGTAGTCTCCTGCCGGCGCCTTCAGCCAGGCCTCGAAGGCCGGGCTGTCCACCAGGCCCTTCACCCCCGCCTGGCCAGCCTCAGGCAGGGCCGCCTCCAGCTTCTGCCGCGCCTGGGTGAGCAGCGCGGGTTGGGCCGCCTGGCCCACGTTGTAGGCCCAGCCCGGGTCGATGCCCGCGGGTACCGTCGTCACCTCGCCCGTGATCCGGTTGGTGAAGGTGCTCGTGCCGGTCGGCAGCGCGCCATCCGGCGTCACCTCGATGCCCTCGGCGGCCATCTCGTCCCGGCTGAGCTGCTCGACCGTGCATCGGCAGCGCCAACCATTGGGCGGGTAGTGGGTGCCCCAGAACGGATCATCCACGGGCCGGGTGATGCCCTCCCAGGCCCGGTGGGCGGGCCGCACCCGGGCATCCCCCATGGTGTTGTAGCGCAGGAATGGACGGCGCTTCTTCAGGCGCTGGATACGTCCCCATTTGGCGGCCATGTAGCTGGTGCGCAGGTTCGTGTCGTAGATCAGTTGCAGGCGCTGGGGGCTCAGCGGCTTTCCTTCCGGCACCGGCTGATCCCACCAGCCCGCCGCCTGAAGCTTGGGCACCAGGCCCTTGGCGAAGGTCCGGTAGTCCTGGCCCTGCTGGATCGCCTCCGCCAGGGCGCCATGGATCTCCTGGAGCAGGTCCAGTCGCGCCAGGTTCGCCACCGTGAAGGCCCGGGCATGCTCCGCCTCCCAGATCGACTGCCAGGAGCCCGTCACCAGCAGGCCCTTGCCCTCGAAGAAGGCCACCGCCTCTTTGGGTGGCTGGACCCTCAGCTCAATCGGCAAGGCCCACCCCGGTGTTGCCCGCCAGGCCCGCCACGAAGCCGGCCTGCGCGAGGCCTTCGGCCAGGGCTGCCGGATCCATGGCCTGGGCCGCGGTGGCCAGGGCCGCCTTCAGCTCGTCGTAGGTGGTGGCGGACTGGATGGCTTGGATGAGGGGGTCCACCAGTGGCTTCATCTGGGGCACCCAGGCCGACAAGGCGTCCAGGGTCAAGCGGTCCAGGGCATCCGGGATGATGGGAGCCTGGGCATGGGCCACCCCGCAGTGCGGGCATTGGGATTGGGTGGCAGTGGCGGGGACAGCGGGAGGACCCGTCTGTGGTGCAGGGGGATTCGGCGCCTGTTTTGGCGCGACCAACAATTTCACATCCTTTCCCGCTGGGGGATCCGGCAGGCCGAACTTGTCCCGGATGACGCTCTGCTCGACCTCCAGGCCCAGTGGCACCAACTCCTTCAGGGCGCTGGTGAGGGCCGCCAAGTCCTCAGGCTCGGCGATCTGGAGGCGGACCTTGGGGTAGGCCATCCGGGGGCCGAGGTTCAGGTCCACCAAGGGCCGCACCAGGTCGCGGTGCATGGTGGCCATGAGTTGGCGGGCGTCGGAGCGTTTGAGGTCCTCGCGGACACTCTCGTGGACCTTGCCCAGGGCCAGCGATCCGCCGCCGCCCTGGGTCTGCCCGCTGGTGAGGGTCTGCCCCAGCACCGCCAGCGTCACGCGGCCATCCAAATAACGCAGCAGGCGCTCGTAGCCGTCGGCACTGCCCGAGATCTTCGTCTCGATGAACTCCAGCACCATGCTATCGGGGATCACTGCGGCCGCATCGGAGCCGATGTTGCGGACCGCCTTTTCCAGGACCGCCACCTGCTCGGGCCCGGCGCCCGCCGGGTACTTCCCCACCCGCAACGGCTGCCCGAAGACCTCCAGGAATCCCACCCAGTCCTTGAGCGCGTAATTGGCGAAGAGATAGGCCCAGGCGCTGGCCCGCGCCAGGCCGCCGCGGATGGGCAGGCCGGACTTCATCTTCGGCTGGTGGATGATGAACTTGAAGGGCGGCAGGTCCTGAAGTCCCCCGGCCTCCCACAGTTTCACGGTGCGGCCATCCGCCAGATCGAAGCCGAACCAGCGCGGGTCGCGCCAGAGGATCTCGCGCGGCACCCACTGCTTGCCGCTGGTCTCCCAGATCACCTCGCAGACACTGAAGCCCTTGCCCAGGGCATCGAGGGCATCCACCAGGATGTCCTCCATGTCCTCCCGGGCCATCACCTCGCGGACCAGATCCGCCGCCACCTGGTCGTCCTTGGCGTCGCTGGCGGCCTCCACCACCAGGGGCAGGCCCGCGCAGCCCAGCTTGCGGGTGCCGAGCTGGGCCCGATAGTGCAGATCCTTCTCCTCCATCTCCTCGGCCAGGCTCAGGTAGGCCGATGGGTCGCCCTGCTCGCTGGCCTTCAGCAAGGCGGCCAGGCGCTGCGGCGTGAGCCCCACGGCGACATGGTCGCTCCAGACCTGGCGGACCGAGGTCAGGCTGGGGGCGGCCACTTCCTCCCGGAGGCGGCCCAGGTCCACCTTGTGCCCGTAGGCATCGTAGAGCGTCATCAGAAGGCTCCTTTCCCACGCAGGCCGCTGCGGGAATCCCCGCGGTGGCCTACCGGCTTGTAGTCATAGGCGGCAGCCCCGGCCTGGGCCTGTTTCCAGAGCATCTCCAGCGCGTCAGGGCCGTCCTTATGATCCGCTTTGGGGAAATGACGGAGCTCCATCAACAAGGTTGAATGGTTTGGGTTAAAGCGAATCAAGCCGTTGGCGACATGAGGCTGGAGCGACTCAATGCGCAGATCCTTGTCGGAGTGAGGGGTCGTGGGATTGGCGGGCACGGGAATCCCGCGTGCGGCGGACCTTTTAACCAACTCTGTCCGCAGGAATTCCTGGAACTGCACAGCTTCTACTACCCATGCGAGACAGTTCCATTTCTTCTGTGCCGTGATGACATCCTCGATGATCTTGTCGGGCAGGCGCTTGCAGATGCTGGCCTCTACCACATCCAGGATGCCGGTCTGGCGGTCGAACCCGCCGACCAGGATGGCCGAAGGATCTCGACCTTGACCGAACTTGCCGAGAGATGGATCAACCGAACCGAAGAAGATCCACCGCGGATTCTCGGACACCCAGAAGGTCACCTTGGCGAACGGCGCGGCCTCATCGCTCAAGGGGTCATTCTGCAATTCCGAGTCGAAGGCGGAGTGCCCATCCCGCGCCCGGATGCGCATGAGCACCACAAGGGGCCGGGCGGCGGGCCAGGACACCACGGCGCCCCTGTCCATCTCGGCCTGACGCGCCAAATAGAACGCCTCAGCCTCGACCGCACCCTCATTGAGTAGCAGCTCCTCCCACTTGTCCCAGAGGTCCATCCGGCCCGGCCACTCGATGACGGCCTTGAAGGTGCGGCGCTCCCAAAGGGCGTTCTTCAGGGTGCGGGCCAGCAGGCTGTCGTAGTGGAGCACCGTGCCCACATAGATCACATCCATCGTGTCATCGGCTGCGCCGAGCTTCAGCACGGCCTTGGTGAGCCAGGACTGGAGCTTGTCCCGCTGCTCGGGAGACTTCACATTCTCGTCGTTCTCGATGTCATCCAGCACCACCAGGTCAGGGCGATGGGGGCCATGGCGCATGCCGCGCAGCTTCTTGCCGCTGCCCGCCGCGCGGATCTTGCGGTTGTTCGCCGTCAGGATCACGCCCGCCTGCCACACCCGCCCCTGGCCCGTGGCCTCGGGGTAGTCCATGAGCAGTCGGGGGTTGGTTTCCAGCTCCGCCTTGATGGCCTCGAGCATCTCGGCGGCCTGCTCGAAGGTGTCCATGACGATGGGGATCATCCAGTACAGCTCAAAGACCACGCACCAGATCACGAAGAGCTGGGTGCAGATGGTGCTCTTGGCCTCACCGCGGGGTGCGGCCAGCGCCAGCTTCACGCCCCGCCGTTCGCGGGCCAGCCGCGGCAGGCGTTCGAAGAGCCACTCATGCAGCCGGCTGGGCTCGGCCTTGATGTAGTGCGGGAAATACTCACGGCAGAAGAATCCGAAGTCGGTTTTGGCGCGGGCCTTCCGCGCCGCCTGGGCCTCGAGCCCGGGGTCGAAGCCATCCACCTGGGCCTCGATGTCCCGCCGGAATCCATCCGCCAGGTCGCGCAGCCCCTCCAGGAAGGCCTTCTTGGAGAGGGGCTCAGCCATAGTGCTTCACCAGCTCGTCCCCGAAGGGTTCCAGCACGTCCAGCAGGGCCGTGGCATGCTGCGGCGCCTTCTTCTGCACATAGCGGGCCAGCAGCTGCAGCACCTCGCTGGCCACCGCCAGGCGGTTCAACTCGGGCGCGCTGCGCTGGATGGCCCGGGTGGTCTTCGTGTAGGCGTCGGCCAGGCGGCTGATGGCCTCGGCCTTCTCGATGGGCTTCAGCTTGGTGCCCTTCTCGCCTTTCACCTCGGTCACCACGGTCTGGAACAGGTGCAGGAAATCCTCCAGCACGGCGCGGCTGACCGCCTCGGCACCCTCCCCCGCCAGGTGGTGGGCGGCCCGGGCCTTGTCCCAGTCATCGCCTTGGGCCTCGGCCTCCTGTTTCCAGCGGCTCGCGGTGCGCGGGCTCAGGATTAGGCGCTGGGCCGCATGCTCCAGCCCCAGCCCCTGGTGGACGTAGAGGGCGCGGAGCTTGGATCGGGTTTCGGGCGGGTGAGCCATCAGCGCCTCACTATTTCAGCCGGGCCTTGAGCACGTCGATGCCCACCGCCACCAGGATGGCGGCCACGGCTCCGGCGATGGCGCCCCGGTTCTCCTGGCTGCGCAGGCGGCCATCCAGCGCATCAAGCTTCGCGCCATGGGCCTCTTGGGTTTTAACGATCTGGCTCACGGTTCCCTTGATCTCCCCCAGCAACAGCTCGTTGTTACAGCCCGGGCAGGGCGAGGCGGGGCGGCGGCGGCGCGGGTCGGTCATTTGGGCTCCTTGGGGGGCTCGGGGGGCAGGTAGGCCTTCAGTCGGATCTCCAGGTCCAGGCCCCAGGCGGCCAGGGCCTCACGGTCCGCCAGCAGGGCGCGGAGGAGATCGCGCAGGGTGGAATCAGGGCCCAGCTGGGCCGAGGGGAGCGCGGGACGCGCCGGGATGGCGGGCGGAGGACACGGCACGGGGACCAGCTCCCGGACGACCACCGGATTTGCAGCTGGTTTGACACAGCCAATGGTGGCCACCAGGCAGGCGAGGATGACGACCAGGCACTTCATCGAGGCACCTCCAGGCGGTGGTTGAGGCCCTGGGCCTGGGAGGACGCCCAGCGCACCAGGTCCCGGGTGTCGTCCCCCTTCGGCTCAGGCGCCGAGGCCATCAGGAGGGCCTGCACCCGGGCCTCGCCCTCACGGCGAGCCTGGGCCGCGGTGGACTCTGCCTGGTGCAGCCGCGTGTCCTGGGCCTGACGCTCACCCCGAAGGGCTTCCAGACCGCGCTGCTCGGCCTCCAGGGCGGCCTTGAGCTGCCCCTGGGCCTGGACAGCCAGGGCCAGGCTCTGCTCGGCCTGGGTGGCCCTTGCCGCCTCGTGGCGGCCATAACGAAGGGCCATGCCAGCGGCCGCCGTTGCCAGCGCCAGGAGGATGGCCAGGATGCGCGTCGTGAGGCTCATACGGTGATGACCTCCCCATTGGTGATGTAGCCGTGCCAGCCGCAACCCAACAGGACGGAGGGCGTGAGCGTTAGATCCGAGTAGCCGGACCCGGTCATGGGCCACCTGCCCGGTCCAGGTTGCACCTCTGATGGGATCTGCGGCTTGTAGCAGAGAACCGAGTGGACGCCAGGCCGCGCCCCCTTGGCCTGGAAGCACCCAGGGCAAACGAACATCAGGCCGTCGGCTTCAGCCAAGCTACCCACGGGAATGTAGACTTCCCGCCCCCCTTCCCGGATCTCTCGCCGGACGAACTTGGGTTCAAGTTCAACGAGGCGCATGCCCACCTCCCAGCTCGATCCGGTACCGAAGGTTGCGGGCCAGATAGCCCCGCGTGATGGAGGCGTTGCGCTCCCCGGTCACCCGGGGAAGCGCCTGCAGCCAGGCCGCCTGCCCCTGCAGGCCCAGCTGGGCGGCCAGCAGCTGGGCCTTGCGCACAGAGCCGAGCCCAGCGTTGTAGGCGCCCAGGGCCGGATCCAGCCCCCCACCGGTCCTGGACTCCAACCAGGTCATGTAGGCGTGCTGGGCCGTGATGGCCGCTGTGGGCTCGTAGGCGCTGGCTCCACGGGCCACCCAGCCCTGGGCCTGAGCCCACGACCAGGTCGCGGGCATGAACTGGGCGAGGCCCATGCCGCCGTCCGGGGCGGTGACCCCGGGGCGGAAGAGGCTCTCCGCCTTGACCTGCGCCGCCCGGTCCACCCAGCGGTGGGGCCCAGCCACAGCCCGGAAGGTGCTCTCGTAGGGGACCTGGCCAAAGGCGCAGGAGGTGGCAAGGATGAAGACCAAGCCCAGCAGGGTGGCAATCAGGATCCGCCGCCACAAGGGAGTCACCGGATCACCTGACCAGCCAGATAAGTGAAGGCTAGCAACAGTGCGGCGAAGGCGATGCCGGCCGAAAGGGTCTTGGCGCCAGAGGTGATGGCAGAGTCCATACCCGGAGACCAGTGCCACAGCCGCTTGCCCAGGCGCGTGCGGTCGAGGACCTGGAAGGTGCCCCAGGTGAGCAGCAGCACACCCAAGGCCAAACCTAGGGCTGTTTTGGCACGGAAGATGGCCAGGCGGGCCTGCAAGGCCAATTCCCATGCCGGATTGTCTGGCGTGGGCTGCAACACGGCCCAGGCCACCAGGGCCCGGGTGGTTAGCCAGCCGCCGAATGCGGCGACGACCAGGAAAGCGGTCGCCATGCGGGTGCGGGCGTCCTTATCGAGCTCAAAGTCGCTCCCTCCCACCAGGAAGCGCACGAGAGCCGAGAATGCCACCAACAACCCGTTGAGCAGGCGGCGCCAGAGTGAAAGCGCGGGGGAAGCGTCCATGGGACCTCCAATACCCCAACCTCGCCCGCGCGGGGCTCTGCTGCTTTCAAAGCGTTTTCAGGACCGGATCAGCCCACGTCTTCGACGGGGAACAGCCCGCCAACGTCAACACGCTGGCGCCGCTGTTGCCGCACGCGTGCCAGGATCTGGCGGATGCGCATCTCCGTCAGGCTGTAGGTCTTCGAGAGCAGGGTGTAGCTCCAGTGGTCAAAGACGAAGTGGTGGTGGATCTCCAGGTCCCGCGCCCGCAGCTCCACGCCCCCGGCCTTGGGGATGTAGATGGGCTGCCCGCCCCAGATGGTGGGCTGCCGCAGCCAATCCACCGACTCCCAGGCCACCGTGGCCGCCAGATCCTTCTCCACCCCGCGCTTCACCAGGGCCTCGCCCAGGTGCGCCGCCAGGTCCTCCAGGATCTCCGGGTAGTCCGCCATGGTCCCCCCCGCTGGAATCTAGGCCAGATCGTGCCCGAATGCTCGGACACGAAAAAGCCCCGCGTGGGCGGGGCTGGAAAGCTCGCAGAGAAGACTAGTCCACCGGACTGGGTGGGTGGCCCTCATTGAGATATTCATCCACGCGAAGATCATGCTCCGACATCACATGGAGCGCCTCAAGGTGCTCCACATGGCGGGAAACGAATTCGGGGATAGGACCAGCTGCCTCAGCCAACCACCCCCAATCCCTATCGGTAGCATGGCCAACAAAGGGCCTCATGACCCTGCATTTGCCACAGCCGAGGTAGAAGTAAACACTCATGGCCACCCCTGAAGCCCGTATTCGGCGGTTCGAGCGTCGTCAGCCACAAGCACTTGGGCGCCCCCAGCCACTGCCGCGATGAATGCGAATTGGTTGAGCCAGGGGTTTGCCCTGCATAGGTCTGCAGCACCTTCCTGGGGATCGCCATCGACATGGAAGGTTTGCACGCTTCCATCGAGTGAAAAAATTAGGGTCCAACCCATAGATCACCTGCTCATGTAGCGCTTGGACGCTTCTGGGGAAATGGTGTTGTAGTGAATGGCACGGCTGAGATAGGCCATGTTGTAGGTTGAAATCAGCTCAAGCATTTTGACGAGGGTTTGGTATTTCGGCATGTTGCCGCTCCGCAAGGCCTCCTCCTTCTGCTTCGTGGCGAGGTCCCGGAGGAATTCCAAGCGTTGGAGGTGATCCTTCTCAAGCTCATTAAAGAGCCTGCGATCCTCGGAACTCATGTTGATCAGGCCGAATTGCATGATCGTGCCGATCTGTTCTTTCTCCATCTCGGTCAACTCATTCGGCTTGCATCCGGGGATCAACAACAGAGAGCAGATGGCAACAGTTTGAATGCTTTTCGTCGGAAGGTTCATGTCACATCTCCTTGATAGGGCGAATCAACTCTACCGCCCATGCCGCTTGGCATCATAGGCCAGGGCCGCCACGACCTTCTTCAGCTCGTCCGGTTCGCAGAGCTGGACCTGGGCTCGCTTGAACATCTTCCAGGCCATGCCGTGGACATAGGCCCAGGGGCGCCCGGCCTCGGCCAACTGCGCTTCGATCTTGCCCAACAGGGCCTGCTTGTCGATGGAGACGATGGCGGGCTTGCCGGGGTAGGTCCTGGCCGCCGAGGCCGCCCCCAGGCGCCCCAGCTCCAGCAGCACCTTCCAGCGCTCGCCAGGACCCATCGCCGCCGCGCTGTCCTTGCCCGTGGTGGCCTTCAGGAGGGCGCGGTAGGTGTCCTCCTCCAGGCCCAGTTCCTTCTTGGCCAGGTGGATCCGGGCCAGGTCCTTGGCGCGGCGAGGGTCACGGGGTTTAGGCTGTGTTTGCATTTGGTAGGCCCACGGGTTTCTCAACAGTTAGGCATTTCCAAGCGTGATTAGGCGGCCTACGTGGTATGCCTAATCTAAAGTTAGGCCTCTTCCAGCGCCTTCTGAATGCGGCAAAGGCCACACGTTCCAGGCTCGTCGGTTCCGCAATCACACCCGTCTTCTGCCATCCAGACGGCCGCTTCCATGAGCAGATCCTGAAGGGACTCACATCTCGACTGGATGCGGGCAAGTTCTTCTTTTCCATTGGGTCCATCACACTTCATTTCGTGGCATTCCAATATGCCCAAGATCACCTGGAGAGATCCCCTTAGGTCGCTCCCCTGGCCTAACCCGCCGTTCAAGCGGACCTCGCCGCCCGTGCCTTGTGCTTCGCTCATGTAGTTCCTTTCTGCGGCGATGCCGCTTAACTGGTTGTTGGGCGCTACCCCAGCGCCGCGATGTCTTCATGGTCAAGCCCCTGGGTGCGGGGATCTTCGACGCCGATGGCCCCCAGCTTCGCGGCTAGGCCACAGGTGCATTTCAGGTGGTCGTGTTCTGCAATGCTCACCACTCGACAGTTGGGCTTGTGCCAGATCCAGGATTTCCATTCCTGATAGGTCGCATCCTTCATGGTTCACTCCTGCGCCCAACCAGGCGCTCAACCTTCACTCGCTTCGCTCGTCGGACCCGTCAGGCTGCGCCTGCCGGCCCGGGTTAGCTTTCCGTTAGCCAGCCTTCATCAAGCGGCCCGTGAGCCTTTCAAATGCAAGGTGAGCCACCGCTGGAAGCTGGATGTTCCCAAGGGCGACACGCTCGCCCATCCCGCGGGGATACCCACGAACCACTCGCACCACCTCGGGTTCAACGGCCCACCAAGCAGGTCCGACAAGGACCGGCTCTTCCCGTGGTGCTTGCCGGGTTGCTTCGCATCGGCAGCCAGCAGTGTGGGCAACAATCCAAGTGCGTTTTCGACGGTGGGGAGCGCCAACCTGGTCCGCGCTGAAACAGCCCCATTCCGCATCGAACCCCATCTTGGCCAGGTCCCCGAGAACGCCGTCGAGTCCCCGAACAGGGAGATCAACGGTGTTTTCCACGAACACGAAATGTGGTCCCACCTGGCGAATGATCCGTGCCATTTCCCGCCAGAGGCCGGAGTGTTCGCCTTCAAGTCCGGCCCTGTTGCCTGCGGATGAGATGTCGGTACAAGGGAATCCCCCCGCCACGATGTCAACTCGTCCTCGCCATGGTGTTCCGTCAAAGGTTCGCACGTCGTCCCACACGGGGAACCAGGGCAGGATCCCGTCTCGCTGCCGCTGGAGCAGGACCTGGCGGCAGTGTGGGTCCAGCTCGACGGCGCCAACGCAGACATTTCCTCCCAGGACTCCGCCGAGGATTCCTCCCCCGTTCCCAGCAAAAAGGTGTAGCTCACGCATTTTTCTCCTTCGATTTTCAGTCGGCGGCTGGCTAACCATCTCGCTCAACCTGCGCTCGTTTCACTCGCCGGACCCGGGCGCAAGCGCCCGGCCCGGGTTAGCTTTCCGTTAGACCGCCTTCACCCGATCCAGCAGGTAGCACCCAGAAATGCCCTCCAGCCAAATCACGGCGCTATGCCCGCTCAGTAATTCTGCGTTGGAGCGAGTCTTGGTTATTACGACCTCACCAGAATCTTTTTCCAGGGACACCTCGGTTCCCACTGGGAACCTCATGTTCCAGGCGTCTACCTGCGCTCGCAGCGATCGCAACTTCTTGGTGTTTGGCTTCATGTTGTCTCCTGTTGGTTGTGGGGCGGTCTAACTTGTCGCTCAACCTGCGCTCCCTGCGGTCGCCGGACGCCTGCGGCGCCGGGTTAGCTCGGGGCGTTACGCCTTGTCATTCTTTATTTTCCGCAGGGTCAAGTCTGTGTATTCAACCCCGTCCACAAAATAGCGATATCCGACGAGCACTTTCACCTGCCACCGCGCCCTCTCGCGAGCGTAAACGTGGGGCCACCAGAACCGCTTATAGACAGGGATGATCTCCAATTTGTTGGCCGGGCCTAACCCAGCGGCAAGGGCATCAAGAAGGGACTTTGCCCTTTCGATCTGATCCCGCACCAATGCCGCGTCTCGCATGTGATGAAGGTCATCGTTAATGTCGGTGATGGCATCGAGGACCTCGGCCAATTCGGTGCTGAAAACAGCTCCGCCATATCGGGTCAATTGACCACAGGCGTTTCTTGTTCTGAATGCCAGGTCCGCCATCACGTCCTCCGTTTATTGGGTGTGCTCAATGAATTATTCCAGAGGGCGGGCGTGGGCTCACCCCGCCTTGGCCAGCGCAGCCTTGCAGGCGGCGCAGTCGTGGAAGTCGCTGTCGAACTGCCAGGGGCTGCCTTCAGGAACCTCAGCGCCACAGACGGCCACCCGGGGGGGCGCCGGGGCGAGGCACTGGAAGGGTTGGTCCTCCAGCACCACGGCGTGTGCCTGGCGCTTCGCGGGGACCTCGTACCAGATGGCGTAGGTGAAGCGGCGCGCGGTCATGCGACCTCCGCATGGTGTTCCGCGATCTGGCGGGCGGCGCCGGCGGTGGCTTCAAGGAGCGACAGGTTCTGGGCGAACTGGCGCCACACCTCTGACGGGGCCTGTTGGCCTTCCAGGAGGAGGAGGTTGGCCAGCAACGCGCGGGGCAGGCCGTTCAGGTGCTCTGAAGAGAGTGGGCCGTTCAGCTGCCACCGCTTGAGCCCCACCACCCAGACCTCCACGGTGGTTTTGTCTCCAAACACTGTGGAAGGTGAGTGTGGAGACCCCAGTGGCTCATCCACGGGTTGCGGGGCGGCCCCTGGCCCCTTGGTCCGGCGCCCAATGGCCTCCGAGGGGACCTCCAGGCCATGGGCTCTGCAGAGATCCCTGATCTCCTGCTGGGCCCAGTAGCACTTCTCGCCCTTCTGGGCGGCTGCCTTGATGCGCTCCGTCAGGTGCTCGACGCGGGCCTGGGGATTGTGGTGGCTGGCTGGATTGGCTCGGGGCATGGGGACCTCGCTTAGGAGCGCGCCTGGCGCCCCGGCTTTCCCGGGGCTGTCGGCATGGCGCACCTCCTGGGTTGAAGAGGATTTGGCCTGGCGCAGCCGCAACAGGGGCTGCACGGGGTGTTCGATGGGCTGGGGAGGGACGGTGATGAAGAAGGGCTTCTGGCTGGCCTCGGCCTCCTTCAGTTCGATGGCAAAGAGGAGCCTGTCCTTGGTCTTCATCCAGGTCTGCATCTCTTTGCCAAAGAGGTCCACAGGGCGGGTGGCTTTGTGCTCCTCCAACCGGCGGCGCAGCTCGGCCAGGTCGAGAGCGAGGAATTCGCCGCTCACGGCGCAGCCTCCAGCGCCTCGGACAGCATGATCACGGCCCAGCCGATGATGACGACCACCACGGCGAGCAGGACACCGAACACCACGGGGGGGGCATCGTCCACACGCATCTCGACCTGGCCTTCCCCTTTGCAGACGGCGCAGGGGATGGTGCTGGCCTTGGTGTCCTGGATCTGGCCCCAGCCCTCGCAGGCCGGGCAGGTGGTGAGCGGGCCACTGTCAGTGGGTGTGGTATCAGTCATGGGCCACCTCCAGATCGAAGAGTGCTGGGCCCTTGGCGGCATCCAAGCGGGCCTGGCGGGCGGCCCTCGCTTGTTCTTTGGCTTGGCGGCGCTGCTGGGCTTCGGCCCGGTTCCGCTCGCGGATGCCGTCTTCGATGGTCATCTGAGTGCCGGGCCGGTGGTAGGGGGCCTTGGGAGTTGCAGCTGGCTTGGCGCCAGGGGGTGGGGCGGACTTGGGCATGGCGGTCTCCTGTAGGAGGGCGCGGAGCTTGGCCTCGGCCCGCAGCTGCAGCCGGCGAACGGGCTCACGCGTGCAACCAAGGCGGAGGCCTACGGACTCCAGGGATTCTTCTTGCCCCTTGAGACCGTAGCGATGGATGAGGACGGCGCGGTGGCGCGGGTCGAGCTGGGCCAGCGCGCGCCAGAGGCGAGCGGCGGATTCGGATTGCTCGGCCTGCTGCAGGGGATCGGCGATGGCAGAGGGCGGCAGGTCACTAAGGGCGGTGTCTTCGTCACGCAGGTGGGCATCAAGGCGGAGGACGGCAGGCAGGGTGTTGTCTTTGAGGGCCTGGGCGCGGGCCCGTTTGTCGAGGTAAACATCGTGGCTGCGCCCCAGGGCGGCCCGCATCGCCTGGCGGATCCAGTGGTCGGCATAGGACAGATAGCCTGTCCCGAAGGCTGGGTCGTAGTCGTGGGCGGCCCGCAGGGCACCGGAGCGGCCCTCCTGCAGAAGGTCGTCCCGGTCCAGGCCGCGCATGATGGCGGCCTGAAGATAAAGATTCGCCCGCCGCTGGATCCAGCCCTCCACCTGGGCCACCACGGCAACGTCGAGGCCATCGGCACGGGTCCAGTAGAAGGCCTGCCCGTTCACCATGACGGGAACAGGCAGGATCTCGGCGGCAGCGGAGTCGCGCATCAGGCCCGCGCTTCCGTTTGGGCGGGGAGAGGCACAGCCACGAGGTGGACAGCGGAATCGGCCCGCAGCTTGCGGTCCAGGGCGATGGCCGCCTCCACGGTGTAGACCACTGGGAGCCCCAGGTGCATGGCCACGGCCAGCTCGCGGCGGCAGCCGGGGCTGTGGTTCCAGTCGCCGGCCATGAGGATGTAGTTGCAGCGGCGCAGCACTTCCAGGTCCATGGCAATCCAGGATTCGTAGGAGACGTCCGTGGTGCCGACCTGTGGGCTGTTGCGGTGCGGGCAGTAGTGCAGGGCCTCGGCCTCCCACAGCCGGGCGGAGACGCCGAGGGCGGCCAGGTGGTGGTGAGTGCGCGTCAGGGCATCGGGGGCGCTCATGGGCGCGCTCAGGTAGCCCATGGGCCGAGGTGGCAGGCAGAGATCGTATTCCAACAGGTTCATGGCTAGACTCCGGTGAGGTCGAGGCTGATGGGGAAGTAGTCGCCACTCTCCGCACGCTCGTAGATGCGGAGATAGCTCTTGGAACCCACCACCTGGGTGGACTCGGAGATCGCGTCCATGGCCCTTTTCCAGTCCTTGTCGACGATGTCCAGATTGCGCAGGCCCATGACGCGGCGGATAGACACATTCCCCGCTTTGTCGACCTGGAAGGCATCATTGACAAGCGCAAGAAGATTGGTGTCCGCGCCGTCGCTCCACTTCTTGATGCACTTGTCGATCAACGACTTGGCCACCTGGAGCCGCTCGTCGAAGCTGATGTAGTCCTGCTGTGCCACCACGACTTTGAAGCGGCCGTCGAAGCTCAGAAGACTCAGGTTCCCCTTGACGCCGCCGAGCTTGGCCTTGAACCGCTCGGCGCTCGTGTGGACGAAGGTGTTGATCTCATCCATGACCGTGGATTTGTATTCGGCCAATTCGCCGGACTTCTCCCGGGCCCGGGCTGCGATGCCGACCACCAGCTCGTCCCGCAGCAGGTCGATCTCCTTGATGTTGGCGATGAGGACCAGATCGCCATTGGCGTTCTGGCGGTAGCCCTCGGGGATCTTGAGATTCTTGGTCATGCGGGTGCTCCTTGGATGGGCTTAGACGGCCGGGTCGAGGCGGGGAGAGGTGGCATGCACAGCGACGTAGAGCTGCCGCCAGGCGGTGAGGTAGCGGTTGGTCAGCTCGTAGACCGTCGGGATGGCGATCTGTTGGTGGAAAGCCCGGCCCAGGGCATCCAACTGCACGTCCGGAGGACAGTCCAGCAGGGTCTGCTCGTAGTGGAGGAGGGCCTGTGAGGCCGTCTCCAGGCTAGTGAGGTCATGGATGCGCTCGATGGCACCCTCTGCCGTGAAGACCGCATAGAGCAGCGCATCCGGGGTGGTGGGCGGCGGCAGGTAGGGCACTTCCCGGCGGGCAGGCTGGGAGATCGGCCGGAAGGACCCCAAGCCGGTGAAGAGCGGCGGGGTGGTGGCGGTGGCGGTGTTCATCGTGGCTCCTGGGGGGCGGGGTTGTGGGGGCAGGTCTTGCAGGCTTCCCAATGGCGCAGGGCCCAATGGGATGAGGTAGGGCCGTCGCAGGTCCGCCAGAATCGACAATCCGCGGCAGATAGATCGCGCTCTTCAAAGGGGCAGCGGATGGTTCCGTAGTGGTTCAGGACCTGTTTTTCGATCCGGGTGGTGCTGGCGTCGTATTTGTTGTTCAACACCAGGCTGATGGCGGATTTGCTGTAATCCAGCTCGATGGCCACGGCGCCTAAGCCACGCTGCGCAACCTGGTGCCGCAACAGCTCACGCCACATCGAAGGCCTCCTGGGTGTTGGGGTCGAAAACCCGGTTCTGCCGTTTGTTCCACTGTGGGGGGAGAGGGCCGGAGTCACGGACGAGGGCGTAGATGGTGCGGGTGCCCTCCTTGTAGGGCATGCGTTTCACGAATCCGGCCTTCACCAGCGCATCCAGGTACTTCTTGGCGCTCTCATAGGGATTGCCATCCGTGGGATTGGAGGCGGGCACCAGCAGCCCGTGGATAGTGGCCTTGCGCATCATCCGCAACGCCCGCCACAGGCGGGACCGGAAGTGGTGGGGCACGTCGGAGGTGGGCCTTGGGCCCGCAGGCCCGGATTTCACCTCCAACCCCTGACCGGCGGCCTCGGCACCCTTCGGCGTGAGTTTCCAGGTGCCACGCCAGGTCATGATGGCCAGGCCTCGCCCTCGGAGGGTCTTGAGCCCATCCCGAACCTGGAGGCGCGTCAGGCCGGTGTCTTCGACCAGAGCGCCGAAGGCGATGCGGCCAAGGCGCCCGGCCATGGCCTTCAGGATCGTCGTGCTGGGGCTCACGCCTGCCTCTGCAATTTGACCAGACGGGGGCGCTTGGACTGCCAGTCGTGGATCAGCTCTTGGCCCTCCACATCGGCCAGGGCCAGCGCGGGCGCCTTGCGCTGGCGCGAGATGCGCTCGCAGTTGCCCAGCGCGTTCATCACCAGGCGCATACGGCCTTCGCACTGGCGGTGGATCTCCTCCACCAGGTCCTCGGCCAGCTTCACGCCATCCAGCAGGGTGCTGGCGGACTTGGCCACGTCCTCGCGGCTGACAGGCTGGAAGTAGACGATGACGGCAATGCGGCTGCTGATCTGGGGGTAGCGGCTGCGGATCCGGTCCTTCACCTGGTCCATGCCCACCAGGACCACGGGGATCTTGGTGGCATCACTGACGTCGCGGATGGCCTCCATCACGGCGTGATCCGCCAGGGCGTGCTCCACCTCGTCCACCACCACGGTGTAGGGACGGGCCTCCAGGGCGCTCACAGCCTGGCGGAACATGTCTTCGGTGAGGCGCTGGGGGCTCACGCCCAGGGACGCCAGTAGATCGTTGAGGAACCAGTGGCGGGTCCAGCCGCTCTTGGCGCGGACATAGACCGCGTAGGGTTGCTGCGACACATACCAGCGCAGGGTCTCAGTCTTGCCGAAGCCGGGCTCGCTGGTGACCAGCATCATGCCGGCCTCCATGGCGCCGCGCTGGTGGACGATGGCCATGCCGGCCATCAGGCGCTCCACGTTGCTGACGAGGGCGAAGGTGGGTTTCAAGGGGCCTCCTGAAGGGGGAAAGGGTGGTGGGGGGTCAGGCGCCCAGGCCCAGCACGGCCTGGAGCGCGGGGTCCGCTTGGATGCGGAGGTGGATCTCGCGGGCTTCCTGGTCATCCAGGGCCTCGGGGTGGGCGTGGGCCCAACGGTAGTACTCGATGTCATTCCGGAAGATCGGGCGGCCGCTGGGGGCCAGGGTTTCGGGCTCGGGGGCGGCCTCTTCGAGGGTTGGTGGATGGAAATCCGGGAGGCGGGAGAAACCCTCGGCGGCCAGCGCCCGCTGGGCCTCGGTCAAGTCCTGCACTTCGACCTGCTCCAGGGGCTCGCCGAGCTTGCGCTGGGCCTTGGCCTCCAGCCGCTGCCGCTGGCCCTCTACGCGCTTCTCGCGCAGGCTCTCGACATAAGGCTTCGGGAAGTAGGCGGACTTGTTGGCCTCGAACCCTGCCGCGCACACGAAAGTGCCATCCTGGCGGCTCACCCAGACGCGGGTGGCATCGTGGATGTCGAAGGCTACGCGGACCTCTTCCCCGTGCAGCTCGGCCAGTTCCCGGCTGAAGTAGGTGTTGCCGAAGAGGGAGATTTCGCCCCGGCGCACCTGGCGCAGCTCCTCAGGCCGGAAGTCGTCCAGGCTGATGGGCAGCCCTTCGGGTTTCCACCCCAGGGCCTCCGCCTGGGCCCAGGTTTGATCCGGGCTCAGGCGGCGCTGGCGGCCTGTTTCGGTGTCCAGCGCCTTGGGGCAGGCTTTGCTGGCCCGGGCGTTGTGGGCCACCACCACCATGTCCACGAAGGCCACGAAGGCCTGCCAGGAGGGCAGCACGGGCAAGCCCTTGCGGCTCGCCTTGAAGACAATCTGGCGGGCCTCGCGGTCCATGGAGGCGCCCACGTAGGTGCTGAAGGCCTTGGCCGCCAGGTCCACCCAGACGGTCTTCTGCATGTGCTCGATGACGCCGCGGGCCTGGGAGTTGTAGGGGATGCTGAAGTGATGCTCATAACCCAGGCGGGCCTTGAGGGCCTCCATGCGGTCGTTGCGGTAGCCCGGGCCGTTGTCTGTGTAGAAGATGAGGGGCACGCCCCCGCGGAGGACCGCCATGCGGAAGGCGTCCATCACCGACCAGGTGGATTCCTTCTCCCAGGCGGACCAGCCCATGATGCGGTTGGTGGCCACGTCCACCACCATGGTGAGCTCCGGCCGGAAGGGCCGCCCATGCTCGGGATGGGCGATCTCGGCGTCGAAGGTGTGGCCGTCCGCCGTGAGCACGTCGAAGGGGAAGTCGGGCTTCTCCCGGCGCCGGAAGGGCTTGATGGTCTTGAGTTCACGGGGCAGCAGGCGGCCACGCTCGCGCTCAATAGCTCCCACCTTGATCAGCCATCGGCGGGCGCTGTCGTAGCTGGGGAGCAGGGCTCCGTCTGGCATCTGCCCCACCAGGGTCTGGACGGCCCAGCTCAGGCTGGGTTTCTGGGGTTGGCGGTAGATGGCCAGCAGTTCCGGCAGCCAGCTGGGCATGGCGCGGTCACAGGACTTCGGCGCCAGGTGGTCCACACCCCGCTTGGCATCGGCAGCCCAGCGCTGGATGGTGCGGCGGCTGAGGGTGCGGTCGCCGGACTGCCCGGAGCGGGCATTGGCCAGGGGCAGTATCGCCCGCAGGTGCTCCGGTAGGCGGCCCGCCTCGGTATCGCCCAGCAGGCGGTTGATGGCCCGTTCGCGGGTGAGTCCGTCAGCCACCTGGCTGTCCAGGTGCCGGAGGAACGCCAGCCGCGCATCCATCCGCTGCCGCTGCCAGTCCTTCATGGCTGGGATGGCGGCGGGGTCTGAAGATGGTGCGATGGCGGGAGCAGCCTGGGCGATGGCCATGACGGCCAACTCGGCCTGGGCCTTCTGCTGGGCCTCCCAGACGCGGCGGGCGTCGGGGTAGACCTCGAATAGCGCCTCGGCGTTCATAACCTTCTCTGGCCGCCCCCTGTTGGGCCCACACACGGAGATCCGATCGTGGAGAACGCCAGCGCGATCTAGCCGCCGAGAGAGAGGCTGGCGCTTCACGCCGGTCAACTCACAGGCCTCTGTGAGTGTCAGGATCGCTGCACCTGTCGCTGCACCCGCTGCACCCAGCGCCAAACCATCCGCAAAACACGAATTGAGGTTTTCCGGGGCTTCAGATGGGTGCAGCGCCCCCTGTGGGGGGTGCAGCGATACAGGTGCGAGCGCTGCACCTATCGCTGCACCTGGTTGGAGGTGATGGAGGGCCATGTCGACCACCCTCACGCTGCCGTGGTGGAGGTTCGGCCCCAGATGCGGTCGGACGAGGACTCCAGTCCTAGCGCGCGGGCGATGGTGTTCTCGATGGCCTCGTTCCGGTACTCCCGGTTGATCACCTGGTGGTACTGGGCATCCACATGGCCGCTCGATTTCGCGAGCGAACTGATGGTGATGTTCTTAAGCTTCAACAGAGAACGCAGGCACTCGGGGCTCAAACTTCCGTCGAGATTGATTCCGTGGGACATTATTTGCTGCAAGCTCGCAGCAGTGGCGAGGATGGAGGGGACATGAGGAGCCAGGTCAGACGCGGCACCCCGTGGACGCGGACGTTTGCGGGTCATTCTTTCCTCCGGCGGCATCTTTGGTTCTTAAGCCGATGCACCATGGTCGCTCTTTAAAAGAGCATGTCAAGTCCAGAGTGCACTTTTTTATATCAACAGGATGGCCATGGAACCTAAAGAGCGCCTAAAACAAGTGAGGTCAGAGCTTGGGTTGTCTACAAGGAGTATCGCGGAGGCTCTTGGTGTGGGTGCTTCCGTCTACTCGCAGTGGGAGACCGGCCAGGCGCCTGTCCGGAAACCGAACGCGCTCGCCATCCAGGCCATCTGGGGCTACCGCTGGGAATGGCTGATGACGGGCGAGGAGCCCAAGAAGCTGGGCCATGGCCCACGGCGGGTCCAGGAGGTTCCTTTGTTGGAGGGTCTGCCGTCCTGTGGTCCCTCGGGCGAGCTGCACGAGATGGGCCTGGCCCCTGAGACCATCCCCTTCAGCGCATCCTTTATTAGTGCGGTGCTCCACCAGGCCGGTGCCGGCACGGTGGACACTCTCTTCGCGGCCCACGTCCAGGGCGACTCCATGAGCCCCACCATCCAGGCCGGCGACACAGTCCTGGTGAACACGGCGCTGGCCCTGCGCCTTGAGCCCCGCAAGGGCGCCCTGCACCTGGTGCGCCGGGCCCCTGACAGCATGGAGGCCCGCGTGAAGCGCTTGTTCTTCGATGGCTCGGCGCTGACCTTGCATTCAGACAACCGGACCTACCCGCCCGTGACCATCCCGATAGATGGCGTGCCCATCCAGGACCTGGTCATCGGCCGGGTCTGCTGGTACGGGCGGTCGGTCATGGACCAGGTGCCCGGGCACGGGGACTGGTAGCGCCGCGGCATCCGGCCACACCAGGCCAAGCCAGCGCCAAAGCATCTGCATATTCTCGCCACTCTACGCCGCAAAGTGCAAAACGGCGTCAAATCAAGTGCATATCTACTACCCCGGCGCCGCCCACCCAAACCCGCGCCAATTATGGCTCCACGCCCCCGCGCCAATCCATCCGCCAGCGCCAAAACAGTCGCCTCCCCACACCGGGCCAAGACGAAAGCCGGCGATTCTGTGATTTCGAATCCCCCTCTCTCCGCAAAAAAGCAAAGCCGCCTTTCGGCGGCTTTGGTGGCGGAGAGAG
>Ga0255338_1002858_pt1 | contig 23002 bp, 30 predicted proteins | sample MeOH1_35cm_T4_19_FD_203715 | JGI IMG/M metagenome (GOLD analysis project Ga0255338, IMG submission 203715) | Sandy soil microbial communities from University of British Columbia, Vancouver, Canada - MeOH1_35cm_T4_195 | ecosystem: Engineered > Artificial ecosystem > Sand microcosm > Unclassified ...
TGCTGATGATGTCCAGGTTGCCGCTAACCTCGGTCCAGGTGCCGCCCCCGGAAGCCGTCCCCAGCGTGGCACTGTCGGCGCGATTGAAGTTATCGGTGAGGGTGGTTTCGTGCGGCAGTCGCCCCGGATGCCCCTTCCGCAATTCCGGAGGTACAAGGTCCCGCCACCCTTCCCCCTGGATGCGGAACTTATCGCACCAGCAGTCCAGCACCCGGCGAGCGTGCCCGGACTTCCCGCCTTTGCGCCGCTCGTCCTTGACCGCTTCGCGGTAGCAGCGGTGCAGCACGTCCTTTACCTTCGCAGTGTGCGCGTGCTGCCCCCACTCAAAGCGCTCCGTGCGGACGATGGAATGTCCAGGTAGGTGCAGCGATAGACGACCTCCGGTTTCGGGCATCAAGGGAGAAGTCGGCGTGTCGCCGCTGGGGTCGCTGCCCTGCGTTAGCTGATCCCAGAGCAAGTCAACCAGCCAATCCCCGGAGGCTCGATAGCCGAGGAGCGCTTCCCAGGCGTCCTGCATCGCCCCGGTAACGGCAATCTCCCGGCAGTCTCCGCGGCCTAACGGGGTATATTCCGAAGCCAGCGGGGACGTGGCCGCAAAGAAGCCATAGGGCTTGTCTCCGTAAGCGCCCGCCAACTCCTGTGCCGGCAGCCCACGCAGATCAACCGCGGCAATGCACCCATCTGGGGCTGACCACCGCTCGCCTTCCGTGTCGCTGATCCAGGCCCACGGGCCGAGGTAGTAATGATAATCGTGAAGCATTCGGCTCCAATGCAAAAGGCCGCACCCCGAAGGATGCGGCCAAGAAAAGCGGTATGGGGCAGCGCGTCACTGCGGACTACTGTTCAAGCCCGTAACTTTGCAGGTCATCTACCAGGGCATTGACGAAGCCCGCGAGGTCTTCCGTAAAGGCTCGCAGGTTCTCATAGGCTGTCCGGAGCGCGTTGAGGTCCGCAAGCTTCGCTTCGCTATCCGCCGCGCCGGTATAGGGCGTGCTTTCCGGGTCGCTGGTGTAAGCGGAGAGGGTGCGGTCGGCAGTGGCGTACGTCTGGGTGAGCGCAGCAGCGCGGGAAGCCAGCGTCACTCCGAAGAAGCCCAACTTCCCACCGCTCCGCGAGAGCTGCACCCCGCCGCTGCCTTTGCCGCGGAAGGTGGCGTCTACATTGGTTTCCCCGCTCGCCTCTAGGATCGGCCCGGCGCCAGTTGCCCCGTTGGAAAGGGTCAGCTCATTGACGGCGGAAGCCGTGGCGGTCAGGTTCAGCAGCTCGTTTCCGCCGCTGTCCAGAATGGACGTGACCACGCGCGGGGAGACAAGCCGCGCGGTGCTGCCGCTGCTCTCGCTGCCGCGCCGGAGAATGTCCGTGCCGTCGCCGTACACCTCGCCGGAGTAGCCCTGCGTGATCGCAATACCGGAGCCGCTCGCGGTCTTTACCGTCAGCGTGTAGCTGCCGGTCGTGGCGTTGACGACTAACCAGCGCTTCTTCCAGGTCGGGACGATGATGTTGATGGAGCCGGTAAGCGTGCCGTCAAAGTACAGGATCGGATTGCGCGCCTGCGTGCTGGTGAGGGTCACGTCAGTGGAGCCGCTCACGTCGAGCGATAGCATCCCGGCGAAGGCTGCTTCTGCGCCGTTCGCCAGCGCGTTGACATCCGCTGCCGGGAGTTGATCCGTGCCGCCGTAGCTGTTCGTTAGGCCAAGGGCCGCAGTAGTGCTCATCTAGTCTCCCGACAGAATGAAGTCGTCAAGTGGCGTGATGTCCAGCCGCCCGTACGGCGTCCAGGTGCCCGACACGTCCGCACCTGCCCCCACGGGCGTGCTACTCTGCGGACCGCTGGCAGCGGTGGCGCTGCTTCCCTGCACGGCGGCACGGCGTTGGCTCTCGCGCAGCAGGCGGTTGGTTTCGGTGGGTTTCATTTAGTGGGCCAGAAAGTGAAGAAGGCCACCCGGTTAAGGGTGACCTTTCTTGATTGCGAGGGCAGGACTCGAACCTGCATTTCCGCTGCGCCGCGTCACTACACGCGGGCGGTCTCCGGCCGTTAGAGGACCTCGCCGGGCTAGAGGGTAGCGCCTCTAGCCCGTTTTCTTTGAGCCCCCGTTCGCCATCCCGAGATTCGAACTCGGAAGGCCATTGGCCAGGCTTTTACGCCCGCGTCTACCGGTTTCGCCAGACAGCTACTAGGGTTACTCGACTTACATGTTAATCGACCAGCAGACCACGCGTCAACTCCTACACCCGCCGCAGCGTCCCCGTTGTCGTAAGCGTGGCGAGGTCGCTGTTGGCGGCGTAGTTGATTTCTTGCGTCAGCAGCACGAACTCCGTACCGTCTACGATCCCCTGACCCTGGAACCCATAGAGCGCCCAACGCTCCCGCCGGGAGTGCCGGGGGTCAACCGGGATGCTGAAGTCCGCTTCATCCTTGAGCGCAAAGCCCTCTTGTGCGAGCGCCTGCGCGTGCCCGAGGAGATAGCCTGCGGATGCCGTGCCGTTGAGTTCCAACAGCCGCGTTTCCCGCCAACCGGAGAAGCGCTCGTTAGTGGCGTCCGTCTCTGCGGTGCTGTCCACAGCTCCGGAGAACACCATATTCCCGCTCTCGTCTTTGCAGTAGACGAGAACCGAGGTGCAGCTTTCCTTGTAGTCAGTGCGTGTCGACAGGCTCTTGGACGTGTTTCGCTCGTCCTCGCCGGTGCTGGGAGCTGTCGACCGCAATACGTGGTCGACAGTCGCGGACACGTAGTTCAGCGGTACCGGCGTGATGACTCCGGCATCTGTGATGGCGAGTTCTAAAAACCGCTCCTTCTGAATGCGCCGCAGCGTCTCCCACGGCATCTCCTGCGCCGTCGTCAGTTCACACGGCTCCTCGGCCATCCCTAAAGGAATGAGGCCCGTGGCTGCTGCCGAGTGCCCGCTGAAGTACGATGAGTTAAGCCCCTGCCACGTCAGGATCTCCACCGCCGCCGCGTTGGGCGTTTGGCCGCACAGCGCCACCTGCCGGAACGGGCTCCACGGGTCGCGCTTGAACCGCGCGGAGATGTTGAGCAGGTTCCAGGTGACGATTACCTGCGATAGCTCCTCGCTCCAACTGGTCGTTTGGTCCGCAACGTAGAAGTAATACGGCCCGTACGTCTCGTCGGTCCCATCCGAGAGATGATAGCCGACGTAGATCCGCACCTTGCGCCAACGGTAATACTTCTTCGTGTTGTTGTCATACGCATTGGCCGCAAAGCTAATCGTTGCGGACGTGCCATCCAACGCAAGCGGCTTGACGATCCGCACTGATAGCAGGTCGCCAGGGAGGGCTTCAGGCGGATCCGTTCCCCCTGCCTGCACAGTCGGCGCGATGCGGTAATTGACCGCATAGAGTACCGGCGTGAAGTACCAGGAGAACGCGGCGCCTGGCGTAGCGGTCGGTGGCGTCAGGGTCGCGCGGTACTGCGCGAGCCGTGCAGTCGGCGTGCCGAGGTCGGTAAACGCCACGGTGCCGCCGTTCTCGTCGTACCGGCTGCCGGTGAACGTGACAGTGGCGGCAACTCTCGAGCGCTCGAGCGGCTTCGCCTGGCTGTCCCACGTTCCCGCGAATGCCTTGAGTTGGTGAATGCCGAACGTGCAGGAGCCACCGCGCCCCCGCAACACGATCTTGCCGCCGGGAATGGTCGCGGCCCCGTCGCTGGGAGTGTAGCGGGTATACGTGCGGCCAAGGTCCGTAGAGACACATACCTGACTCCGGAGCACCCGCACGTAGACCCACACCTCCGCGGCGTCCGTCCACCCTTCTCCTTTCGGGGGGCTTGGGATATCTGCCACCACGCGCCACGCGCCGGAGACGAACCGCATCAGGTAGCTGCCGTCCTTCGTGAACTGCACGCCGTACGAGGCGCCGAGTTCAATGCGGATGAACGGAGGGTAGGTGGTGAAGTCCCAATCGCTCGGAGTGTCGGGCAGCACCAGCGAGAACGCGTACTGTGCGTCAGTCGGCGCGGAGTAGGTGGATGTGGCGCTCCAACTGGTGACGGTGGACGAGGAGTCGTACTGCGTCACGCGGTAGCCGCGAGCGCCACCGGCAGAGAACCGCTCCTCTTCCCAGCTTCCGCCAGTACGCGTGAAGTGCGACAGGCGTGTATCCTGCGTAACGAGGAACGGCCGGCAGCAAACGCCGATCCCTTCAACCTGCTCCAGATAGGCGATACCGCTGGAGTTGACGCTTGGAAGCCCACTGCCGAACGAGGACGCCAGCACATCGTACCACGCCAGCCCCGGATCAATTAGAACAGGATCTCCGTGCGCGGGCTTGTACACTTCTACCAGCGCGTACGGGTAGTCTCTTGTCGGGGTAGGCATTTAGGTCTGCGGCTCCGAGCGCCATTTTCCGGAAGCGGTAACAACGGCGGAACGGATGATCTGCACAATATTACTGGTGGTAACCATTGGGACATAGGCGAACGTCAAGCGTCCGTCCGCATCTGCACGCAGGCACGCGCTGTTTACGAAGTTCTGGCCGTAGTCCATAAAGGACAGGTCTTGCATTGCGAAGTGCCCACCGCCTGGCCCCGGAATGAGCGCAGGGTTGATGGTGTAGCTCGATGGATACCAGGCAGTGGGCTTCCCATCCGAGTCCAGCGGCGAACTTGCCAGGAACCAGGAGTGGGAGACGTTGGAGCTCAACGGGACGAAGGTAATCGCCGGAACCGTCTGCATCGCCAAGCAGAGGAGTTGCTGCTTCGGGCACCAACACAGCGTCGGGTTGCGCCAATCGGACGCCACCACCGTTACCGGTGCGGTCCAAGTCGCGCCGCCGTCCTCGCTCTGCTGATAGTAGACGGCCCCCGCGTCACTCCAGGCGAACCCCCATTGACCGCTCGGCCCTACCCGCACCGATGCAGTAAGGTCACCCGCCGCCGCCACGATCAGCACCGGCGAGGAAACGACGGTTAGCACCCCGGAGCTGTCGAGGTCCACCGTCAGCCAATACCAGTCCGCAGCGCTGGTGTCTTGCATCACCACTACCAGGCGGTTTCGCTTGGCGTCCCAATCGCTGACGACGTTGCGATACCCGCTCGCGAGGGTGACCGGACTGCTCCAGGTGCGCCCCCGGTCGCGGCTCGTGATGAGCGAGACGGTCCCGGAGAGGTCGTAAACCAGGTCCATCAACTGATCGCCGCGGATGGACATGCTGACGCTGTTCCCGCTGGGAGTGAGCAGGGTACCTGCCGGTAGCGGAGGGGTTACCGAGTCGGCGTAGCGATACAGGCTGATGCGCCCGCCGCCTCCGTAGGCCGATACGATCCGCCCGGTATTGGTGCGGACGAACGACGGCCCGAAGATCGCCATTAGCCCGCCGCTCCGATCATCCCGCTTTCACGGCTCATCCGCTCCTGGAATTGCTGGAACGCTTTCCAGAGCTTCTCCGGGCTCATCTGCCCGTCCCCGAGGAACAACTGCATCACCATCGGTTTAGGCGCGAGTGCCGCCGCCTGGCGTGCCGCTTGCTGGCTTTCGGTGACGGCGCGAGAGGTCACGGGGTTGCGCTCTGCCATCTCTTGCAATTGGTTAAACTGCCCGAGCAACTGCGCGGACCCACGGCGCCCCAAGCGCTGGAACCCACCGAGGTTCTCCACCACCTTCCCGAACAACCCCTGCACGTCCGTCTGCCGGTCCATCCGCTCCGTGTAAGACTCGCCCTGAACCCGGCGGCTCTTTTCGTAGATTTCCGCCGTCAGCAGTCGGTTCATCTCCGCGGCCTTCTGCTGCCGGGATAGGAAGGGATTGTTCGCGAGCTTGGCCTCTTGGAAACGATCCGTCGCAACCTGGCTGTTGATCCGGTCCGCATTCATCGCTTTGAACGCACTCACCACCTGTTCGCTGATCTGCTTCAGGCTGGATGCGCGCTCCTGCAATTGGCGCTTGTTGGCTTCCGCGGCTTTCTTCGCCTCGTCCGCGGCTTTCTTCTCGTTGCGGGTCGCTTCCTCTTGCGCCAACCGTTGGGCCTGGGAGAGAGTGCGTTCCAGGCCGGCGTGTTCCGAGCGCAATTCCTGAACCCGGAGCGCCGCATCCCACGAAGTTTTCGTGAGAGGGAGAAGCTGCTTTATCTCTGCAGCAATCTGTTCCTCGCGCGGGATGATCGCATACGTCATTTCGACGTACTTGCCCGCTGCCTCTTGCCCTTCTACTGCCAATGACGCCCGATCCGCCGCTTGCGCCATTTGCTCGCGGAAGGCCATATCCTGAAACTTGCGGACGTTATCCGTCTGCTGCTTCCCGGCTTCCGCGGCCTTCTTCTGGTTGTCCGCAACCTCTTTTACGGCCTCGCGTTGGAGCTTGTTGGCCTGCTCGATAAGGTTCGCTTCGTCCCGCTTCAGCGCCCAATACTGCTTGTTCGCTTCGGCGCTTTCCCGGATCTTGGGCGCGAGCTTCGCGGCATCGTCCGCAAACTCCTTCGCGCGCGCGGTCAGCAGCGGAACGCCCGTCGCGGCCTCGCGCTGCGCCTGCATCTGCTCCGGCCCACGCGCCGCCGCGTTGGTGCTCTGCTGCATCCGGAACGCGAATTCTGCGTCGCCTGCCTGCGAACGGAGCTTTAACTCCTTCGGGTCGATGACTGCGTTCCCGGTGCCGCCTATGGCATCGTAAGCAGGAGCGCCCCCCGCCGCCATAGCCGCCGCAGGAGTGCCCGAACTGCCACCGCCCGGGGCGCCCTTCTTGCCGCGGAAGAACCGAGCGGCGCCTTCCGCAAGCTCTACGGAACCAGCCGGCAGGGCAGGTGCGGCCCACTTAAGAATTCCCTGGAGCTCTTTCGGGAGAGCCGAGTACACGCCAGCGCCCGCGCCCACCGCCGCCGCGCCGCCCAGCACGATCCCCCCAGCACCAAGCCCTACGCCTGCGCCCGCAAGTCCTGCGCCACCTGTCGCCGCCGCGCCGCCGCCGCCGAACATCCCTGCGATCTTGGCGACCATCCCTGCACCGGAGAGCAGCGGACCAAGAGACGCCACAAACAGCGCCCCGGCGCCTGCCGCCTTCTTCATCGGGTCCGGAAGGGCGTTAAAGGTATGCAGCAGGTCGCGTGCCACCCCCAGCGCATCCTTAACTGCCGGGATCAACTCTTTCCCGAATGCCGCTGCCGTGTCGGATAGTTCCGCCTTCATCGTCCGCATTGTGTTTGCGAGGCTATCTGAGGTGCGGTTGTAATCCCCCTGCGCGGTCTTCGTCTCGCGGAGAATGATGTTGTATGCGGCCTGCGCTTTTGCGGACGGATCCAGCGCTTCCCCTTTGACGGAGATGAGCCCCATCTTCAGGGCTTCCGCCTGGATCTTCGCTTCCGACAAGTTGACGCCGAACCGCCGCAGCGGCTCTGACTCCCCTACCAGGCCGGCGCGCAAGGCGACCATCGCCTCTTCCGGGCGCACGTCCTTAAAGCTCGCCAGGTCGCCCGCAAGCTGAACCATCGTCTGGCTCATCTTTGCGGACTGCCCCTGCCCGATCTCCATAGCGGTGAAGAGGGCGCCGAAGTCGCCCACCGCAGAGAGGGCTTCCGCGCGGGACTGCCCGAACCCCGTTGCAGCCGTTCGGGTCCAAGCGTCAATCGCCTTGGCGTTGCTGCCGAAAACCACGTTGACGCGGCTCAACGCTTCCTCGGTGGAAGACGCCATCATTACCGCCGCGCTCGCGCTGGCGACCATTGGCGCTGTAACCCCAATGGAGAGGTTACGCCCAATGGCCTGAAGCTTGCTGCCGTCAATACTGCCGATCTTCTTGCCGAACGTCTCAACGGACGCGCCGGCCTTTGTGGCTTCTCCCTCTACGGTCTTGAGCGCCGCGGCATCTTCCTTCAGCCCCCGGCGAAAGTCCGCATCGTCTATCTCGACGACGGCTTTCAGGCGTGCGATTTCCATAGGAGTAAAGGGTTGCTCGGTAGCCGTAGCGAAAGACTCGCCGTGAGCGTTATGGATAGCAGGAGATGAACAGATGCGCGCTTGGTGCTTGGCGGGGTTACTGCTACTGTCGGGATGCGGAGGAGCTCCGGAACCGTGGGCGCCTGCCCGCGCGCATATCGACCGCGGGGTTACGATCTACGAAGGCGACTTGCCGAACCGAGAGGTATACGGCACGGTTACCGATATGGCCTTTGGGGTCACTCGGGACCGCCGCAACCTCTCGGGCGGCTCGCAACTGCCGGAGAAGTACGACGCACTGAAGATGCGATGGCCTAGCGGGAAGGAAGAGTGGATTGTGCGGGATATCGTGGAAACAGATCGGTTCTACGTGAAGACGTCCGACCTTAAGTAATCGGCCGGTGGCGCTTCGAGATTTCCGCCTCTGCCCACATCTCCGACGCCTCCAACTCCAGCGCCAACCGCTGCCAGCCCACTGGTTGAGCGGCCAACTCCCACGGAGCCACCTTCAGATACCGGGCCGCACGCACCAACGCGTAGCCCGGTAATTCCTCGCCTCTACGTCCGCCGCTTACGAGGTAGGCGCGATGGCTGCGGACGCTCGCCGGTTTGGGAGTTGATCCTCTTGGATCGCTCGCCAAATGGAGATGATGGCGAATTCCGGAAGGGATTGGACTGCTTCCAGCGATACCGGAACCGGGGCGCCGTTGTCGGTAAACTCCCAGTTCGTCAGGTTCTCCGCAAGCATCTCGTCGCTGCTCGTGTCGGCCAAGCCGGCCCGATAAGCAGATGACGTACACCGCGTGCGGTAAGTGATCTGGACAGCGCCCACCCCGATATCAACCGGGATAGTGCGCGTCTCTTCAAGGATCGCTGATAGTTCCAATGCCAACCTCCGGGGCTTGCGGCCCATCATTCAAACAGAGAAGGGGCGCCTCCACTTGCGGCAGAGGCGCCCTCGGTCTCGCCGGCCTGTCCCGGCGCGGTCCCACGGCTTCAGTGAGTGTGGGAGATGTGTCCAGATGTGTCGCCGTGCTTACCCGGGCTGCGCCAATTGCCGGGGCCTGTATCACGGTCGTATTGTGGCGCTCGGTTTACCCTCTGGAACCCTGTTACGGCGTGGCGTCCTGTGCCGTGTAAAGCTGCAGCGTGTGCGTGCCGGATGCGGCCTTCGTCACGTAAAGGTCGGTGATATCCGTAGTGAGCGGGTTCGTGATGCCGCTGCCGGTGACCCAGCTAAACGGAGTGTCGGCCGGGATGGTGAGCGTTTGCGCGGGCGCACCGCCCGATGCGGCGTTCGTACAGATGGTGATTGCACTATCGCAGATCCAAAGGAAGCCTTTAAGTTGCGACACGTCCACCGCGAAATTGACCCGGTAATCGGTCTGCGCCCCGACGAGCGAGACGGAAAGCATGCTCTCGCTCTCCGCCGTCACGGTCACGGTTTGCGAGAGACGGGACCCGCCGAAAGCGAGAGCCGCTGTGTAAGTAAAGGACATTTCTTGATGCTCCGGGAGTGGTTAGACGTGCGTGATAACGATTTCGTAAGCGGCCCCGCCAAGGTCGGTATGCGGTTCCAGGTGCAGCGCGAACGTGCTGCCCATCACGCCGTCATTGTCCGCTTCGGTAGGCGTCTCCAACGTGCCGTACGCCGTGAGTTGCAGCGTGTTCCCGTCAATGTCGGTGGCAATCACGCGGGCGAAATAGCCGGTCTTGGCTTCCGCCGCGGTAAACAGGGTCGCCGCATCGGCCATCGCTTCCAGCACGAGGTTGAGCGTGGGATCGTTCGCGATCTTCTTGATGTCGTCGAAGCTGTCGGTGGCGACGTTGAGCGTGATGTGTGGCGCCCAGCGTGGCGGCTGGTTCATCTCCGCTTCGAGGAACTCCACCTCTGCGAGCCCGCCGATGGATGTTCCCAGGAGCACAGAGACCAACTCCGGGTCCGCAATCGCTTTTACGATCTCGGTCGGCGTGGTGGTGAGGGTAATGCCCTCTTGCCGCTTCCGCCCGAAGCCCTCGCCGTTGATCGCTACGTCTGTCCGCGTGAAGCGAATGCGGAAGCCCGCCACCACGCAGTACGCGGCCTTGCTGGCTCGCTGTGCGGACCCCGCTTCAATCGTGAGCGTCTTGATGGTATCGATACCGTCCGGGTTCGGCTGGTACGTGAACGGGGAACTGGTCTGGCTCTCCAGGCACGCCGAGAACAGGTAGGGCGCGGTTTTCAGGCACAGCGGCCCCTCGAACTCGAACTTGCTGTACACCTTCTGCTTGGCAACGCCGGTTTGCATTTCGCGGCCGGCGCTGCGCGTGCGCCCCTGCGGACGTACCGGGTTCAGCGTCAGGCGGTCCAAGCCCAGCGGACGCAGGGAAGCAGAAACTCCGGTGCCTGCGACTGACTCTTGCCCCCACTGCACTCGTTCGTTTACGGTGGCTCGTACGCTCATTCAGTTAGCTCCTGCTGGTAACCTGGACTCTGTAGAGCCCACCGACATGAAAGTACCGCTTGCCGTCCGCAGGCTCGATGTACCGGACGGGAGAGATGCGGACGATAGAAAGAACGGTGTAAGACTGACTGCCGATGGTCACGACCCCCGTGGTGCCCATCAGCGCGGCGTCTATCGCGGCATAGAGCGCGTCCGCTTCGGAGTAGCCGTTGCTGTCCGTAACGGCCTTCACGAGCCAGGCCCCGCGCGCCATCATCCGCTGATCGCCGCCGGGAACCGTGCGGTCATTGCCGCCGCTTTGCTGGTTGAAGATGATGTGCGGGAACGCCGTGCCGAGCGGCGCGAGGCTTTCGTGAATGCGCGTGGATGCCAGGTCGGTTACGTCGGATGCCGCGGCGAGGGTGGCGTAAATGTGCTTGGCTGCGGCTTGTTCTTCGTTCATTCCGCCGCCTTTCGGAGTATCGCCGCCGCGCCTGCTTCAAACGCGGGCCGCACTGCGTCAAGCGCCGGAGCGAGGAAGGGACGGGGCGCAATCTTCGTGGTCCCGAATTCGAGGTACGCGCCGTATTCCGCAGGCACGTCCACCTCTGCGGACAGTTCGCCGGTGCGCCGTGCCTGGATCTGTTCCAGCGTGCCGGTCTCACCTGCAGGCGACTCGCCCGGAGCGCTCGCGGTGTGCAGTTTCCACCCGTCCGGAATGGCGCCGCCTTCGTAGCGGACCCAGCGGGCGTTTTCGCGAATGGGGACGAGATAGACGTGACCGGTCTTGGCGCCCTGCGTGATGTTGTCGTGCGCGTGATCGCGCACGTCCCCCGCTATCCGCATCACCAGATCGCCTAACTGCGCGTGCGCCTTGTCGCCGATCCCGGAGAGGTCGCGCGAGACGGTCAGCTTCAGGGATGCGGACATCAGGCCAACCTCTTGCACTGGCAATCCACGAACAGCGCGTTTGACTGGTCCGCAAGCGGGCTTGTCACTTCGTAGGTGAGTGAGCCAATCCGGAGCCGGTTCGCGCTCGTGACCGTCGTACCGTGCGGCAGGCGGATGATGCGCTTCTCGGCGTCCACTTGCCGCCCGCCTTCCGCACTGTCGCCGGGAGAGGTCACCGGCAACACCAGGCCCGCCACGGTGGATGATGCGGCCCAAGTGCCCACGGTGCGCCCGCCTTGCCCGTCGTCCGCAGTGGTGTTCGCGAGGATCTCCACGGTTTCGGGAAGGGTGCGCTCAATCGTCGCGCGCATCCGCGCCAGATCAGCAGCAGTCGGCATTGGCATCACCGCGGTACATCTGCAAGATTTCCGGCTGCTGCATCGCCCGATACCGGGCGGAAAGCTCACCGATCATCTGGAATTTCTGCTGCTCTTGGAACTGCCCGCCGTTGCTGCCCGGGGAGAACCCAAACGCAAGCTTCTCTTTCGCCTGCCACTGCTCTAACACGTCCGCAGCAGTGGCGTAGAGGTCAAAGGCTTTGCCGATCAACAACACCGGCGGCAGGGTCGTTGCGGAGAACGTCCAATGCCCCACCTGGTAGTCGGATGTGGCGGGAGTGAGCGCGGCCCATTGCGTGTCATACAGGGTCGCATCCTCTTCCCAATCGCCGCGCGGGGCGTAGTAGTCGAGGTAAACCACCGTCCCGCCTGCCTGCACGGTCTCTGCGGCCTGGAGCTCCAGGTACCGCACGTCCGAGCGCCGCTGGTCTAGCGCCCGCTGGAGTTGATCATCGGACCATACCGGCTGTCCGGTTGCCGGGATAGCGTCTCCGATCAGGTCTCGCAAGCGGGACACGAGTTCGGCGCAGGTTGATCGTAGGGCCATAGTAGGTAGGCGGGACGGTGGAGATGGTTAGACCTTCGGGAGACGGAAACACGTCACTTCGGCGCCGATCGTACCGGAAGCCGGCGTAAACGTGATGTTGATCTTGCCGTCGTCCTGTCCGAACCGGCCGGACTCGAACGGGCCAAGCCAGACAATCGCGTTCTGCGCGAGCCCGGTAGCCGCGAAGGCACCGACGCCGGCCCGCATCGCCGGGGGGTTGTCTCCCGCGAGCACAGACGGCGTAAGCGTCGCCGCCGCGGTGTTCTTGATGCGGAAGATTACGCGGTCAGTCTTCCCCGCGAGGGTGCAGGGCAGGGTAACCGCTGCGTCGCCCGTGTCGAGGACATCAGGCGACGGGTCCGCAAGCTCGCTGTTCGCCAGCAGGTCGCGTACCGTAATGGCTGTTGCGTTTGCCATTGGGCAATATCTCCAGAAAACACCGCAGGGAGCCGGTTAGGGCTCCCTGACGATGCGAGTATGAGAGGTTGAGCCGAGGGTTACTCGGAGCGGCTGACGACCGTGATATCCACCTGGCCGGCGCCGGAAGTCTGCCACATCAACTTCTTGTTGGCCGTGGCGAGACGTCCGAGAGGCCCGAGGGTGGCAGTGCTATTCACAGCCATATTGAGCTTCGCGACGACCGTACCGCTGGTCTCTTCCGTGAGCGTCACCACGCGGGCGGTTGCGCCTACGGAAACGATCACGTTGTCAATGCAGAGGTACTTGCCGGCTCCGGGTGCCGGAGAGACCGCCGCTGCCGAAGCTGAAGCGTCCGCAGAGGTCGTCTGCGTAGTCGTCTGCAGGTCCGTGGCCGGATTGGTCACCACGCGCGGGCGCCCGAAGAGGTCTCCGGGAACGTCTGCACGGTCGGCAGTTGCGACGGCGGTTGGCAGCGCGGAGAGGGCCTTAACGCCCATCTTGAGCGGATTGCCGTTATCCGGACTATCGTGGGGAGTGTCCCCAGTAATCTTGGGCATCTGTCTGGTTCCTTCCGGGTTAGGCCGGCTTGTTAGCCGTCAGAACTGCCAGGTAGCTCGGACGAACTACCCGTGCGCCGTAGAGGTGCAGGCCCTTTACCGCGTCCGCAAAGCGAAGTTGCGGACGGTAAGCTTCGGTCTTCACCAGCTGATCTGCGAAGGTGATAGCCTTCGGATGACCGGCCATAATGCGGTACTTCGTGGCCGTGGTGTTCGGCACGTTGTTGGACTTCATAATGCTGAAGCCCGCCGCTTCGCCGATCTGCCCCTTGAGCAGCGTGGGTTTGTTAGGGTCCGTTCCGAAGGACACGAAACGTTCATCCTTCAGCAGCAGGCCATGAACCCACGGAGGAACGATGGCGTACCGATTGTCTTGCGGGACGTCGTTCTCATCCAGCAGAACGCCGAGGTCCACCAGGTAGTCATACACGGCGCCGATGGTGCCGAGGTCCGTCTTGGGACTCGCAGTGGAGCCGATCAGGTTTGCGGCGTCGGTGTACAGGGCCGCGATGAACTGATCCGTGGTGTTCGCGAGCGCGTATCCCGCTTCACCCATCGCGGCATCCATCACCGCGATATTCCCCTGCGCCTTGTCCACGTCGTCAATCGCGAAGTTGTACATCTTCGACTCGGTGATTGAAAGCGTGGTCGCCGCGTCCTGCAGCTCTTCCGGGGCGCTGTGGTCGGTCCCCTTCGTGTAAGTGGATACCGTCACCCGGCCAATGCCGTTAATGCGGACGGTATCGCCCTGTGCGCTGATTTCGCCTTCATAGTCGCGGTTGACGACCATCGGGCCACCGTACACCAGGTTCTTGTTCGTGTTCGCCAGCAGGCGAGCAGACCAGATGGACGGGATGAAGTTGTTGAGACTCATCTATGTTCTCCAGCCCCCTAGCCGAGGGCTACACCTTTGAATTCACCGGCTTCCCAACGGCGGTTGAACTCCGCGGGATTGGTCTTCGCGAGTTCAGCCATTGCCTCTTTCGAGAGCGTTCCGCCCCGCTGCTTCTGCGGATTGCCGGGATTGCTGCCCCCGCTACCGCCGCCGCCGACCAAGTACGGCTTGTCTTTCGCGAGCTGTTCGAGCAGTGCGGGGACGTTCTCCGGGTCACCGTCCGCATTGAGCTTCACTGCGTCTTTGATGAGCAGGTAGGCCGTATCCGGATCCACGATCCCCGCCGTTGCAGCTGCGGCCTTCACTTCCGCTCTCACCACCCGGGCGTTAGCGGTTGCGGCCTTCTCCTCTGCAGCCTGGAGTTGTGCAGCCGTCGCTTGGCCCGCCGTCTCCAGGTCCTTGAGCTTCTTCTCGGCTTCCTTGGCCCGGGTGCGGTAGTTGGCGCTCTCCCCGCGCAGGGATTGCACGTAATCCGCACTGAACACCTGCGGCTCTCCCCCGCCTGGAGGGGTTGCCGGGGGTGTAACCGGGGCGACTGGAGGGGCGCCTACCGGTGGCTCGTCAGGGGAAAAGAAACAGCCGAACAAACGATCACTGAACCTGAACATCTCGCGTGTATCTCCCGCCTGGCACCTGGCCGGGCATTGGGTGTGGGGATCAACCCCGTGAACCGAAATCTAGGAATTGGTGGGAGCCGGCGCCGTAGGGTCGCGCCCCTCGCTCTTGCGTCTCTCCGCATTACGCAGCGCCCCGGGTAGGCTCGCCTCGGTGCGCGTTGGCCCCCAGCGCGGATCATCCTTGTAGTGGACGAAATCCCCAAACTGCACCTCGCCCGCCTTCCACGCTGCCAGGCGCTTCTCTCCGAGTATCCAGCGTTGGCGGTTCTCCGGTTGGCGCTTGAACCAATCCTCGCCCGCTTCGATCTTGGGGCGGCTGTCGGGGATGGATGGGTCGTCCAGGATCTCGGAAAGCGGCTTCGGGCGTGAAATGATGGTGCAGCGGCAGTTAACGTGTGTGCCCTGGATTACATTCGTGGGCATCACCTTCCCGTTCATCGCCAGGCAGGCCGCACAGGTCCGCTGCCAGCTTCCCAGGTTCGCCAGCCAGACCCACTCTTCCACCGCCTCGCCGTTCGCTTCGTAACTCCGCAGCGTGGCCTGCCGGTAAGCTCGCAGTGTCTCGGTGCGGCTGACGGTCAACGCCTGCGCGAACCCGCCGTCGAACTCGCTCTTAAGCGCCTGTGCGATCTTGCGCGGGTTCTGCCCGAGCGCTACCCCATTGAGTAGGCCCGTTTCGACCTTCCGCACGCCGGCAGGAACGATCTTGATTAGGTGGTCCTTGAGCGGCGTGCCGTCAGAGAGGAAGCCCACCAGATCTTCAAACGCGCCCCGCGGCAGCCGGTTGAAGTTCACCGAGACGCCTGCGGGAACGTCGCCTAATGCCGCCTGGAAGAGTGCCGGCGCGTGCTGTGACGCGAGCGCCACCGCCGCTGCCTGCTCTCGCTTCACGGTCTCGCTGGCGTAGCTCACGAACTCCAACAGCGCGGACTGCGCCTGCTCTTTGAGCTTCTGGAGTCGTTCTGCCTGATAGAGCCAGCCAAGAGGCACGTCGCGCCCCTCGTTTCGCTGTTGCTCGATCCCTTTCAGGATCGGTTGCAGCAGACGATCTATCTCACTCCAGGCCCGCCCGTACGCTTCCGCCATCCGCGAGGCTGCGGACTCTTCCCGCGCGAGCAGTGCCGCCCGATAGAGGTCCGCAGCTTCGTAGAGGTTCATTGTGCAGGCGCGTTGTTATCCAGAGGCCCGTTCCGGCCGGCGTCGAAGTTCTTCATCATCCGCCGCGCGTTCTCTTCCGCGGCCTGCGTCTCTTTGGCTTTCTTCTTGCCTTCGTCTTCGGAGTTGTAACCGAGCTTGGTGAGCGCCGTATCCTTCGACACGCCCAAGCCCACTTCAAGTACCGCCGTCTCCACGTCGCCTTTGCGGTCACTCGGCAGCACCGGAGGCCACTTGGTCTTTACGGTGTGCTTTGCGCCCGCCGTGTTCATCTGCAGCAGGCAGCGCCCGAGGAATTCCAACATCTCGCCGTAGAGGGTCCGCTTGTCCCGCGTCTTTTCGAGAAGCGGTTGATAGAGGATCTGCAGCGCGAGCCCGGAAAGTTGGCCGAGGTCCTGCACCTTGCCCGTGGCGACTTCGGGGATGCGGGTGATTTCGTGAAGCGCGGACTTCAGCTTGTCGTAATCCGCAAGAGAGGACCCGAGGTCACTCTTCATCTCCAGGTTGAAGGCGTCCGCTTGCGGGTTCGCTAACTTGATGATGCCGCCAACGCTCATGTCTAGGCCGGTAGCAGCCGCACTGTTCCCCCCACCCCCACCGATGCGCGCACCGGGCACCTGCGGAGGGCTGGAGAGCCCCTTGAACACCGTCGTCGGGTGTGCGTAGAACCGGAGGATGCGCGCGGTATTGGTGGCATTGAAGTTCAGCGCCTTATTGATCGCAATAACCGCCGCTTCCAAGTCGGAATAGCCCCAAAAGCTATTCGGGCACGGCAGGTTCTGGCAGTGGAAGATCGGCGCCCAATCGTAGGGCCAAACCTCCGTGTTCGTCTGCACGAACTTCCCGCCATCGCGGCTTTCCTCGTCGGTGATTGTCCAGAAGGTGGCGTTGTCGCTCTCGCGGCTGATCGTGGTACGCTTCACCAGGTCTTTGCCGTGAACGTTCCACTGGAGAACGTAGGAAAGAACAGTATCGCAGTCGTCTTCATCCAGGATCACATCGACGTTCGACGGATCCAGCACGATGATGCGCGGGTATGGCTTCCGCGGCTTCACGCGAATGAAGACATCTCCGCACACGCCCCCATTGATGCCCACTTTTAGGAGCGTGGTCATCATCCCGTTGGCGTCCCAGCATTCTTGCAACCAGGTATCCGCGTCGGACTTCGCCTGCCCGTCCACTTCAAACGAGATGCCTTCGGGGAAGAGGAACGAGACGCCCTTATTAACGACTACCTGCCCGAACGCGAGCAAGATATTATCGTCTGGCTGCCCCTTCTCCACCTTCAGCGGCTTGGGAAGGTTCCCTTCGTAGGCGTCCCACGCGCACTGCAGCCGCAAGAGGCGCTCCCAGTGCGCGTTTTCCGCCTGCTCCTGAACCATTCGCTGTATCATTTGTAGATGGATGGCCCAGTAGAGAAATCGTCAATACCGAGGGCAGGAGCGACGTACCGCAAAGCGTCTAATCGGTGATAGGTCCGCTTGTTGACGATCTCGCCTTCCACCGGTTGGCCGGATGGATCCAACTTCCACCGGTAGGAGCCGAGTTCGTCACGCAGCCCGCGCATACTTTCGAACAGGAAGAGGCGCTTCGTCTTAAACAGCGCGTACACGCGGTCAATCCCGCCCTGCACGTCGGACACGTACGGCTGAATGATCGGCACGCCAGATGCGGACCAATCGAGGCGCTGTTGCACTTCAGAAGGGGCGCCGCCGTACCACCCAATGACATTCTCATTGGCGCCGGCTGAAAGCGCGTTCGAAGCGTGGCCTTCGGTGCTGTTCCCGCCACCAAGAGACTCCCGGTAAGCTATCCAGCGCCCGCGGGCCTGATCTTCCGCAATCCACACCAGGGCAGTATTCGTGGCGCCGAAGTCGAGGCCCACATACCGCGGCCACTCGCGCGGGATGTCGAAATCCGCGATTACGTGGCCTTCGTGGAGAACATCATCGTAGCAGTCGTAAATCATCCCCGCGGGCTTGGCGAATTGCCCGTCGTACATCATCTTGAAGCGCCAGGCCGGCATTGACGCTTTGCGGTCCCGGTACTCCCGCTTGCTGAAGCCGGGGTTTCCGGTGCTGCTGAACTGCACCACCGCGATATCGGGGTCGCCTTTTACCCAGCGGTCGTAAATCTCGCTCTTGACCCAGCCGAGGTTGTAAAGTGTGGTTGTCCCCAGCACACGCCCGCGGGAGAGGGAAAGGCGCCGGAGCACCGCTTCCCAGGTCTCAACCGTGTACTCGTCCTGTCCGCACTCGTCTAACCAGGCGGCTTTAGCCGTGGCGCTTTCGAGGCCACCCTTCGCGACTGCGGACCGGAGGATGATGCGCCCCCACATCGGATCATCCGGCGTTTTCGCCAGGAACTTCCCGGTTTCGGGGTCGCGGAGTTCGATTACGCGGGCGCTCTTGTGGTACCGGCCAATGCCCAGGGTGTGGACGAACACTGCCAGCATTTCCGGCAGCATCTTGAGCAAGAAGAGGTCGTAACTACTCGATACCGCTAGGTAGTCGTTCGCTTCTCCTTTGCGGGCTGTGCGTTGGATCTCACGCCACAGCCACCACGGCCCCCAAGAGGTCTTGCCGCCCTGCGTGCCTGCCAGCACGAACACAAACCGCTGTTCAGCGTCCCACGCTTCTAACTGGCCGGAGTGTTGGGATAGGCAAAGTTGGCCGTTCTCAATCCGCCACAGGCTCTTCTTCGGACTCATCGTCTTCGTCGTCCGGAGCCGGGCGCTCAATGATTACTTCGCGGATGGTGAGCGGCCCGCCGCCCGGGGCGCTGTGTTCGATGCGCTCCGAGAAAATGCCGTGCGCCTTCCCGAGATGCACCAAAGCAGTTTGCGGATCGTGGAACTCCACGGTCAGGTTGCCGTTGCGGTCGAAGCTCGTCTTCTTTACCAGGTGCATCAGCCCGGCTTCGCGCAACCCCTTCAGGTCCACCGTGCCTTCATCGCCGATGAAGTCCGCATACTCGCCGCGAGCGTGGTCACTCAATCGGTCCAGCACTTCGAACTTGGTGAGCCCGCGTTCGTCCAAGCCTTCTTCGATAGCCTGCTTCACCAGCGGGTGACGCTTCACGCGCCCGCCCGTCTTGTTGATGTGGTTCTCGGAGTAGCCGGCAGCCCTAGCGGCCTTCGCCGCGTTGAACTTCGCCTCTCCCAAGTAGGCGTCCACAAACTTCCGCTGTTGCGCCATCAGTTGGGAGTACGCGCTTTTCGGTTCTTCGCTCATCGTCTCGTTCCAGCGCCCTGATTACGCTATGCAGGGCCGCACAGCGCACCGCGGCGCCGATCAGCGCGGGGTTGGTGGGGGCGCTCATTGGGTCAAGTTCTCGCATCGCTGCAACATTGCGCTAACCATTTTCGTGACCTCACGAAAATGGTCGCTAGGCACGCTATCAACTTGCGGACCATTTTGCCGAGGTCAGCAAAATGGTCGCTATGAGCCGGGAGAGACTCGAACTCTCACGCCGTAGCAGCGAGGCTTAAACTCGCCGGGTCTGCCAATTTCCCCACCGGCTCCGTTCAGCTAATCTCCACGAAATCCAGCCCCGCCCGCTCCCGCGTGTGCCAACACACTGCGTTCCGGTAATTGCCTTCGATGCACGCCAGCGAGCCATCGGGCCGCACCGTGTGTACCAAGAATGTGTGAATGTGCGTACCGCCGCCCGTGCGCCCGTCCTGGTCGCCGTGCCCACCTTTGCGGACCAAGCCGATACAGCCGTCTACCGGCGCTTTCAGCAGGCGCCCGTTCCGCTTGGCCCAGGCGTAGAGGCTCGAACACGAGGCGTTGAGCGGAACGGCCGGCGTGATGCCGAGTTCCTTCCCCGCGAGGCTCACCACCCCTGTCACAAAGCACGCGCACCACGGCTGGTTGTCGAGGTAGGCATAGCCCTTCGCTACCAGGCGTTGCCAGAAGCGCACTGCGGCCCCGTCGTTGCGCCCGGTGGCCTCGCGTTCGCCGACGTGGCGCTTGGCGATCTGCAGGGCGCGCTGTTGGAGCGGGGTCACTACAGCTTCACCTCGCCGACGACCTTCGCGAGTTCCGCAGAGGCGTCCTTAACGCGACCTTCCTTCAGGCCGTTACCGGCCGCAATCAGGTGGTCGCCAAGCCGGATGCGTCCCGCCGCCTGCATCTTGTGCAGGAAGAACTCCTCGAACACCGGCGCCGCCGCATTGGCCGTCAGGCCAGTAATGGCGCGCTTGGCGATCTCCATCGGGTCGACGCTGCCGAGAAGGCTTTTCAGAAGGTCCATCGTCGTTACTCCAGAATGTCCGCACGCTCCACGCGGCGCTTCAAGTCGTCAAACTCTGTCCGGAGCGAGGTCACTTCAACCTCTAGCTTGCCGGCGCGTACTTCGCAGTCGCGGTGGTGCTCCTGGCACTGGTCGACCTTGGCCGTCAGTTCCTCGTTCTGCTTCCAGAGCTTCCGCGTCATCCCCGCGAGTTGCGAGGAGTCCATCTCGTCGCGCTTGCGGAATCGGTCGACCAACTTCCCGCCGATGACCCCTGCAGCCGTCCCTAGTGTGCCCACCACGCCTAGCATCAGCTCGTTACTCACCGGTTGATCGGCCATTCCGCAACCTCCGGCCAAATGTGCCGTTAGAATAGAGGCCGCTTGCGTAAGAAACGGTTGGCCGCTCGAAGGAGAGTCGGCCGGTGACTCGGAAATTCAACTGTCTGCTCCTGGTGAGACAGGGCAGGCACGCCGTTAGGTGGACGCCAATCCACCTAGCGGCACCTGAATAAGAGCAGGCCCGGGGAACGTTCCCCGGGCCTGTGTTGCGTAAAAGCTTGGCGCTACTGCGCCGGTTCGTAGGTCTTGGCGAAAATGTCCAACTTGCAGGGGTAGATCTCGCCGTTGACGCCCGTTATGAGCATGTCCCCTCGGCAGAAGTTCATCGTGCCTTCCAGCGTGGGGATGAGGTAGCAGTTATCGTTTTCGTGAGTGATCGGCTGCCCCTGGTAACGGAACGACCACGGCATCCCGTTTACGACGTTGCCGCCGTGCGCTATTCCGTACTCCACCAATTCATCGAATGTGATCGCTTCGATCACTACGGGCTTTTTGCGGAATAACGGCATATGTCCTCGAACTCGTAAAAGCGTGGCGCCACTCTCCGCAAAAAGCAGCGACGGCCCCGAGCCGAAGCCCAGAGCCGCCGCCGCCAGACAGATGGAGAGAGTGAACGCGAATGGTGGCCGTCGCGGGTGAGACGAGGCACCGCCGCCATTATTATTGGCGATTTATTAGTAATCGGTCAAGTAACCGGCCGATTATTTTTCAGCCAGGCGTTTTCACAGCCCGCAACGCCTTGAGATGGACCGCACAAAGGCTGAAGAGATCCAGTGGTTCTTGGTCACTACTCATCCCCACTTCCGCCACTGCGGGCACGTCATCTTTGCATTCATTGCAAAGCTGGATCTCTCCGGGATGGTGCCACGGTGCGGACGGAGTGAACCGCAAGCCGTCTGCGCTGGTCCAGGCAGTCATGTCAACCGTTTCTATCACGCGCCCTTCCCCTTCCGTCGTTCCCACTCCAATGCCACGAGCACCACCGCGAAGATTACCAGCACCATCCACGGATGCCGGTCCCACCACTGAATGTACGCGCTGAACATCAGCCCCGCTCCTTCCCCGCCCGCACCGCCGCGAGCGCTGCCCGGTATCTGCTGACACGCGCCATGCACTTATCCTCTTCCTTCGCACTCCCGCAGCGGTCGTAGACGATCAGCGCCGCATCTTGTTCCCACTCGTCAAGCGCCTTTTCAAGCAGCGCATCTAGCGGAAGACCGGCCAGCGCCTCCAGGTCCTGCGTGGTGGTCATTTCGTTATCATCTCCCATCGGCGCTTCGGCTCTCCGCACCAGCAAGCGTCCAAGTGCAGCCGCCTTCTGGCTGAACAATGCACGCAACGGCCCATGTAATGACCACGCGGCCGGTCGTCGCGATCTTGCGGGAGAGTTCCTTCGTACGTGTCGGGGCGCCAGGTCTGCCCAGAAGGGGCGCTTCTTTGCGAACGCCCGCGCGAGCATATTCGCCCAACGCAGCCCCTCGCGCCACTGCTCCGGGGATGCGTTGCCGTACGTCTCGCCAGGCGCCGGGATGATGTCACCGAAGCGGTTAGCGGCCATTGAGCGCGGCCTTCTCTGCGGCTTCCCACTCGCGGACGATCTGCACAGTCTTGTTGCCGTAGTAGAATGCCACAATGGACAGCAGGAACAACGCGGAAATCGCCAGCGTCAGCAGTTGCGCCCCCAGCCATAAACGTTGGCGCCACCACTCAATCGCAAGCGGGCATAGCAGCAGCGCGGTAACCAGCCCAACGCCTGCCTCTGTCATACGCCGCCGCGCCCAAGTCCTGAACCCTTCCCGGTCATACATTACGCCATCCCCCCTTCCCGTAGTCGCGCCCGGTTCTCCGCAGCGGTGAGCTGCGGCCCCGCGCTTCGTCCCGTCAAGTCGTCGACCGTCACCAGCGGCCCCGCGTGCGCCGCCCCGATGATCGCAAACGTCACCTGCACCTCGTCTACCCACTCCCGCCACGTCACGCCGATCAGCGCCCGGCCTGGCTCCGTGCGAGTGCGCCGCATCGCGTCAAGCAGGAACCGCGCTTCCTCTTCCGGCGTGTCGAGGTCCGCACGCTCCAGCGCTGCCCGACGCTGTTCCGCTACGGTGGCGAAGAACACGGACTGACACGCGCGGAGCTTCTTGCCGGCGGTGCACCGCGCCACCGCCACGGCGCCTTTCGTGATGCCCAGTGCGGACGCCAGGGCGCCATTCGTCTCGACGCCTTCCGCCCGCAGGCGGGTTAGCGCTTCCTCTTGCGGGGAGAGGCGTGCGAGGCTGATTAGCGTTTCGAGGTCGTTCATCGCGTGCGGTCTCCTACGGCTGCACTTCCGCAACCGCCGTATACCTGCCCATAAAATCGCCGTCTTCATAGACCTGCGAAATCTCGGTGACGAAAACCGTCCGGTCCTTCGGGGTTATCCCGTCCGCTTCCAGCTTGCGTATAATGAAACTCCGCAACGCCTCTTCAACGTCAGGCCCCGACAACTCCACAGCAATGTGATGCTTCATCCCCCTCGCCACTCTCCCCCGGCGCACCGGGCACGGCCGCTAGGCGGCTACCTTTGATGCGCGGTCTAGCTCGTCCGCAAGATGCTCCCATACTTGCATCCGCTCTCGGCAGATGACCGCCGCGGACTCCAAAGCGCC
>Ga0255338_1002859_pt1 | contig 23001 bp, 20 predicted proteins | sample MeOH1_35cm_T4_19_FD_203715 | JGI IMG/M metagenome (GOLD analysis project Ga0255338, IMG submission 203715) | Sandy soil microbial communities from University of British Columbia, Vancouver, Canada - MeOH1_35cm_T4_195 | ecosystem: Engineered > Artificial ecosystem > Sand microcosm > Unclassified ...
GAGGCGCAGTTCGGCCTGTCGGAGATCAACTGGGGCATCCTGCCCGGCGGCGGGGCGACCAAGGTCGTCGAGCAGCTGATGAACCAGCGCCAGGCCATGTACTACATCCTCACCGGCGAGATGCTGGGCGGGCAGAAGGCGGCCGAGCTGGGGCTGGTGAACGAGTCCGTGCCCCTGGCCGAACTGCGCGGCCGGGTCCGTGCGCTGGCCGACGTGCTGCTGGGCAAGAACCCCGTCACGCTGAAGGCGGCCAAGGACGCCTTCAAGCGCGTGGTCGACATGACCTACGACGACGCCGAGGACTATCTGGTGGTCCGCCAGGAGGCCGCCAACTTCCTCGACAAGACCGAGGGCCGCAAGGAAGGCATCCGGCAGTTCATCGACGAGAAGAGCTACAAGCCCGGCCTCGCCACCTACCGCCGCTAGTTCCGCGTCACGGCCCACGAGAGGCCGGCCGCCAGGAGGATCCATGACCGCAGTTCCCGCCGCCAAGGCGGTCTCCCGCACCCGCGCGGCCGTTCCGCTCTGCTTCGCCGTGGCCGTGCTCGAGGGCTACGACATCCAGGCGATCGGTGTCGCGGCGCCGAAGCTGATCCCCGCTCTGGGGCTCTCCCCCGGCGAGGCGGGGATCGCGTTCGGGGGCGGCATGGCGGGCCTGGTCCTCGGCGCCCTGCTGGGCGGCTGGCTGGCGGACCGCATGGGCCGCAAGCTGCTCCTCGCGGCGGCGGTGGCGCTGTTCGGCCTGGCGACGCTGGCGACCATGGTGGCGCCGGACTACGCAGCGCTGCTGGCCGCGCGGCTGGCCACGGGTCTCGGCCTGGGCGTCGCGATGCCCGTGATGGTGGCCATCGCCCTGGAGGTCAGCGGACCGGCGCAGCGGACCCGGACCGTGACGACCATGTTCTGCGGCATGCCGGTCGGGGGCGCCTGCGCGGCCCTCTTCGCCGCCTTCGCGTTCGAGCACTTCGACTGGCGGACGATCTTCCTGGTGGGCGGCCTGCTGCCCCTGCTCCTCGTGCCGGCCCTGCTCCTGTTCATGCCCGAGACCCGGGGTGAGCGGCCCGCCGCGGCGGCACGGCCCGAGGGCGGCGTGGCCACGCTGTTCGGCGAGGGCCGCGCGCTGATCACCGTGCTGCTGTGGCTGACGTTCGGCCTCACCCTGCTGGTGCTCTATCTCCTGCTCAACTGGCTGCCGAGCCTGGTCACCGCCCGCGGCCTGCCGGCCACCGCCGGCGCCCATGCGGCCATGGCGTTCAACCTGGCCAGCGTGGTCGGGGCCCTGGCGCTCGGCCGCGTGGTGGACCGCGTCGGCGCGCCGGTCCCTATCGCCCTGGCCTACCTTGGGCTGCTGGCGGCGATGGTGGGCCTGGCGCTGTCGCAGGCCTACGCCCCGATCCTCGTCTGCGCCGCGGCGGCGGGCTTCTGCCTGCTGGGCGCTCAGTACTCGCTCTATGGCGTCACCCCGATGTACTACCCGCCCGCCTCGCGCGGTCTGGCGACCGGCGCGTCGGTGGCGGTGGGCCGGCTGGGCTCGATCGCGGGGCCGCTGGTGGCGGGTCAGTTGCTGGGCCTGGGCTTCACCGCGGGCGGCGTCGCCGCGGCCATGGCGCCCGTGGTGATCGTGGCCGGCCTCGCGGCCAGTTTGATGACGCTGCGGGCGAAGATCCAGCCGGAGTAGGACCTAGCCGCCGCCCACCGCTCGGAAGACCCTGGGCGACCGGCCCGCGGCCTTGGCGAAGAAGCGGGAGAAGTAGGCGGGGTCCTCGAAGCCCAGATGGTAGGCCACCTCGGCGATGGTCATGTTCGAATAGAGCAGCGCCCGCTTGGCCTCCAGCGTCACCCGGTCCTGGATCAGCCGCAGCGGCGGCGCGCCGGCGGCGGAGAGGCAGGCCGCCCGCAGCCGCTTCGGCGTGACGTTGAGCGCCTCCGCATACGCCTCCACCCCCTCGCCCGACCGGTAGCGCGCCTCGATCAACTCACGGAAACGCGCCACCAGCCTGGCGTGCGCGCCGCTCGCGGGGCCGTGCTCCTCGTCCGCCTCTTGGTGCGCCAGGCGCAAGATCTCGATCAGCAGCGTCATCAGCAGCGCCTCCACGGCGGCGGCGTGCCCAACGGCGGTCCAGGCCAACTCCCGCGACAACCGGCCCAGCAGGTCGGCGAACAGGTCCTTGTTCGCAGCGGCCAGGCAGGCGGGCCGCGCGAACACCCGGCCGATCTCGGCTTCGCGGCCGACCAGTTCCTGCAGATAGGCGTCCGAGATCGTCAGCACCGAGCCCGTGGTCTCGGTCTCGTACGCGAAGCCGTGCACGACGCTGGAGGGCACGAGCAGGAGGCAGGGCGCGCGAAACGGGATGATCCGGGCGTCGGCCCGCATGTCGCCGCCGCCGTTGTCGATGTGAAAGACATGGCAGAGGTTCGCGTGGGTGTGAGGACGAATGTTCCAGTTCGACGGCCGCGTCCGGTCGTCCACGGCCTCCAGGTGCAGGAACCGGTCCCCCACCGTACGCGGCGGTTCGCCGTAGAGGAAGAAGCGCGGAATCTCCTGGGCGGCCAAGGCGGTCCCTTCCCCGTTCCCGGCCGGAGCCGTATGGGTCGAAAAGTCCAAGTATTGGGCCGAACGGTCCATCGTCAACCGGCGCCCGTCGCCTAGAGTCTCCGCAAGCCGTCGACGAGAGCGCGGCGCGTTGAGGGAGGCGGGACATCCGCACCAAGGTCGCGATCATCGGGGCCGGGCCCGCAGGCCTGTTCCTCGCCCACCTGCTGCGGCGGGAGGGCGTCGATTGCGTCGTGGTCGAGCGGCGTGACCGCGCCTATGTCGAAGGCCGCGTCCGCGCCGGCGTCCTTGAGCAGATCACCGTCGACCTGATGGCCCGCCTGGGCTTGGACGCGCGCCTGCGGGCCGAGGGCCTAGTGCACACCGGCACGAACCTGGCCTGCGACGGCGAGGTCTTTCGCATCGACATGGCGGGGCTCACCGGAGGCTCCACCGTCGTGGTCTATGGTCAGCAGGAGGTGATGAAAGACCTCTTCGACGCGGCGGGCCCGCGCGGCCTGGAGATCGTGTTCGACGCCGCCGACGTCACCCTGCACGATATCAACTCGACCACGCCCTACGTCACTTGGCGTAAGGACGGGACGGACCACCGGCTGGACTGCGACATCATCGCGGGCTGCGACGGCTTCCACGGCGTCAGCCGCGCCAGCATCCCCGCCGAGGCGCTGGCGACCTTCGAGCGGGTCTACCCGTTCGGCTGGCTGGGCGTGCTGGCCGAGGCGCCGCCGTGCGACCACGAGCTGATCTATTCGAACCACGACCGCGGCTTCGCGCTGGCCAGCATGCGGTCGCCGACCCGCAGCCGCTACTACATCCAGTGCGGCCTCCAGGAGCGCATCGAGGACTGGCCGGACGAGCGGTTCTGGGACGAGCTGTGCCTGCGTCTCGGCCCACAAGCCGGCGGCCGCGTGACCCGCAGCCCTTCGTTCGAGAAGAGCATCGCCCCGCTGCGCAGCTTCGTCTGCGAGCCCCTGCGCCACGGCCGCCTCTTCCTCGCCGGCGACGCCGCCCACATCGTGCCGCCCACCGGCGCCAAGGGGCTGAACCTGGCGGCCTCGGACGTGATCATGCTCAGCGAGGCGCTGACCGATTTCTATCGCACCGGTTCCGACGCCGCGCTGGATGGCTATTCCACGCGCGCCCTCGCCCGCGTCTGGAAGGCGGAGCGGTTCTCGTGGTGGTTCACGGGCCTGACCCACCGCTTCCCGGACATGGACGGCTTCGACCGGCGCATGCAGACGGCGGAGCTGGCCTACATCCGCAGCTCGCGCGCGGCCCAGACCACCATGGCCGAAAACTATGTCGGCCTGCCGCTGGAGGCCCGATGATCCACAGACAGACATCCACCGAGGCATATCGATGAAAGTGGTCATGGCCGGCCAGGGCGCGTTCGGGATCAAGCACCTCGAGGCGATGGCGAAGATCCCCGACGTCGAGGTGGTGAGCCTGGTCGGCGGTTCGGCCGACTCCACCCGCGAGGTGGCCGAGCGGTTCAAGATCCCGCACTGGACCCTGGACCTCGCCGAAGGTCTGGCCCGTCCCGGCGTCGACGCCGCCATCCTGGCCACGCCCACCCAGATGCACGCGGCCCAGGCGATCCAGTGCCTGGAAGCCGGCTGCCACGTGCAGGTCGAGATCCCCATGGCCGACAGCTTGGCCGACGCCGAGGCCCTGCTGGCGGCGGCGAGGGCCAGCGACCGCGTCGCCATGGCCGGCCACACCCGGCGGTTCAACCCGTCCCATCAGTGGATCCGCAAGCGCATCGCCGCCGGCGAGCTGAAGGTCCAGCAGATGGACGTCCAGACCTACTTCTTCCGCCGCAAGAACCTGAACGCGCTGGGCCAGCCGCGCAGCTGGACCGACCATCTGCTCTGGCACCATGCCGCCCACACAGTGGACCTGTTCCAATACCAGACCGGCGAGACCGTCTCGGTGGCGCGCGGCGTCCAGGGCCCGCCGCATCCGGAACTGGGAATCGCCATGGACATGTCCATCCAGATGAAAGTCCCGTCCGGCGCCATCTGCACGCTCAGCCTGTCGTTCAACAACGACGGGCCGCTGGGCACCTTCTTCCGCTACATCTGCGACAACGGCACCTACATCGCCCGCTACGACGACCTGGTGGACGGCAAGGAACAGCCGATCGACGTCTCCAAGGTGGACGTGTCGATGAACGGGATCGAGCTGCAGGACCGCGAGTTCTTCGCCGCTATCCGCGAGGGCCGCGAGCCCAACGGCTCGGTGGCCCAGGTCTTCCCGGCCTACCGCGCGCTCGACCAGATCGAAAGGAGCCTGCTCTGATGGCCCTCGTCGTCCGCAACATCCCCCGCGCCGAGGCAGGCGTCATCGACGCCCTGGCCGCCTTCGGCGTCGCCACGGTCCACGAGGCCCAGGGTCGCAAGGGCCTGCTGGCCAGCTACCTGCGGCCGATCTACCGCCCGGCGGCCATCGCCGGCTCGGCGGTGACCTGCGAGGTGGCGCCCGGGGACAACTGGATGATCCACGTGGCGGCGGAGCAGTGCCAGCCCGGCGACGTTCTGGTGGTCGCGCCCACCAGCCCTTGCGAGGACGGCTACTTCGGCGATCTCCTGGCCACCTCGCTGAAGGCGCGCGGCGTGCGCGGCCTGATCATCGACGCTGGCGTGCGCGACATCGCGGTGCTGACCCAGATGGGCTTCCCGGTCTGGTCCAAGGCCGTGTTCGCGCAGGGCTGCGTGAAGGAGACCCTGGGCAACGTGAACCTGCCCCTGGTCTGCGCCGGCGCCCTGATCCACCCCGGCGACGTGATCGTGGCCGACGACGACGGGGTCTGCGTGGTACGCCACGCCGAGGCGCCGGCCGTCGCCAACGCCGCGCGCAAGCGCGAGGCCAACGAGGTCGACAAGCGGGCTCAGTTCGAGGCCGGCGTCCTGGGCCTCGACCTCTATGGCATGCGCGAAAAGCTGGCCGAGAAAGGCCTGCGCTACGTGGACGAGGCCCCCTGATGGGCCAGACGGCCATCCCCTGCACGGTGATGCGCGGCGGGACGTCCAAGGGCCTGTACTTCCGCGCCTCCGACCTGCCGGCCGACGTGGCGACCCGCGACGCGGTGCTGCTGGCGGCCATGGGCTCTCCGGACGCCCGCCAGATCGACGGCATGGGCGGCGCGCATCCGCTGACCAGCAAGATCGCCGTCGTGAGCGAGCCCACTCATCCTGACGCCGATGTGGACTACCTGTTCCTGCAGGCGGTGGTGGACGAGGCCCGCATCGACGCGGGCCAGAACTGCGGCAACCTGCTGGCCGGCGTCGGCCCCTTCGCCATCGAGGAGGGCCTGTTCGCAGCCCAAGACGGCATCACCAACGTCCGTATCAACATGCTCAACACCAAGAGCCTGGCGGTGGCGGTGATCCAGACGCCGGGCGGCAAGGTCCGCTACGACGGCGACGCCCGCATCGACGGCGTGCCGGGCACGGCGGCGCCTGTGCCGATCGACTTCCTGGACGTGGCCGGCTCGACCTGCGGCGCCCTGCTGCCGACCGGAAACGCCCGCGACGTCGTCCAGGGCATCGAGCTCACCGCCATCGACAACGGCATGCCGGTGGTCGTGATGCGCGCCAGCGACTTCGGGAAGACGGGTTACGAGACGCCGGAAGAGCTGGAGGCTGACGCCGAATTGAAAGCCCGCGTCGAGGCGATCCGGCTGGAGATCGGCCCGCGGATGAACCTGGGCGACGTGGCGAGGAAGACCGTCCCGAAGATGTGCCTGGTCGCCCCCGCCCAGCACGGCGGGGCGATCTGCACGCGGAACTTCATCCCGCATCGCGTGCACGAGGCCATTGGCGTGTTCGGCGCGGTCAGCGTCGCCACCGCCTGCGTGACGCCAGGGTCGGTGGCCGCCGAGGCGGCGGCCGTCGCCGACCCGCAGTCGCTGGTGGTCGAACACCCCACCGGCTTCTTCACCGTGGCCATGGACGTGACGCTGGAGGCCAGCGCCGTGAAGGTCCGCCGCTCGGCCCTGCTGCGCACCTGCCGCCGCCTGATGCGGGGCGAGGTCTATGTGCCAGCCAGCGTCTGGGGCGGTCCATGATCCGGGTCGCCCTCATCGGCTTCGGCGAGGTCGGCCAGACCCTGGCGCAGGACCTCGTCGGCAAGGCGGAGCTTGCCGCCTGGGATATCGCGTTCAGCGTCGAGGTTCCGAGCGGCGTGCGGGCGGCCGTCAGCGCGCCGGACGCCGTTCGTGGCGCCGAGCTGATCGTCAGCGCGGTCACCGCCGACCAGGATCTCGCCGCCGCGCAGTCCGTTGGACCGCTGGAGGGCGCCTTTTTCCTCGACCTCAACTCCTGTTCGCCCGGCCAGAAAGTTGCCTCTGCGCAAGCCATCCACGCCGCCGGCGGACGCTACGTCGAGGCCGCCGTCATGAGCCCGATCGGCCCCAAGCGGATCGCCTCGCCGATGCTGCTGGGCGGGCCGCACGCGCGGGACTTCCTCGAGGCCGCGGCCGGCCTGGGGTTCACGGGCGCCACCGCCTACTCTGAGATCATCGGCCAGGCGGCGGCGACGAAGCTGTGCCGCTCGGTGATGATCAAGGGTGTCGAGGCGCTGTTGACCGAGTCCATGCTGGCCGCTCGCCACTACGGCGTCGAGCAGGTGGTGCTGAACTCACTGTCCGACCTGCTGCCGCTGCCGGATTGGAACCGGACCGCCCAGTACATGATCTCGCGCAGCCTGGAGCACGGGACCCGCCGCGCCGAGGAGATGCGCGAGGCCGCCCGCACGGTCGAGGAGGCCGGCGTCGCGGGCCTCATGAGCCGCGCCATCGCCGAACGCCAGGACTGGGCCGCCGGCCACAAGGCCGCCCTCTCCCCCGACCTCGCCGCCATGCTGGACGCCATCAACGGAAAGCCGAGATGAGCCTGATCATCGACTGCCACGGCCACTACACCACGGCCCCGGCCCCGCACGACGCCTGGCGCGACGCCCAGAAGGCGGCGTTCAAGGCCGGCGGCGACATCGATCCCGCCTATCCCGAGATCTCCGACGACGAGATCCGCGAGACTATCGAGAAGAACCAGCTGCGGCTGATCAAGGAACGCGGCGCGGATTTCACGATCTTCAGCCCGCGCGCCTCCACCATGGCCCACCACGTCGGGAACGAGGCGGTGAGCCAGGCCTGGACGCGCCGCTGCAACGACTTGATCAAGCGCGTCGTCGACCTGTTCCCCGAGACCTTCGCCGGGGTCTGCCAGCTCCCGCAGTCGCCGGGCGTGCCGGTGGCCAACTCAATCGCCGAGCTGGAGCGCTGCGTCACCGAGCTGGGCTTCGTCGGCTGCAACCTCAATCCCGACCCGTCCGGCGGGCATTGGACCTCCCAACCGCTCACCGACCGATCCTGGTATCCGTTTTTCGAGAAGATGGTGGAGCTGGACGTGCCGGCGATGGTCCACGTCTCGGGCTCCTGCAACCCGAACTTCCACGCCACCGGCGCCCACTACATCAACGCCGACACCACGGCCTTCATGCAGTTCCTGGAGGGAGACCTCTTCAAGGACTTCCCGACGCTGCGTTTCATCATCCCGCACGGCGGCGGGGCCGTGCCCTACCACTGGGGCCGCTACCGGGGCTTGGCCGACATGCTGAAGCGCCCGCCACTGCGCGAGCACGTGATGAAGAACGTCTTCTTCGACACCTGCGTCTACCACCAGCCCGGCATCGACCTGCTGTTCAAGGTGATCGACATCGAGAACATCCTGTTCGGCTCGGAGATGGTCGGCGCGGTGCGCGGCATCGATCCAGAGACGGGGCAGTATTTCGACGACACCAAGCGCTACGTGGACGCCCTGCCGATCCACGCCGCCGACAAGGCCAAGGTGTTCGAAGGCAATGCGCGGCGGGTCTATCCCCGCCTCGACGCCATCCTCAAGGCCCAGGGGCGATGAGCGCCTTCGTGATGGATATGGGCTGGCGGGTCTGGCACCCCTCGCCCGCCAAGCCGGCGTTCCGGGTCCCGCCCGGCGCTGTGGACGCCCACTGCCATGTGTTCGGACCAGGCGACGTGTTCCCCTATGCGCCGGGCCGCAAATACACGCCCTGCGACGGCTCCAAGGAACAGCTCTGGCGGCTGCGCGACCACCTGGGCTTCACCCGCAACGTCATCGTCCAGGCCACCTGCCACGGCGCGGACAACAGCGCGCTGCTCGACGCCATCGCCCACTCCGACGGCCGCGCGCGGGGCGTGGCGACCGTGAAGCGCGATGTGAGCGACACCGAACTCCAACGCCTCCACGACGGCGGCGTCCGCGGCGTGCGGTTCAACTTCGTCAAGCGGCTGGTGGACCGGCTGGACCCCGGCGAACTGAGTGAGATCGCCGGCAGGATCGCCCCGCTGGGCTGGCATATCGTCATCTACTTCGAGGCCGCCGAGCTGGAAGACTTGGCGGACTTCTTCCTGGGCCTGCCTGCGCCCCTGGTGGTCGACCACATGGGCACGCCGGATGTCGCCCAGGGCGCCGATAGCCCGCTCTTCGACCGCTTCATGGCCTTCATGGCCGCCCGCGACGACATCTGGTGCAAGGTCACGTGCCCCGAGCGCCTGTCCAAGGAAGGTCCGCCCTTCTATGCCGACGTGATCCCGTTCGGTCGCCGCGTGGTGGAGGCGTTCCCCGACCGCGTGCTCTGGGGCACCGACTGGCCGCATCCGAACATGAAGACCCACACCCCCGACGAGGGCCAGCTGGTCGACTTCATCCCGCAGATCGCCACCACGCCCGAGCTGCAGCGCAAGCTGCTCGTGGACAATCCCATGCGCCTCTACTGGCCGCCGTCATGACCGAGAATCCCTTCGACGACATCCCCGGCACGACCCTGTTCGACTCTCGGAAGTCGCGCCTGGGCTTCCATCTGAACCAGTTCTGCATGTCGTTGATGAAGGCCGGCAACCGCGAAGCCTTCAAGGCGGACGAGCGCGCCTATCTCGACCAGTGGAAGATGAGCGAGGCGCAGAAGCAGGCGGTCCTGGATCGCGACTGGAACGGGATGCTCGCGCTGGGCGGCAACATCTATTTCACCTCCAAGATCGCCGCGACCGACGGCCTGTCCTTCCGGCAGATCGCCGCGACCATGAGCGGGGTCAGCGAGGACGAGTACGCCGAGATGATGCTTCAGGGCGGCCGCTCCATCGAAGGCGTCCGCTCCAGGAAGGACCTGCTCTAGTGGCCAGGATCACCGCCGGCGTGGCCACCAGCCACGTCCCCGCCATTGGCGCCGCGCTCGACAACGGCAAGGCCGGCGAGCCCTACTGGCAGCCCGTCTTCGCGGGCTACGAGGCCTCCAAGGCCTGGATCGCGGCCGAGAAGCCGGACGTCGTCATCCTGGTCTACAACGACCACGCCTCGGCGTTTTCGCTGGAGCTGATCCCCACCTTCGCCATCGGGTGCGCCGAGGAGTTCGCGCCGGCGGACGAGGGCTGGGGGCCGCGGCCGGTGCCCGTGGTGAAGGGCCACCCGGAGCTGGCCTGGCACCTGGCCGAGAAGCTGATCCTCGACGAGTTCGACATGACCATCGTCAACAAGATGGACGTGGACCATGGCCTGACCGTGCCCCTGTCGCTCCTGTTCGGCCAGCCCGAGGCGTGGCCCTGCAGGGTGATCCCGCTGGCGGTCAATGTGGTCCAGTACCCGCCGCCCACCGGCAACCGCTGCCTCAACCTGGGCAAGGCGATCCGCCGGGCAGTGGAGAGCTTCCCGGAGGATCTGAAGGTCGTGGTGTTCGGCACGGGCGGCATGAGCCACCAGCTGCAGGGTCCGCGCGCCGGCCTCATCAACCGCGAGTTCGACAACGCCTTCCTGGACCGGCTGATCGACGATCCGGCCGAACAGGCCAAGGTCCCGCATATCGACTATGTGCGGGAGGCGGGCTCCGAGGGGATCGAGCTGGTGATGTGGCTGGTCATGCGCGGCGCGCTGGACGAGCACGTGAAGGTCGCCCACCGCTTCTACCACGTGCCGGCGTCGAACACGGCGGTGGGCCACCTGATCCTGGAGAACGCCGGCTAACCTTCGTCAGGGACCACTGCAGCCTGCATCCAGCCGGCAAGCAGGGGGTCGCGCAACCCCGCGACGATGGCGGCAAAGTCGGCGGGGCGTTCGTCCTGCCCCAGCTTGAACGTCACGTGGCGCGATAGGATGTGCGCCCGGAAGGCCACGATCCGCTTCTGCATCGAAGCGTATCGCGCGCCCATCTTCTCGACGCTCCAATCGGTGCCGTGCGCCGCTTCCGCCTGGGCGGTCAGCATCCGGAGTGCGCGGTCGTTCTCGTCCGGCCTGAACTCGATCCGACAGACGAAGCGCGCCACCGCGTAGTTCCAGGTCGGCGCGGAGGCCGGATCCGAGACGAGGCTGGTCGAGATGTAGCCCTGCGGACCCTGGAACAGAACCAGGGCCTCGGGCTCGGCGGCGAGGACGGCGACCTGCGGATTGGCCCGCGGCAAATGGCCGACAAGCGAGACGAGCCGGCCTTCCGCATCGCGCTCCGCGACCAGGGGCAGCGGCGTCGCGGCGAAGGCGTCGCCGCCGTGCGAAACGACCCATGCCAGAGGGAAGTCCAGGATCAGCCTCAGGAGGGCCGCCTCGTTCGGAGCTTGGAAGAGGGAGGTCATGGGCATGCCTCTCGGCGGCCTGAGGGCGGCCGAACAGAGCCACTTGGCAGACGCAGGCCTTGTCCCGGGCGCGACCTACGTCGCGCGCCGCGTCACCGACCCGGCGCCTCGCCCCTCCAGACCCGCGGACACCTCGGCAAGCACCGCGAGCAGGGCGGTTGCGTCGAGAGGCTTGCGCAGCACGCCGTCTGCGCCGGCCTCGCGGTAGCGCGCCAGGTCCTCGTCGGCGACGTTGGCGGTGACCATCCACACCGGAACCCTGGCGCCATCCGCCTCGCCGGCGCGGATGTCCCGCAGGGCCTCGACCCCGCTCATTACGGGCATGTTGGCGTCCATCAGGACAAGGTCGAACGCGGCGGACCGCCAGGCGGCGAGCGTCTGAGCGCCATCCTCGGCGAAGACCAGATCGACCGGCGCGGCGTTCAACAACGCCGCCAGCACGCGACGGTTGGCGGCGTTGTCCTCCGCCGCCAGCACCCGGATCGTCTCGCCCGCGAACGATGGAGCATCGGGGGCCGGCGCCGGCGGCGCATGGATCGGGGCATGGAACGCGAACCAGAACACCGCGCCCGGTCCGCCGGGCGCCTCCGTCAGCTCAGCCACGCCGACCTCGCCCTGCATCAGCGCCAAGTTCGCCGCGCAGGCGGCCAAGCCGAGACCGCTATCGCCCAGCAGGCGGCCGCGTTCGGTCTGATCGAACGACCCGAAGGCCAGGGGGCGATCCTCGGGCGAAACCGGTGGCCCGGTGTCCTGCACCTCGACGATCACGCCCAGGGTGTCGCCTTGCGCCACGCCGGCCAGGCGCACGCGGACCTGACCGCCAGCCGGAGTGGCCTTCAACGCGCTCGAGACCAGGGTGACCAGCGTCTGCTCCAGCTTGGGTCCATCGGCGACGACCCGAAAGGCCAGGTTGGGGTCGGCGTCGTCGAACACCAGCTCCACGCCCATGGCCAGCGCATGGCCGCGCCAGATTCCGACCGTGGTCCCGATCATCCTGCGCAGGTCGATGGGCGCCAGGTTGAGCTGCGCCTGTCCGGCGTCCGCCTGCGCCAGGTCCATGATGCCGTCGAGCAGGCGCGTCAGTTGCTCGCCGCCTTCCACGACCCCGCGCGCGAGATCCGCCTGAGCGGGCGTCAACGGTTCACGGCGCAGCGCCTGGCCGAAGCCCAGCACCGCGTTGAGCGGCGTGCGGATCTCATGGCTGGCCACCGCCAGCAGGCGGGTCTTGGCGCGGCTCGCGGCCTTGGCGTCCTCCGTGGCCTGGAGGAGGGCCAGGTTCTTGCGGGAAAGCCCCTGGAGGGCGCTGGCCAGCGCCTGGTCCGTGGCCTGCTGGCGTCCCGTCACCATCAGCACCGCCGCCACGAACAGCAGCATGGCGAACGCATAATGGTTGCCGAGCAGCGGCTGGGAGGGATCCACCGCGATCCAGATCAGGGTCAAGGCCGGCGGGACGATGCCGACGACATGGCTGATCCGGCTCATGTGGACGCGCAGGGCCACGAACAGCAGCACGCAGATCGCCAGGAGCGCGGCCTCGACCCGCATGATCGGGTCGTCATAGAGGCGGATCTGGATCGCCATCCAGCAGGCGTTGGCCACCAGCAGGACCATCAGGACGTCGGACTGCCAGCGCAGGCGCCTGGACGCCGCGACACGATCCGTCTGTCGTGTGGCGAGTTCGGTGACGATCAGGAGCGCCAGATAGAGGCCGAACTCCAGGAGTCCCAGCCACGCCAGCCGCCCCGGCGCGTAGGTCGCCAGCAGCACCACGAAACAGCCGACCAGCGCCAGCCGCGACAGCGCCACGCTGCGCGAATAGCGGATGTACCCATCAGGATGGGTTACATCCGTCGTCGATTCCAACATCCCCCAACCCGCCTAGTGTCCCGACGATCAGCACCAAGCATGGGTTGAGGAGTCGCGCACGTATTCTCGCTCATGACGCGAGGCGCGGAGGCAGAAATCTAGCGCTCCGGGGGCGTTGGGCCGGAGCTCGGCCACGTTCACGCGGCGCCTGCGCGCTGGTATAGACCGCCCACCGTCGCACCGACGACGTCCGGGAACACCCATGGCGAAACGCGACGCGGCCTCGGTCGCCACGGTCACGACCCCTTCCCTCGACGCCAAGTCGCGGCCGACGCGCGCCCGGGGCAAGAACACCTATGAGGCCGTGCTCTCCACGGCGGGCGAGCTGCTGGCGGAGGTGGGGTTCGAGCGGCTGACCACCAACCTGGTCTGCGAGCGCGCCGGCCTCACCCCGCCCGCCCTCTACCGCTACTTCCCCAACAAGTACGCCCTGATCTCCGAGCTGGCCCGTCGCCTGATGGACGCCCAGGACGAGGCGGTGTTCGCCTGGATGGACGAGGGCGGCACGACGGCCGGGACCCTGGAAGAGACAGTCGAGAAGAACCTGCGCCTGCAGAAGCAGGTGATCGCCATCACGCGCAGCCACCCCGGCGGCCTCTGGATCCTGCGGGCCATCCGGGCGGTGCCGGTGCTGCAGGAGGTGCGGACCGCGTCGCGCAACAAGGTCCTGGACCGGATGTTCACGGCGCTCCGCGACGCCTATCCGAATGTCAGCGACGACCACCTGCGCACGGCCATGCGGCTCTCCGAGCAGATGACCTATGCGGCGGTCGAGATGATCCTCGAGGACCCGGACCTGGACGACGCCGTGGTCGCCAAGGAGGTGAGCTGGATGGTCAGCCTCTACTATCACCAACTGGCGGAACGGGGCTCCGGCGCGACGCCGCCAAAAGGCTGAGCAGGGTCACCGCGGCCAGCAGCAGGACCGCCGACAGGGCTACGGCGCGCCTCACGTCCCCGTCCCCCACCACCATCGATGCGGCCAGCGGGCCGAAGCTGCTGCCCAGGAGTTGGGCCGTCCCCAGCTGCATGGCGGCGCGCCGTGTCGGGTCGGCCTGGATCAACAGGAGGGTCAGGAACGGCAGGGCGAAGAGCCACAGGAACCCGAACAGGGCCACAGCGCCCATGAAGCCGACGGAACCGGGGCCGCTCAAGAACACGGCCAGGATCGCCGCGTTAGCCGCCCCGACCGCGATGAGCACCGCCTCGGGCCGCCAGCGCCGCCCCACGACCGTCGCGGCGGCCCCGCCCAGCACCTGCATGCCCAGCGCCACCGCCACGGCCAGGCCGGCCTGCTGCGGCGTGAGGCCCGAGAGCGCCGCCAGCGGTTCCAGATAGACCCAGAGCGCAACGATGAAGGCCAGGAAGAGGAAGGCCGCGAACAGGCCGGCCATGGGTCGGACGCCCAGTTTCGCGTGTCCGCCTTCCGGCTTGGCCAAGGGCGCGAAGCGGTCAGGCCCCAAGGCCGCCGCCACCGCCGTGAGCACCGAGATCCCGGCAAGCACCACCAGGGCGCCGTTGATGCCGAACTGTGGAACCACCGTGGCGGGCAGGGCCGCGGCGAGGATCAGTTGGGCCACGGTCTGCACGACGACGAAGACGCCCGAGGCGCGTTCCGGCCGGCCAGCCCGGCTGATCATGCTGATCGCCATCCACAGCATCAGTCCCGCGAAGACGCCCGCGAGACCCCGCACGGCGATCACGCCGACGCCGCTCGTCCAGGTCGTCGCGAGCATGGCCGCCGCGTGCGCCAGGCACACCGCCGCCATCTTCAACCGCACACGATCGGGCTTCAGGAACGCCGCCGCCAGCCCACAGGCCAGGCCCAGCGCCAGAAGCTCGACCGTGGCGGTCAGGCCGATCTGCGACGACGTCAGCCGCCCTTCGCGCTCAAGCCCGCCCAGGATGACGGGCTGCAGGCCGGCGATCAGGAGCGCCGTGACGCCGACCCCCAGGGCGATGGTCGCGTCACGGCGGCCGAGAGCCGTCGGCGCCGTGACGCTCACGCCTTCTGGCCGTAGCTGCGGAAGCGCTGCAGGATCAGGGTCATCTCGTCCTCGCTCAGCAGCTTCGGGCCGCCGATCGCGAGCGTCCCCCAGTAGACGGCCGCCTGCTCCTCCACCTCCTCGGCGATGGCCAGCGCGGCGTCGAGACTGCGAGCGACGACGATCTGCCCGTGGTTGGCCATCAGGGCGGCGGCCCGGCCGTCCAGCGTGTCCACCACCGCCTCGGCCAGCTCTGCCGACCCGAAAGTGGCGTAGGGGGCGACCGGCACGCTGGAGCCGCCGCCGACCGCCACCATGTAATGCACCGACGGAATCTCGCGCCCGGCGCAGGCCAGGATGGTGGCGTGGCGCGAATGGCAGTGGACCACGGCGTTGGCGTCCGGCCGCCGGTTCAGGATCTGCTGGTGCATGCGCCACTCGCTGGAGGGGCGCAGGCTTCCTTCGGGCGTGGATCCGTCCGCGTGGACCAACACCATCTGCTCGCCGGTCAGCCGCTCCGGGGGCACGCCGCTGGGGGTCACCAGCATCGCCTCGCCGCAGCGGGCGGAGACGTTGCCCGAGGTGCCGCGGTTGAGGCCCCGGGCGTCCATGGCCTTCATCACCTCGGCCATCCGACCGCGAAGCTGGTCTTCCGTCATCGCCATCAGCCGGCCTCCGCCAGGGGCATGGCGCGCATGGCCGCCTCCGTCGCCTCGAAGCTATCCAGTTTGCCCAGCGTGGCCAGGCCCTGGGCCACCAGGGCGGCGGTGGCGGTGGCGAAGCGGCAGGCGTCCAGCGGCGCCCAGCCTCGCGACAGCGCCGCGATGAAGCCGGCGCAATAGGAGTCGCCGCAGCTGGTGGTGTCCACGGGCGTGATCGCATGGGCCGCCAGCGTGTGTCGCCCCTCCGGCAGCACCACGTAGGAGCCCTTGCTCCCGTTCTTGATGATGCAGGCCTTGGCGCCCATCGCGAGGAAGGCGTCGGCGGCGGCGTCAAGGTCTTCCGATCCGGTGAGCGCCAGGGCCTCCGCCGCGCTGGGCATGAAGTAGTCGACGAAGGGCAGCAGCCGCTTGAGTTCGGCCAGGGCCGAGGCCTGCGGCGAGATCAGGTCGCAGGTGACCACGGCTCCCGCCTCTTGCGCCGCTTGCAGCAGGGCCGCGCCTGCGCCGCCATCCAGCTTGGGCCCGCCCACGCCGCCGTAGTGCAGGAAGCGGCTCTGTTTCGCCGCGGCGATCACGTCCTCGCCCGCCGTCGCCAGCATCCCGGCGCCCAGGGCGTGGAAGTTTGGCCTGCGCCCCTGGGAATCCACCGCCAGCACCGTCGTCGAGGTCGGCATGCCGTCCCTCACCGCCAAGAGAGAGGTGTCGACCCCGGCCTCTTCCAGGGCCATGCGGACGAAGCGGCCCGTGAGGTCCCCGCCCAGCGCCGAGGCCAGCTTCACCGGCACACCCAGCCTGGCCGCCACCATCGCCGCCCCACCCGCGGTCCCGGCGGGCGCGCAGGCGATCCCGCGGATCAGGGTCGTGCCCTCGCCGCTCGGCAGCGCGTCGATGGGGCTGGCCACGACGTCCAGGGTCGTGAGCCCGATGGTCAACAGTCCGGCCTTCATCGCCGATCCCCTCCCCTGTCGTCCTTGATCAGTAGGCCCGCGCGCTAAAGGTAGTCAAAACTATCTTATGGTGCGGTCACGACGTGGACGAACAGCAAGCACAGCGCCCTGCGCGAGCGCGCGCAAGCGGTCATCCCGGCCGGGATGTGCGGAGACCCATCGGTGATGCTGCTGTCCGACGACGACGCACAGGTCTTCGACCGCGACATCGCCCAACTCTGGGACCTCGCCGCGATCTAGTGAGCGACGGCGAGCCCGAATTCCCGCGCCACGACATCCGTCGGCAAAGCGGCGAACACATGCGCCTGGGCCGCCACCTCGCCGATGATCAGCACCACCGGCCCAGCGACCCGGGCCGCCGTCAGAGTCGCGCCGAGGGTCTCCAGCGTGCCCGGCAGGGCGCGGGCGTCGGGCCGTCCGGCGTTTTCCACCGCCACTGCCGGCGTCCGGGGCGAGCGGCCCTGGGCGATCAGGCGCTGCGCCGCCGCCTCCAGCCGGTCACGGCCCATGTAGAGCGCCACCGTGGTCTGCGAGTCCGCCGCCGCCGCCCAGCCGCCTTCGGTCAGGCCGCTGTCCTCGGTCGTGGCGGTGGCGATCAGCAGCCGGCGGGCCTCGCCACGGTGGGTGAGCGGGAAGCCGAACTGCGCGGCCGCCGCGCTCGCGGCGGTGATCCCGGGGACGACTTCGGTCTCGACACCATGGGCGTGCAGGAAGGCGGCCTCCTCGCCGACCCGGCCGAAGATCGACGGATCGCCGCCCTTCAGCCGCACCACGTCCACGCCGCGCCGGGCCAGGCGCAGCATCAGTCGGTTGATGGTCTCCTGCTTCATGTTGATCCGCCCGGCCCGCTTGCCGGTCTGGATTTTCAGGCAGGCGGCGGGCGCCAGGGCGATCACCTCGTCCGAGACCAGGGCGTCGTAGAGCAGCGCCTGGGCCCCCTCGATGGCGCGCAGCGCGCGGACCGTCAGCAGGTCGGCCGAGCCCGGCCCCGCGCCCACCAGGCGCACCCGGCCCAGATCATGCGGCATGGCGGACATCTCCCTTGGCGGCGGCCAGCAGGCGGGTGAGCTCGGGGCGGCACGAGCCGCAGTTGGCTCCCGCGCCGGTGGCCTCGCCGATGGCGTCCAGCGTACCGCAGCCGGCGGCGATGGCGGTCTCGATGCGCCTGGCGCGCACGCCGCGGCAGGCGCAGACGATCGGGCTCGCGTCCGTAGCCTGACCCGGCCGGCGGCCGATCAGCAGGGCCATCCGGTCGGCGCTCGTCAGGGCCTCGGCCTCGAACAGGTCCGCCAGCCAGTCGCGGGGCGGCAAGGCCCCGGCGGTGGTGAAGAAGATCACCCGGTCCAGCCGCTCCGCGTCGATCCAGGCCTCGCGCAGGCTGCCGGCGCCGGCGTCCTCGAAGCGCAGCACGTCGCCGGCCTTGCGGGTCAGCGCCTTCTGCACGGCCGCCCGCTCGCGCTCGTCGCCGCGTCCGGCGAACTCGTGCAACTGGCAGGCCGCGTGCGGGATGCGCCGCCAGACCAGGTCCAGGCCGGCCGGCGCCTTCCACGCGTCGCGGGCCAGGAAGAAGCCGCGCCAGGTCTCGCGATAGGCGCGCACCCGGGCCGGGGTGTGCTTGAACTCCGGCTGGCCGGAGCGCGGATCGACGCTGGGCGCCACCAGCGGATTGGCCCTGCCCGACGGCGCGAAGGCCTCGGTCCAGTGCATGGGCATGAACACCGACCCGCGACGCTGGCGGTCCGTCAGGCGTGCCAGGGCGATGGCCTCGCCGTGGGCGGTCTGCACGCGCGTCAACGCCCCTTCCCCGATCCCCAGCGGACCGGCGTCGGCTGGGTGCATCTCCACGTAGGGTTCGGGCGCATGGCGGCAGAGTTCGGGGGCCAGCGCCGTGCGGGTCATGGTGTGCCACTGATCGCGCACCCGCCCGGTGTTCAGCGACAGCGGAAAGACCGGCGACGTGGCCTCCGCCGGGCCGCGCGCAGCGACCGGGACCATGCGGGCGCGGCCGTCGGGAGTCTGAAACTGGCCGTCCTCGAACAGGCGCGCCGTCCCACCCGACGCGGTCACCGGCCATTGGACGGGCTCGAGTGCATCGTAGGCCTCCTGACTGATGGTCGCCAGCGGACCCAGGTTCAGGACGCGGCCCCCATTCTCGTAGGCCGTGAGACGGGCCCACTCGCGGAACACCTGGGCGGAGTTGCGCCAGCCGAAGCCGTCGCCGAAACCCATGGCGGTCGCCACGTCGGCGACGATCCGCCAGTCGGCGCGGGCCTCGCCCGGCGGGTCGAACAGGCGCCGCTGGCGGCTGATCCGACGCTCGGAATTGGTGACCGTGCCGTCCTTCTCGCCCCAGGCCAGGGCCGGCAGCTTAACATGGGCGAACTGCAGGGTGTCGGTCTCGGCCACGCAGTCCGACACCACCACGAAGGGGCAGGCCGCCAGCGCCTCGCGCACGCGCCCGGCGTTTGGCAGGCTGACCGCGGGATTGGTGGCCATGACCCAGATCGCCTTGATCCGGCCGTCGGCCACCGCGTCGAACATGTCGACGGCCTTGAGGCCGGGCGCGGCGGCGATGCGCGGCGAGCCCCAGAACCGCTGCACCCGCGCGCGGCCCTGGTCGTCGAAGTCCATGTGGCCGGCCAGGGTGGTCGCCATCCCGCCGGTCTCGCGCCCGCCCATGGCGTTGGGCTGGCCCGTGATCGAGAACGGGCAGGCGCCCGGCTTGCCGATCCGGCCGGTGGCCAGGTGGACGTTGAGGATCGCCGAGCCCTTGGCCACGCCCTGGGCCGACTGGTTGGCGCCCATGGAGAACAGGCTGACGGTTCTGGGCGTCTCGGCGAACAGCCGGAAGAAGGTCTCCAGGTCGGCCAGCGCTACGCCGCAGTCGGCGGCCACGGCGGCGTGCGACTGGTCGGCCTGCGCCAGTTCGGCCTCGACGTCGGCGAAGCCCGCCACGTGGGCGGCGACATAGGCCCGGTCGACCGCGCCCCGCCGGATCAGGTCGGCCAGCAGGCCGTTCCACAGCCGCACGTCGGTCTGCGGCGCCAGCGCCAGGTGCAGGTCGGCCCCGTCGGCGGTGTCGGTGCGGCGCGGGTCGATGACCACGTGCCGCTGTCCCCGCGCCTTCGCCGCCTCCATGCGCCGGAACAGCACCGGGTGGGTCCAGGCGGCGTTGTGGCCGGAAAAGACCACCAGGTCGGCCAGGTCCAGGTCCTCGTAGCAGCCGGGCACCAGGTCGGCGCCGAACGCCAGCTTGTGAGCGATCACCGCCGAGGCCATGCAGAGCCGCGAGTTGGTGTCGATGTTCCCCGAGCCGATGAAGCCCTTCATCAGCTTGTTGGCCGCGTAGTAGTCCTCGGTCAGGATCTGGCCGGAGACATAGAAGGCCACCGAGTCCGGCCCGTGCCGCGCGATGGTCTCGGCGAACCGGCCCGCCACCCGCTGCGTCGCCTCGGTCCACGAGACCCGCCGGTTCCCGATCATTGGGTGCAGCAGTCGGCCCTCCAGGCCCACCGTCTTGCCCAGCGCCGTGCCCTTGGAGCACAGCCGCCCCAGATTGGCCGGATGCTCCTCGTCGCCCCGCACCTGCAGCGCACGCCCCTCCGCCGCCGCGGTCACTCCGCAGCCCACGCCGCAGTACGGGCATGCGGTGCGGACGCTCATGGCCTCAGATCCGCCCGAGCAGGAGGCGGCCGTCGCGCACCTCCAGCGGCACAACGGGCGCGCAGCCCTTGCCGCGGTCGGCGCCCATCGCTTCGCCGGTGGCCAGCTCGATCGACCAGTTGTGCAGCGGGCAGGTCACCGCATGGCCATGGACGATGCCCTGGCTGAGCGGGCCGCCCTTGTGCGGACAGCGGTCGCGCAGGGCGAACACCTTGCCGTCGCCCGTGCGGAAAATGGCGATGTCGCCGTCCGCCGTGGGAACCCGACGCGACCCGCGCACCGGAATGTCGGTCACCGCGCCGACGTCGGTCCACAGGATGGGGTCTTTGACGAGCGCGTTCATGCCGGTTCGAACTCCATGCGACGGCTGAGCGGGTTGAATTCGTGGGCGTCGCGGCCGGCCACCCGCTCGGCCCAGGGGTCGACGCGGAAGAAGCGCTGCGAGTAGGAAAAGCGGTCGTAGAGCGCCCGTCGCGCCTCCGGGTCCTCGACCCGCGCCTTGATGGCGTCGAGGCCGATGCGGTCCATCCACTTGTAGATCCGCTCCAGGTACCAGGCGTTCTCCCGGTAGAACTGCATGACCGCGCAGATCGTCCAGACGGCCTCGTCCTCGGTGGCGACCTTGATGAGGATCTCGGTCCCCTTGATGTGCAGGCCCGCCGCCCCGCCCACGTGGATCTCGTAGCCGCTGTCGACGCAGATCACGCCGATGTCCTTGCAGGTGGCCTCGGCGCAGTTCCGCGGGCAGCCGGAGACCGCCAGCTTCACCTTGGCCGGCGCCCACGAGCCCCACATGAACTTCTCAAGCCGCACGCCCAGGCCCGTCGAGTCTTGGGTCCCGAACCGGCACCAGTCGGTCCCGACGCAGGTCTTCACCGTACGCAGGCCCTTGGCGTAGGCGTGGCCCGAGACCATGCCGGCCTTGTTGAGGTCGGCCCAGACCGCCGGCAGGTCGTCCTTCCTCACGCCCAGCAGATCGATGCGCTGGCCGCCGGTGACCTTCACGGTGGGGATGTCGAACTTGTCGACCACGTCGGCGATGGCGCGCAGCTCGTCGGCGCTGGTCACCCCGCCCCACATTCGCGGCACCACCGAATAGGTGCCGTCCTTCTGGATGTTGGCGTGCACCCGCTCATTGACGAACCGCGACTGCTTGTCGTCGCGGTAGTCGCCGGGCCAGGCGCAGACCAGGTAGTAGTTCAGCGCCGGGCGGCAGGACGAGCAGCCGTCGGGGGTGGTCCATTCCAGCGCCTGCATGGCCGCGGGGATCGACTTCAGCTCCTCGGCCACGATGCGCTGCCGGACTTCGTCGTGGCCGCGGTGCGTGCAGCCGCAGACCGGCTTGGGCCCCGTCTGCGCCTGGAACGCGTCGCCCAGGCTGAGCTTCAGCAGCTTCTCCACCAGCGGCGTACAGGTGCCGCACGAGGCCGAGGCCTTGGTGACCGCCCGCACGCTCTCCAACGTGGTCAGGCCCTGGTCACTGATGGCGGAGACAATCTCGCCCTTGCAGACGCCGTTGCAGCCGCACACCTCGGCGGTGTCCGCCATGGCCGCAACGGCCGCGCTAGGGTCCAGGCCTCGAAGGCCCTCCGTGGCGGCCTGGCCGAAGACCAGGGTCTCGCGGAACGCGGCCACGTCCTCGCCGGACTTCATCAGGTCGAAGTACCAGCCGCCGTCCGCCGCATCGCCGAACAGCACGGCGCCGGCGACCTTGCCGCCCTCCAGCACGATCCGCTTGTAGACACCGCGCCCGGCGTCGCGGAACACGATGTCCTCGCACCCCTCGCCACCGCCGAATTTGCCCGCCGAGAAGACGTCCACGCCCGACACCTTCAGGCGCGTGGACAGCACCGAGCCCTCGTACGCCGCGGCGCCGACCGTCAGCGCCTCGCCCAGCGTCCGGCACATCTCCCAGATCGGCGCCACCAGGCCGTAGCACTGGCCGCGATGCTCCACGCATTCGCCGACCGCGAAGACGTTGGGATCGGAAGTCCGCATCTGGTCGTCGACCACCACGCCGCGGCCGACCTCCAGGCCCGCGGCCCGCGCCAGGCCGGCGCTGGGCCGGATGCCCACCGACATCACCAGCAGGTCGCAGGGCAGGACGCGGCCGTCCTTTAGCTTCAGGCCGGTGACCTTGCCGCCCTCGCCCAGGATCTCCTGGGACTCGGCCTGCAACACGGTCTCGACCCCGCGCTCGGACATCGCCTGGGTGAGCAGGAAGCCGGCGGAGGCGTCCAGCTGGCGCTCCATCAGCACATCCATCAGGTGGACGACGGTGGCCTTCATGCCGCGGCGGGCCAGGCCATACGCCGCCTCGATGCCCAGCAGCCCACCACCGATGACCACCGCCCGACTGTCGGGTAACGCCGAAGCGGCGGTCATGGCCTCCACGTCATCTAAGTCGCGGAAGGTGACGACACCCGCCAGGTCCGAACCCGGAAGCGGCAGGCGAATAGGGTCCGAGCCGGTTGCCAGGATCAGCCGGTCGTACGGCCAAGCTTGTTCGCCTTCCACACGTATCACTTGCTGCGCGAGGTCTATCGCCTGAACGGCGAGTCCCGCGTGGAGGGTGATCCCGTTGTCGCGGTACCAGGCCTCGTCGTTGATCACGATGTCGGCGAACGACTTCTCGCCCGCCAGCACCGGCGACAGCATGATCCGGTCGTAGTTCACCCGGGGCTCGGCG
>Ga0255338_1002860_pt1 | contig 22995 bp, 21 predicted proteins | sample MeOH1_35cm_T4_19_FD_203715 | JGI IMG/M metagenome (GOLD analysis project Ga0255338, IMG submission 203715) | Sandy soil microbial communities from University of British Columbia, Vancouver, Canada - MeOH1_35cm_T4_195 | ecosystem: Engineered > Artificial ecosystem > Sand microcosm > Unclassified ...
CCGGCCGGCTGCGTCGGCGTGATCTCAATGATGGCCGCAGGACGAAGCGCCCTTGACGGGCATGGGGTCGTCGCGCCGCAGGCCGGCAGCGGCCAGCTTGGCCTCGTACTCGGCCCACAGGCGCTGCTGCTGCGATCCCAGGGTGTAGAGGTATTCCCAGGAGAAGATGCCGCTCTCATGGCCATCGCTGAACTGCGGGCGGATCGCGTAATGGCCCACCGACTCCAGTGCCGTGATGCCCACCTCGCGCTTGCCGGTCTGCAGGGTCTCCTGGCCGGGCCCGTGTCCCATCACCTCGGCCGAGGGGCTGTAGACCCGCAGCAGCTCGAAAGGGATGCGAAAACGCGCGCCGTCGGCGAAGGCGATCTCCAACACCCGCGACTGCTGGTGCACGGTGATGTCGGTGGGGGCGGGCGTGTGAGGGCTGAGACCGGCCATGGTAGGGGAAAAGGGAGCACGGGCGCGATGCGGCGCAAGGCGGCCAGTGTAGCCCGCTCCGCCTGCCCCGCGGCCCGGAGTGGACGCGGCGCGCGGCCGCCAGCGCGGCTTTGTTTACAGTCCCCCTCGCGCATTCCGGCCCGATACTCGGGCCGGCGACCGTACAAAAGGGGAGCATGAAGGCAGGAGCGACGGGCCGCGGCGCGGGGCGGACAGCGGGAGGGAAGAAAGCCAGGATCGCGGGGCTGCTCGCGCTGTGGGCGCTCGGGCCGGCCCAGGCGGCCTGCGAGCTGAGCCTGCGCTGGCATCAGGACCCGCCCTTCAGCTACCGGCGAGCCGACGGCGAGGTGGTCGGGCTCAACACCGACATCGTGCGCGAGACGCTGGCCCGCATGGGCTGCACGGTGCGCATGCTGGAGATGCCCTGGGCCCGCGCCCTGGCGGAACTGGAGGCCGGGCGGCTGGACGTGCTGCCCGGCACCCTGCGCCTGCCCGAGCGCGAGCGCTTCGCGCGCTTCTCGGCGCCGGGCCCGCAGTCGCGCAATCTGCTGTTCATCAGCCACGCGGCCCAGCAGCACCACGCCATCGGCAAGCTGGCCGATCTGCGCCACAGCGACTTTCGCCTGGGCGTGCAGCTGGGCGTGTCCTACGGGCCGGATTTCGAGGCCTTGCTGACCGACCCCGTCTTTGCCCAGCGACTGCACCGCGCCTCCTCGCGGCGCAGCCTGTGGCTGATGGCGGCGGCCGGGCGGCTGGACGGGGTACTGGCCAACGAACAGACCGGGCTGACGGAAATCGCCCAGTTGGGTCTGCAGGACCGCATCAAGAGCAGCGGCGTGATCCTGCCCTATGCCTCCGCCGCGGTGGCCTTCAGCCGCAAGACGGTGGACGCGGATTTCGTCGCGAGCTTCGACCGCACGACCGAGGGCATGCTCAAGGACGGCAGCATGGCGGCCCTGCTGCAGCGCTACCTGAAGCCGGCAGCGGCGGCCCCCGCCGAGGGGCCGAGCCAAGCGCCTGCTAAGGCAGCTGCAAAGCCTGCAATGCCTGCGCGACGCGCTGATCCAGCACCGGCAGCGCGATAGCGAGCCGGCCCTCGGCCGGCGCCTCCAGGCTGCGCCGCGGCGCCCCCCAGATCGGGTTGGGGAAATGGCTGTCCCAGTCGAAACGGGCGATCAGGTGCCAGTGCAGATGCGGCACCATATTGCCGAGGCTGGCAAGATTGATCTTGGCGGGGTTCAGGGTCTGGCGCAGCGCCTGCTCCACCGCGGCCACCGCCTCCATGCAGTCCGAGCGCTCGGCGACGCTCAGATCGCTGAACTCGGCCACATGGCGCTGCCAGATCAGGCGGTAGAAGGCCGGGAAACCGGCGTCGTCGGTAACGCGCACCACGCGCCAGCGCGGCGTCTGGGTGACGATGAGGCCGCCGGCATCGCGGCAGAGAGGGCAGTCGGCAGGGTCGTTCATGGCGGCACTGTAGCAATGTGCGGCGGCCGCGGCGCCGTGGCTCAGGGCAGTTGCAGCAGCGCGACCGGGGGCTCGCCGCTGCGCTCCGCCTCATCTGCGGGGCGGAAGGACAGGAGCACCTGGAAGCGCTGCCCGCCCATGTCCTCGTTGACGCAGACCAGCCGGCGCAGCGCCTGGCGGATCTCCGGGTGGTAAACGCGCGGACCGCCGGTGGCGCTGACCGCATGGACGCGCCCCTTCTCCAGCACGAATTCGGCGCGCACCAGGCCGCCCACACCTTGCAGATAGATGGGCAGGGCCAGCGCGTCCTGCAGCTGGGCGTCGACCTGCGGGCAGCTGCGCCGCACGTCGGTGCGCAGCGGCATGGGCGGCTGCTGGCCGCGGACCTCGACCCGCCCCAGGTCGTCGGGGGCGGATTGGGCCCGGGCCGCCAAGGGGGCCAGCGTCAGCAGGACCACCGCCCCGGCGAACGCGGCCGGGCGGATGGCGTGAAAGCTGGTGAAGCGGATGGCTCGGCGCATGGCAGGCTCCTGATGGCTGGGCCGGCACGACGCCGGCCTAGCAACCTTAGGCGCTGGCCGCGCCTCGCGCAGCCCTGCGCTCGCGCAATCTGATGAGCCGCCGCCCCGTCAGACCAGCACGCGTTCGATGCCGCCGCTGTTGGCCTGGGCCACATAGGCCGGCATCCAGTCCTCGCCGAGGATCTGGCGGGCCATCTCGACGACGATGTAGTCGGCCTCCAGCAGGCCGTTCTGCAGATCGTCCCCATAGCGCGAAAGGCCCTGCAGGCAGCTGGGGCAGCTGGTCAGGATCTTCAGATTGTCCTGGGCGCCGACCTTGCCGCTCTCGCGCAGCGCCGTCTCGGCCTTGCGCAGCTCCTCTTCCTTGCGGAAACGCACCTGGGTGGAGATGTCGGGCCGGGTGACGCCCAGCGTCCCGCTCTCGCCGCAGCAGCGCTCGCTCTTGAGCACCTCGGGGCCGACCAGGGCCTTGACCGTCTTCATCGGCTCCTGCAGCTTCATCGGGCTGTGGCAGGGGTCGTGGTAGAGGTAGGCCTGCTTGGACGCCAGGGTGATGCCCTTCTCCAGCAGGTACTCATGGATGTCGATGATGCGGCAGCCGGGGAAGATCTTGTCGAACTCGTAGCCCTGCAGCTGGTCGTAGCAGGTGCCACAGCTCACCACCACGGTCTTGATGTCCAGGTAGTTCAGCGTGTTGGCCACGCGGTGGAACAGCACGCGGTTGTCGGTGATGATCTTCTCGGCCTTGTCGAACTGACCCGAGCCGCGCTGCGGATAGCCGCAGCACAGGTATCCCGGCGGCAGCACGGTCTGCACGCCGGCGTGCCACAGCATGGCCTGCGTGGCCAGGCCCACCTGGGAGAACAGGCGCTCCGAGCCGCAGCCCGGGAAATAGAACACCGCCTCGGTCTCGGCCGTCGTGGCCTTGGGGTTGCGGATGATGGGGACGTAGTCCTTGTCCTCGATGTCCAGCAGCGCGCGCGCGGTCTTCTTGGGCAGGCCGCCGGGCAGCTTCTTGTTGATGAAGTGGATCACCTGCTCCTTGATCGGCGCGGCACCCACGCTGGCGCGCGGCGCGGCGGTCTGCTTGCGGGCAAAGCCCTTCAGCAGATCGTTGGCCAGGCGCTGAGCCTTGAAGCCCACCCCCACCATGGCGCTGCGCGCCAGCTTGATGGTCTCGGGATTGGTCGCGTTGAGCATGAACATGGCCGCGGCATTGCCGGGGCGCCAGCTCTTCTGTCCCATCTTGCGCAGCAGGTTGCGCATATTCATGGTCACGTCGCCGAAGTCGATCTTGACCGGGCAGGGGTTCAGGCATTTGTGGCAGACCGTGCAATGGTCGGCCACGTCCTCGAACTCCTCCCAATGCTTGATCGAGACGCCACGGCGCGTCTGCTCCTCGTAGAGGAAGGCCTCCACCAGCAGCGAGGTCGCGAGGATCTTGTTGCGCGGGCTGTAGAGCAGGTTGGCGCGCGGCACATGGGTGGCGCAGACCGGCTTGCACTTGCCGCAGCGCAGGCAGTCCTTGACGCTGTCGGCGATCGCGCCGATGTCGCTCTGCTGCATGATCAGCGACTCGTGGCCCATCAGCCCGAAGCTCGGGGTGTAGGCATTGGTCAGATCGGCATAGGTGGTCAGCGACTCGGGGCCGCCCAAGCGCAGCAGCTTGCCCTTGTTGAAGCGGCCTTCCGGGTCGATGCGGGCCTTGTAGTCGGCGAAGGGGGCCAGCTCCGCGTCCGACAGGAACTCCAGCTTGGTGATGCCGATGCCGTGCTCGCCCGAGATCACGCCGTCCAGGCTGCGCGCCAGCTTCATGATGCGGGCCACGGCCTCGTGGGCCGTCTGCAGCATCTCGTAGTTGTCGGAGTTGACCGGGATGTTGGTGTGCACATTGCCGTCGCCGGCATGCATGTGCAGGGCCACCCAGACGCGGCCGCGCAGCACTTCCTTGTGGATGCGCTTGGTCTCTTCCAGGATGGGCGCGAAGGCGGCACCGCTGAAGATGTCCTGCAACGGCTTGAAGATCTGCGTCTTCCAGGAGGCGCGCAGGCTGTGGTCCTGCAACTGGTCGAAGAAGCTACGCGCGCCGTTCTCGCGCTGGACGTCCAGTTCCTGCATCCACTGCTGCCACAGGCCGCGCACCTCGCCCAGCAGGTCCAGGGCCTGGGCCACACGGTCCTCCAGCAGCTCGGCGCTGGGGATCTCGCCGGCGTCGTCGCTCCGGCCCAGCGGCAGGTTGCCGCGCTCGAACAGCGCGGTCAGCGCGTCCACCAGGGCCAGCTTGTTGCGCAGCGACAGCTCGATATTGATGCGCTCGATGCCCAGCGTGTACTCGCCCATGCGCTCCAGCGGGATCACCACGTCCTCGTTCACCTTGAAGGCGTTGGTGTGCTTGGAGATGGCGGCCGTGCGCTTGCGGTCGAGCCAGAACTTCTTGCGCGCGTCGGCGCTGATGGCGACAAAGCCCTCGCCCGAGCGGCCGTTGGCCAGGCGTACCACCTCGGAGGTGGCGCGCGCCACCGCGTCGGCATCGTCGCCGACGATGTCGCCGATCAGCACCATCTTGGGCAGGCCGCCGCGCTTGCTCTTGGTGGCATAGCCCACCGCCTTCAGGTAGCGGTCGTCCAGGTGCTCCAGGCCGGCCAGGATCGCGCCATCGGGCTTCTTCGCCTCGGCGAACATGAAGTCCTTGATGTCGACGATGGAAGGCACGCAGTCCTTGGGGTTGCCGAAGAACTCCAGGCAGACCGTGCGGGTGTGCGCCGGCATCTTGTGCACCACCCAGCGGGCGCTGGTGATCAGGCCGTCGCAGCCTTCCTTCTGGATGCCGGGCAGGCCGGCCAGGAACTTGTCGGTGACGTCCTTGCCCAGGCCTTCCTTGCGGAACACGCGGCCGGGGATGTTGAGAATCTCGGTGCGCTCCAGCTTCTTGCCGCTGGCGTCGAAATAGCGCAGCTCGAAGCTGGCGGTCTCGACGTCGTGGATCTTGCCCAGGTTGTGGTCCAGGCGGACGACTTCCAGCCACTTGGCCTCGGGCGTCACCATCTTCCAGGAGGCCAGATTGTCCAGCGCCGTGCCCCACAGCACGGCCTTCTTGCCGCCGGCGTTCATCGCGATATTGCCGCCCACGCAGCTGGCCTCGGCCGAGGTCGGGTCGACCGCGAACACATAGCCATGCTGCTCGGCCAGGTCGGCCACGCGCTGCGTGACGACACCGGCCTCGCTCCAAATCGTCGCGACCGGCCGGCCCACGCCGGGCAGTTCCAACAGCTCGACGCCGCGCAGGGCTTCCAGCTTCTCGGTGTTGATGACCGCGCTGTTCCACACCAGGGGCACGGCACCGCCGGTGTAGCCGGTGCCGCCGCCGCGCGGGATGATGGTCAGGCCCAGCTCGATGCAGCCCTTCACCAGCTGGGCCATTTCGGCCTCGGTGTCCGGGGTCAGCACGACGAAGGGGTACTCGACGCGCCAGTCGGTGGCGTCGGTCACATGCGAGACGCGCGACAGACCGTCGAACTTGATGTTGTCCTTGGCCGTGTGCCTGCCCAGCAGCCGGGTGGCGCGACGGCGCAGCTCGGCGGTGCGCTCGAACAGGCTGGCGAAGTCCTGCACCGCGTTGCGGGCGGCCGCCAGCAGCTCGCCCACCGAGACATCGCGCTGCGGGTCGCTGGCCGGGTCGCGGCGCTTCTCGACCTCGTGCAGGCGGTGGTTCAGGGCCTCGACCAGCAGGCTGCGGCGCTTCGGATTGTCCAGCAGGTCGTCCTGCAGATAGGGATTGCGCTGCACCACCCAGATGTCGCCCAGCACCTCGTAGAGCATGCGTGCCGAGCGCCCGGTGCGGCGCTCCTGGCGCAGCTTGTTCAGCAGTTCCCAGGCCCGTGCGCCCAGCAGCCGGATGACGATCTCGCGATCGGAAAACGAGGTGTAGTTGTAGGGAATCTCGCGCAGGCGTGGCGCGGCCTCGGGGGCATCGAGGGCGGCGGTGGGCATCAGCTGATGCGGTGCATTCATGGCGGCCGGGCGCTGTGCGCACCCAAGGTTGGCCGGATGCCGGGCGGGGCATCCAGCGAGCTGGAAATCTGCGGTTCTTCAGGCGACACGCCGGGGCTCGTGACCACGGCCGGACGGGGAAGGGTCATCCCTGGCGTCAGACCGCAAATCCTACCGCAGCGCAGCATGCCCGCTGGCCGCACGGGCATTGCGCGCCGGCTTCGGCCGCGATCCAGGCACCAAAACCTTGCATCCCTGCCAGGTTTCGGCGCCAATCCAAGCCTTCGCCGCACCACCCCAGGGCCGCGCCCTATTGATCCAGCGTCGTGTCCATGTCACAACGCGGCTGTCACAATTGTCAAATAGGCTTGCGGCCGCCGAACTCCAGGGTTCGCAGCGCCCGAGTTACATCGAATAACGGAGCACCCCCCGACAATGAAAGCACTACAACGTCTCGCCGCCGCCCTGCTGGTGGCCGGCCTCGCCAGCGGCGCCCAAGCCCAGACCGAAATCCAGTGGTGGCACTCGATGGGCGGCGCCCTGGGCGACTGGGTCAACGACCTGGCCAAGGACTTCAACGCCAGCCAAAAAGACTACAAGATCGTGCCGACCTTCAAGGGCGGCTACGACGAGTCGATGACGGCCGCGATCGCCGCCTTCCGCGCCGGCAACGCGCCGCACATCCTGCAGGTCTTCGAGGTCGGCACCGCGACGATGATGGCCAGCAAGGGCGCGATCAAGCCGGTGGCCGAGGTGATGAAGGAGGGCGGTGCCAAGTTCGACCCGAACGCCTATGTGCCCGCGGTGGCCGGCTACTACACGGCCCCGAACGGCCAGATGCTGAGCTTCCCCTTCAACAGCTCGACCACGGTCTTCCACTACAACAAGGACGCCTTCAAGGCCGCCGGCCTGGATCCCGAGAAGGCCCCCAGCACCTGGCCCGAGGTGGCCCTGGCCGCCGCCAAGCTGAAGGCCGCCGGCCACAAGTGCCCGTTCACCAGCAGCTGGATCAGCTGGACCCAGTTCGAGAGCTTCTCGGCCTGGCACAACGTCGAGTTCTCGACCAAGAACAACGGCTTCGGCGGCCTGGACACGCGGCTGAACTTCAACACGCCGCTGCATGTGCGCCACATCGAGAACCTGGCGAACATGGCCAAGCAGGGCCTGTTCGTCTACAAGGGCCGCGGCAACGCCGCCGACAACACCTTCGTCTCGGGCGAATGCGCGATGATGACCGGCTCCTCGGGCCTGTATGCCAACGTGAAGAAGAACGCCAAGTTCGCCTTCGGCATCGCCCCCCTGCCCTACTACCCCGACGTCACCGGCGCGCCGCAGAACACCGTGATCGGCGGCGCCAGCCTGTGGGTGATGGCCGGCAAGAAGCCCGCCGAGTACAAGGGCATCGCGGCCTTCTTCAGCTACCTGGCCAAGGCCGACGTGGCCTCCGAAAGCCACAAGCGCACCGGCTACCTGCCGGTCACCAAGGCCGCCTACGAGCTGACCGAGAAGTCGGGCTTCTACAAGGCCAACCCCGGCACCGACGTGGCCGTGACGCAGATGATCCGCAAGACCACCGACAAGTCGCGCGGCGTGCGCCTGGGCAACTTTGTCCAGATCCGCACCATCATCGACGAGGAGATGGAGCAGGTCTGGGGCGGCAAGAAGTCGCCCAAGGAAGGCATTGATGCGGCGATCAAGCGCGGCAACGAGCAGCTGGAGCGCTTCCAGAAGGCCAACAAGTCCTAAGCCCGAGGGCTTGTGACAATACGACCCGCCGCCCGGCATGACCGGGCGGCGGGTTGATGCTTTTGTAGAGGGACGTCCTTCATGTCCGTAGAAAAACGAGTGCTGTTCAAGTCGGGCTGGCTGCCCTGGGTGCTGATCACGCCCCAGGTGCTGGTCATCGCCGTGTTCTTCTTCTGGCCGGCGGGCCAGGCCCTGCTGCAGTCGCTGCAGCAGCAGGACGCCTTCGGCATGTCCACCGAGTTCGTGGGGCTGGAGAACTTCCGCAACCTCTTCGCCGACGAGAGCTACCTGGCCTCGTTCAAGACCACCGCCCTGTTCTCGGCCCTGGTGGCGGTGTTCGGCCTGTCGATCTCGCTGCTGCTGGCGGTGATGGCCGATCGCGTGGTCAAGGGCGCCGGCTTCTACAAGACCCTGCTGATCTGGCCCTATGCGGTGGCGCCGGCGGTGGCGGGCGTGCTGTGGCTGTTCATGTTCGCGCCCTCCATCGGCATCGTCTCCTACGCGCTGAACGCGATCGGCATCCCCTGGAACCACCTGCTGAACGCGGACCACGCGATGATCCTCGTCGTGATGGCCGCGGTGTGGAAGCAGATCTCCTACAACTTCCTGTTCTTCCTGGCGGGCCTGCAGTCGATCCCCAAGTCCCTGATCGAGGCCGCGGCGATCGACGGCGCCAGCCCGGCGCGGCGCTTCTGGACCATCGTGTTCCCGCTGCTCTCGCCCACCACCTTCTTCCTGCTGGTGATCAACGTCGTCTACGCCTTCTTCGACACCTTCGGCATCATCGACGCGGCCACCCACGGCGGCCCCGGCAAGGACACCGCCATCCTGGTCTACAAGGTCTACTACGATGGCTTCAAGGCCATGGACCTGGGCGGCTCGGCCGCGCAGTCGGTGGTGCTGATGGCCATCGTGGTCGCGCTGACGGTGATCCAGTTCCGCTACGTCGAACGCAAGGTTCAATACTGAGAACAACAAGATGGTTGAACGTCGCCCCGCCCTCACGCTGCTCTCGCACCTGGTCCTGATCCTGGGTGTGCTGATCGTGGCCTTCCCCCTCTACATCACCTTCGTCGCCTCCACCCACACGGCCGACGAGATCGTGCAGGCGCCTATGCCCCTGCTGCCCGGCAGCCATCTGCTGGACAACTACGTCTCGGCGATCAAGGGCACCGGCGGCGGCGCCGGCTCCAACGCGCCGGTGGGCCAGATGATGTGGGTCAGCCTGGTCTGCGCACTGGTGATCTCGATCGGCAAGATCGCGATCTCCCTGCTCTCGGCCTTCGCGATCGTCTACTTCCGCTTCCCGGCCAAGAACTTCTTCTTCTGGGCCATCTTCGTCACCCTGATGCTGCCGGTGGAGGTGCGTATCGGCCCGACCTACCAGGTGGTGTCGGACCTGGGCCTCCTGAACACCTATGCGGGCCTGTCGGTGCCGCTGATCGCCTCCGCGACCGCGACCTTCCTGTTCCGCCAGTTCTTCATGACGGTGCCGGACGAGCTCGTGGAGGCGGCGCGCATGGACGGCGCCGGCCCGATGCGCTTCTTCAAGGACGTGCTGCTGCCGCTCTCCTCCACCAGCATCGCCGCGTTGTTCGTGATCCAGTTCATCTACGGCTGGAACCAGTACCTGTGGCCGCTGCTGGTGACGACCGAGGAGCATATGTACCCGGTGGTGATCGGCATCAAGCGCATGATCTCCGGCGGCGACGCCGGCAACGAATGGAACATCATCATGGCCACCGCGATGCTGGCGATGATCCCGCCGGCCCTGGTCGTGATCCTGATGCAGAAGTGGTTCGTCAAGGGCCTGGTCGATACAGAGAAATGAACCACCCCCTACGGCCTGCGGCCGCCCCCTCAAGGGGGCACGTCCGAGCGACCGGCGAAGCCGGATCGCCGGACGTCGCTCGGTCCGGGTCGTCGCATGCGGTTGGCAGCCCTGATCGCCGCCACGCTTAACCGACAAAGAACAAGCAAACAAATCATGGCAAGCATTTCCCTTCGCAATGTGGTCAAGCGCTATGGCCACGGCCCCAAGGCCAACCAGGTGATCCACGGCGTCAATGCCGAGATCAAGGACGGCGAGTTCATCGTCATCGTCGGCCCCTCGGGCTGCGGCAAGAGCACCCTTTTGCGCATGGTGGCCGGGCTGGAGGAGGTGTCGGACGGCGAGATCGCCATCGGCGCGCGCGTGGTCAACAACGTCGAGCCGGCCGAGCGCGACATCGCGATGGTGTTCCAGAACTACGCGCTCTATCCGCACATGAGCGTGTTCGAGAACATGGCTTACGGCCTGAAGATCAAGAAGGTGCCGCTGGCCGAGATCAAGACCCGCGTCGACAAGGCCGCCAGGATCCTCGAACTGGGCCACCTGCTGGAGCGCACGCCGCGCCAGCTCTCCGGCGGCCAGCGCCAGCGCGTCGCCATGGGCCGCGCCATCGTGCGCAACCCCCAGGTCTTCCTGTTCGACGAACCGCTCTCCAATCTGGACGCCAAGCTGCGCGCCCAGACCCGGCTGGAGATCCAGAAGCTGCACGGCGAGCTGGGCGTGACCTCGCTGTTCGTCACCCACGACCAGGTCGAGGCCATGACCCTGGCCCAGCGCATGATCGTGATGAACGGCGGCCACATGGAGCAGATCGGCACGCCCGAGGAGGTCTACCAGCGCCCCGCCACCACCTTCGTGGCCGGCTTCATCGGCTCGCCGCCGATGAACCTGCTGAAGGGCGTGGCCAAGGGTTCGAGCTTCACGATCGGCGGTGTCACGCTGGATCTGCCCGGCCCCGCACCGCGCGAGGGCGAGCTGATCATGGGCCTGCGGCCCGAGCATGTGGATCAGCATCTCAGCACTGCCGAACATCTCAAGGCGACACGCGAACTGGTCGGCGCGCTGGCGGTCGATGCCATGGGGGGGCGCGAAGCGCAGCGCGCCGTGCCCTGCCACTGGTCGCTCGAAGTCGAAATGCTCGAGATGCTGGGCGCCGAGCGCCTGGTCTACGGCCGCCTGGGAAGCGAGCAGTTCGTGCTGCGCATCGATGGCACCCTGGTGCCCCCCAAGGTCGGCGACACCCTGATGCTGGAGATCGCGGCCAAGCAGCTGCACTGGTTCGACGCCCAGACCAAGCAGCGCGTGGAGTGAGCCCCCGATGAGCAACGACTGGCCCCTGCCCTTCTGGATCGCCCATCGCGGCGCCGGCAAGCTGGCACCCGAAAACACCCTGGCGGCCTTCCGCGAGGGTGCGCGCCATGGCTGGCGCGCCTTCGAATGCGACGTCAAGCTGAGCGCCGACGGCCTGCCCTTCCTGCTGCACGACGCGACGCTCAACCGCACCACGCCCGAGCGCGGCACGGCCGGCGAGCGGCCCTGGGCCGAGCTCTCGCGCATCGACGCCGGCGCCTGGCACAGCCGCGCCTATGCCGGCGAGCCCATCCCCAGCCTCGACGCCTTGGCGCGCTTTTGTGTCGCCAACCGCTACGCGCTCAATATCGAGATCAAGCCCACGCCCGGCGCCGAGCGCATCACCGGCGAAGTGGTCGGCCGCGCGGTGCTGCGCCTGTGGGCCGGTTCCGGCACCCTGCCCCTGTTCAGCAGCTTCAAGCCCGAGGCCCTGGAAGGCGCCCGGGCCACGGCGCCGGCGGTGCCGCGCGGCCTGCTGATCGACACCCTGTGGGACGGCTGGCTCGAGACCGCCCAGCGCCTGGCCTGCCGTGCCGTCATCACGAACTACGCGCTGATGGACCGCGCCCTGGTCGAGCGCCTGCATGCGGCCGGGCTGAAGGCCCTGGTCTACACCGTCAACGACCCGGCCGCCGCTCAATGGCTGATCGGCAACGGCGTCGACGGCATCATCAGCGACGCGGTGGACCGCTTCTCGCCGGCCGCCTGACGCCCCTTCACCAGCCCTCGATGCGCGCGTACACGCAGGTGTCGCGCGGCTCGCCGGCCACCGTCAGGCCCTCGCGGCGCAGGATGCCCTCCAGCTCGAAGCCGCAGCGCTCGGCCACCGCGCGGCTGCGCGCATTGTCGGCATCCATGCGGATCTCGACCCGGCGCGCCCGCAGCTCCTCGAAGGCCATGCGCGCCAACCCCGCCACGGCTTCGGTCACATAGCCCTGGCCCTGGGCGCTCTTGCGCACCCAGTAGCCGATCTCGAAGCGCCGCACGGTCCAGTCCAGGCGGTGCAGGCCGGTGCCGCCCAGCAGGCGCCCCGCCTGGCCCTCGGGCGTCTTCAGGTAGAACTGGTAGACCAGATCGCTGCGCAGCAGGAACTTGGCGGCCTGGTGGCGCAGCACCGTCTCGCTCTCCTCGACCGTGGGCGCCGTCTGGGCCCAGGGCATCCAGGGCCGGAGCTCGTCCAGCGACTCGCAGATCGCCGCGTTCAGCGCCTGGCCCAGGCCGACGCGCGGCGCCGCGATCACCAGGCGCTCGGTGAGGATCTGCTCGGGAACCTTGATCAGCACGGGGTCGGGTGTTGCCATCGTTTGCTCTCGCTCGCTCATTTGGTGGGGACCAGATCCGCCGGCCCAAGGCCAGGCGTCGCTTCCGCGCCCAGGGTCGACTCGCCGGGCTCGTCGGGCCGGGGCAGCTCGCGCACCTCGCGGATCGTCGCATGGCGCCAGGCCAGCAAGGCCAGCGCCAGCGCGCCACAGCCGGCAAAGGCCAAGGCCGAGCGCAGGCCCACATGCTCGCCCAGCCAGCCGCCCAGCAGGGCGCCGGGGCCGGCCGGGATCAGGATCAGCCAGCGCATCGTGCTGGTCATGCGCCCCAGCATGGGCGCGGGGGTGACCGCCTGGCGCAGCGACAGGAAGTTGATGAAGATCAGCACCGCGCCGACGCCGAAGGCGAAGAGCATGAAGCAGAAGGCCGCCACCCCCAGGGCATTGGGCGGCGCGATGGCCAGGCTCAGCCAGCCCAGGCCGCAGACGCCGAAGCCCGTCACCAGGCAGGGCCCAGGCCCCAGGCGGCGGCTGATGCGATGGCCGAAGATGCTGGTCAGCACCGTGCCGGCACCCAGGGCCACATAGGACAGGCCCACCGTCTGCGCCGACAGGCCCAGCACCCGGGTGGCGAACAGGATCTGCACCACGTTGGCGGCCTGGTGGCACATCTGCCAGCAGCCCACCGCGCAGGCCAGGCTGATCAGCAGGCGCTTGTCGCGCACGAAGCGCACGCCGGCCTTCAGGTCGCGCCAGAAGTCCGCCTCGGGATGGACGCGCAGTTGTTCCTCGACCCGGATGCCGCGCAGGATCAGGGCCGAGACCAGCACCAGGGCCGCATCCACCGCCAGCGCCAGCGGCGCGCCCAGGACCTTGATCAGCGCGCCGGCCACGCCCGGGCCGGCCACCTCGGCGCCCGAGGAGGCGAGCGCGTTCTTGGCATGGGCCTCGACCAGGCGATCGCGCTCGACCACCTGGGTCAGCACGATCTGGGCGGCGCTGCCGGCCGTGGTGTAGACCGTGCCGAGCACGAAGCCGACGACATAGAGCCAGCCCATCGACAGCCAGTCCATCAGCGCGGCCACCGGCACGCTGGCGACGACCAGGGCCAGCGTGGTCTCGCCCCACACATAGACCGGCAGCTTGCGCACGCGGTCCAGCCAGACGCCCGAGGGCAGGGAGAACAGCACGAAGGGCACGATCTCCATCGCGGTCAGCAGGCCCATCTGCGTCGGGCTGGCATTGAGCAGCACGGCCGCGGTCAGCGGCAGTGCGAGCATGGTGATCTGCCCGCCCAGCGAGCTGATCAGGATCGAGGTCCAGAGGCGGCGGTAGACCAGGTCGCGCAGCAGATCGCCCGGTGGGAGCGTCAGGGCCTGCTTGAGCCGGTCAAACCAGGGCATGAGCCGGGTTTGCATGGAAGTCTCCGAATAATGGAAAAGGCCAGCACCCTGCCCTTGTGGGGCGGGTCTGCTTTCGGACCGGGAACGGGAGAGAAGGGAGGAGAAAGGCAGGCGCCGCGCGCCTAGGCCGCATGACCACGAGCGCGCAGGCCCGCGGCACGGAGCGTGCAACGTCGGGTGCGGTCGAGGAGCTTGGTCATGGGTCTTGCTGGTGTTGTGGAGCCATCGTACAGGCAGGCTTGATGCCGGACAAGATCGGCGCGTTTCAATCCGGGCGCGTATCGCGCGCGGGCCGGCGCTGCGCCCCCCAGTAGCGGCTCTCGCGCCGGTAGCCCAGCGATTCGTAGATGCCGATCGCCACATCGTCCGGATCGGCGCACATCACCAGGCGCGCCAGGCCCATGCGCTCGAAGCCGAAGCGGCTGGCGCCCTCGATCAGGGCCGTGCACAGGCCGCGGCGGCGCCACAGCGGATGGGTGCCCACATGCTGGAAGCGGCCCAGCGGCCCGTCATGGAACAGGCCGCAGTCGGCCAGCAGCTCGCCGCCCCGCCAGATGCCGAACCACAGGCCCAGGCCGGCGGCCTGCATGGCCGCATAGCGCCGCATCTGGCGCTGGCGGTGCTCGCGGTAATGCACCGGTTCAAGGCCGGTGTCGTTGCCCGCGCATTGCAGCGCGACGGCCGCCTCCAGTTGCTCGGGTCGGGCCAGGTCCAGCGGCGCGAAGCGGAACTCCGGGGCCGGCGTCCGCGCCGCGGCCCGCAGCCGGCCGGCGCCCAGGCTCAACTGCGCCGTGTCGAAGACCTCGAAGCCGGCGGCCTGCCAGGCCAGCAGGGGTTCATGCGGGCCGGCCGCATCGAAGCCGATGCTCACATGACCGGACTCGGCGGTGTGGCACCCCACCTCCTCGTCGAAGCGCGCCAGCCAGTGCGCCAGCTCCGCATCGCGCGGCGGCCGCGGCAGGATCAGGCAGTTGCCCCAGTAGTACAGCGGGTTGCCGGGCGTGCGCAGGACCACGCAATCGGCGCGCTCGATGACGAGCCCGTCGAAGCGGGCAAAGATCAGGTCGGTCTGCCAGCCGAGGGACAGGGACTGCAGGAGCGTGGACATGCCGCCACGCTAGCAGCCCGCCGCCCCCCTGCGGTAGTGCAAGAAGTGACAGGCCGGCTCGCCTCAGAAACCGGCGGCGGCGCCGTCGCGGCGCGGGTCGCTGGCGGCCACATAGCCCTCGACGGCCGGATCGCCCAGGCGCCAGATGAACTGGCCGGCGCCGAAGTCCTGATAGCTGTCGTGGATGTCGCCGATCTGGTGGCCCAGGGCACGCAGGCCCTCGATGGTGTCGGGCCTCATATGCGGCTCGACATTGATCGACAGCCCCTCGTTGAAGCGCCAGCGCGGCGCGTCGCAGGCGGCCTGCGGCTGCTGCTTGTAGTCCAGCATGCGCACCAGGGTCTGCATATGGCCCTGCGGCTGCATATTGCCGCCCATCACGCCGTAGCTCATCACCGGTTGGCCGTCCTTGGTCAGGAAGGCCGGGATGATGGTGTGGAAGGGGCGCTTGCCCGGCGCGACCTGGTTGGCATGGCCGTCCTCCAGCACGAAGCCGTGGCCGCGGTTCTGCAGCGAGACGCCGTAGCCCGGCACCACGATGCCCGAGCCGAAGCCCATGTAGTTGCTCTGGATGAAGCTGACCATCATGCCGCTCTCGTCGGCCGCGGTCAGGTAGATGGTGCCGCCCTTGACCGGATTGCCGGCCTTGAAGTCCTGCGCCTTCTTCATGTCGATCAGCTTGGCGCGCTGGGCCAGATAGGCCGGGTCCAGCATCTGGGCCGCCGTCACCTGCATGTCGCCGGGCTCGGCCACATAGCGGTAGACATCGGCGAAGGCCAGCTTCATCGCCTCGATCTGCAGATGCTGGGAGGCCACGCTGTCCACCGCATGGGAGGGCAGGTCCAGATGCTTGAGGATGCCCAGGGCGATCAGGGCCGCGATGCCCTGGCCGTTGGGCGGAATCTCGTGCAGGGTATGGCCGGCATAGTCCTGCGCGATCGGCTTGACCCACTCGGGCTGGTAGGCCGCGAAGTCGGCCGCCGTCTGCGCGCCGCCGGTTTTTTTGGCGAAGGCCTCGATGGCCGCGGCCACCTCGCCGCGGTAGAAGGCCTCGCCCTTGGTCTCGGCAATCAGGCGCAGGGTGCGTGCCGCGTCCTTGAAGCGGAACAGCTCGCCGACCTCGGGCGCGCGGCCCTTGGGCAAGAAGGCCTCGGCAAAGCCCGGCTGCGAGGTCAGGGCCTCGACCTTGGCGGCCAGGGCCCATTTCTGCTGCACGATCACCGGCACCGCATAGCCGCGCTCGGCGATCTCGATGGCGGGCGCCATCAGATCCGCGAAGGGCAGCTTGCCGAAGCGCTGGCTCAGCGCCACCCAGCCGGCCACCGCGCCGGGCACGGTGGCGGCGTCCCAGCCGCGCTGCGGCGGCGTCTTGGCATCGGCGCCGTATTTCTTGCGGAAGAAGTCCGGCGTCCAGGCCTGGGGTGCGCGGCCCGAGGCGTTCAGGCCGTGCAGCTCCTTGCCGTCCCAGAGGATGCAGAAGGCGTCCGAGCCCAGGCCGTTGCTGCAGGGCTCGACCAGGGTCATGCAGGCCGCGGTCGCGATCGCCGCGTCCACCGCATTGCCGCCCTGGGCCAGGATGCGCAGACCGGCCTGGGCCGCCAGCGGATGCGAGGTGGAAACGATGTTGCGGGCGAACACCGGGCTGCGCTGGCTGGCGTAGCCACTGGTCCAATCGAAATTTTCTCGGCTCATAAGATGTTTACTCCACGGTGATCTTGCGTTCGCGAATGAGGCGGCCCCAGCGCTCGCTGTCGGCCTTGACCATGGCCGCGAACTGGGCCGGGCTGCCGGTGACGGGCTCGGCCCCCAGCTTGGCCAGGCGCTCGCGCACCTCGGTCGACTGCAGGGCGATGTTCAGCTCGCTGTTGAGCTTGGCGACGATGGGCTGCGGCAGGCCCTTGGGGCCGTAGATGCCGAACCAGGTGACCGACTCATAGCCCGGCAGGCCCGACTCCGACACCGTCGGCAGCTCCGGCGCCAGCGCCGAGCGCGCCTTGCCGGTGACGGCCAGGGCCTTCAGGCGGCCGTCCTTCACATGCGGCATGCCCGAGACGATGGAATCGAACAGCAGCTGCACATTGCCGGCCACCAGATCGGGAATCGCCAGCGCGGTGCCGCGGTAGGGGATGTGGGTGATGAAGACGCCGGCCTGCGCCTTGAAGGACTCGCTGCTCAGGTGCACGATGGTGCCGTTGCCGCTGGAGGCGTAGTTGAGCTGCCCCGGCTTGCTCTTGGCCAGCGCGATCAGCTCCCGGATGTCCTTGACCGGCAGGCTGGGCGGCACCAGCACCACATTGGCGGCGTTGGCCACATGGGCGATGGGCGTGAAGTCCTCGTCGACCTTGTAGCTCAGCTTGGCGTTCAGGTGCGGGCCGATCGAGTGCGTGCTGCTGGTGGCGATCAGCAGGGTGTAGCCGTCGGGCGCAGACTTGGCCGCCTCGGTCGAGCCCAGGCTGCCGCCGGCGCCCGCCTTGTTGTCGACGACGATCTGCTGGCCCAGCTGGGCGCCGAGCTTCTGCGAGATCGCCCGCGCCAGCAGGTCGGTGGCACCGCCGGCCGGAAAGGGCACGATCAGGCGGATCGGGCGGTTCGGATAGGCGTTCTGGGCCTGGGCGCCCAGGGCGAACAGGCTCAGGGACAGCAGGACGGCCATTCGGCGCAAGCTCATCACGACTCCTAGGAATTTGCCAACCATTGTGGGCCGCCCGGCATCACAAGAAAAGCCAATAATTCTTGCTCATTTCACAAGCAAAACTTGTCATGCCAAGCTTGCGCACCCTCAAGAGCTTTGTCGCCGTGGCCCACCAGGGCTCCTTCGCCGCCGCGGCGGCCCGGGTCTCGCTCACCCAGGCCGCGGTCAGCCTGCAGATGCGCAATCTGGAGGCCGAGCTGAAGCGCACGCTGTTCGACCGCGGCGGCGGTCAAGGAGGACATGGCGGCCGCTCGGCCCAGCTGAACGCCGCCGGCCAGGCCCTGCTGCCCTGGGCCGAGCGCATGCTGGCGCTGGACGCGCAGCTGCACGAGGAGCTGCGCGGCGCGGCCCTGCGCGCCGACCCGATGGCCGGCGCCTACCGCATCGGCGCCGTGGTCTCGGCGGTTGCGCCGCTGGCCCATGCGGTGGTGGCGCTCAAGCAGGCGCACGCGGGCCTGGAGCTGAAGCTGGTGTCGGCCAAGTCGGGCGAGCTGGCGGAGATGGTGGAGAGCGGCGCGCTGGACGCGGCGGTGCTGGTGCGCTCCGCCGCCAAGCCGCCGCCGCGCCTGAGCTGGAGCGCGCTCTACGAAGAGCCGCTGGTGCTGCTGGCCCACGCCGAAAGCCGGCGCCGCAGCGCCGCCCAGCTGCTGGCCAGCGAGCCCTTTCTGCGCTTCGACCGCGGCGAGCGCACCGGCGCCCTGGTCGAGCAGGCGCTGCGCCGCCTGAAGACGCCGGTGCAGGACTTCCTCGAGCTGAACTCGATCGAGGCGCTGGCCGAACTGGTGCGGCAGAAGGTCGGCGTGGCGCTGCTGCCGCGGCTGCGACGCGCCAGCTGGGAGCAAGACCTGACCCTGCGCGTGATCGCCCTGCCCGAGCTGGCGACGCTGACGCGCAGCGTCGGCCTGCTGTGCCGGCGCGAGGTACGCGGCCCGCTGACCGAGGCCATCGCGCAGCAGTTCCGGCAGGTGTAAGACATTGCAACCCGGGCCGCGAGCGTCAACGCGGCGTCGCTCGCCGTCGTTGTGTCAGTACCTTTCGCAACCCTGGAGAAATCCTGATGAATGCTCTGAAGACCGCTCTGATCCCCGCCCTGCTGTCCCTGGCTGCCGGTGTTGCCCTGGCCCAGGCGCCGGCCGCGACGCCCGCCCCTGCCGCCACGCCCGCGCCGGCCGCGGCCACCACGGCGGCTCCGGCTGCCAAGGCTGAAGCCAAGACCGAAAAGGCCGAGGTGAAGACCGAGGTCAAGCACCACGCGAAGAAGCATGTCAAGCATGCCAGCGAAACCAAGGCCGAGATGAAGACCGAAGCCGCCCCCGCCGCTGCCGCGGCCACGACCGAGGTGAAGACCGACGCGGCCGCCAAGAAGGCCGAAACCAAGACGGAAGCCAAGACGGCCGCCAAGGGCAGCTGAAACAGCGGCGCGGCCCGGCCGCGCCCGCTGTCACTCGACAGCTTGTCCTGATCGACATGCCGCAAAGGGCGCTCTCGCCCTTTGCGGTTTGCTCGTTTGGCCCATAGCGGGCGGGGGCGCTCTTCCTCAGAGCATTCGGCGCCCCCGCCCGCTACATGATCAGAAGCGTACCTGCAGGCCCAGCGTGTAGTTGTCGACCGCGGGCTTGCCCACCGAGGTGTCGAGCTTGTAGCGCTCCCACTCGCCGCGCAGGGCCATGGTCTTGCTCAGGTCGTACTGCAGACCGGCGCCGATCTTGAGATTCGTGCCGCGATCCTTGCTGTCGCCGTTGACGCTGTCCAGATTGCGCAGGCTGCCGTTGAACAGGCCGATGCGGGCCGTGGCCGAGAGCTGCGGCGCCAGGGTCCAGAGACCCACCGCGTCGGCAAACACCCCCGAGGCCTTCAGGCTGCCGTTGGGCGTGCGGAAACGGCCGAGATTGGTGTAGCCGTACTCCACGCCGAAATTGGGCGTGAAGCCGTAGCCGCCATAGAGCTTGTAGCTGGTGTCGTTGCGGTCGGTCGGGCTGACCGGATTGTCCGAACCGTTGTGGGCGCGCCCCAGGCTCGCGCCGCCATAAGCCCCCTCGAGGCCCTCGGCATGTGCCACGTTCAGACCGGCGATCGCCGCGACCGCGGCCAGCAAGCTGCTAGCTGCATGTTTCTTCATCATCATTCCAGACTCCTTCAAAAGCGCGCGGCACAGGGGCCGCGGCGCTCTCGCAGCATCGGCGCGGCGTTTTAAGCGCACTCGTCCGGCACGTGAAGCTGCGCAGGCTTGTGTGAAGAAAGCTCTCGCAGCACGCTCTGAAGGTAAGCGCCGGGGCCCGGCTGCAACAAGGAGCGCGACATGGCACTATGCTTGCTTGCCTCGATGCCACCATTCCCGACACCGCAAGCCATGAGTTCCCCCCTGCATTCCATCCCCGGCCGCACCAAGAAACTGCCCCCGCTGCGCGTGGGCGTCGGCGGGCCGGTCGGCTCCGGCAAGACCACCCTGGTCGAGGTGCTGTGCAAGACCCTGCGCGAGCGCTATGACCTGGTGGTCATCACCAACGACATCTACACCAAGGAGGACCAGCGCCTGCTGACCGTGGCCGGCGCGCTGGAGCCCGAGCGCATCGTCGGCGTCGAGACCGGCGGCTGCCCGCATACCGCGATCCGCGAGGACTGCTCGATCAATCTCGAGGCGGTGGACCGCATGCTGGAGAAGTACCCCAACGCCGACATCGTCTTCGTCGAGAGCGGCGGCGACAACCTGGCCGCCACCTTCAGCCCCGAGCTCTCGGACCTGACGATTTACGTGATCGACGTGGCGGCCGGCGAGAAGATCCCGCGCAAGGGCGGGCCCGGCATCACCAAGAGCGACCTCTTTGTGATCAACAAGACCGACCTGGCACCTTATGTCGGCGCCAATCTGGAGATCATGGAAGCGGACACCCGGCGCATGCGCCCCGGTCCGAACCGCCCCTTCGTGATGAGCAATCTGAAGACCGGTGCAGGCCTGGATCAGGTGATCGACTTCATCGAGACCAGGGGCCTGCTCAAGGCAGCCTGATCCCGCATCCGCGCGGCCACATCCCGCAGCCAGGGCTGGGACTGCGCCTGCGCGGCGGCGAAGCGCTCGATCTGCGCGCGCTGGGCGAGCGACAGGCCGATCTGGTCCAGGCCCTCGATGAACATGCGGCGATGCCGCTGCGACAGCGTGAACGGCACATCGACGCGCGCGCCGCGCAGCCGCATCGCATCGACATCGATGGCCAGCTCCGCGCCCGCCTCGGCCTCGGCCATCAAGGCCTCCACCAAGCCGGGCGGCAGCATCAGCAGCAGCAAGCGGTTGTTCATCGCGTTCGAGTAGAAGATCTCGCCGAAGCTGGGCGCGACGATGGCGCGGATGCCGTACTGCTGCAGGCCCCAGACCGCATGCTCGCGGCTGGAGCCGCAGCCGAAGTTGGCGCCGCCCAGCAGGATGCGCGTGCCGGCATGCTCGGGCCGGTTCAGCACGAAGTCGGCACGCGGCCGGCCCGCGGCGTCGAAGCGCAGGTCGTACAGCAGCCCCCGGTCCAGGCCCTTCTTGTCGATGCCGCGCAGGAACTGCTTGGGCATGATCTGGTCGGTATCGAGGTTGTCGATGCGGATGGCCACGGCGCGGCCCTGGATGATCTCAGCCATGCGGGTGGACTCCCAAGGCGCGCACATCGCAGATGCGGCCGGTGACAGCGGCCGCGGCGGCCATCGCCGGGCTCATCAGATGGGTGATGGCGCCGCGCCCCTGGCGACCCTCGAAATTGCGGTTGGTGGTGGAGGCGCAGCGCACCCCGTCGGCCAGCACATCGTCGTTCATCGCCAGGCACATCGAGCAGCCGGGCCGGCGCCATTCGAAGCCGGCGGCCTGCAGCAGGGCCGCGATGCCCTCGGCCTCGGCCTGGGCCTGCACCGCGCCCGAGCCGGGCACGACCATGGCGCGCACGCCGGCGGCCACATGGCGGCCGCGCACCACCTCGGCCACCGCGCGCAGGTCCTCGATGCGGCCATTGGTGCAGGAGCCGATGAAGACATGGTCGATGGCCGTGCCGGCAATCGACTGGCCGGCCTGCAGCCGCGTGTAGCGCAGGGCCTGCTCGGTGCTCTGGGCTTGCGCGCCCGCGGGCGCCGGCACGCGGCCGTCGATCGCCAGCACCTGGTCGGGGCTGGTGCCCCAACTGACATGCGGCGCCACCGCGCCGGCCTCGAAGACATGCTCGACCGCGAAGGCCGCACCCGGATCGCTGTGCAGCGTCGCCCATTGCGCGAGCGCGGCTTCGTGCCAGGGGCCGTCGGCGGCCAGGTCGGGCGCATGGGCCAGCACATAGTCGATGCTGGTCGCATCCGGCGCGATCAGCGCGCCGCGCGCGCCGGCCTCCACCGCCATATTGCACAAGGTGAAGCGCGCCTCCACCGACAGGGCCTCGATCGCCTCGCCGCAGAACTCCACGACATAGCCGCGCGCGCCCTGGGCGCCGATGCGGCCGATGATGAAGAGGATCAGGTCCTTGGCCGTCGTGCCCAGCGGCAGGCGGCCGTCGACGCGGATGCGCATGTCCTCGGCCAGGCGGTAGACCAGGGTCTGGGTCGCCAGCACATGCTCGACCTCCGAGGTGCCGATGCCGAAGCCCAGGGCCCCCAGGGCGCCATAGGTGGTGGTGTGGCTGTCGCCGCAGATGATGACCATGCCGGGCCGGACCATGCCCAGCTCGGGCGCCACCACATGCTCGATGCCCTGCAGCGCGTCATTGGTGTCGAACAGCGGGATGCCGTGGCGCTCGCAGTTGCGCTTCAGATTGCTGGCCTGCAGGGCCGAGGCCGGGTCGGCGATGCGGCGCGGCGCCTCGGCGTGCGTCGGGATGATGTGGCTGACCACCGCGACATTGCGGCCCGGCATCAGCACCTCGCGGCCCTGCTCGTGCAGGCCGGCAAAGGCCTGCGGGCTGGTGTACTCGTTCATCAGGTGCAGGTCGCAGAACAGCAGCACGTTCTGCTCGTCCAGCACCGCCACCGTGTGGCTGTCGACCAGCTTGCGGTAGAGGGTCTTGGACGTGCTCATATCGGCCGGCCCTCCAGCAGGAAGGGCAAGGCTTCGGCCAGCAGGGCCTCGGGCGCCTCCTCCGGGATGTAGTGGCCGCAGGGCAAGGCCTGACCCCGCACGTCGTCGGCCACCCGGCGCCATTCGTCCAGCGGTTGGAAGCAGCGCTGCACCACGCC
>Ga0255338_1002861_pt1 | contig 22975 bp, 20 predicted proteins | sample MeOH1_35cm_T4_19_FD_203715 | JGI IMG/M metagenome (GOLD analysis project Ga0255338, IMG submission 203715) | Sandy soil microbial communities from University of British Columbia, Vancouver, Canada - MeOH1_35cm_T4_195 | ecosystem: Engineered > Artificial ecosystem > Sand microcosm > Unclassified ...
CGCGAGAAGCGCTCGGTGCTCGCCACCGAGATCATCAAGGGCGTGATGCTGCCGCAGCTGGCGATCCTGCCGCTGGCCGTGCTGCTGGTGTGGATGGCGCTGGTGCGCGGCATCAAGCCGCTGTCGGAGCTGGAGGAGCGCATCCGCGCCCGCAAGCCGGACGACCTGAGCCCGCTGGACGAGAAGGTGGTGCCGCTGGAAGTGGCGCCGCTGGTGTCCTCGGTGAACGACCTGCTCACGCGCCTGACCAGCTCGATCGCGACGCAGAAGCGCTTCCTGGCCGACGCCGCCCACCAGCTCAAGACCCCGCTGGCGGGCCTGCGCATGCAGGCCGACCTGGCCCAGCGCGAACAGTTCCAGCCCGAGGAGCTGAAGCAGTCGCTCAAGCAGATCGGCCGCTCCAGCATGCGCGCCACCCACACCGTCAACCAGCTGCTGGCGCTGGCGCGGGCGGAGAACAGCGCCAAGGTGGTGGTGCGCCAGCCCTGCGACCTGGTGGAGATCGTGATGGAGGCGGTGCGCGACACGGTGCCGCGGGCGCTGGAACGGCACCTGGACCTCGGCTACGACGGCCCCGAACCGGGCTCGCCCGGCGTGCGCATGTACGGCAATGCCACGCTGCTGAAGGAGCTGGTGCGCAACCTGCTGGACAACGCCGTCAACTACACGCCTTCGAGCGAGCAGCAGCCGGGCGTGGTCACCGCCCGCATCCTGGCCGATCCCTTCGGGCAGGTGCTGGTGCTGCAGGTGGAGGACACGGGCCCGGGCATTCCGGAAACCGAACGCCAACTGGTGTTCCAGCCCTTCTACCGGGCGCTCGGCACCAACGTCGACGGCTCCGGCCTGGGCCTGCCGATCGTGCAGGAGATCGCCCGCCAGCACCACGCCGCGATCGAGCTGGAAGATGCCCGCCCGGGCCAGAACCCGCCCGGCACGCGGGTGACGGTGCGCTTCGGCGCGCCCGACCAGGAGACCGAGCCGGCCGAGGAAAGCGCCGCGCGGGCGTGAGCCCCATCCGCGCCGGCGGAGGAGCCGACTGGTCAGGCGGGCTTGTAGAGGTTCAGCTGCAGCCGTTCGCGCTCGATCGCCCGCGCCACGCCGGGCTGCTGCGCCACTTTCTGCACGTGCGCCCACAGGGTGGGATAGCCGGTGGGGTCGATCTGCGCCAGGCCGCCCCAGCGCAGCAAGGTGAGCGCGTAGACATCGAGCGGGCCGAGGCGCTCGCCGCCCAGCCAGGGTTGGCCGCGCTGCGCCGCCTGCTGCGCCATCGCCTCGATCTCGGCCAGGTAGCCCGCGTACGCCCGGCCGGCGAGGGCCTTGACCTCCGCCTGCGCCTCGGGCGTGGTGGCGAACTTGTTCGGCATGAAGACGTGAGTGAAGGTCGGATGCACCGTGTTGTTCATCCACGCCAGCGTCTGCAGCACGCGCGTGCGCGCCAGCGTCTCGCGCGGCAGGAACTGCTGCTCGGGGAACTTGGCGTCGATGTACTGGATGAGGGCCAGGATCTGCGTGATCACCTCGCCGTCGTCCACCAGTACCGGCACCTGGCCGCGCGGATTGATCGCCCGGAACGGCGGCTCGCTCTGCTCGCCGCGGTGCAACTTGACCACCACCGGCTCGAAGGCGGCGCCGGCGGTTTCCAGCAGGCTGTGCGGCACGAAGGAACAGGCGCCGGAGGCGTAATAGAGCTTGAGCGACATCGCTGGGTCTCCTGGTGTTGTGTTGCTAGCGGCAGGGCCGCAGGGGTCTGGCGGCCAGGGCGGCCTTCAGTTCGTCCAGCCGCCCCCGCAGGTTGTCGTCCACGGCCGGCAGCAGCAGGCGCTGGCCGCGCTGCTCCGGCCGCTCCTGCAGCGCACGCGCGGTGCGCACGCCCTTGGCGGCGAGGGCATCGATCTGCTGCTGCGCGGCGGGCTCGTTGGCGTAGCTGCCCAGCGACAAGCCGGGCTCGAGCTGCGGGTTCGCGGGCGCCTCGAAGGAGATGCCCAGCTGGCGCAGTTCGGCCCGCTTGCGGGCAAGCTGCTCGACGTCCGCATACTTGCCCATGTAGACGATCCAGCGCGGCGGCTCGGTGACGGTCTCGAAGCTCCACGAGCCGGAGGGCCAGGACTGCAGGGCGGTGCGCAGCTGCGCGAGCTGCGGCTCCTCCAGCATCGGCGAGGCCAGGCACTCGGCCGGGCGCGGGCCCTGCGCCACCTGCTCCTGCACGCGCCGCAACTCGTCGGCCGGCAGGATGCGCACCGCCTCGGGCTGGAGCTGCTGCTGCAGCCGCTGCGGCTCGGCCTGCTGCGTCGGGCCCACGCCCCAGGCCAGCAGCAGCCCGTGCGACCATGCGTAGTAGCCGCCGTTGGCAAGCAGGAGCAGCAGGACGATCAGGCGCAGCATGGCTTGGCTTCAGGGCGCCGCCGGCCGCACGCTCACCTCGGAGCTGCTGATGGCCTGCAGGCCGGCCGCAGTATGCACCAGCAGGCTGCCCGAGGCGCTCACGCCCCGGGCGACGCCGCCGCCGCCGTCGCTCAGCGTCACGGCGCGGCCGCGCAGCGCATCGCGGGCGTCGAAGCGGCGCTGGAAGGCAGCGAAGCCGGTCTCGGCGAAGCGCAGCACGTCCGTCACCAGGGGTGCGGCGACCAGCTGCAGCACGTCGGACGCCTGCGCATACGGCAGCAGCTCGCGCAGTGCCGCCGGCGGGGTGGAGAGCCCCTGCGCCGGCGGCGGCGCGATGTTCAGGCCGACGCCGATCACCGCGTAACGCTCGCCGCCGCCGCCTTCGCCGAAGCTGGCCGTCTCGATCAGGATGCCGCCCAGCTTGCGGCCCTCCAACCAGAGGTCGTTGGGCCACTTCAGGCGGATGGCCGGGTGCAGGCTGTCGGCCACGCTCACGCCCACGGCCAGCGAAAGGCCGGCCCAGTCCACCGGCGCGAACGGCAGGCCCAGGGAAAAGGTGAGCGAGTCGCCCGCGGCGCTTTGCCAGCCCCGGCCCAGCCGGCCGCGGCCGGCGGTCTGCTGCTGGGCGACCAGCAGCACCGGCTCGGTGCGGCCCGCGCGGGCGCGCCGCATCAGCTCGCTGTTGGTCGAATCGAGCTGCGGCAGGACTTCGACCGTGAAGCCGGGCACGAGCGGCGCCACCGCCTCCCAGATCGCCTCGGCGCCACGCATCAGCGCCTGCCGCGCTTGGGCGCCAGCAGCGTGCCGCGGCAGTTGCGGCTGCCGCACCAGCACGGGTACTCCGCCTTGAGCTTCTTCGTGTACGGCTCGTCGATGATCAGGCCGTAGTCGTAGTTCAGCTCCTCGCCGGCCTTGATGTTGCGCAGCGACTTGATGAAGATGCGGCCCTCGACTTCGTCGGCCTCGCAGTTCGGGTTGCACGAATGGTTGATCCAGCGCGCCGCGTTGCCGCCGACGGCCGCGTCGATCACGCGCTTGTCATCGACATGGAAGTAGAAGGTATGGTTCGGGTCTTCCGGGTTCCAGGGATGGCGCCGCTGCGCCTCCTTCCACGTGATGACCTCGCCCAGGTACTCGATCAGCGTCTCGCCTTCGGGGATGTCCTGCAGGGCGAACACGCCCTTGCCGTGCACCCCCGATTTGCGGACCTGGATGCGGCGGTTGGTCTTGGGGGCGGCGGCGGCTTTGGCGGGCATGAGGAATTTTCTGTTAACTTGGATCCGTACGCGTACGCGCGTGCGCGCGCGGGAAAAGCGCAATTGTAAGAACGCAAGGAACGCGGGGCCGCAAGGCCTGCGGGATGGTCCGTGAAAACATTGGTGATTGCCGAAAAGCCCTCGGTGGCCCAGGACATCGTCCGGGCGCTGACGCCGGCGGCCGGCAAGTTCGACAAACACGACGAGTACTTCGAGAACGACACGTACGTCGTCACCAGCGCCGTGGGGCACCTGGTGGAGATCCACGCGCCGGAGGAATTCGACGTGAAGCGCGGCAAGTGGAGCTTCGCCCACTTGCCCGTGATCCCGCCGTACTTCGACCTGAAGCCGGTGGACAAGACGAAGTCGCGCCTGAACGCGGTGGTCAGGCTGGCCCGGCGCAAGGACGTGACGGAGCTGGTGAACGCCTGCGACGCCGGCCGCGAGGGCGAGCTGATCTTCCGCCTGATCGAGCAGTTCGCCTTCGAGGGCGACAGCCCGGCCAAGGGGAAGAAGGGCGGCGCGCACAAGCCGGTGCGGCGGCTGTGGCTGCAGTCGATGACGCCGCAGGCGATCCGCGAGGGCTTCGAGAAGCTGCGCAGCGACCGGCAGATGGAAGGCCTGGCGCACGCGGCCCGCTCCCGCTCGGAGGCCGACTGGCTGGTGGGCATCAACGGCACCCGCGCGATGACGGCCTTCAACTCGCGCGACGGCGGCTTCTTCCTCACCACCGTGGGCCGGGTGCAGACCCCGACGCTGGCCATCGTGGTGGAGCGCGAGGAGCAGATCCGCAAGTTCGTCAGCCGCGACTACTGGGAGGTGCACGCCACCTTTGCCGCCGTCGCCGGCGAGTACCCGGGCAAGTGGTTCGATCCGAACTGGAGGAAGGACCCCGAAGACGCGGAGAAGCGCGCCGACCGGGTCTGGAACGAGCAGCAGGCGCGCGCCATCGCCGAGGCGGTGCGCGGCAAGAAGGCGACCGTCACCGAGGAGTCCAAGCCCAGCACCCAGGCCTCGCCCGGCCTGTTCGACCTGACTTCCCTGCAGCGCGAGGCCAACGGCCGCTTCGGCTATTCGGCCAAGACCACGCTGGCGCTGGCGCAGTCGCTGTACGAGCGGCACAAGGCCCTGACCTATCCGCGCACCGATTCGCGCCACCTGCCTTCCGACTACGTGAAGGTGGTGCACGACACCATGGGCATGCTCGCCGCGAGCGGCATGCCGCACCTGGCCCCGTTCGCCAGGCAGGCGATCAACGAGCAGTACGTCAAGCCGATCAAGCGCGTGTTCGACGACAGCAAGGTCTCGGACCACTTCGCCATCATCCCCACCCTGCAGGCGCCCAGCGGCCTGTCGGAGGCGGAGCAGAAGGTGTACGACCTGGTGGTGCGGCGTTTCCTGGCGGTGTTCTTCCCGAGCGCCGAGTCCATGGTCACGACCCGCATCAGCGAGGCGGCGGGGCACCGCTTCCGCACCGAGGGCAAGGTGCTGGTCAAGCCCGGGTGGCTGGCGATCTACGGCAAGGAGGCCGCCGACCAGGACCCCGACGCCAAGGAAGGCGACAAGGGCCAGAACCTGATCCCGGTGCAGCCGGGCGAGAAGGTGGACACGCAGTCCGCCGAGGCCAAGGGCCTGAAGACGCGGCCGCCGGCGCGCTACAGCGAAGCCACCCTGCTGGGCGCCATGGAAGGCGCGGGCAAGTTCGTGGAGGACGACGAGCTGCGCGAGGCCATGGCCGAAAAGGGGCTCGGCACGCCGGCCACCCGCGCCGCCATCATCGAAGGCCTGATCAACGAGAAGTACATGCTGCGCGAGGGCCGCGAGCTGATTCCCACGGCCAAGGCGTTCCAGCTGATGACGCTGCTGCGCGGCCTGGGCGTGGAGGAACTCTCCAAGCCGGAGCTCACCGGCGAGTGGGAGTACAAGCTGGCGCAGATGGAGCACGGCAAGCTGTCGCGCGACCAGTTCATGCGCGAGATCGCCGACATGACCAAGCGCATCGTCATGAAGGCCAAGGAGTACGACCGCGACACCGTGCCGGGCGACTACGCGACGCTGAAGACGCCCTGTCCCAATTGCGGCGGCGTGGTGCAGGAGACCTACCGCCGCTACAACTGCGTGGGCGGCAGGGGCAAGGAGCCCTGCGGCTTCTCCTTCACCAAGATCCCGGCCGGCCGCCCCTTCGAGCTGGAGGAGGTGGAAACCTTCCTGCGCGACAAGCGCATCGGCCCGCTGCAGGGCTTCCGCTCCAAGGCGGGCTGGCCGTTCACCGCCGAACTGGCCCTGGCCTACGACGAGGAAGAGAAGAACTGGAAGCTGGAGTTCGACTTCGGCGAGGACAAGAACCCGGCCGAGACGGGCGAGATCGTGGACCTCTCGGCGCAGGAGCCGCTGGGCCCCTGCCCGAAGTGCGGCCACCGGGTCTACGAGTGGGGCAGCAACTACGTCTGCGAGCGCGCGGTGCCGACCGAGCAGCACCCCACGCCCACCTGCGACTTCCGCAGCGGCAAGATCATCCTGCAGCAGCCGGTGGAGCGCGAGCAGATGGCCAAGCTGCTGGCCACCGGCAAGACCGACCTGCTGGACAAGTTCGTGTCGATGCGCACGCGCCGTTCCTTCAAGGCCTACCTGGCCTGGGATGCGGAGGCGGGCAAGGTGAACTTCGAGTTCGAGCCGCGCGCCTCCAAGTTCCCGCCGCGCAAGACGGCCGGGGCGGCCAGCGCGAAGACGGCGACGGCCAAGGCCGCGGCCAAGTCACCGCCGGCGCAACCGAAGGCCACTGCGAAGGCGGCCAGGAAGGCGGCAGCGCCGGCGAAGAAGGCCGCCGCCAGCAAGGCGCCGGCCGCCAGGAAGACGGCCGCCGGCCTGAAGCCCAGCCCCGAGCTCGCCGCCGTGGTGGGCGACGCGCCGATCGCGCGCACCGAGGTGATCAAGAAGATCTGGGACTACATCAAGGCCCACGGCCTGCAGGACAAGAAGGACAAGCGGGCGATCAATGCCGACGCCAAGCTCAAGCCGCTGTTCGGCAAGAACCAGGTCTCGATGTTCGAGCTGGCCGGGATCGTCGGCAAGCACCTCTCCGCCGAATAGCGTTCAGCGCGCTTCCGGCAGCTTGGTCGCCAGGGTCGCCACGTCGATCAGCAGCTGCACCGCCTCGGGTGGCTGCATGGGCTGCAGGGCCGGCACCGTCGCGCGGCCGATGTTGCCGGCCGGCAGGCGCCGCAGCAGGTGCCCCAGGGGCAGCAGCGCGATGCGCAGCAGCTGGCCGGCGACCTCGCGCCAGTCGCGGCTGCGCCGCGCCAGCGCCAGCATGCGGCAGTGGCTGTCGAAGTGCAGGGCCGCGTCGTGCTGGCCGACCACGTGCGCCGCCATCAGCCAGTTCCATTGCATCTGCAAGGGCTGCCCCGCCGAGGCGGTATCGGCGTGGCCCCGCACGAGGCGCGCGTAGACGATGCGGCGCTCGTCCGGGGAGAGATGGTCCATAGCACAACTTGTAACATCCGTCCAGCCTGGATGTCAAGCTTCGCCAAGCAATGGTGCGCGCCGCTGCGGCGTCCGTGCGCGCAAAGACAAGCGCGCCGCTTCGTAGCATCATCGCGTCCCACCCCAAGCACCAGGAGGATCGATGACGCGCACCCTCATCGCGACCGCCGCGCTGGCCTTCGCCACCCTCGGCGCCCATGCGGCCCCGTTCAAGCTCGCAAGCCCCGACATCAAGTCCGGCGGCATGATGGACAAGAAGTTCGAGGCCAACGTGTTCGGCTGCAACGGCGAGAACAAGTCGCCCGCGCTGAAGTGGAGCGGCGCCCCGAAGGACACGAAAAGCTACGCGGTGACGGTGTACGACCCCGACGCGCCCACCGGCTCCGGCTGGTGGCACTGGTCCGTGATCAACATCCCCGCCACGGTGACCGAACTCAAGCCCGATGCCGGCAACGCGAGCAACGCCAACCTGCCGCAGGGCGCGCACCAGGTGCGCATCGACTACGGCACGGCCGCCTGGGGTGGCGCCTGCCCGCCGCCGGGCGACCGGCCGCACCGCTACGTCTTCACGGTCTACGCGCTCAAGACCGACAAGCTTGAGATCCCCGCGGACGCGACGGCGGCGCTGGCCGGCTTCATGATCAACGCCAACACGATCGCCAAGGCCAGTTTCACCGCGAAGTACGGGCGGCCGAAGGCCAAGTGACCATCATCCACGGAGGCGAGCAGCAATGAGCGAATTCAAGCTGGAAAGCCCGGACATCCAGCCGGGCACGATAATAGACAAGCGCTTCGAGGCCAACGTGTTCGGCTGCAGCGGCGAGAACAAGTCGCCGGCGCTGAAGTGGAGCGGCGCGCCGCAGGGCACGAAAAGCTTCGCCCTCACGGTCTACGACCCCGACGCGCCCACCGGCTCCGGCTGGTGGCACTGGATGGTGATCGACATTCCCGGCAGCGTGAGCGAGCTGAAGCCGGATGCCGGCAACCACAGCGGCGCCAACCTTCCGGCGGGCGCACGCCAGGTCCGCATCGACTACGGCTTCACCGGCTGGGGCGGCATGTGCCCGCCGCCCGGCGACAAGCCGCACCGCTACATCTTCACCGTCCACGCGCTCGACACGCAGCGCATCGACATCCCCGAGGACGCGACGGCGGCGCTGGCCGGCTTCATGATCAACGCCAGCACGATCGCCAAGGCGAGCTTCACGGCGCTGTACGGCCGGCCGGCGTAGACGTCGGCAGCCGCGCCCTCCATTGGTCGATCCTGCCCCTCCTTCTCACGAAAGAAGGTGCCCCCACTTTTCGCGGATCCTCGCCCGCAGATCGGGACTGGACTCCACGACAGGCGGGAACTCCCCGATCCATTCGTAGGGCCGGCACGCAACGATCAGCGCGCGCGAATTGTGCAGCTCCGGCCCGCCGCGCGTGAGCGGATCAAGCGGCCCGCTCCACATCCGGTCGAGGATGTCGATGTGGGTCGCGGGGTCGCAGCGCGTGCACATGGCCCACAGGACGTCGAACAGGTTGGTTGGGTCAATGTCGTCGTCCACAACCACCACGAACCTGTTGGCGAAGTTTCCCGCGTGGGCGCCGGCAACCAGCAAACCGGCCTGCTTGGCATGGCCGTAGTAGGCTTGCTTGATCGAGACCACGTTGAAGAGCCGCCCGACGCCGGCCTCGTGACACCAGACGGCGCGCACCCCCGGAAGGCCGGCGCGCTCGACCTGGTCCCAGATCATCGCGGACTTCATGACGCACTTGCTCAGGGAGTCGTCGAAGGGCGGACGTGTTGGGGATCCGACGGTCAAGATGGGGGCGTTACGGTAGTACACGCGGCGGATGCGGGCGGCCGGATCCTCCTCCCTCGCGCCGACGTAATAGCCTGTCCACTCGCCGAATGGCCCCTCCGGAATCAGCAGGTCCGGCATCACTTCTCCTTCCAGCACGATTTCGGCGTGCGCCGGAATGGGAAGATCGTGCAGCTCGCTGCGGACCGTATCGAACGGCATGCCACGATGCCCGCCCGCATGGGCGAACTCACCGACCCCGTAGGCCACTTCATTGCCGGCCGACAGGTACAGGAGAGGGTCCTGCCCGCAGACGATCGCCACCGGACAGGGCAGTCCCCGCTCGAAGTACTTGTCCCTGATCTGACGCCCGTGCTTGCCGGGCGTGATGCGGATGCCGACGGTGTTCCGGTCATGAACCTGGACGCGATAGCAGCCGACATTGACCCATCCGGAGTCCGGATCACGCATGATCACCATGCAGCAGGTCCCGATGTACCGGCCTCCGTCCCCCTCGTGGAGGAACGGAGCCGGGAACCTGAGAACGTCGACGTCCTCTTCGCGGTCCACGTTCTCCAGGATGGGGCCGGTCTCCACGGCCACGTCGTCGATGAGCTGGTGGCGCTTCATCCTGTCACGGTAGGCCGCGACGACGTCCAGCGGATTCTTCGAAACGGGAAGCCCCAGCGTGAGCGCAAGACGCCTCGGCGAGTTCGTCACACCCGTCAGGATCTTGAAGTCCGGCGGATAGCCCGGGATCTTGTCGAACAGGATCGCGGGCGAGTCGCCCGGCCGGCCCCGGTAGACCATCTCGGCGATCGCGCCAATCTCGAGGTTCCAGTCGGCACCGGAGACGCGCCACAGCTCGCCCATGCTGTCCACCCGCTCGATCCATTCGCGCAGGTCCCCGTGGGGCCGCGCGAATTCGCCGACGCGGATCGGATTGGCAGATTGCGAAGAAGAAGTATCGTTGCTCAAGACTGGATTCCCTCGATCACACTAGAAGCTGTTTCGCAAGCCGACGTCGATCCCGCGCGAGGTCCCGCCGCCACGCATGCCGGAGGGTCCGCCGGGGACGGTGAAGTTGGCTCCGCCCTTGTTCGAGATGCGTGCGAAGCTGGTGTAGATCGCCGTGCGCTTGCTCAGGTGGTGGACGTAGCCCAGGCCGATCTGGGTCGCGTCGTTGGCGTCGATGCTTCTGCCGCCCACCGTCCCGGACATGTTAGCCCGGTTGAACGACAGCTTGATTTCGCCGACCCCCACGGGCACCACGGCGCCCAGCAGCAGGTTGACCTGCTTGGCGTCGTTGAAGCGGAATTGACGCACGCCGCCGCTCAGCTTTACTGCGCTGAGTTCATACTTGACCGCGATTGCCGAATCCTTGAACTTCTGGCCCAGCGTCAGGTTGTTCTCGCTGTTGCCGGTGGCGGCGGAGACGTACAGCCGCCCGAGGGTGTAACCCAGGCGCACGCCGACGTACCGGTGCTGGTTGCTCGCCGCCGTTCCCTCCTCGCGCAAGCCCGCCATGATCCCGCCGTCAAAGCCATAGAGGCCCGGAGGCAGCAGGTACTGGATCGAATTGCTGGAGCGGACGGTGGTGTTGGGCGAAGTCGAGAAGGCCGCCCGGATGGGGCCGGTCTGGCTCGCCGTCACGAAGTTGGCGGCGCTTGCGACGCCCACATAGGCGAACGGGTCGAAACGGCCCCAGTTCGCGTACGAAGTCACGAGGTCCCGTCCCGCGCGCACTTCGCCGAACCGCTTGCTGATCAGGCTCACGGTCGAGCGGCGGTCGAAGAACGTGCCTACGGGGCTGAGGCCGATGCTGCCGTGGTCCGCCGCAATTCCGGATTCCAGCCAGAACCCGGCGCTCAGTCCGCCGCCCAGGTCTTCGATGCCGCGAAAACCCAGCTTGCTGGTCGAATTGCCGCCGCTCGCCACGGAGTTGATCGAACCGGCGCCTTCATTGCTCGTGTGGCGGGCGGTCAGGTCCATGACGCCGTACATCGTGACGGACGATTGTGCGGATGCGGTCCCGGCGACGGTACCCAGGGTGAGAACGATGCCTGCAATCTTTTTCATAGTTTTTGGGCGCGCTTGCGCCGACATGAATTCAACGATGTGCTTCCAACGCTGGCGTTCAGTGTTCTTTCCAGCGCTTGAGCAGCTGATTCGGAAGCTCGAATTGGTCGAGGACCTTGCCGACCGTGTGGTCGACGATGTCTTCGATGGTTTGCGGCCGGTTATAGAAAGCCGGCACGGGCGGCAGCGGGATGGCTCCGAAGCGGCAGGCCTTTTCCAGCAACTCCACATGCCCCAGGTGCAGCGGGGTTTCGCGCACCAGCAGCACGAGGCGACGGCGCTCCTTGAGGCACACATCCGCAGCTCGCGTCAGCAGGTTGTCCGCGTAGCAGTTCACGATGCCGGACAGCGACTTGATCGAGCACGGCGCCACCACCATGCCCATCGTCTGGAACGACCCGCTCGCGATGGAAGCGCCGATGTCCCGATAGGAATGGACCACGTCCGCAAGCGCCTCGACCGCCGCCACCTCCCAGGAAGACTCCTCCAGGATGGTGCGTTTCGCCGATGCGGACAGCACCAGGTGCGTCTCCACGCCGGGGATCTCCCGCAGCGCCTGCAACGTGCGGATGCCATACACCACTCCGGAGGCACCCGAGATGCCGACGATGAGCCTTCGCATTCCTGCTGCCGGAGTCCGTCCGCTGGCCAGCGAAGGATCAACGGTCAATCGACACCTTTGACCGCGTCACGACCCGACGCCACTTATCGGTGTCCGCCTTGATCTGCGCCGCAAATTCTTCGGGCGAATTGCCGATGACCTCGCCTCCGAGGCGATTCATGATCGCCTGCTGGACGGCCGGCTCGGCAAGCACCGTCTTCACTGCGTCGTGGAGCTTCTTCACGATGCGGGGGGGCGTACCCGCCGGCGCCACGAGTCCATACCACACCGAAGCCTCGTAGCTGGGCAGGTTCGCCGCCTCGGCCACGGTGGGAATCTCGGGGTACGCGGAGAGCCGCTTCGAGGACGTCACCGCCAGGATGCGCACCTTGCCGCTCCGGGAGAAGGGCAGCAGGTCGTTGGCGAATGCGGCCTGAATGACGCCGGACGAGAGGTCGGCGGCACGTGTGGACGTAGCCTTGTAGGGAACGTGCGTCATCTGCACGTCGGCCAGGTCGTTGAACAACTCGCCCGCCAGATGGGAGGAGGTGCCGTTGCCGGAGGATCCGTAGTTCAGCGCTCCCGGCTTGGCCCGGGCCAGCCCGATCAGTTCGTTGACATTCCTGGCCGGCACCGCCGCATTCACGCCCACGAAGAAAGGGGTGGATGCGACATTGATGATCGGCGTGAAGTCCTTGATCGGGTTGTAGCGGATCTGTTCGTACAGCAACGGGTTGATCGACAGGGTCGTGACCGTTGCCATCAGGATCGTGTAGCCATCGGGGTCGGCCTTGGCCACGTATTCGGCCGCCATCATCGTGCTCGCGCCGGGCCTGTTCTCCACGATGACCGGCTGGCCGAGCAGCCGCGCCAGGGGATCCGAGACTGCGCGCGCGACGCTGTCGGCCCCGCCGCCCGCCGCGTGCGCGCTGACCAGGCGAATCGCCTTGGTCGGGTAGTCCTGCGCGAATGCGCCTGCCGCGCCCATCATGAACAGCGCGGCGATCCCGCGCCGCACCGTGGTCCTGAACGCGGCGTGCGCCCGCGCGTCCAGTGCCCTCATTCCGAGAGCCATGCTGAACTTCTGCATCGGTAGCGTCTCCTCTTCTTGGTGAATCCCGAGAATATACCTGAGTGCACGCGCGTATACCCATAATGACCGACGGTTTTTGTGTGTATACCGTGATCGACGACGTGGCACCGGCTCGGGGCGAGACGCATTCGGCGCCTTGCGCGCTGTCCGCGCGCAAGGCGCCCCGATGGGGGCGCCACCCGCAACGAAGGCAGGCTTCGGGGCGGGCGTGAACGGGACAGCGTGCCGGGAAAGCTGGCCGCGGGAGCGTGAGCTCCCCGGCCAGAGCTTGCTCAGAGCGAACGCAGGCTCGTGGGCGAAAGCTCGGCGAGCATCTTGTTGAGGCGCTGCTTGAACAAGGCCGCGATTTGCGACCTCGCCAGGCGCTCGGCCGCTTCCTGATCCCGTCGCTCGAGCGCCTTCAGGAGCTCCACGTGGACCTTGGTCCACGCCGTCGCGCTTTCCGGCGCGGACAGTGCGGATTGACCAAGCAGCAGCATGGCCTCGTGGATGGAGCGCAGCATCCGCAGGAGATACCGGTTATGCGAGCACCGGTAGAGAGTCCCGTGGAACAGCCGATGGTTTTCCGCCAGGTCGTGGGGGTCCGTGAGCTGCGCATGCCGCTCGACGATCTTGCGCAGGATGGCGATTTCGACGTCCGTCGCGTTCTGCGCCGCCAGCCTGGCGGCAGTGCCTTCGAGCACTTCGCGCATGACGAACAGCTCGCCGATCGCGCGGTGATCCAGTTCCGCCACCACCAGGCCGCGAGCGCCGTCGTTGATCACCAGCCCCTGCAGTTCGAGCCGGGCCAGGGCCTCGCGCACCGGCGTGCGGCTCAGGCCGATGCGGCTGGCGAGCTCCGCCTCCCGCAGCCGCGCGCCGCCGGGAAGCTCGCCGCGCTCGATCGCCCGCAGCAGGATCTTGTATGCGCGTTCGCCTCCGGAGAGTCCCGACAGGTCCTCATCCGGCCCCGCCGGCCCGCCCAGCGTGCTGCTCTCGGAGCCGGCGGCGCCGGAAGACTGTCTTGGAGCAGCCGGCTTGCGGCCTGGAGTCGCGGAGCCCGTACGTTTTGAAGTGGCCATAGCACATGAAGTTGGAGGATCGCGCCATTTTGCCGCTCCTCCGGCGAGGCGTTGCACACATGCGTATACAATCGCACACCGTCAACGGAATCCCTCGATCTGAATCTGGAGTCGCAGCCGTGGAAACAAAGTTCCCTCCCCTCATTCTCAACCTGATCAGCGGCGAATGGCAGCCGGGCGGCGGCGCCGAGACCCCGTTGCTCGACAAGTACACGCGCGAGCCGGTGAGCGGCATCCGTGCGGCCTCGGCCGATCAAGTCCGGCAGGCGGCAGCCCGGGCCGGTGCGGCGCGGTCCAGGGCGCCCGGTCCCTTCCAGCGCGGCGAAATCCTCGACCGGGCGGTCGCGGGCGTCGAGCGGCAACGCGCGCAGTTCGCCTACGCGATGCGCGTGGAAGCCGGCTTCACCGAAGCGGACGCGGCAAACGAGATCACCCGCTGCATGCAGACCTTGAAATTGTGCGCGGAGGAAGCACGGCGCCTCTGCGGCGAGGTCGTGCCGCTGGAAGGTGCGCCGAACCAGGCGGGACGCCTCGCCTTCACGCTGCGCGTGCCGCTGGGCGTCGTGTGCGCCATCACCCCTTTCAATTCGCCGCTCAACACCGTGGCTCACAAGGTCGGACCCGCGTTTGCGGCGGGGAACGCCGTCCTGCTCAAGCCCTCCCGCCTGACCCCGTGGACGGCGAATCTGTTCGCCCAGGTCCTGCTCGAGGCCGGCGTCCCCGTCGACATGCTGGCCGTACTGCACGGGGGCGCCGATGTCGCCAACTGCCTGCTCGCCGAGCCGAGCCATTTTGTCGCGTTCACCGGCAGCACCGAAGTCGGACGCAGCATCCAGAGCCGGATCGGATTGCGCCGCAGCCAGATGGAGCTCGGAAGCATCGCGCACGTGGTCGTCGACGAATCGGCGGACGTGCCCCGGGCCGTTCCGAGGATCGTGGGGGCCGGCTACCGCAAGGCGGGGCAGGTCTGCACCTCCACGCAGATCCTGCTGGTCCACCGCCGGCGGCTGGACGACGTGGTGTCGCTGATGCGCGAGCAGGTGGCGGCGCTGCGGTATGGGGACCCGTCGCAGCAAGGGTGCATCGTCGGCCCGCTGATCGCGGAGAAGGAAGCCGTTCGCGTGGACGAATGGATCCGGGAAGCGGTCGCGCAAGGGGCCCAGCCGCTGGTGCGGGGGGAGCGCGAGGGCGCCGTGCTCGCGCCTTCACTGCTGCTGGAGACGCGCCCCGAGATGAAGGTGCGCCAGCAGGAAGTGTTCGGCCCGCTCGTATCGATCGTCCCCTTCGACGACTTCGGCGCCGCGCTCGCGCAGGTGAACGGCACCCCCTATGGCCTGGCCGCCGGCGTGTTCACGAACGACATGGCGCACGCGATGCTGGCCGCGCGCACGCTCGAGGTCGGGTCCGTGCACATCAACGAGGCATCCAGCTCCCGCGCCGATCTGATGCCCTTCGGCGGCAGCAAGGACAGCGGCTTCGGCAAGGAGGGCCCGGCACATGCCGTCCGCGAAATGAGCGAAGAGCGTCTCGTCACCATCGCAACCGCCTGATCATGAATGCACTCTCCTGGTATTGCTGCCCCACCAAGGTCCACGTGGGTCCTGGTGCCCACCACAAGATCGGCGAGGTGGTGCGCGAGCTCGAAGCCCGCCGCATCTTCGTGGCCGTCGATCAGGCGCTGATCGAGTCCGAATTCTTCCGCCGCATCCAGGCGATCCTGGCTGATGCCGGAGCGTCCACGGCCGTCTTCACCGGCATCGAACCCGATCCGAGTGCCCACACCGTCGAGAAGGCGTTCAGCGCCGCGCGGGAGCTCGATGCGCAGGCCGTGCTCGCCATCGGCGGCGGAAGCACGATGGACGTGGCGAAGGCGGTGGCGATCCTGGCCACCAATGGCGGACGCATCCACGACTTCGAGGGATTCGAGAAGTTCTCCCGCCGCCCGCTGCCGCGCATCGCTGTCCCCACCACCGCGGGCACGGGTTCGGAGGTATCGGGTTCGTGCGTGATCACCGACACGGACAAGAACCTGAAGATGTCGATCCGCCATCCTCAGTTCAATCCGGCGGACGTCGCGATTCTCGACCCGCTGGCGGTGAGCACGGTGCCCGCCCACGTCGCGGCGCACTCCGGCCTCGATGCGTTCGTGCACGCGTTCGAAAGCTACATCTCGCTGCTGGCGAACCCCATCACCGACGCGCTGAACCTGCATGCGATCGAGCTGCTGTCAGCCAACCTGCGCCCCTTCGTGGCCCAGCGCACGAACGAGGACGCCGCCGTCGCCATGCTGTGCGGCTCGACGCTCGCCGGCATGACCTTCGGCATCACGGGGCTGGGGAACGTGCACTGCATGGCGCGCTTCGTCGGAACGCGCCTGCACCTGTCGCACGGGCTGTCCAATGCGCTGTGCCTGCCTGCGGTGGCGCGGTTCAACTTGCCGGCGAACCCGCGCAAGTTCGCGCGCCTGGCCCGCGCCATGGGGTGCCACGTGGACGGTGCGACCGAGCTGCAGGCGGCCCGCGAGGCAGTCGCCGCCATCGCCTCGCTCTGCGCCGATCTCGGCATTCCGGCGCGCCTGCGCGATGCAGGAGCGAAGGAGGAAGACCTGCCGGAACTGGCGAGGCAGTGCGCCGGGGCGGGCTACAACAAGTGGAACCCCCGGCACACGACGCAACAGGACTTCCTGGCCCTGTTCCGCGCGGCCTACTGACGCGCCAGGTTCCGGGCGAACGCGACGACGGCCTCGGCCAGGCGTCGTTGCGTCGCGGCGTCCTTCATGAGGCTGGGAACCGCCTGGACGCGCGTGCGGCAATTGGCCTCGATGGCGGCCGCGAGGCGGGCGTCGCCCGCGTCGATGACGATGCCGTCGACGAGATCCCCATAGTGCCGCGCGATGGCGCCCGAGGAGACCTCCCAGCCCAGCTCCCCAAGGATCTTTCCAAGCGGCCCCTTCACGGACGCGTTGCCGATGATGGGCGACACCGCGACGACGGGCACCCGCCGCAGCCGCAGGGCCTCCTCGACGCCGGGGAGCGCGAGAATCGGGCGGATGCTCACGAACGGATTGGACGGACAGATGACCACTGCATCGAGCTCCGGGTCGGCCAGCGCGCGCACCAGCGTCTCGCTCGGCCGCGCAGCGGCGGCGCCATCGAACCGAACCTCCAGGAACTGCGGCTCGCAGCGGCGGCGAACGAACCATTCCTGAAAATCCAGTTCGCCGTCCGGCGTCAGCACGCGGGTGGCGACGCGGTCGTCCGTCATGGGCGCCACGGTGTGCCGCACGCCGAGCGCGGCACACAGTTCCCGGGTCACCTGCGACAGCGTCGCGCCTTCGCGCAGCCTCTGCGTGCGCCGCAGGTGGGTGGCGAGGTCCATGTCGCCGAGGAAGAACCAGGTGTCGCCTCCGAGCGCCTTCAAGGCTTCCATGCAGCGCCCCGTTTCCCCCTCGAGGCCCCAGCCCTGCGCGGCGTTGTTCCTGCCGGCGAGGGTGTACATGACGCTGTCGAGATCGGGCGAGATCGAGAGGCCGAGATGCTCGAAGTCATCGCCGGTGTTGACGACCACCGTGAGCGACTCCGGCGGCAGCACCTGCGCCAGGCCCGCCGCCATGCGCGCGCCCCCGACGCCGCCGGCCAGCGCCAGGATCATGGTTGCCCCTGCGCTGGCAGCCCGGTGATGCGGATGCCGGCTCCAGGGACCTTGTAGGCCATGTTGATCGAAATGAGGATCGACGTGAGGGCCTCGGCCGCGGCCGAGTTGCAGATCGGTCCGGCGTGCACGCCGCGCAGGCCGATGTCGGCGACCAGCCCGATGACGGCCTGGCGCGCGGGGATGTCGTCGCCGCAGACGAGAACGTCGCAATCCACCTCGTGGTCCAGATCCTTCAGGTGGTGGGCCGACACATTCTGGAATGCCGACACCACCCGCACGTCGGGCCCGAGGAGCGCCTGGATCGCCGCGACCGCGGATCCGCCGGCCGGCAACTGCACCCGGTTGACCTTGGGGGGCGCCAGGGGCACCGTCGCGTCGACCAGGATCTTGCCGGTCAGCGCGGCGCGCACCTCTTCGACCGTGGCCCGCTGCGCCGCGTGCGGAACGGTCAGCACGACGATTTCAGCGGCTTGTGCAGCCTCGGAATTTCCTGCCCAAGTGATTTCGTTGCGCCCGGCGAGCGCGGCGTTCAGTCCGCCGATCCTGTCGGCCGCCTTGGCCGGGCTGCGGGTCCCGATGATCACGCGGTGGCCGGCATGCGCCCAGCGCAGCGCGAGGCCGCTGCCCTCGGCGCCGGTTCCGCCGAGCACGGCGATGGTGAAGATGGTGCGTTCGTTCATGCGGCTTGCGTTGCGAAGAGGATCTGGTTGGGCCGCCGGGCGGCGGGTGTGAGGAGCAGGTCCGAAAGGGGCTGCGCGGCGTACGACGCGAGCACCCGCTCGTTTGCTGGGTCCGCGTACAGCGTCGTACGCTGGCGAGGCTCGCGGCCGAGGCCGCGGATCACTTCGTCCATTCGGTGCGGGTCGAACTCCTGCCCGTGCTGGGTGCCGGCCGCGCGCGAGATGCTCTCGTTCATGAGCGTGCCTCCCAGGTCGTTGGCACCCGCATTCAGGGCCGCTCGCACGCCCTCGAGGCCGAGCTTCACCCATGACACCTGGACGTTGGGGATCAGCGGATGCAGCACCAGGCGCGCGACGGCGTGCATCAGGACGGATTCGCGGTAGGTGGGCCCGCGTCGCGCCAGCCCCTTGCGGTACAGCGGCGCTTCCATGTGCACGAACGGCAGCGGAACGAACTCGGTGATGCCGCCCGTGCGCGCCTGCAGTTCGCGCAGGCGCAGCAGATGCGAGGCCACGTGCCCGGCGCGCTCCACGTGGCCGAACATGATGGTCGACGTGGTCTTCAGCCCCACGCGGTGCGCGGCCTCGATCACGCGCAGCCAGCCGTCGGTGTCGAGCTTGTCGGGACACAGCGCAGCCCGGACTTCGTCGTGCAGGATCTCCGCCGCCGTGCCAGGCAACGAGCCGAGGCCGGCGTCCCGAAGCCGCTCCAGGAAGGCCTCGAGCGACAGGCCCAGCGTCTGCGCGCCGTGGCTCACCTCCAGCGGCGAGAAGGCGTGCACGTGCATCTGCGGCACGGCTTCCTTCACCGCGCGCACGAACGCCAGGTAGTTCTCTCCCGTGTAGCCCGGGTGGATGCCGCCCTGCATGCAGACCTCGACCGCGCCGCGGTCCCAGGCCTCCCGCGTGCGTCGGGCCACTTCCTCCAGCGCCAGGTCGTACGCGGGCCCGCGCAGGTCCGCGTGGCCGCGCCCCTTCGAGAAGGCGCAGAACGTGCAGCGATGCTGGCACACGTTCGTGTAGTTGATGTTCCGCGTCACGACGTAGCGCACCGTATCGCCCACCGCTTCGCGCCGCAGGCCGTCGGCGGCTTCGCAGACGGCGTCCACGTCCGGGCCGCGGGCGCGCAGGAGTGCCGCCACCTGGTCCTCGGAAAGCGTGTCCCCGCGAACGGCCTGCGCCACGGCTTCACGCACGGTCGACGTGGTTGCACCCGCGAGGCCGAAGATCGTCGGCACCGACAGGTTCGCGAGCCCCGGCGACCACCCGTGCACGCGGGCGAGGCCGTCCGTGTCGACCGCCCGGCGCAGTGCCGGCTGCAGGGCCGGGTCGACCCAGCGCGCCATCTCCAGCACGTACTCCGGATACACGGGCGTGCGCTCCACGAGCGTCTTGCCGACTTTGGCGGTCCGCTCGCGCAGCGAAGCGATGTGCGGCCACGGCGCCTCCGGGTTCACATGGTCCGGGGTGACGGGTGAGACGCCGCCCCAGTCGTTGATCCCCGCTTCGACCAGTCTGGGGTAGTCCGCCGGGGTCAGGTTGGGCGGCGCCTGGATGTTCATGTCCGGGCCCAGCACCAGCCGGGCGGCGGCGATCGTCCACAGCAGCTCGTCGAGGTCCGGCTCGGGGCGGCCGGCCCACTTCGTGTCCGGCTTGGCACGGAAGTTCTGCACGATCACTTCCTGGATGTGCCCGAATTCGGCCTGCAGGTCGCGGATGCGCAACAGGTCCTGGAGCCGCTCCTCGCGCGTCTCGCCGATCCCCACCAGCAGGCCGGTCGTGAAGGGGATGCGCAGCTCGCCGGCGGCGCGCAACGCATCCAGCCGCACGGAAGGCGCTTTGTCGGGCGAGCCAAAGTGCGCGCCGCCCCGGGCGCAAAGCCGCTCCGAGCCGCTCTCGAGCATCATTCCCTGCGAAACCGAAACCCTCCGCAGGCGCGCGAGTTCCTCGCGTGTCGTCACGCCCGGATTCACGTGCGGCAACAGGCTGGTCTCGCGCAGAACCGCCTCGCACGCGGCGACGAGGTAATCGATCGTCGTCGCGTAACCCATCGCGGCGAGCGCCGCCCGGGCCGCGTCGTGGCGCAGCTCGGGCTTGTCGCCGAGAGTGAACAGCACCTCGGTGCAGCCGGCCTGCTCGCCTGCGCGGGCGATTTCCAGCACGCGCTCGAGACTCAGATAGGCTGGGGCGCCCGCCCGCGGCGACTTCGCGAACGTGCAGTAGTGGCAAACGTCGCGGCACAGCTGCGTGAGCGGCACGAAGACCTTGCGCGAATAGGTCAGCAGGTGCCCGCGGCCCGAATCACGCAGTGTCGAGGCAGCTTCCAGGAGCTCTTCCAACGATGCCTGCAGGAGTGCGTGCGCAGTCCAGGCGGAGGCGGGTGAGGTCATGATCTGGCGGTTCTCCGAGTTTCTGGATATGATTGTATACCGCTGCATGCTGCAACGGAAGAAATTGCACCCCGGGTGCACACCGCAACACCGCCATCCCAAAACGAATGTACATCGCCGGAGCTTACGAACACCCGACGCGCAAGGCGCCGGACAAGTCCATCGCCCAGCTTCATGCCGAAGTGGCCGCCGGAGCGCTGCGCGACGCCGGCCTCGCGAAGGACGACGTCGACGGTTATTTCTGTGCCGGGGACGCCCCCGGTCTCGGCCCGCTCTCGCTGGCCGACTACATGGGCCTGAAGCTGCGCCATCTCGATTCCACCGAGACCGGCGGCTCGTCCTATCTCATTCACGTGTCGCACGCCGTCCAGGCGATCGCCGCCGGAAAGTGCAACGTGGCCCTGGTCACCCTGGCCGGGCGGCCGCGCTCGGAGGGGCTTGCCACCGGCACTGCTCCACGCGTGTACAACGCCGCCGCGCCGGACGTGCCTTTCGAGTTTCCCTATGCGCCGACCACCGCCAACCTGTATGCGATGTGCGCCGCGCGCCACATGCACCAGTACGGCACGACGAGCGAGCAACTGGCCTGGATCAAGGTGGCGGCCTCGCACCATGCGCAGTGGAACGAAAACGCCATGCTGCGCGACGTGGTCACCGTGCAGGAGGTGCTCGGCTCGCCCCTGGTGGCGAGCCCCCTGCATCGCCTTGACTGCTGCGTCATCAGCGACGGCGGCGGCGCCGTGATCGTGACGCGCGGCGAGATCGCGCGCTCGCTCGGCCGGCCGCTCGTGAAGGTGATCGGCAGCGGCGAGACGGCCAAGCACCAGAACGGCGGCGCCATCGACCTCACCTATTCCGGCGCCGCGGTTTCCGGCCCGCTCGCGTTCGAACAGGCCCGCGTGACGCCGGCCGACATCCAGTACGCGTCCATCTACGACAGCTTCACGATCACGGTGCTGATCCAGCTCGAAGACCTCGGCTTCTGCGCGAAGGGCGAGGGAGGACGCTTCGTGATGGACGGCAACCTGATCTCCGGCGTCGGTCGGCTGCCGTTCAACACCGACGGCGGCGGGCTCTGCAACAACCATCCCGCCAACCGCGGCGGGATGACGAAGATCATTGAAGCGGTGCGCCAGCTTCGCGGCGAGGCCCACCCCCGCGTGCAGGTGCCCGACTGCAATCTCGCGCTGGTGCAGGGGACGGGCGGGCAGCTCGGCACCCGCCACGGCAGCGCCACCCTCATCCTCGAACGCGAATAGCCATGACCCCGACGACTCTCCATTGGGCCGGCCGCGACATTCCGGCTCCCGACCGCACTCCCGAGACCGAAGCCTACTGGTCGGCGTGGGAGCGCGGCGAGCTCTGGCTGCGCCGCTGCAAGCAGTGCGGCAAGGCACACCATTACCCGCGCAGCCTGTGCCCCTTCTGCTTCGGCGAGACCGGCTGGGAACGGGCGAGCGGCCAGGGCGTTGTCTACTCGTACAGCCTGGTTCTCCGGGCGGCAGTGCCGTATGCGATCGCGTACGTGACCCTCGCCGAGGGTCCGACTATCCTCACGAACCTCGTCGGCTGCGATCCCGCCGGGATCGCCATCGGGGCACCGGTGCGCCTCGCGCCGGGCCCCGCCCAAGGCGGCCCCCCGATTCCCATGTTCCAGCTTGCATGACGCGGCTTGTGATTTCGGCATGCTCTGGTATACACTAGCATGCACACACGTACCATCGCTATCTCCACCCCCACCCAGAAGGAACACGAATGAGGGTCATCACTCAATTGCCGCACTACGACCTGCGCAAGGTGCAGGAATTTGCGCGCCGCATGGAGCAAGCCGGCCTCGACGGCGTCGTTGCGCTGGAGAACCAGCACAACCCCTTCCTGCCGCTCGCCGCCGCCGCCCTGGTCACCGAAAAGATCCAGCTCGGCACCGCCGTGGCGATGGCCTTCCCCCGCTCGCCCACCATCACCGCCATGGAAGCCTGGGACATCCACGCCGCTTCCAAGGGGCGCTTCTACCTCGGGCTGGGTTCCCAGGTGAAGCAGCATAACGAGCGCCGCTACGGCATCCCGTGGACCCCGCCGGAGCCGCGCATGCGCGACTACGTGGGCGCCGTTCGGGCCCTGTGGCGCTGCTGGGAAAAGCAGGAGCCGCTGAACTACGTGAGCAACAACTACTCGCTCACCCTGATGACGCCGAACTTCTCGCCCGAACCGACCGGGCTGCCGCTCGCCCCCGTGGCGATCGCGGCAGTGGGCCCGGCCATGCTGCGCCTGGCCGGCGACAGCTGCGACGGCGTGCGGCTCCACCCCTTCTCCACCAAGAAGTACCTGGCCGAAGTGAGCAACGCCGAACTGGCCGAAGGCATGCGCCGCGGTAGCCGCGAGCGCAGCGAGTTCGAGATCGTGGCGGGCGGATTCATCGCGACCGGCCCCGACCAGGAATCGATGCTGAAGATGCGCGAGTACGTCCGCTTCCGCATCGCCTTCTACTGCTCGACGCGGGCGTACTGGG
>Ga0255338_1002862_pt1 | contig 22943 bp, 20 predicted proteins | sample MeOH1_35cm_T4_19_FD_203715 | JGI IMG/M metagenome (GOLD analysis project Ga0255338, IMG submission 203715) | Sandy soil microbial communities from University of British Columbia, Vancouver, Canada - MeOH1_35cm_T4_195 | ecosystem: Engineered > Artificial ecosystem > Sand microcosm > Unclassified ...
GCAGCACGCGACCGCGGCGCAGCGCGCCATCCGCGCCGGCTTCGACGGCACCGAGGTGACGAGCTTCATGGGCTACCTGCTGGCCAACTTCAATTCGCGCTTCACCAACCAGCGCACCGATGAATACGGCGGCTCGATCGAGAACCGCGGACGCTTCATGCGCGAGCTGATCGACGCGATCAAGCAGGCAACCCCCGACCACCCGCTGGTGATCCGCCTCAACGGCGCCGAGCTGATGGACCGCTGGGGCGGCAACAGCGAAGACGAGTGCTTCGAGCTGATGCAGCAGGCGGTGGACTGCGGCGTGGACATGATCTCGGTCACCGTGGGCTGGCAGGAGGCGCCCGAGTCCTCCATCGGGCGCGACGTCGCGCCCGGCCACTGGAACCATCTCGCGGCCAAGGCCAAGACGCTCTTCCCCGGTACCCTGATCACCTTCGGCAACCGGCTGCCCGACCCCGTGATGGCCGACCAGTGCATCCGGGACGGCGTGTTCGACTACTGGGAAGTGTGCCGGCCGCTGCTGGCCGATCCGGAGCTGATCCACAAGGCCGCCGAGGACCGGCTGGACGAAGTGCGGCGTTGCATCGGGTCGCTCAACTGCCTGTCACGCCTGTTCCGGGACCTGCCCTACACCTGCACGATGAATCCGACGCTGGGCCACGAAGTCGAGCCGGAATACCAGATCACCCCGGCCGCCGTGAAGAAGAAGGTGATGATCATCGGCGCCGGCCCGGCCGGCATGGAAGCCGCCATCACCGCCCGCAAGCGCGGGCACGAGGTGACGGTGTTCGAGAAGGGCGAGCGCATCGGCGGCAACCTGCGCGCCTACGCGCAGAACGACCTCGCCCGGCCGGACGATCTGCTGAGTGTCGTGCGGCACTATGAGGTAATGGCGCAGAAGCTGGGCATCGAGATGCGCTTCAACACCGAGGCCAACGCCAGGTTCATGCGCAGCATCCTGCACCAGTACGACGTCTGCCTGGTCGCCGCGGGGGCGCGCACCGACATGAAGGCGTACCGCCACGTCCAAGGCAGCGAACTGCTGGTGGACGCCCTGGACGTGGCGCACGGCCGCATCGCGCCGGCCAGGCGGCTGGTGATGGTCGGCGGCGGCAAGATCGGCCTGACCCTGGCGGAATCGCTAACCAAAGCCGGCCATGAAGTGGTGATCGTCGAGGAGGACAAGCGCATCGCCGGCGACGTCATCCCCTCGTTCAAGTGGCGGCATTCGGCCTGGATCGAGGAGATGGAGATCCGCACGCTCACGTCGACCCGGCTGGTCGCCGTGACGCCCGAGGGCGCGACGGTGAAGGACGCGACGGGCGGGGAGACCTTCGTGGCGGCCGACATGGTGCTGGTCTCCGGCCCGCGCCTGGCCAACCATGACCTGTTCCAGGAGTTCCAGTGGATGGTCGACGAACTGCACGGGGCCGGCGACGCGGTCATCGCCCGCGACATGAACGCGGCGATCCAGGAGGGCTACCGGATGGGGGTGCGGATCTGAGGGGGCAAAGAAAAAGGCCTTGTCGCGAAACAAGGCCTTCCGGGATCATTGTGGTGGAGAGGAGGAGGATCGAACTCCCGACCTTCGCATTGCGAACGCGACGCTCTCCCAGCTGAGCTACCCCCCCACAACGAACGTCATTGTAGCAAAAGCGGCGCGCCGTTTGCGCTCACCGCGCGAACAGCGACTCCATTTCGCGCCGGACCTTGTACGCGTGGGTCGCGGTGTCCATGGCCACGTCGGCCCAGCTGAGGCTCTGGCCCTTCTTCACCGGCCGCACCAGCTTCACGTCGTGCGCCAGGCCCAGCGGCAACCCGCCCATGCCCACCGAGGTTTCGGCCGGCAGCAGCTTGCCCCACACGGTGTAGCCGCCTTCGCCGTCGAGGACTTCACCCGGCTGCAGGTCGCGCTTGGCGGTGGCCACCACGTCGGCGTTCCAGCAGGTCGCCACGCCGGTGGCCTCGCCGCGCAGCGCCACGCTCGCCACCGACACGCCCACCTCCAGCCCGATCAGGTGCCAGCGCTTGTAGAGCGTGAAGTAGCGCCCGCTCGGGTCGGTGTGCGCCTTGTATTCCTCGAAGCAGTTCCTGATGTACTCCGTCTCGGCCTCGACCGTGACCCACACGCCCATGCGGATCTCGTAGGGGATGGCACGGCCGTCGGCTTCGAGCGAGGAGATCACTTCCACCATGCCCTTGCGTTCCAGCACGCCGCCCTCGCTGCGCGGGCGGGTGACGAAGGGGATGTCCTCGATGCTGGCCGGCGGGTAGAGCAGGCCGTTGGATGGCACGGCCAGGCCGGTGGCGTTGGCCACGGCGGTGCTCTCGATGGAAGGCTTGGAGCCATCGAGGAAGCTGTTGAACATCTTCGGGTTGAGGCCGCCGCGCTGCGCCTGCTCGGGCGTGAGGCCCCAGTTGTTCCACACCGTGTCGGGCGTGGATTCGCTGAAGTGCGGCAGCCACTTGTGGCCGCGCCCCGCCGCCACCACCGGGAAGCCGCAGCTGCGGGCCCAGTCCACCAGGTCGCAGATCAGCGCCGGCTGGTCGCCGAAGGCGAGCGAATAGACGACGCCGGCCTCGGCCGCCTTGCGCGCCAGCAGCGGGCCGCAGAAGGCATCGGCTTCCACCGTGACGTTGACGACGTGCTTGCGCTGGGCGAAGGCTTCCAGGCAATGGTCCACCGCCGCGATCGGGTGGCCGGTGCATTCCACCACCACGTCGATGGCGGGATGGCGCACCAGCGCCTGCCAGTCGTCGCCGACGTGGGTGGCGCCGGTCTTCAGCGCCTCGTCGATCGAGGCGGCGTCGGCGCGCTCGGGCTTCCAGCCCACGCGGGCGAGGTTGGCGCGTGCATTGGCGGGCGACAGGTCCGCGATCGCGGCCAGGTGCACGCCGGGCGTGCTGGGCACCTGCGCCAGGTACATGGAACCGAACTTGCCGGCCCCGATCAGGCCGACGCGGATCGGCTTGCCTTCGGAGGCGCGTTGCTGGAGTTTCGCGTGCAGGGACATCAGGCTGCCTTCTTGATCTGGTCGATGGGGTCGGAGGAGGTGACGAGGGCGCTGGCGGGCATGCCGTCGCGCCACGGCAACTCCACGGGATAGGGCTGCAGCAGGCAATCGTCCGGCAGGCAGGCGATCGGCGTGAAGTCGCGGTGGGCGATGTATTCGGGCCGTTTGAAGCGGCGGATGTGGTTGGAGACGGCGCACAGGCTCAGGTACACGCTGACCCGGTTCCACGGCGAGAGGTTGCTGGTGGAGGCGTGCACCAGGCAGCTGTGGAACAGGATCATGGAGCCGGCCGGGCCCTTGGGGCTGACGATGCCTGCGTCCTTGCCGCCGGCGCGCTCCACCAGCGCCGCGATCAGTGCGTTGTCGACGGTCCACAGCGGGTAGCTGGTGGTCGAGAGGTCGTGCTTCGCCTCCACCACGCCCTTCCTGTGGCTGCCGGGGATGAACATCAGCGGGCCGTTGTACTCGTTCACGTCGTCCAGGAAGATGGCCACGTTCATGGCGCGCTCGGCGGGCATCAGGTCGTCGTTCAGCCAGGTGCCGTAGTCCTGGTGCCACTGCCAGACGTCGCCCTCGAAGGCCATCTTGCCGTTGATCTTGAACTGGTGCATGTAGACCGCCTCGCCGAACAGGTCCATCACCGGCTGCACCATGCGCGGATGGCGCGCCAGCCTGGCGAAGGGCTCGCTGTAAAGGTGGGCGGCGAAATTGGTGCGCACCGCATCGCTGCCCTTCTCGCGCACGTTGTACGCCTCGCGGCGGGCATAGAGGGCGGGCACGGCGCCGGTCAGCGCGCGGGTTTCCTCCGCGCTGAACAGGGCGGGGAAGAACAGGTAGCCGTCGCGGTCGAACCGCTCCAGTTGCTCGGGGCTCAGTCTCATGCTTCTCCTCGGGTCAGGCCGGGCATTCTTGGGGACCGCCGACCCTTAGGTCAATCTGACGAGCCCCTGGTCGAAGCTGACAAATTGTGACAGGATGTTGCAAAAGGCAGGGATACAACGAGGAGTGGCTATGAGCTGGGGTGACGGAGCCTGGTACGACCGGATGTACAACAACCGGGCACTGGTGCCGGACCACGCGGACTATCTGGGGCGCTGGGCACAGGAGTCGCGCCAGGCGCGGGACGAATTCCCCTGCGAACTGGACATAGCCTACGGCAGCGAGCCGGGCGAGACGCTGGACGTGTTCCCGGCGGAGCAGGGCGACGGCCCGGTGCTGGTGTTCATCCACGGCGGCTACTGGCGGGCGCTGGACAAGGCCGACCACTCCTTCATCGCGCCGGCGTTCACGCGCCACAACACCTGCGTGGTGGTTCCCAACTACGCCCTCGCACCGGCAGCCACCATCCCGCAGGCCACGCTGCAGATGGCGCGCGCCGTGGCGTGGACCTGGCACAACATCCGCCGCTTCGGCGGCGACCCGCGGCGCATCGTGGTGGCGGGGCATTCCGCCGGCGGCCACCTGGCGGCGATGCTGCTCGCGTGCCTGTGGCCGCAGCTCGATGCGTCGCTGCCGCGCGACACACTGCGCTCCGCCCTCTCGATCTCGGGTCTGCACGACCTCGATCCCATCATGCGCACGCCCTTCCTGCAGCAGACGCTGCAGCTGACGCCGCAGCAGGTGGAGCAGGCCAGCCCGGCGCGGCTGCCGGCGCCGCGCGCGGGCACGCTGTATTCGGTGGTGGGCGGCGAGGAGAGCCCCGAGTTCCACCGCCAGAACCGCCTGATCCAGGAGGCCTGGGGCACCCGGCGCGTGCCGGTGTGCGAGGTGCTGCCGGGGCTGCACCACTTCGGCATGCTGGATGCGCTGGTGGAGCCGTCGCACCGGCTGCAGCAGCTGGCGCTGGACCTGCTGCGGGCTTGAGCCTGCAAACCAAACTGCCGGACGCAGAGGACGCAAAGGGTACGCAGAGGGCGCAAAGGAACATCCTTTAGAAGGCATTCCTTTTGCGCCCTTTGCGTACCCTTTGCGTCCTCTGCGTCCGGTTGTCGGTTTTCTCGACGGCCTACATCAGCAGGTGCTCGCCCGCGTTGTCGCCGCCCAGGATCACGTAGTTCACCTTGCGGATGTCCATCAGCCTGGTGCCGCCGGCGTAGCTGATCGAGCTCTGGAGGTCTTCCTCCATCTCGCGCAGCGTGTCGGCCAGCCTGCCCTTCACCGGCTCGAGGATGCGCTTGCCCTCGACGTGCTTGTACTCGCCCTTGTTGAAGTCCGACGCGCTGCCGTAGTACTCCTTGTACAGGCGGCCGTCGACTTCCACCGTCTGGCCGGGCGATTCCTCGTGGCCGGCGAGCATCGAGCCCACCATCACCATCGTGGCGCCGAAGCGGATGCTCTTGGCGATGTCGCCGTGCTCGCGGATGCCGCCGTCGGCGATGATCGGCTTGGTCGCCACGCGGGCGCACCACTTCAGCGCCGAGAGCTGCCAGCCGCCGGTGCCGAAGCCCGTCTTCATGCGCGTGATGCAGACCTTGCCCGGGCCGATGCCCACCTTGGTGGCGTCGGCGCCCCAGTTCTCCAGGTCGATCACGGCTTCCGGCGTGCCCACGTTGCCGGCGATCACGAACGCCTGCGGCATCTTCGCCTTGATGTGGATGATCATGTTCTTCACCGTGTCGGCATGGCCGTGCGCGATGTCGATCGTGATGTAGTCCGGCACCAGCCCCGCGGCGGCCAGGCGGTCGATCGCCTCGTAGTCGGCCTGCTTGACGCCCACCGAGATCGAGGCGAACGCGCCTTCTTCCTTCATGCGGCGGACGAACTGCACGTTGTCCAGGTCGAAGCGGTGCATCACGTAGAAGTAGCCGTTCTTCGCCAGCCAGAGGCACAGGCCCTCGTCCAGCACGGTCTTCATGTTCGCCGGCACCACCGGCAGCTTGAAGCGCCGTCCGCCGAACTCGATCGAGGCGTCGCATTGCGAGCGGCTTTCCACGCGGCACTTGCGCGGCAGCAGCAGCACCTTTTCGTAGTCGAAAATTTCCATGTCCCAGGCTCCGGAAGACTGTTGAAAAACAGGTGGACGCTTGGACTGTGGGGGCCGGGCTTGCTTGGGACGCCCCAAACAGAAACCGGGCCACAAATGCTTGGGCCCGGTGATTGATTCTAAGGCCGTGCGCTCAGTCGCGGCACTCGGTTTGCGCGATAGCCCTGAACTGCCCCCGGCCATCCTGCAGCAGGCCCACCAGCCGCAGCCGCTCGGGCCGGGCCGAGGCCGGCAGCTGCATCGAGCGGCTCTCGGACAGTGCCCCCGGGCCGCGGCCGGGCGTTGACCACCCTTCGGGCCGGAATACCTTGCGCACCAGCAGGCGCGGGATGGGCGAACCCTCCACGCCGGCCGGTATTTTTTCCACCAGCAGCAGCCACGCCTGCCAGGGCTCGCGCCCGCCGTCCGGCAGTTCGATGGAGGCGCCCACGTAGTCGTTGACGGCCTCGCCGAGGGCCAGGCGAAGGGGAACGGCGCGGCCCTCCTGGCGGCGCGTCACCGTGGCCACGGTGCGCGGCGCGCTTTGCCGCAGCGCCGCCAGCCGCTCCAGCGCGGCGTCGCTCACGGCGGCCGACAGCGGCGCCTCCTCGCCCTGGGGCGCCGGCACGATCCAGTCCAGCACCAGGGCGTCGGCGCCGGCCGGCGCTGCCGCGGCGTCGCGCCAGCAGGCGACGCAGTCCGCGCGCAGGAAGCGCTCCACCACGGTCTTCACCGGCGCCACGTCGTCGCTGGTGCACAGGGCCTGCGCCGCCAGCGGCGCGGCAAGGAGGAGGGCGGTGAACGGTCGAAGCACAGCGGTTCAGATGCCGCGGGAGCGCGATCGGTTCCCTGCGGCGGCGGCACGGGAACGAGCTCCCCGGCTTTCTACAATGCTCCATGCTCCCACAAGTCACCGAGTCGCCGCTGCTGCAGCACCTGAACGCCGAGCAGCTGGCGGCCGTCACCCTGCCCGATGCCCATGCCCTGATCCTGGCCGGCGCGGGCTCCGGCAAGACGCGCGTCCTCACCACCCGCATCGCCTGGCTGCTGGCCACCGGGCAGATCGGCCCCGGCAACGTGATGGCCGTGACCTTCACCAACAAGGCCGCGAAGGAAATGATGACGCGGCTGGCGGCCATGCTGCCGGTGAACGTGCGCGGCATGTGGATCGGCACCTTCCACGGCCTGTGCAACCGCTTCCTGCGCGCGCACTACAAGCTCGCGGCGCTGCCGCCCAGCTTCCAGATCCTGGACACGCAGGACCAGCTCTCGGCCATCAAGCGCCTGATGAAGCAGAACAACGTCGACGACGAGCGCTTCCCGGCCAAGGAGCTGCAGTGGTTCATCGCCGGCTGCAAGGAGGAGGGGCTGCGGCCCAACGCGGTGGAAGTGCGCACCGAGGACGACCGCCGCAAGGTCGAGATCTTCCAGCTCTACGAGGAGCAGTGCCAGCGCGAAGGCGTGGTCGATTTCGCGGAGCTGATGCTGCGCAGCTACGAGGTGCTGCGCGACAACGACCCGATCCGCGAGCACTACCGCCGCCGCTTCCGCCACATCCTGATCGACGAGTTCCAGGACACGAACCGGCTGCAGTACGCCTGGATCAAGATGTTCGCCGGGCCCGGGAACTCGGTGTTCGCGGTGGGCGACGACGACCAGAGCATCTACGCCTTCCGCGGCGCGCGGGTGGGCAACATGGCCGACTTCGTGCGCGAGTTCGACGTGCAGCACCAGATCAAGCTGGAGCAGAACTACCGCAGCTTCAGCAACATCCTCGATTCGGCCAACGCGCTGATCGCGCACAACAAGACGCGCCTGGGCAAGAACCTGCGCACCGAGCAGGGCCCGGGCGAGCCGGTGCGCGTGTACGAGGCGCCGACCGACATGGCCGAGGCGCAGTGGCTGGTGGAGGAGGCGCGCCAGCTCGTGCGCGACGACGTGCCGCGACACGAGATCGCGATCCTCTATCGCAGCAACGCGCAGAGCCGGGTGATCGAGACGGCCCTGTTCAATGCGGCCGTGCCCTATCGCGTCTACGGAGGGCTGCGCTTCTTCGAGCGGGCCGAGATCAAGCACGCGCTGTCCTACCTGCGGCTGCTGGAGAACCCGAACGACGACACCAGTTTCCTGCGCGTGGTGAACTTCCCGGCCCGCGGCATCGGCGCCCGCACGGTCGAACAGCTGCAGGACGCGGCGCGGGCGGCGGGGTCCTCGCTGCACGACGCGGTGAAGTCCACCACCGGCAAGGCCGGCGCCAACCTCGCGGCCTTCGTGGCCAGGCTCGACGCCATGCGCGCCGAGACGGAAGGCCTCACGCTGCGCGAAATCATCGAGGTGATGCTGCAGCGAAGCGGCCTCGTCGACCACTACCGCGCCGAGCGCGATGGCGCCGACCGGATCGAGAACCTGGAGGAACTGGTCAACGCGGCCGAGAGCTTCGTCACCCAGGAAGGCTTCGGCCGCGACGCGGTGGCGCTGCCGATCGACGAACTCGGCGCCACGGTGCTGCGGCAGTCGCCGGCCAGCCAGGGACTGGACCCCAGCCTGCCGGAGGTGAACGAGCCGGCGCCGGACTACGTGCCGCCGGATGTGGACACGGGCGAGACGCTGTCGCCGCTGGCGGCCTTCCTCACCCACGCCGCCCTGGAATCGGGCGACAACCAGGCCCAGGCGGGGCAGGACGCCGTGCAGCTGATGACGGTGCACGCCGCCAAGGGCCTGGAGTTCGACTGCGTCTTCGTCACCGGCCTGGAGGAAGGGCTGTTCCCGAGCGAACGCTCGCTCGCGGACCACGAGGGCCTGGAGGAGGAACGGCGGCTGATGTACGTGGCGATCACGCGGGCGCGCCAGCGCCTGTACCTGAGCCACTCGCAGACGCGCCTGCTGCACGGGGCCACGCGCTACAACGTGCGCAGCCGCTTCTTCGACGAGCTGCCGGAGCATGCGCTGAAGTGGCTGACGCCGAAGAACCAGAGCTTCGGCGGCTCGGCCTTCGGCTTCGGCATGGGCTATCCCACCTCGCGCGGCTATTCAGGGGGCAGCCAGCGTTCCAGCGAGACCTTCGCCAATCCGCCCGTGCCGCCGCAGAAGGCGGAGCCCGCGCATGGCCTGCGCGCCGGCATGAAGGTGTTCCACGCCAAGTTCGGCGAAGGCACGGTGCTGACGCTGGAGGGCAGCGGCCAGGATGCGCGGGCGCACATCAACTTCCCGCGCCATGGCCAGAAGTGGCTGGCGCTGGCGGTGGCGAAGCTCACGCCGGTGCCGTGACCTCCCGCCTGCGCAGGCTGAAGTCCAGCTAGCGCAGGTAGCCCGAGCCGTCGCGCGTGCCGCGCTGCCCCGCCACCTGCCAGGCCGTGCGCTGGCCCACCAGCTGCGCCAGGAACTCCATCTCCTCGTCGGTGTGGTTGATGGCGCGTGCGGGTGTGATCAGGCGCCCGTTCACCGGCGCCGGCTCGGCCCAGAAGGACTGGTGGTAGCTGGCCTGCGAGGCGATCCGCTCGCGGCCGGCGACGAGATCGATCGTGCCCCAGCAGTTGCAGAAATAGGTGCGCAGGCCTTCCTGCGGCCGCACTTCCAGGTAGGTGCCCGTGCCGCGGATGCCCGCCGTGAGCGTGGGCGTGACGATCTGGCGCTGCGTGCCCTGGCCCCACACGGCCGCCACGGCGCCCGTGACCAGGCGCAGCACGCTCACCGTGTGCAAGGTGTCGCCGCGCTCCACGGCGACGCGGGTGTTCTCCCGCAGCTGGAAGGCGGAGTCGCCGACGACGAACACGACGTGCCCGCCGGGCCCGGTCTCCACCCGGTCGCCGGTCTGCACGAACTGCCCGGGCCGCAGCGGCTGGCCATCGAGCAGCACGTCGCCGCGCAGTTCCACCACGTTGCCGCGCTGCTGCGCCAGCGCCGCACCGAAGCCGCCCAGGGCCGTCCACGCGGCGGCGGCCCGCAGCACGCCGCGGCGGCGGAACCACGGCAATTCCTCCTGGCCGCAGGCTCGCGGCGGGCGCTCGTTCATGGTGCGCTCCCTTCTTCGGGGGCAGCCTGCGGCTCGGGAACGTCGCCGTCGGCGTGGAAGCTGTCGCGGAAGGTGAAATAGAGCGAGGTCGAGAACATCGCGACCAGCAGCAGCACGGTGGGCATCATCACGCTGCGGGCCACGGCCACGCCGCCCAGCATCATCCCCAGCGAGCTGAAGACGAAGCCCACGACGAGGAACAGGGCGAGCCAGCAGGCGCCGTACATCAGCATCGCGCCCAGGTTGCGCAGGCAGGCCACCGCGCTGAAGAACAGGCTCTTCACCGGCGCCACGCCGTGCCAGTGCACCAGCGCGGGCGCATGCCAGAACAGGACGATCAACGGGGTGTGCAGCACCAGGGCCATCAGCGAGCGCGTGTCCAGCTGCGGGCCCTGGCTGTCGGTGGCCAGCGCGGGGTTCGCCTCGCCCACCAGCGCGCCCGCCAGCAGCGTCGCGATCATCGACAGCACCGTGTAGATCGCGCCCAGCACCAGCATGGCGCGGGCGCGCTGGCGGCCGGCGCGGAAGGCGCTGACCAGCACCGTCGGCATCGGGAAGCGGCCGCTCTCCGCTTCGGCGGTGGCCGCCATGAGCCCCAGCGTCGCGGCCGGCACCAGCATGGCGCCCAGCACCGAACCCACGTAGGGCAGCTGCGAGAGCACCAGCACGACGGCCATGTACATGAAGAACAGGCCGGTGAGCGCCAGCGGCTGCTTCAGGAAGGTCCGCACCCCGAGCTTCACCCACAGGAGGCCGGTGCGGGCGGGAACGATGTTCAGTTTCACGGCTCAGAGCGAGGCAGCAGTCACGGGATGGGCGATGCGCTGGCGCAGCACCCGCTCGAAATGGCCCGGGTCGTGGGGCTTGAGCAGCGAGGCCTCGCGCGGCAGGTGGAAGTCCCACAGGCGCGAGACCCAGAAGCGCAGCGCGCCGGCGCGCAGCATGGCGGGCAGCAGCTGGCGCTCGGCCGCCGACAACGGCCGCACCTGCGCATAGGCCTCGACGAAGGCGGCGGCGCGAGCGGCATCGTGGCGGCCGCTGGGCAGGTCGATCGCCCAGTCGTTGAGGCAGACGGCCACATCGAACAGCCAGCTGTCGACGCCGGCGAAGTAGAAATCGAAGAAGCCGGTGAGCTGTCCCTCCTCGAACATCACGTTGTCGCGGAACAGGTCCGCATGCACCGGCCCGCGGGGCAGGGCGGCGTAGGCGGTGCTCGCCGCCACGTGGTTCTGGTAGGCGAGCTCGCTGCGGATCAGGGCCGCCTGCGCCTCCTCCAGGAAGGGCAGCACCACGGGCACGGTCTCGTTCCACCAGGCCAGGCCGCGCAGGTTGGGCTGGTGGCGGTTGTAGTCGCGGCCGGCCAGGTGCATGCGCGCCAGCATCGCGCCGACCTGCGCGCAGTGGTCCGGGCCGGGGGCGAGCTCGTGCCGGCCCGCCAGCTTGTTGACCAGCGCCGCCGGCTTGCCGCACACCGTGAGCAGGATGTCGCCGCCGCGGTCCGCCTGCGGGTCGGGCACCGGGATGCCGTGCTGCGCCAGGTGCTTCATCAGGTGCAGGTAGAACGGCAGCTGTTCGAAGCCGAGGCGCTCGAACAGCGTCAGCACGTACTCGCGGGCGCCGAACATGTCTTCGGCGGTGACGAAGTAGTTGGTGTTCTCGATGCCGCTCTGGATGCCGCGCAGCTCGCGCAGCTCGCCGAGCTTCAGCTCGCGCAGCAACGCGCTGGCCTCGGCTTCCGAGACTTCGGTGAAGACTGCCATGCTAGAAGTCCAGGACGTTCCAGACCCGCTGCTTCTTGCCGGCGAAGCCCTCGCGGCTTTCCGAGGGGCGGCTGCGCCCCAGGTCGTCCGGCTGGATCTCGTAGGCGGGCACGTCGGCCTTGGGCTGCACGGTGATGTTCTGCGTCTGGCCGCCCACGCGCAGTTCGTCGATGCGGTTGCCGGCGTCCTCGATGCGGATGCGCTCGATCTTCTGGTTCCTGCGCGGGTCGACCGCGGTGTCGCGCTCGATTGTCGCCTGCGCCAGGACGCAGGCGGGGAGGATGGCAAGGAGGAACAGGCTCGCGCGCATGACGGCATTGTATTGGGCCGCCGGCGGGCACAATGCTCCCCCTATGAGCGACCCGGACGAAGTCCCCCAACCCGAACCCAAGGTGCTGCTGCTGGTCGACGGCTCCAGCTACCTGTACCGCGCCTTCCACGCCATGCCCGACCTGCGCGCGGTGCCCGGCGACCCGGCGAGCGCGGCCACCGGCGCCATCCGCGGCATGATCAACATGCTGCAGAAGCTGCGCCGCGACGTCCGCGCGGACTACGCGGCCTGCGTGTTCGACGCCCCCGGCGCCACCTTCCGCGACGCGATCTACCCCGAGTACAAGGCCACGCGCTCGCCGATGCCGCCGGACCTGCGCACCCAGATCGACCCGATCCACGAGGTGGTGCGGCTGCTGGGATGGAAGGTGCTCAACGTGCCCGGTGTCGAGGCCGACGACGTGATCGGCACGCTGGCCTGCCTGGCCACCCGCGCCGGCGTGCAGACCATCATCTCCAGCGGCGACAAGGACCTGTCGCAGCTCGTGAACGAGCACGTGATGGTGATCGACACGATGAACGACAAGAAGCGCGACATCCAGGGCGTGGAAGCGGAGTTCGGCATCCCGCCGCGCCTGATGGTGGACTACCAGGCGCTGGTGGGCGACGCGGTCGACAACGTCCCCGGCGTCGACAAGGTGGGGCCGAAGACGGCCGTCAAGCTGCTGCAGGAATACGGCTCGCTCGACAACCTGATCGCCAACGCCGACAAGGTCAAGGGCGCCGTCGGCGAGCACCTGCGGCGCGCGCTCGAATGGCTGCCCACCGGGCGGCAACTCCTGACCATCCGCACCGACTGCGACCTGAAGGACCACATCCCCGGCATCCCGGACCTGGCCGACATCGTGATCGGTGGCCAGGACGTGGAGCAGCTCAAGGCCTTCTACGAGCGCTACGGCTTCAAGGGCCTGGCGCGCCAGCTGGAGACGCACGACGTCCCGCCGGAGCTGATCGAGGAGCACCGCTCGAGGAAGCGCGTCGGCCCGGGCGAGCGCCCGCCGCCGGGCCTGTTCGAGGAGCCGGACCTGTCGGGCCTGTCGCAGGCGACCACGCTGCACTACGACACGATCTTCACCTGGGAGCAGTTCGCGCCCTGGCTGGAGCGCATCGAGGCGGCGGCGCTGGTGGCGCTGGACACCGAGACCGATTCGCTCGACGAGATGCGCTCCAACATCGTCGGCCTGTCCTTCAGCACCGAGCCGGGCCTGGCCTGCTACATCCCGCTGGCGCACGACTACCAGGGCGCGCCCGACCAGCTGTCGCGCGAGGAGGTGCTGCAGCGCCTGAAGCCCTGGCTGGAGAACCCCGGCAAGCACAAGCTGGGGCAGCACGTGAAGTTCGACCGCCATGCCTTCGCCAACCACGGCGTCGAGGTGCAGGGCTACGTGCACGACACCATGCTGCAAAGCTACGTGCTCGAAGTGCACAAGCCGCACAGCCTGGCGAGCCTGGCCGAGCGCCACCTGGGGCGCACCGGCATCGACTACGAGACCGTCGCGGGCAAGGGCGCGCACCAGATCGGCTTCAACCAGGTGCCGATCGACAAGGCGGCCGAGTACTCCTGCGAGGACTCGGACCAGACCATCGACGTGCACCGCGTGCTGTGGCCCAGGCTGGAGCAGCAGGCCAAGCTGCGCTTCGTCTACGACCTGGAGATCCAGTGCAGCGAAGTGCTGTACAAGGTGGAGCGCAACGGCGTGCTGATCGACGCGCAGGCGTTGGCGCAACAGAGCACCGAGCTGGGCCAGCGCATGATGGAGCTGGAGCGCGAGGCGCACGAACTCGCGGGCCAGCCCTTCAACCTCGGCAGCCCCAAGCAGATCGGCGAGATCCTGTTCACCAAGCAGGGCCTGCCGGTGGTGAAGAAGACCGCCAGCGGCGCGCCGAGCACCGACGAGGAGGTGCTGGAGAAGCTGGCGGACGACTATCCGCTGCCGGCGAAGATCCTGGAGCACCGCAGTCTCTCGAAGCTCAAGGGCACCTACACCGACACGCTGCCGCAGATGGTGCATCCGGGCACGGGCCGCGTGCACACGCACTACGCGCAGGCGGTGGCGGTGACGGGGCGGCTTTCCAGCAACGACCCGAACCTGCAGAACATCCCGATCCGCACGGCCGAAGGGCGGCGCATCCGCGAGGCCTTCGTCGCCCCGCCGGGGCACCGCATCGCGAGCGCCGACTACAGCCAGATCGAGCTGCGCATCATGGCGCACATCAGCGAGGACGAGGCGCTGCTGCGGGCGTTTCGCGAGGCGATGGACGTGCACCGCGCCACCGCGTCGGAAGTGTTCGGCGTGGCGCCCGAGCAGGTCTCCAGCGAGCAGCGCCGCTACGCCAAGGTGATCAACTTCGGCCTGATCTACGGCATGAGCGCCTTCGGCCTGGCGCGCAACCTGGGCATCGAGACGGCGGCGGCGAAGAACTACATCGAGCGCTATTTCCAGCGCTATCCGGGCGTGAAGCAGTACATGGACGAGACGCGCCTGTCAGCCAAGAGCCGCGGCTATGTGGAGACCGTGTTCGGCCGCCGCCTGTACCTGCCGGAGATCAATTCACCGAACGGGCCGCGGCGCGGCAGCGCCGAGCGCCAGGCGATCAACGCGCCGATGCAGGGCACGGCGGCCGACCTGATCAAGCTGTCGATGATCGAGGTGCAGAAGCGGCTCGAGGGCGAGCAACGGCGCACGAAGATGATCATGCAGGTGCACGACGAACTGGTGTTCGAGGTGCCCGAGGTGGAGGTGGAGTGGGCGCGCTCGGAGATCCCGCGCATCATGGCCGGCGTGGCGGAACTGCGGGTGCCGCTGCTGGCGGAGTTCGGGGTGGGAGCGAACTGGGAGGAGGCGCACTAGCTGGAAGACGGACAACCTGGAAGACGGACAACCGAACGCAAAGGGCGCAAAGGTTACGCAAAAGTCGCAAAAAAAGGCCATTTCCAAAATGGCTGTTCTTTCGCGTTCTTTGCGAAACCTTTGCGTCCTTTGCGTTCGGTTGTCGGGTTTTCAGCGCGGATCCCAGCGGCGGACCACATTCGCCTCCAGCCCGAACAGGTCCAGCACCCGGCCGAGCGTGTGGTCCACCATCTCCTCCAGGCTCGCGGGCTTCGCATAGAAGGCCGGCACCGGCGGATACACGATCGCGCCGGCTTCCGTCACGGCCGCCATGCTGCGCAGGTGGCCCAGGTGCAAGGGCGTCTCGCGCACCATCAGCACGAGGCGGCGGCGCTCCTTCAGCGCCACGTCCGCCGCGCGCGTCAGCAGCGAACTGGTGACGCCGCTGGCGATCTCCGACAGCGTCTTGATCGAGCACGGCGCCACCACCATGCCCAGCGTGCGGAAGGAGCCGCTCGCGATCGCGGCGCCGATGTCGGACTGCGCATAGCTGCGGTCCGCCATCGCCCGCAGTTCGTCCGCCGTCACCTCCGACTCGTGCCCGAGCGTCACCTGCGCGGAGTTGCTGAGGACGAGATGGCTCTCCACGTCCAGCCGCCGCAGCATCGCCAGCAGCCGGATGCCGTAGATCGAGCCCGAGGCGCCGCTGATGCCCACCACCAGGCGCGGCCGCTGCGAAGACGCGGCGGCCATTCAGCCCGGCTTCTTCTGCTCGGACCAGAACTCGCCGCCGGTGGCCCAGTCCGACTTCTTGATGTCGTACAGCAGGACGTCCACCGATTCGGGCTTGCTGCCCAGCGTCTCCACGCAGGCCTGCGTGAGTGCCTTCACCAGGTTTCTCTTCTGCTCGGGGCTGCGGCCCTCGAACATCTCGACGCGGATCGTCGGCATGGGGTCTCTCCGTGAAGAAAACACGCATTTTGCAGCCCCTGACTAGACTGCGCGCTTTTCCACCCCACGGGAGCGTTGCCATGCTTCGCGAAGACCTCCGGAAAGATTTCGATTCGCTGCTGCCGGGCGAATCCACCCTCGCCGGCGTCAGCCGCCGCACCGCCCTGAGGACTGCGCTGGGCGTGGGCTACACGGCGGCGGCCGGCCCGCTGATGGCGCAGACGGCCATCCGCACCAGCGCCGACGGCCTCACCGCAGGCGAGATCAGCTACGAGGTGAACGGCTTCAAGGTGCCGGCCTACCGCGCCATGCCGGCCGGCAAGACCGGCCTGCCCATCGTGCTGGTGGTGCAGGAGATCTTCGGCGTGCACGAATACATCGCCGACACGGTGCGCCGCTTCGCGCACGCCGGCTACCTGGCGATCGCGCCGGAACTGTACGAGCGCCAGGGCGACCCGCGCCAGTACGGCGAGGTCTCGAAGCTGATGTCCGAAGTCGTCTCCAAGGTGCCCGACGCGCAGGTGATGGGCGACCTCGACGGCGCGCTGAAGTGGGCCGCGGCCAATGGCGGCGACGCCGGCAAGGCGGGCATCACCGGCTTCTGCTGGGGCGGGCGCTTCGTGTGGCTGTATGCCGCGCACGCCCCGGTCAAGGCCGGCGTGGCCTGGTACGGGCGCGTGATGGGCACGCCCTCGGCGCTGACGCCGCGCCACCCGGTGGACATCGCCGCTGGCCTCAAGGCGCCGGTGCTGGGCCTCTATGGCGGCGACGACAGCGGCATCCCGCTTGACACGGTTGGTAAGATGAAGGCGCTGCTGGCGGAAGGTTCGCCCGCAGCCAGGGCCTCGCAGATCGTCGTCTATCCGCGCACGCCGCACGGCTTCCACGCCGACTACCGTCCGAGCTATCGGCCGAAGGAGGCGGAAGACGGCTGGAAGCGGGCGCTGGAGTGGTTCCGGACGCACGGCGTGGCCTGAAGCCCAACAACGACCCTGCAGCGAGCCGCCCCGAGGGGCGGCTTTTCATGACCCTCATCACCATCCTCTTCGCCACGCTCGCCGCCGGCATCGGCAGTGTCTGGCTCGCCGCCGCCCTGATGCGCCTGGACTGGCTGCTCGGCGCCGGCCCGCAGGACCGCGGGCCGACCGAACAGCATCTCCTGAGCCTCGCGGCCGGCGCGCTGATGGCCACCGCCTTCATGCACCTGCTGCCCGAGGCGCTGGAAAGCGGCGCCGAAGCGCAGGCCCTGTTCGGCACGCTGCTGGCCGGCCTGGTGTTCTTCTTCCTCCTGGACAAGGCGGAGCTCTGGCACCACGGCCACGAGCACCATCATCCCGAAGACGAGGCCGGCCACGAGCACGCGCAGCTGGCGCACGCGCATGCGCATGCGCATGCGCTCGGCCATCCAGCGCACGGCGCGCATCCGCGGCCGCAGCTGGCGGAGCCGGCCGCGCGTTCAGGCGGCTGGGCGGTGCTGACGGGCGACAGCGTCCACTGCTTCGGCGACGGCATCCTGATCGCCTCCGCCTTCACCGCCGATGTGCGCCTGGGCCTGGTGGCGGCGCTCGCGGTGCTGGCGCACGAGGTGCCGCACCACATCGGCGACCTCGCCGTGCTGCGGCAGACCAGCGGCAGCCGCCGCGCGGCCCTGGCCAAGGTCTCGCTGGCGGGTGCCGTGACGCCGATGGGCGGGCTGGTGGGCTGGTGGCTGGTGGACCGGCTGGTGGTCTACCTGCCGTTCTTCCTGGTGGTGGCCAGCAGCAGCTTCATCTACGTGGCGCTGGCCGACCTGATCCCGCAGCTGCAGCGGCGCCTGGGCGCGCGCGAAACCGTGGCGCAGATCGTCTGGCTGCTGGTGGGGATCGGGCTGGTGACGCTCGTGAGCCTGCTCGCGCACACCCACTGAGCGTCTGCGGCCTCGGTCAGTGCCGGCGCGGATTGCCGGGCCGGCGGTCGAAGCGGTTCGGCACCCCGTCGTGGTCGCGGTCGCGCCAGCCGTTGCGGTGGTTGAAGTGCTGGTGCTGGCGATAGCCGCCGCCATTGCTGAAATAGATGTAGCTGGGCTGGGTGTAGACGTAAGGCTGCGTGTAGACGTAGGGCTGCGAATAGACGTAGCCCGGCTGGCTGTAGACGTAGGGCTGGCCGTAGCCGTAGCCCGGCTGCGAGTAGACGTAGCCGCCCAGCGGCACGCCGATCGACAGGTTGACGGACGTGCGCGCCTGCGCGGGCGCGGCGAACAATGCGGCGCTCGCGGCCACGGCGGCGGCGATGCCGATGATGCGGGTCTTGCTTCCCATGGACGAACTCCTTCTGGTGATGTCGCCATGATGGCCCCGCCATGTCAATCGCGACAGCGGCACATGCAAACGTGGCGTGAAGCTCGATGCTGTTCGTTTCAGCACGGAACAGCAGTCCTACATTCCTGCGGATCTTGTCCGACAGGTGCGTCAGCCCCGCAGTCCTAAGGTGACCGATCGATGGAGGGCGCGCACCTCGCGTCGCACGGCCGCGAAGTCCTCCGTCAGGGCATCGACCGACAGCATCCAGAAGGAGAATGAGATGGCATCTCGTGATTACGAAGACCGCGACCGCCAGGGCCGCTGGGGCAGCGGCGACCAGCAGCAGGATCGCGGCCAGGGCTACGGCGGGGGCGAGTCCCGCGGTGGCTGGGGCGGCCAGCAGGGCAGCAACTACGGTTCGCAGGGTGGCCAGGGTTCGCAAGGCGGCCAGGGGTCGCAGGGCGGCTACGGCGGCCAGCGTTCGGGTTCGGAATTCGGCTCGCAACAGTCCTCGGGCTACGGCGGCTATGGCGGCGAAAGCCATGGCTACGGCCGCGGCCAGTCCGGCTCGGAATACGGCGGCGGCCAGCAGGGCGGCAGCTGGGGCCGCGGCGAAGGCAGCGAGTTCGGCGGTGGCCGCAATGCCGGCGGCATGCAGTCCTCCGGCTTCGGCGGCGGAGGCGGCGGCTACGGCTATGGCGGCGGCAACCAGGGCAACCAGGGCAACCAGGGCAACCAGGGCAACCAGGGCAATCAGGGCAGCTGGGGCGGCCAGGGCAGCTGGGGCGGCCAGGCCACGCAGGGCGACTGGGGCCGCTACGGCGGCCAGCAGGGCGGCTGGAGCGGCGGCCAGGGCGGCGGCATGGGCGGCAGCAGCTACGGCCAGATGGGCAGCGGCGGCATGGGCAACCAGAGCAGCTACGGCCAGATGGGCGGCGGCACCTACGGCCAGGCCAGTGGCGGCTATGGCGGCAGCCAGGGCTATGGCTCGGGCGGCGGCTATGGCAGCACGCAAGGCTGGCAGGGCGGCCAGGGCCACGACCAGCCCGGTTACGGCGGCCAGGGCGACACCTACTACCGGGGCGCCTACGGCAGCCGCGGCGGCGGCATGGGCGGCATGGGCGGCATGGGGCAAGGCAGCTACGGCGGCGGGCAGAGCTATGGCAGCCAGGGCGGCTACGGCAGCCAGGGCTACGGCTTGGGCGGTGGCGGTTATGGCGGCGGCCAGTACGGTGGCGGCCAGGGCGGCGGCTACGGCAGCAGCCAGGGCAACTTCGGCGGCGGCATGGGCAGCTACGGCCAGAGCGGCTACGGCGGCAGCCAGGGCCAGGGCGGCGGCTACAGCGGCGGCCAGGGCTACGGCCAGGGCGGCAGCTCCGGCCAGGGCAGCAACTGGAGCGGCGGCAGCCAGGGCTCGAGCGGCAGCCAGGGCGGCGGCAGCTACGGCAGCGGCCGGCACCACGACCCCGAGTACCACCAGTGGCGCGAAGAGCAGATCCGCAACCTGGACAACGACTACCAGTCCTGGCGGCAGGAGCGCTACCAGAAGTTCAGCGACGACTTCACCAACTGGCGCAACAGCCGCAGCGGCGGCCAGGGGCAGAACAGCACCCAGGGCACGCTGGGCAGCGGCGGCTCCAGCGGCACCGGCAGCATGTCCGGCGGCATGGGCAGCAGCTCCGGCCAGGGCAGCCATTCCATGGGGCAGGGCGGCTCGGGCGGCCTGCACGGCTCCAGCGGCATGGGCAGCGCGGGCAGCAGCATGAGCGGTGGCAGCGGCGGCAGCGGCGGCATGGGCAGCAGCGGCAGTTCGGGTGGCTCGGGCAGTTCCGGCAGCCACATGGGCGGCAGCAGCAGCACGGGCAGCAGCGGCAGCACCGCGAGCACGGGCAGCAGCTCCGGCTCCAGCGGCTCCAGCAGCAAGAAGTGAGCTGCCGAACGCGACCGGCGGCGCCGCGCGATGCGGCGCCGCCTTTTTTCATTCCATCGATTTCCAGGGAGGGCCAATGAAGCCGACCCGCATCCTCGCCCCGCCCGCGCTCGCCGCGCTCGCCGCGCTGGCCTTCAGCTTCGGCGCCGCGCAGGCGCAGCCCGCGCCGGGCACGGGCAGCGCCGCCACCGGCGGGCCGTCGGCCGCCGCGGCGCAAGCCGGCACGGCCAACCGGCCGCTGCAAAGCAAGCTCGCGCGCGGCGACCGCAAGTTCATCGAGGACGCAGCCGGCAGCGGCATGTTCGAGGTGCAGGTCGCGCAGCTGGCCGCCGCCAAGGCCGGCGACCTGAACGTCAAGAGCTTCGCCGGCATGCTGGTGGACCAGCACAAGGCCGCCAACAACGAGCTGGTGACGATCGCCAACGCCAAGGGCGTCGAGCTGCCGGCCACGCCGAAACGCTCGCTGCTGCGCGAGATCGACAAGCTGGGCAAGAAGAACGGCGACGAGTTCGACCGCGACTTCGTGCGCGAGGTCGGCGTCAAGGCGCACGAGAAGGACATCCGGATGTTCGAGAAGGCGCGCAAGGACGTGAAGGACCCCGATCTCAAGGCCTTCGTGGAGAAGACCCTGCCGGTGCTGCGGGACCACCTGGCCGCGGCGGAAAAACTGCCCCAATCGGGCAAGAATGCAGCTGCGATGGGAGCGAACGGGCGCTGAGCGCCGACCTGTCGTGCGCCGGCGAGGAGGACAGGCATGCGCATGGCATCAGTGATGATCTGGGCCGCGGCCGCGCTCGCAGCCGCGTTGGCGGCCCTGCCCGCCGCGGCCACCGGGCCTGCCCGCGCGCCCGCCTATGCGGCGTCGGCCGCGGCGGACGTGAAGCCGCTCACGCAGGCGCAGCGCCTGGAGCGGCGCTTCCTGCAGATCAGCGCGGCGAACCTGCGCTTCCAGGCCGAGGGCTCGCGCGTGGCGCTGGCGCGATCCAACAACCCCGCGGTGAAAGACCTCGCCAACGGCCTGCTCGCGCGCCAGCAGACCGTGCAGCCCGAGATGCTGCGGCTGCTGCACGTGCGCGGCATGGCGCCGCCGCTGGCGACCGCCCAGCACGTCAAGGTGCTCAAGCAGCTGGCCAGGCTCAATGGCGCCAGGTTCGACCGGCTCTACGTCGACGAAGTGGTGCTCAAATCCTGCCAGGCCGACATCGCGAACTACGAGCGCGTGGCGCTGGAGGCGCAGGACCCGGTGCTCAAGGCCTGGACGCAGCGGCAGCTGCCCGGGCTGCGCATCGATTTCGCCAAGGCCGGCAAGGCCCTGCCGAACGCCTCGCTGAAGCCTCAGCGCGCGGTGTAGCCCGTCACGCGCCAGCGGCCGTCCGGTTCGCGCACGGTGGTCACCGTCTCCTCCACGTCCGCCTTGTTGGCGAACTTGCTCGCGAACAGCACCGTCACGTAATCGCCGTCGGGCCGGCCCGCCAGCGAGTTCTTGTACGCGGCCTCCACCGGCTGGCGCTCGATGAAGGCGCCCAGCGGATCGCGCAGCTTGGGGATGCCGTCCATCCACGCCGGCAGCGGCACCGATTGCCGGAACACCTGGCTGGAGGCGTCCCAGGCGGTGCCCCAGTCCTTGCGATCGAGCAGCAGCAGCCAGGCATGGGCGGCGGTCTGGCCGGCCTTCTCCAGTGCCGCATTCGGGGAGGCGGGGGCGGCGGGGGCGGCGGGTGCCGCCGCGGAGGACGGCCGGGCGCCGGCGGCGGGCGGCAGCAAGGGGCTGGAGTAGCGCGGCGAGGGGCCGAGCTGCGCGGCGGCCGCCACGGCGGCGAGGGCGAGGCCCAGGGCCAGCAAGGTGGGGACGAGGCGCATAGGGAAACTCCAGGCAAACACGGGGACTGCGGTGCGCAGTCTACCGGCTCGCGCGGCGCCATCCGGCCGGGCGGGCGCTGCGGCCCGGCTTTTACCCGGCGTTTACCCGCAGCAATTCGCGCATGCGCCGGGCGTTGACCTGGCCCTGGTCCTCGAAGTTGGTGTTGAAGATCACGTGCACGAGCGCGGCCCGCGTGGCGAGGTGCCGGATCTCCGGCACCATCGCGGCGAGTTCGTCGGCGCTGTACCAGTAGTCGAAGCGCGCCGAGGAGGCTGCGAGGCCCTTCTTGTTCCAGGTCTCCTTGTTGCGGCCATGCAGCCGCACGATCGCGAGCCGCGGATTCGTCACCTCCCACACGCAGGGCACGCAGTTGGCGAAGCCCTGCGGCGAATCGACCACCGTGTGCACCAGGCCCAGCGAACGCTCCCATTCGATCGTGCGTTCGAGATGCTCGCCGTGGAACCAGGTGCCGTGGCGGAATTCGGCCGCCAGCAGGTGGCCCTGCATCTTTTCGACGCAGTGCTCCACGTGCGCGATGCTGGCGCGGTTGCGCAGCAGCCAGGGCGCGAACTGGAAGTGCACCGCGCCGAGCTTGCCCGCATGCTTCAGCGGCGCGAGCGCCTCGATGAAGCGGCGCCACAGCTCGTCGCGGATTTCGGCCGGCAGCTGCTCGTAGTAGACGGTGCGGCCCGCGTTGCCGCCCAGCGCCTGCTGCAGGTCGCGCGGGAAGGTGGTGGGCAACGTCTGGTGGCCGGTGAAGAGGCGGAAGGCCTTGACGTTGAAGACGAAGTTCTCGGGCGTGCGCTCGGCCCAGAGCTGCGCCGTCTGCGGCAGCGGCATGGCGTAGTAGCTGGAATCCACTTCCACCATCGGGAACTCGCGCGCGTAGAAGCGCAGGCGCTGCTCCGCCGTCTTGCAGGACGGCGGGTAGAAGCGGCCGCAGGCGACCAGGGTCTTGTCGGTCCAGGAGGCGGTGCCGACCAGGATGTTGGAGTCCACTGGATTAATAT
>Ga0255338_1002863_pt1 | contig 22936 bp, 21 predicted proteins | sample MeOH1_35cm_T4_19_FD_203715 | JGI IMG/M metagenome (GOLD analysis project Ga0255338, IMG submission 203715) | Sandy soil microbial communities from University of British Columbia, Vancouver, Canada - MeOH1_35cm_T4_195 | ecosystem: Engineered > Artificial ecosystem > Sand microcosm > Unclassified ...
GTGCAAACGACGTCACAATGAGGCTTCTAAGACTACGGGGTAAATTACTCGTTTGCGACTCATTCAACGTCTCAGACACGTTTAATTTCCTCAGCTTTGCAGGTAACGCGGCTAACATGACATTGCGGACTTCGGTCATGACGGAGGACGGAAACGTGAATACGATGCGATCTAGCCGAGAGGACCGTATACCCATGTTGAATGATGACATGTCTGTGGTGACATTCGTATAGTCTAAGCCGTAGTGGATACCATAACAAGTCCAGTGTTGTATGAATGGTATAGCACTGGGTAGAACGCTTCGACGAGTAGACGTTATCGTTTTCGGTAGTTTCCTAGCGATATCGGCGTCAATGACACACGGCAATAGGCATGTCGAGTTTCGCAGCATAGGTGGAAGTAGCTGAATGTCATCAAGGGCTGTCGCATGCCCGTAATGAAGAATTTCGGTAATGGTTGGCGGCAGTTGTGACAATAAGAGCGCCGAGTAGCGTAGCGTGGGCAGTCTAAGCGAGGTGAGCGTTGACGGTAATGGTGTCTGAAATTCCAATGCATGCAACTCGTGCTCGTACAACAGGGTTGCATCATGCGCGCGCACTGTGATATGTAGTTTTGCTAGTGTAGGCGGCAGTAGATGATTGAACTCGGCAAAGGTAAGTGCGTTTAAGTGCAAAGTGTGCAACGTCGATGGAAATCCTCTGTGCGCATTGACATTCACCGACAGTACGTCTGCAATGAAGCTTGTCAAATGAGGTGGCAGTGTAGACGGGTCGAGTGAGGCGGTCAACGTGTTTGGGTCATCTACCGAGAAGACGAGCGATACAAGAGAGATGAGTGGCCACGTCGCTCTAGTAAACATCAGATCCGCAGAGCCCGATCCCATGTGTGCGATGGATAGGTGTTCCAAACGACTGAGCGATGATGCATCTTGTGTCAACAAATCATCCAGTGACACTAATGCATCGCTGCTCTGCAGATGTAGCCTGCGCAAACCATTTGACACGGGTGATAATACTTCCGATGAGATGGTAACCGATTCACAAGCACGATACCTAGTCATATTTGCAACTTCTATACTTTGCAACCCTCGTAGCGCCGAAATAAAGCGCGGCCACGAGAAATCGACCGTGTGGCGGGTATTGAATACGAGCTGCACTTGTTTCACACCGCCGTTTGCGAGTTTATGCGTCAGTAGACGATTGCCGCACATCCATAGATTTGCAATATCGAGGAAATGCAGATAAGATGATATTTCTGCAAGTGCATCAGAATGTATATGATGAAGATTGTTGGAACGCGACATTAAGGGCGCGTGACTCTAACAAGAGACTGACGACTGGTACGCGGCGCCAATAAGGCAAGACCTGTTAAAGCTTCGATCCGAAGAGACGTGGGAATGAAACGAGGTAAAGTCGCGATTTTGATGTTGAATCAAAGGCGAGCTTCAATAGTTTTACTAAGTGGCAAGCGACACCCAAAAAGATACGAATTAATGTGTGAATACGCAAAGTTTATTTTCTTGCACCAGCTCCGATGTACTGTAACGCAGAAGCCGTCATTGTGCTTGTGGATGCGGAAACCTGCAATTTCGGGTGTGTTGCCGCGAATGACGCGACAACACTTTTGATGCATGCCTTTGTAAGTGCGCTCACGATCTTGGTAGCGTAGATAGTCTTTGCTACCGCTGAGATGGTGTCAGTGTAAGTGCCATTCTCATTCGTCAAAACAAGTGCCTCAGCTCCCTGCTTCCACTTAACGCAGATTAACGCAGACTTCCAGGTCAGTGCCATAGTCCATTGTAATAGGACTTCCGAGCGTTGTGCTGAGATGGTCGTACAATGTAATGGTTGCATTCCGTGCCGCATTCTCCCCGTCGGTCTTGTCGAGACCTGAATCTGGTTTTACACCGACCTTCAACAAAATGCACAGAAGAATCGCAGAGCCGTCGTGCTCAATGACAATGACTTTCTTCACGGCGCTGCCAGCATCCTCTTCATTGCCATCTTTATCCGCGACACGTGCGCGCTTCTTGGTGTTGTTGGACATAGGAAGCTGCGTGTATACGGCGCAGCCTAACAGAGTGGACCGAAGACGGATGTACACCGGCGCACTGTCGACGAACGACCTCACACAAGAGACACTCTCCCAAGAATGGCGACACAAGGCATCTCGGCGTGGCAATGACACGCACAAGCACGATTGTGTGTTAAAAAAAAAAAACTTTTTTTTTTTCTTACTCGTCGCTCGTTATGCGGACAAAAAAAAAGATAGACCAGTCTTCGTCAGACGAGAGTTGGCACCATTTGCGCACGTCACACGCCAAACAACAAAATGCCCGGTTATACACAACCCAAAGTCGTTTCGTATTCGAAAGTCGGCGGTACATCGCATGATTACATCTCCACGCACATCCAGAGACCGAGTCCAACTTACTACACAAACACCAAAAAGTAGAGGTTCTTTGAAACGCCAACATCCGATCTGTCTGTATCTGGCAGCATTCCCCTTTTGTGGTCCATTTCTACACATCCTCCGTATTGCGCGGAAGTGCAGTTGCACTCGTAAATCACACAAGAATAAAGTAATAACAAACGTAAGAGGAAACCGCAGACATGCTCTGGCATTGAAAAGTAAACCACCGAACCACCCCACAGACATCCTGTTTCTCTTTGTTACAGACACGGGCATTTAGATGTGTTATTATCAATAGAGTCGGGGCATTATAGCACACAGCGTACCCGAATGTTTCTTCTCATTCCCAGTAGACGCGCTCCACGTGTCGCGAGGCCCGCGTGCGGTTTGAATTGAAAGAACCCCGTTTCCTGCGAGAATTGCTCCGTTCCTATACCCCAGCCGTGGCAGAAGCGCGCGACACAGGGCCTATTGTGTGAAACACAAAAGACTCTTGTGTATCGGCGGCATATCCCCGCGCCCGTCGCCAGCGGTGCTCAGGTCAGTACAGGCCTCACCATCCTCCCATCAACATGCAGGCTGAGCAACCTATCAACAGTGTCGACGAAACACTACTCTCCATGTTAAGAGACCTTTGTTTGCCCAATGATGCTTCCGACAGCCTTTTGGATATCATTGAACTTCTGGTACAGCATCGCGATGCCATGTCCAATTACTACGACATCGTCTTGCGACGGAGCGCAAGAAAGGGCCATTTGCATATCGCGCGCCTATTGGTTGATAATGGATGTGCCGATATCCACGATCACGATGACTATGCGCTGCGACATGCCGCAAGGAAAGGCCACTTGCACATTGTGCGGTATTTGTTGGATGTTGGCGCCGATCTTCACGCCGAGGACGACTATGCATTGCGAATCAGTGCCACAAATAGACACGTCGATATTGTGAGATTGTTGATTGAGCACGGTGCCGATGTTCATGTCGTTTTGAACGACGCGATTCGCAAGAGTGCCTGCAACGGTCACTTGGATGTCGCCAAGATATTGCTCCAGCATGGCGCAAATGCTTACACCAGAAGCGCCGAGGTCATTCGAAACATCATTGCGAGTGGCAATTTGGACATGGTGATGTGTTTGGTTGCGCACGTTGGAAGTGCACGCGAGCAATGTGATCAAGCGCTCATTTTAAGTGCCGAAAATGGCCAACGTCACATTGTGGATTACTTCATGTATCAGGTTGATTGTGGTCGCATTCGTGAATCCAAATCCAAGTGTTCGTTAATTGGGCATACTACATTCGCCTGCATTTTTAAGAAGGAACTTGGCAGGCGACAAACGATTCAGCGCGAGTTGGCGCAGGCTATGCAGGCGATTCACAAGAATGTCCAACACGACGACTACGCTCCTATTCATACTGAAATCGTCGACGCTGTTGACGAAGAGATGATGTCGACTCTGCGTGATGAATCAACGATCGCGACGAGGCGATCATCTCGCGCTAGACGTCCATCTGCACGTCATCGCATGTCAACTGCGGTAGTTCGTCTTCCGTTTGTTTTTACGAGCGGTGTTAAAAAGAGTCGCATCCACAAGATGGCGAACAAGCGGACTTCTGTGCCTGTCATGTAATCTCAACACGCCGTTCTTTTTTCCGCCGTGTCATGAGGCAATGAAACACGCGTCTGTAATTATTCAATTCCCGGACAATTGACATTCACCGTGTATAAAATTAAAGAGATACCGCATTTGTGTATTATTTTCAATTGTGTGTCTTCTCTTTGTGTGCGCACACGCTTGCTTAAAAAAACATGTCTCGTTTTTTTTTCTAGGCGTCCGTGCGCCAGTGTATCATTGTCGAATCGTCGCCATAACTGCGTCAGTCCACTCGTCCATCTAAACTCGTCGACAATGGGATGGAATCATATACCATTCCTCGTCTTTGGATGCGATATCACTCAATTTGTCACAGTGGACGACGCGGGAAGAACTTGGTTTAACGGCCGACAGTGGTCAGGCGCGGACTGGGGATACGGCGACGACATGTATCCTACCGCGTATCTTGAAAAGTCAAAGACGGACGAGGAAAAGTATGGCTCGGCCGTTGAACCATATTCCGAACCATGCATTCATTGTAGTCGCGGTTCCGATGGACCAAGTCACCAAACAAGTATTCACACATGCGCATAGGTACGCCATTATGCGCACCTTGAATAACGTCACAGTCCAGTAATTGTAACCCGCGCGGCAGCAATGAAATGGACATGTTTCCCTGGTAGTCATGTAGTGTGGAAGTTCGAGCCTTGAATGACTGCAATTGCGGTGGTAATGCACTGCGAACCATAATGTCAAACGCGCGTAAGAAGACCATCTCTTCCAGTGAAGGCGGCGCATTTTCAAGATGGATGACGGAACATCCGGTGGCTCTTATTACCGATGGTGCAATCTGACATTCTATGGACAGAAGTTGCAACGACCTTGGTAAGACGCTGCAATCGAGTACAATCTTGTGTTCGGTTCGCAAGTCGAGTTTTACAAGGTCATCCAACTTGTAATGCGATTCGAGTGAATGCCACTGCAGCGTGTCATCATATACGTGCAACTTGAGCGAAAACAAGGGCAATCTGAGTCTATTTCGTCGAACAGCCTTGATGGTATATCGATCATCGCGATTAGAGTTGGGGGCATTATAATGACTATTCAGCCCAATGTCCAACGCTAACGACGTCACTGATTCGGGCGTGTGTGCCGCAAATGCCATGAACGCTTGTTTGTATCGGTCGTTTGTAGACGACCACGTAACGTGTAGCGTTTGTAAAACTGGAAATATGGTACTCGTGTCATCTTGTATCGCGTTAAAGAAGCGCGCCATAGGTATGACGACCAACGCATCACCGCATTCTCGCACAATGACGTGCAATAATTTTGGGAAGAAGACGTCCTTTTTGAACGCGCGAACACTTTTTGCGCACATGCTGGGTTTACCAATTTCGTGGGAAAACCGAGTAGGGCAGCGCGCATAAACGAAATCAAATTCCAACGCATGTAGCGCAGAAAAGTATTCGGCCAGGAAGCGAAAAAATCGCATCATGTTCGTAAAACGCGTATGCCATGTCGTCGAGAAGCGTAGTGAGATTGCCTCATGCTTGAATGTCCAATTTATTCGCCTAGATCCACATTGCAAAAGATTGATCACGTCCTCTCCATCCAAGTATTTCGAGATGCCATTGTACCCGAACAAGTCGCCCAAGCGCGACAATCCGTCGTTCGTACAGTCCTGCATTGCTGTCAATTTTTTTTGGAGAATCTATACCAGAGCGGCGACGAGCAGACTGATGTTCGTTTGGCTATAGGCGCCCATGGGAATGCTAGTCCCACTCAGCCACACAAGAGATTTTTTTGTGCCACGCGAATACACAAGAGATTTTTGTGTAACACAGACGCACACGCAAACAAATTTGTGTATTCAACACACAATGTTTATTTTCTTACATTGCCTCCGATGGATTGTGCCACATAGGCCAGCATGGTACTCGTGGACACGGAAAATTGCAATTTGGGGTATTTCAAAGCAAACGACGTGACAATATCTCTGATGCACGCCTTTGTGAGTGCGCTCACGATTTTGGAGGCGTAGACAGTCTTTGCCGTTGCAGATATGGTGCCAAAGTACGCACCATCTCTATTTTCAAGTACCAGCGCACTGTCGTCCTGTTTCCACTGGACAGAGACTTCGAGTTCACTGCCACATCCCATCCGGATAGGATTTCGAAGCATGGCATTCAAGTGCTCAAACAAGGCAATCACTCCATTCCTTGCGGCATTCTCTCCACCCACCTTGTCAAGACCAGAATCGGGTTTCACGCTCGCCTTCAAAAGTACGCTCAACAAGAGCGTCGACCCATCATGATCAATACTCGGAATGATGACCTTTTTGTGCGCTCTCGCGGCCTCTTCGCCGTCGACGTCATCGTTGGCTAAATGTGCGCGCTTCTTGTTAATCTCGGTCATTTCGGTGTAAGGTGTAGAATGAAGGAGCGCACAGAGTAGACTGAGGACTGAATCCTGTAAGCGCTATGTGAGGCGTGACCAACACAAGAGCAAGTACACAAGAAAGGTGGCAAACACAAAAGAGGCTTCCTCGCTTTTGCCAACACAAGATGCATCTTGTGTTGGCAAAAGGACCTTTGTGTATGCCAGGGGTGTTAAGTCATGGATGACCATCCATATCTATCCACTCTCTCATCCGTATGACTTAGTCGTTTATCCTTCTCATCCGCGATCCACGACTTAACAGCTCTGGTGTATGCTACGGCATGACTGCTCGCATCATTTCTTCGTGATTAGCGACCTCGACATCCATGTAGCAAGCAACAACGAACAGACGACAATGAACTGTACTCATGTAGAACACTAAGCGTAAAAAAAATACAAAAAAAACCCCAACCCCCTCCAGTCCATTCCCGCAGACCTGTTAAGTCGACTGAGATCGACTGACTTAATAGCTCTACCATTCCCGCCAATATGGAATAGTCGGCTAATAAAACAAAATGTCCGACACTTTCCACTAATGCACAATGTGCACTGGCAGAAGTGCAGCGAGATTGTCAATTCGTACTAAACCTGCGCGAGAATGAAGTGGCTGAAACTCTGCATCAACTTCTTGTGTAGACGAATAATCACGCCCATCGTATTCGCCATCATATGTTTGGTGCAGTTATGCGAACTGGCCATACGAAAAATGAGGTTGTCGAGCGATGATCGTAGAGTACTGCATCATTGTGTTGACGCTGACGATGTCTTTATGCACGCCGCTCATACCAACAGGATAGAACTACTAAAGTACGTGAACACGGCCACCGGCATCTGTCATAACATTAGAGTGCAAGGACTATGTGCCGCCGCGCGTCATGGTTATTTGGAAATCGTTCAATATCTGTTTAGCCAAGTTACGTGGGACGTTGCGATTGGCCCGGCGCTAAATGCCAGTGCTGACAATGGGCATTTGAATGTTGTAAAATACATCGTGTCCCTGGTTGGCGATGTAACACGACTTGACACCAATGCTATTTACGGCAGCGCCCAGGCCGGTCATTTTGAAATTGTCAAATATTTGATAGAGCATGGCATGCGCGACGACATCGTACTGAACAGGTGTTTGTGGTGTGCCTCTACGAGCGGTCATCTTGATATCGTGGAATATCTGGTCGATAATGGCGCTGGCATCACAGAACTCGTCCATACTGGGTTACGAACTACTATTGCAAACAATCACCTACACATAATTCAATATTTGATTTCGCGCGGCGCTAATGTCAATGCAGACGATGGGTACATGTTAGCAATGGCCGTTCGGTCTCAACGTTATGACATTGTACGATGTCTGATTGAAAATGGCGCTAATGTCAGAAGCGCGGACGACGATGCGCTAAGACTTTGTGCCACCTTCAATATCGGCAAAATCATTGAATACCTCATGTACGAAGTTTGTTATGGAACGACAAACGAGTTTGAATCCAAATTGAACATTATTCGACCATTATGTTTAGACGCTGATTGCTTGGCCATTTTTGAAGCCGAAGCCGAACGGAGAAGATCAATCTTTAAATTGTTGAAAACGCAATTGCCGTCGAATGCACTCGAGTTTCAACTAAGACCGACGAGCCTGAGATTGCGCTTCATGGCAAAATATTTTGGCCAGGATACGCACATGCGAGACCGCGCTTACTGGGAATAAATACGCAAGTATTCTATTCCATCAAAGGACGCCGACACAAGAAGTGCACACAAAATGTTCGAAGCGTCGATTTTTTTTTTATCCTCCTCACGACGAACTAATGATTGGGCTCCCTCATCTTGGCGGAGGACAATTTGTACAATGGATATTCCACATCTCGCCGTCAAACAAGACAGATATGGACATTTACTCCATCAATGACGAGTTTAGGCGTGCTGTTGAAATGGCTGACTTGGCAAAGATGATTATACTGCTAGACAACAGAGTTGTTAAGTCGTGGATCGCGGATGAGAAGGATAAACGACTAGATCATACGGATGAGAGAGTGGATAGATATGGATGGTCATCCATGACTTAACACCCCTGCACTACTGACAATTGATGGAGAGGACGAATCCATTATGCGAGCATTGTCATTCGTGCAAACTGCTGTATAATATAGTGCATCGCCAGTACAACAAAAAAAAAAGAAATGGCACACCATGCCGTTGCAATATACGACACAGCTGCTACTGCCGTAGGCTTGTTCAACAGTGAAGTCTGGGTGGCCCTATACGAGGGCATTAAGGAGACTTTTCTCACAGCAGAAGCAACTAAAACAGCGCTAACGACTGTATATGTCCGTTCTAAGGATTTTATGGAAGCCCGCGCACCCGAATTGTCGAAAAAATTCGCCGGTCAAATGCTCGAAAATGGTAGAATTGCGCTGGAGGCAGGAAATCTTGTCGCAGCGGGATTGTCCATATTTGCCGCGATGATTGCAGTCCACGTTGAAGTTGCATCCAGAGCCGGTTCAGTTGCAATACAAGAGGCGGCTGTTGAAATTGGTGGTGCCGCTGTAAAAGGAGGAAAGGCTGCAGCAGGCGTCGCTGCAGCTGCGTTTTACACGATATTTCCATCTATCACAGCAATGTGGCAGCAAGTCCTATTGTTTCTCGACATGATACGATGGCCACTCGCGATCGTGTTGGCAGCAGGCATGTTTGGCTTCGCATTATCATTCGGATCGCCAATGACAGTCGCACAACTACCACTCATCATTGCAAACATGGCGATCAACACGATGAAGGCTGCTGGCATTATCGGTTACCATGCCGTAACGGGCTCTTGGATGGCTGTGAAGGGTGTTTATATTGGTATCACCACCATCGCTGGTTGGATCAAGCGATCCTCCCATCCAGTTACCACAGAAAGTCCGTCGAAACATGCGACGCCACCACCAAAGGCTGAAGGCAAAGGTAGCCACAAGACTGAGAAAAAATCGTCGTCGGCAAAGAAGGTACGCTCACATACAAGACACGACAAGACAAGGTCGCGCGCTTCAAAATCATCGAGTCGCGCTAGACCGACATCTCATCGCGGAAAATCTGAGGCTAGTGAAGCACGCGGAAGAATAATTCCAGCCTAGACAGGCTACGTGTATACGGATGAAATGTACGAATGTTTATTGACTTGACATCGGGTTCGTGTTCAATTTTGTAGGGAGCGTAACAGGTGGGACACGCGAATTCATTGTTCTCGATGTGTGATGGGCAGAAATTAGCGGATCCCGTACGATTCCAGAGTACTTGCATCGACCGAGTGACAATGCACGGCGATGTGTATTGCAATAGGCCGCGCACGAACCTCCGCAACAGCACGCTGGGTATGTCCTCTGGCGGAGGCTATTGTCGTAGAAAGCACAGGTTGGTCGTACAACGGAACGGCTTTAATGTCGCGTACCAACTGCGTGAGTGATGCCGGGTCTAGCAATAAGCCCGCTAAGTCGAGGTATCTGAGGCGCATTTTGGCATTCAACTGCTTGATGTTAAAGATTGACGGTAGCGAGTCACGCGTAAACGACACTGCCAATGTGTGAAGTGCGCAAGGTAAGCTCGATAATATCGCATCCATATTGTGGTGAGCGCTGACTTGAATAACCAAGTGCCTCAAATGAACGCATGTTGGGATGATCCCGAAAATGTCATTGTCATTCTCCAGTGTGAAAGTTCTCGATTCTGACTCGCCGCACAATGTCAAGTCAACAGTATTGTCATCGTAACTCATCGCCAGCGCCTCGACATTAGCGAAGACCACCGTTTCAATCATAGTTGTAAACGAGCGTGGCGCGATTGACGTCTCAGTCCGTAAATGGGGATTGCTTTGCAGCGCGACTGCAGCAAGCTCCTCCAGTGTCCTTCTCCTAATCATGTCCATATTATCGTCCTTCGCCAATGCATATTGATGGATACTGCAAAAGTCGTCGTACGACTGCGATGTGGTGGTGATCAGCGCGAGCTCGGGCATGTGTGCGAATGGACAGAGCCAATCTGCCGTTGTACGATCAACAAGCAATGATAAACGCGGTGGCCATTGTTTGAGCACTGATTCTACGTATTCACGGGCTTGATGCATCAAGTGGACGAATAAATAGTCAAGCATACCAGATGATTTGGTACGACTAAGCGTATCGAGACGCAGCATCGTCAAGTTTCGTGGCAATAATGGGATTGCGATGAAATTCTGCTCGTCATGTACCACTGTACCGTAATAGGCACGAAAGCTACTTAACATTGAAGGTAGCGGTTGCTGCATAACGACATCTATGTTGTAGAATGTCATTGACTCCAAATAAATCGGCGCATTTTTAATGTGGATGATGGATCTTTTGGGAGCATTGGATACACCAAAAACGAGCGAGGCAGTCACCGCGTCCATTACACCGCCAATCTCCAAATGCTGCAGCGATTTTGGTAAGATGCCACATTCAAATGCATGATTCATTTCCGGTAGGTGTATGTTTAGGACAACGAGATCATTCAAATTGTACGCCGTTGCAATAGAGTCCCAGCAAGGCGTATCACGTAGTTTCAATGTCAGTGATGCCAGTGATATTTTTGGCTTGTCTGCTCGAGCCGCCTTTATATCAAAATGATGCGTAGATTTGTCATACGACAAGAGTTGCAACTTCAAACAAGTCACCGAAACAGGCGTATAGTTGACGAACGCGTATACCGCTGCATCGTAATTTTCTTTGTCGACACAAAAACCGTCAATGTGGAAGGTCTGCAATATCGGAAATATGGTCGTGGTGGCGTGTTCCATCGAGTTGAAGAAGCGCGCAAGGTGCACCAAGACCAAATTATCCTGCGTTTCTCGTACGATAAGATGCGCCAAATTTGGAAAGCAAATGCGCATTAAATCATCCAACTCCTCCATACACAGGTTCCTGGGCGGGATTTTATGAGAGAGGAACGCGACCCCATAGTCGGACCGAAAGTCCATTTCCAATCTGTACATGCGTGAAAAATATTTCGCCAAGAAACGAAAGAGTCGAAACATGTCGGCGAATCGAGTGTGCCATTCCGAAAATCGAAGCGCGACGGCTTCAGTACGCAACACGCGATTTAGTCTCGATGATCCGCACTGTAAAAGTCGAATCATGTCTTCTGCGTCCAAATATTTGGAAATGCCTTGATGATGGAATACATTCACCATCTTGGCCAATCCATCTTTAGTATGATTCGGCAATGTCGTAGACATGATGAATGACAATAACGTTCTGTGCCGACCTAACGTCACCCTCGGACTGAAATTAAGTAATGGCGTGAAACGAATGACTGAGTCAATTTTTCTTTACACACGCTTGTGTGTATTTGGCAATGTACGAAAATGAAGACTATGAAAATTCGGACAACACAAGCGAGCGTCTTGTGTTTGCCACGGCACACAAAGGTACTTGCCTGCTCTGAGATCCGTACACCGTTACTTCCATTCTTGACAGCACGTGTCTGCACATTACATACAATCCATCCCATCATGGACACGCCCTCTTTGGATAAAGGTATTTCGTCATCGTCAACCCTGAAAACTGGTAGATCTGAATCATTGGAACGCGTCAACCAAGAGGTCGCACGACGGACCACTGCGTTCAACAGACTTCAAGATTGGATACGCGTGAATTGGCGTATCGCAGAGATTGATCATCAAAAGAAGGCAGCGTTCGAGATGCTCACGATCATTCAAAAACAAGATGACCAATCCGAACGCATCACCTCGTTACAAAAAGACATTGACGAGCTGGATCGGGAGAAGACGTGCATCGACACTGAGTACAGTACAGTCTTGGTAGGTGTCGTGGATGCCATGTCCTGAGTTCCTGAGGTTCTTGAGTGGAGGTTGCGATGTACGCTGGAGGACAGTGCAGGTTGCAACGATCGTTCTCGCACAACGAGGCAAATGAGCGCTCGTTATTTTGTGTTCATGTGGCAAACACGAGCCGGAGATTGGGAAATCGCTTTTTTTTTGGGGCACGAACACAAATACTGTTTGTGTGCGAGTAATCGTACGATTTTTTTTAGTCGACATGGCAACAGCGCCACAAGGTACGTCAGTCCATCTCTTACCCGCGACAACAACACTAGAATGGCAACGAATGCCCTCGCCGAAATCTGCGCCGCGGCCGATTTTGCTGCGCGCAAACACCGAGACCAGAGAAGGAAGGATCCAGAGGCCACGCCTTACATTAACCACCCCATTGGTGTCGCCTATAACGCCACTCACATTGGTTGTATTACTGACCGTGTGACAATTGCTGCTTGCTTACTCCACGATACGGTGGAGGACACGGATACGACATATGACGAGCTGGTTGAGACGTTTGGCAAGACAATCGCCGACGTGGTCATGGAGGTGACGGACGACCGTACATTGTCCAGAGCCGAGCGCAAGAGAGCACAAATCGAGCACGTGTCGTACATGTCGGATCGTGCCAAATTGGTCAAGCTGTGCGACAAGTTGTACAACTTGCAGGATTTTATCAATAACCCACCTGCGGGCTATACGCTCCAGCGCATCCAAGGCTATATCGTCTGCTCCAGAATGGCGTTGGAAGGCGCGCGTGGTTTGAATGCGCCGTTGGAAGCAGAACTGGACAAGATTTTCAACGGTACTTTCGTCTTTGAGGGCAAAGAGTACGCTTGTTGTCCGGATGATTTGGATGAGGCGCACGTATTTCCTACTCACTAAAACATGACTTCAATCGAGCCGAGTTACTGAAATTACCATTCGAAATTGTCTGAATATCATCAAACAATAAACTGCATACTTCTATCGCTGAACAATGCTAGATGCCAATTCATAACATGTGGACTCATACAAATTTGTGCACGTTCGGCTGTCCAAACTCAAATCTTTGAAAACAATAGTTACTTGACGCAGAGACGCTGTACGAACTTTGACCTCATTCTCCCGTACGTGTTCCATCTAATCGCATGTCTTACATTACCAGAGTCATTTGTACGGCCATATTGCCCCGTATACGTTCGGTTTGGAGATTTAACAAACCAAACTTGCCTATCGCCACAGCACCTGGAATTGTCCTCACGCCTGCTGAAAGACAAAGGCTCCAAGCTTTTATGGCGACCCCTCTGTCTGAATATGTACCCTTCGACCTCAAAGGTTATTGCGAGGATGCCGGTGTTCCATGGACAACTGACGTTGATGGCAACTCTGAATAGCAGCTCAGCTCGCAAGTGCAAAAAAAAAGACCCTACTTTCGCCAATGCATTGCGAAAAAGTGTCGGGCATTTCCGCCAAATATTATATATTGGCGAAAAAATGGATTGAGCATGTACATAATCTACACAAAAATGTAATCACCACCGATGATTTATTGTCTTCTGCTTTCCGAGTTCACGACTTTGTTCGTCTGTTCGAGCATTGTAATTGTCGGAACAAAAATATCTCCTTTGACGAACCCAGGATTCCTGTCGCCGTATATACGTCCAGTACCAAGTGGCTCAGCACTCACCATGCTGTTCAAAGTCGCATATGACAAGGTGAGTTTGTCGTTCATTTCTGCAATACACGCGATATGTTTCGTAAACGCGTCCGCATTAGTCGACGACATGCCAGTGTAGCGGATGGTTGACGTTGGACGGATGTGATGTGTGTGGCTCTTAAAGGCACACTGTTCATGAACAGTGCATTGACCAGCGAGGTGCTGAGGCGCACACAGACCGGAGATTGGTGTATTGTGTGTCGTCTTGTTTTGTGTTTCCGCGGAAACACAAACGTCGTTTGTGTCATGGACGGTTTGCGTATGCGTATCCATACATGCGGTGAAATAGCGGTATACTTGAAAAGTGAAAGAAAATGAAAAACATGGTGATTTTTTTGCTTGCACATCTCTCTCGGATATTTAGGTAACGCTACTCAGTCTGCGCTTCGACGAAAGAATTTGTGTATACTTTGCTGGTCAGGACACAAAGGGCGCCAATTGTAACGTTAAACCGAAAGAGAAATGTCATCGATTGTCGCTAAACAGAACATCTCGCGCGTATATGGTACTTTCGATGCGTTCAATGCCATCAATGGCGTCCTTTCTTTATTAAAGAAAGAGTTTGGCTCGCTACAATGGACTGTTGTGGACGCTCACAGTCAAGACACGTTGTACATTTACGCGCCATTGCCCAATGCACAATCCGACGGAGATGACAAAACTGGCTATTACGTTGGCATTGACACTCAAACCATGGGCTGCTGGGTGACGGGAAATCCGAACTGGGCTTGCCTTTTCAACAAGACACTCAACGTGGCCGACATGTCTTCAGAAACCACCGAGTACATTGTCTCGAATATCAAGCAATTGGTAGAACGATACAAGGAAGAAGAGCAGCACTACGCGCGACTCCAAAGAAACGGCACCGTAAGGCGCTACAAATAAACGGCCTTTGTAAATAAAGGATGATGATCTCCGAATTGAATTTGTGTTTCATTTCGTAATACGCATATGCGACACAAAGAGGCACGCGTGAAGCCGCTGCGTGGATAATAAAATGGACAAGTCCATTCCAGGAAGCGAAGCTGATGTTAGATGTAATAAAGAGCACCGTGGGACGCCGGCAGTATAATCAGTCTCCTCCAACAGGGACGCTCAGTCAGCGAAAACCCCATGCACGTAGCATCATACTCCTTGGATCGGTTGAACAGCGACGTGTGGATCACGTTAAATCAGTACTTGTCCGTGGAGGATGTGGCCAATCTCGCCAGGACCGGTCATTGGTGGCATCGACGCCGTCTGTTCGAAACAATACAACATCTGCGCTATTTTCGACAACCGATTCCTACAACTTTCCTCGCCGTGCTGAATTTGTCCATTCTATCACACTTGGATCTCTCCAGGGATTGTGTTATCAATGAAGTTGTGTACGAGCATTGGTTGCTCTACATGCTTGGTATGCCACTTGAGACACTTATCCTGCCCACGGATCGCCGTAACCAATCCATCATACACGTTGACATTGCCAAGTTACCTACGACGCTGATTCGTCTGGATTTGGGAATCACATTTCCCAGTAATGTTAACGGTAACGCGTGGCAGTGGCATGAAGTGCTGCCTAATCTACAAGCATTAAGGTGGCCTAGAGGACGAGGCATACTGGACAATCACTTTGCTAATCTGAAACTACTCAACATGCTACATACACTAGACGTTCATGGATGGGAGCTTACCGGTGTATTTATTAATTCTCTACCCGAATCATTGACGACATTATCGCTGGAGCACTCGTATCGGACAATTGAAGCGTTCTGTGCAACACTCCCGCGCAGCCTCCGTCACCTATCATGTCCATTTAGGCATATCGAGCACGATGTGGCCATGTTACCACAAGGACTACTTACGCTGCATTATTCCATCGATTCCGCGGTTTTGTATACTGCGCCCGATGAGTGGTTTGCGTCGCTGCCTCCAATGCTCACATCACTTGCCCAAAAAGACTCCCCTCAGCATGGTCTTGGACGAAGGCTTCAAACCAGCCGATACTGGTATAAGCACTTACCGGCGAAACTAACGAGCCTCGGCCCAATCACGCAAATCACCGGAAAGCACCCATGGTGTGCGTTGACTTATTTCCCATCCACCCTCACTGACATGTACTGGGACTCGGAGTATGTCGACATGCATAATCACTACCCGCCAGGCCTCTTCACTCGGTTACGTGGATTGAAAACACTCCGCAGTAGTAGTAGTTCGATAAGCAAGGAATTAATCGCCGACTTGTACACCCTAACACCCCACTTGACACGGTTGGACGTAGGATCGCTTTACACCCTACGTGAAAATATGAACTGGTCGTCCCAGATACAATGGCCGCCTCAGTTGACCTCTCTTGGTATTCTAAGCCACAACCACGGTCAATGTCTGCCATCATCTGTGACCAAGTTGAAGTTGTACATCCCGAACGAGTGCGTATCGTTGAGTTCGACTGCCATACCGGTATCGGTGACGCGGTTGCATTTGTACGGAGGATTCTGTCGTCTGAACGTGGACGTGTCGTCGTTTTCACACGTGAAATATCTTACAATTCACGATATCAACGCATTATGTGAAGACGACTTTAAACTATTGCCGCCGTTGTTGAACAGTCTGAGCATTCATCTGTCGCCCGTTGGTGAAACTCTGGAACCAGAGCGGCATATGTTATTTTGTCATCTACCAAATCTGGAATCGTTACAAATCACTATTAAACGCATTTGATGTTTGCTCGATTAATGGGTGTAAGTACTCAAAGGGAAGGTTTCTTTGTTTGATCTTTTATTCCCAATACATTCGGTCGGCGAAATCGTGGTTAAAAAGTACTCCTGTCCATGCCACTCTTAGGCTAGAGGGACGAAGATGGAAATGCAATGCGTGATTAGCAAGCAAGTGACGAATTTCACTTTGAATTTGTCGTCGTCTATTGTACTCCGCCTCAATGTGCACCGTAATATACGGACGATCTTTAAACGCATTGTACTTGTATTCGAAATCATCCGTCCTGCCAGTGGATGTTTGATACACGAGGTATTTGATCATCTCTATATCACGACAATGGTGCGGGCTCGTACGAATGGCCTGTGTGATATTCGAGGGAATATATGCAACATGCCGTAACAGATACTTGAAGACTTCCATTCGGTCATGGTCCATGCTGTACACGAGAATATCATCGAAATTGCGCAACGCAATGTCACCGTATTGCTCTACCAAATACTTGACCACCTCCAAGTGACCATTTCCAGCACTCCAGAGCAAGGCATAACGTACACTTTGGATATAAGCACCGTTAACAATCAAATACTTGGCGATTTCCAGGTGCCCATTTATAGCACTCCAACGGAAGGCACGGTCGTTGTCGGCGTGAATGTCAGCGCCATTTTCCAGCAAATACTTGACCACATTCAAATGCCCCCTTTCAACGCTTACATGGAGTGCATATTCACCATCAGCGTGAATATCAGCGCCCTTTTCTAACAAGTACTTGACCATGTCCAATTGGCCAGTTTGCGCGCTTATGCGAAGCGCCTCGTCATCATTTGCATGAAGATTGGCACCCTTCTCTAACAAATACTTGACCATATCCAACTGACCAGTCTGCGCGCTCCAACGTAAAGCACCGTCATTATCTGCATGAATATCAGCGCCCTTCTCTAGTAAATACTCGACCACCTTTACGCGCCCAGACCCAGCACATACACGTAGCGCGTCGTCGCAATTGGCATGAATATCGGCGCCTTGCTCCACTAAATATTGGACTACTTCCAAGTGACCCCTTTCTGCGCTCCAATACAATGCATCCTCATTGTGCGCGTGAATATCGGCGCCTTGCTCCACTAAATATTGGACTACTTCCAAGTGACCCCTTTCTGCACTCCAATACAATGCATCCTCATTGTGCGCGTGAATGTCGGCACCTTTCTCGACCAAGTACTTGACTATACCGAGATGACCATTGCCAGCGCTAAAAGACAGTGCGTAATTATCATCGGCGTCAATATTTGTGCCATTCTCCACCGATGCCTTCATCCTTACCAAGTCCGCAGTTATGACAGCTTCCCTGAACTCTTCATTGGCTGAGTTGGTAGACATCACTTCAAACAATACTGAGAGTGACAAGTGAACTAACCATTGAGCGACCGCCTAGTCCTTTTTTTTTAAGCGCAAACATGACACATTTTTTTTTGTGTAATATATGGGCGCTACAACGATTTTCGTATACGAGCACTTTTTTTTTCGCGCGGTAAAAATAATTTCGCACACCGCGTGCGGTTGCGGTGCTTCCTCCTTCATTACCATCTGTCAATGGCGAGCGACAAGGTGAGTCAGTGGCTGAATGAACTGGTCATTCACAACCCAACCGAGTGTATCATCTGCCAAGAATCGTACACGTCCGAATCCAGCGTGGTAAAACTTCCAAACTGTTCTCATCAATTCCACCGCGAATGTCTAAAGGACTGGATAACCACCAAAATGACGGACGAAGAAGGCGCAATGTGCCCGGTATGCAAAACGGCTATTGAAATGGTGGACAAGAAGGATCATCCCAGGACAAGTGTGGTGATTGAGTCCCCATCCGAACCTCGCACCATGTCTTGCTCAACTGTGCTCAATAAGACGAAATCAATTGTCAAGCGCTCTTATTCGCCAACGGCAACCAAAGAGAAGAGTAAATACCCTTTCAAGCACGCAGATTTTCGTGATGCGTGTACTTGCCAATCCTCTCAAACAACAGGCACACGACCCGAACGCCGCAAGTTGGTCAGGAGAAGCAGCATCTCAGAGCGCGACGAGAAAAGACGTCGCGATCAGCAGCTGGCACAAGACAAGGGAAAGCGCGAAAAAAATCGTAGTGGTCGCAAGTTGGTCAGAAGAAGCAGCATCTCACTGCACGACGAGGAAAGGCATAGTCGCCGCTATGCCAGCTGACATTTAAGGGCGAAGAAAAGATTGTGAATAAACACTCCACTTCCACCAATGCACGATGTGCATCGAGGGAATGTACTATTTACCAAACAAACCACTTCCCGACTATCCATGGGTTGTCTTGTAATTCAATTGTATATTCTGTACAGAAAATCTAGGTCTTGCCAGAGGCCAGCTTGGCAATGAGACGCGTCAAGAACTGCGCCCATGCATTGTTACAAGCTTCGCCGGAATTGCTGCCTTCTCCAGTCACGGAAATATCCCACATTATCAGCGCATACTGGCAATATGGGACATAGTGTCTTCCCGCGTTGCTTTTGAGGCACACCGGTTTGACAATTGCAATCTTCTTGAATTCTAGAAATCGCTTGATTGGAATGGAAATGTCTCTGATGGAGGATTGGCTGTGGGTAGGCTCACGGTAAAACGTGCCCATAAAATCAGCGAGATGCTCCAAATCTGATTTGGCGTCGTCTGCCGCAGTAGCTTCGATTTGAAGTGCAGCAATCTTGGCATAGATAACAGCCGCTTCTGCACGAAGCCGCGCAAGAGCCTCTCCGTTTTCAAGACTAGTAATGCGTGCGAGTATTGTTTGTTCATGAAGCGCCAATGTTTCCTCATCCAATCCAACCGTCTTCAGTTGGTCGTAAGACGCACGAGCTACTAGAGCACGCTCATCAATTGCACTGACTCGTTTTTGATACAAGCATTCCGCGTCGATTCTGGCGTCTGCATATTGACCTTCTACGTCCAAGTCATGAAGCAGTGCCTTTGCATTTTGAGCACAGTCCTGAATGGTTTTGAGATGACTGTGTAAATCACCGAGACAGGTCATGTCAATGGGCGTGACACTCGTTCGCTGAGCTAGCACAGTCTGTGTTGGGAATGGCCATGCGCACGAGTCATACAGACATTTGAGTAGTCGATTCGAATCAAATCCAACCGTGACGCCGTCGCAATTGTAACAGTGACCGCTGATATTCTCCGGTTCCGAGTGACGCCTGTATTTATCATAGCAGTTGAATGTTTGTATTTCACGTGGATGAGTCTTCCAAAAGTGCGGCACAATGAGATACTCGGACGGATCTAACGGTTCCAAATCAACATTTTCATAGTCCTGCAATACAGCCGCCACAACAAGGTGTTGGACGACTTCCAATTCAGAACCCTTGCCGCGAACATAGGGGCTTGATTCGAATAAGAAGACTGAGCTGCTTATATCGTAAGCAGGGTAGTCAGCAACATCCAAGTGCTGCGTATCAAAGTCCCTATTACGCAAGAATGTACCAAGCGATGATCTAGACTCGCACCAATCACTCCGCTTCAGCATCATTCCATTGGGGATATTTTCCTCATGTCTTGTTGCGGCGGCCATGTTGTTAGCTTTGTAGTAGAGAATACACTGGATTTAATCAATTTGGTCTACGAGGAAGAAAAGTCGTCAAAAAAAAAAAAAAAATCGTCCGTGATGGAAATCAAGCATTCGAGGTGAAGAATATTCAATTTCATTTGTCCTGTACACGCTACTGTAGGAGTCTTCGCATTTAAAAGTTGCGATATCGATTGATTTTGTGCCCAGGCAGTGCATGTCCCACATCGACACGGCAGTCTCTCCTGGTAGAGTGTAGCCGCCTTGTTAGAAAAACCAACCCATATGGACGCTCCCGTTGAATTAGACGACTTTGACATTGATTTGGTGAGTCTACTGTTGGATCATTTACAGAACGCGTATAAACTTAAAGCCATATACCGCAACGTAAAACATGGCATTGTGGAAGTGGATTTACGCGAGTTGAAGATGTGTGTCGATAATTTGAAGGATATATACATTCGCCGCGCTTCACCGCATCCTGACAGTCGTACTATTTCTACATTCGATCATGTCGCAGCCATGTATGACGAGCCCGAAGCCTACATTGCCAACAAATATGACCCCAATTCGTTTGGAGGCAAAGTCATGTTGTATTGGATCGGAAATGTGGACTGTGCTCAATTCTACATCGATCTCGTTCAGTACGTGGAAGCTGGTTTCCAAAATGGCGTGTCCATCGCCGACATGTGCAAAGAGTGCATCCACAGAGAAAAATATTCGAACAAAAGAAGTTAAATGGCGTCGTTTTGGCCGAGAAGTGAGCAAACGCCCGATGCATATATTCTGTTCCACGGCATATAAGATTCGGTACTCGTAATAAATCCCCCTTTCCAAGTCCCGACCAAAAACCGATTTACAGCAGTCCATTTCGCCAATACTTGCCCGCAGTGCACGCGGTGCGTTTTACGGACGTGGAATCATCTCAACCGACGTCATGTTAAGACGCTTGTTTGAAAAGCTACAACCTGAACGTGAAATTACGGCGGACAATAGTATTATGAAGCCATTAGGATTGCTATTCGCTGGAATAGTCGAGCATGTTGTAATGGTAATGATAATCTATGCTATATGCACTACACTCGTCGGCTGCTTGTATGGCGTTGTATTTATGGTATGCTCTGCCGTATTCGTCGCCATTTTTGGATGGGAAGCGTACGCGTGGACGATTGTACTGCTTTTGGCATGCCATTTGATCTGGAAAGCATGTTGTAAGTGTGCATCACATGTTCAAACACAGCCAGACATTAAACAAGAACCAGTTATATTAATGCCCGGGCAGGTTAGACTACGTATTAGAATATGAATGCGCTGAAATAAACATGCACTCGAGAAGAGTATTCCGATGCCACGCCACTTCCCGCCCTAGGATATTGGTGAAAAAAAAGGGCTCCATTTCCCTAAGTTACACCGCACCAGAATGAATGACGACGAAACACCTGGCCGATATCCTCATTGTGTATAAACGCAAACAGGCTCGACGTGTGTGCATTGTGTATATTTTTCATTCTCTGAAATGTGATGCTCCACTGAAACATGCATCGGCACGCGGGTCGCCATAGTTACCAAAACGCCATCCTAATGCGAGTCGTGTTCTTGCCGAATTGGTTACGATTCGCTTCACCGTATACTTTAAACTCATTTTTGACGTCGCCTTTCCCATTTGCATTTCCGATGATGATGCATCAAACTTGTTACTTTGCTCGCCCACAAAATCAGAAATACGCTTTATACGATCATAGCAATCCTCCTGTGTATCATCAGGAAGGCAACATTGTCCAGTGACACTCGTCATCGATAAAAACCAAATCCTTTCGCATGCAATAAGACGTTCCAGTTGTTTTGAAATTGATTGATCGAACGATTCTGCAAAACCACAGCGCAGCTCCAATTTCGTCAAAGAGCACGGTAATACAAGTCTCAGCCACTCGTCGGTGATGTTGACAGGTACGTGGCACGTGAAGGACGATAGACTCTGGGGCAGCGAAGCAAAATGCTTAATACTGGGCATTTCAACAGTATTTGCCCAGCCCGTATGAGTGAACAAGAGTGACTTGAGTGTTGACGGTGCGCATTTCGTACGTACAACTGAAATGCACTGTTGCAAATCGGCGACGGATGATATTTCCATTGTCATTTGACTGGCAACAATACACTCATCGGGCAAGTTCAAAATACTTGCTCTTGGATCATCATCGCCAGAATCATCATCGACCTGCTCATCCTCCAACATGTGCCTCTCTACAAACACGTCGTCTACTGAAGGGATGGACAATAGCTGAGAACAAGGCAGTACATCATCCGCTGTCAAATTACCATTGAGAAACAAACGAATCTTGTTGTGATGGCGCATCTTCTCGCAAGTACGAAGAATATCACGCACTGTCCAATGGTGCAATCCATTCCTGAACAAATGTATATGGAAATATCCATTCTTACTCTTGCTCATAACACGTTCGACGAACGGAAACGCGCCATCGTCTTCAAACATTTTCAACGCCCAAAATAACTCACTTGATACGATAGCCAAACGAGGCAAGACGGTTCGATCAAGTTCGCTTAGACGACCAGCGCTGCCATCAGCACGACCAAGCAATGTATGAACATTCGGACAAGCCTCCTTCAACGATATCCACGCTTCATTTTCGAGAGTCTGTATGATGATATTCAGGTATTGCACATTTAGTTGCTGC
>Ga0255338_1002864_pt1 | contig 22924 bp, 28 predicted proteins | sample MeOH1_35cm_T4_19_FD_203715 | JGI IMG/M metagenome (GOLD analysis project Ga0255338, IMG submission 203715) | Sandy soil microbial communities from University of British Columbia, Vancouver, Canada - MeOH1_35cm_T4_195 | ecosystem: Engineered > Artificial ecosystem > Sand microcosm > Unclassified ...
CTGCCGCACAACTGGCGGCCCGCCAGCGACATCGCCGGGCCGAACGCGGCGCCCGCCGCCGCCACGTAGCTCCGCCTTCAACACGCCGTCATCGACGGCGCAAGGATGTGGTTCGCGGAACGCTTACGCTCGATCAGCTTTTGCTTGACCTCAAGGTCTCGCGCCTGCTGCTCAACGTGCCCGAGTATCTGCGCGGCCAGCGCCGCGGCGCACTCTTGCGACAGACCCTGCAGGTCCTGAGGCTTGAGATCGCGCATGCTGAGCATGCCTCGCATCATGCCCATGCGAGCCGACCCACGCTATTGGCGCAACTCCTGTCAACGCGCCAACGAGCGCCGCGAGCCCATTCCCCACGACACTCACATCCGCGTGATTACGCTCATCTCGGCCAGGCGCTGCCAGGGCAGACCCACGACCAAGGCGTCGAACTGCGCCGGCGTCAAGGACAGCGGCGTGGCCTGCGCCTCGCGCGGCCAGGCGAAGTGACCCGCGTTCAGACGTCGCGCTGCGCACCACACACCGAACCCATCGTGGACCAAGAGCTTGATGCGCGTGGCGCGCGCGTTGGCAAAGAGGTAGCCGTGGTGCGCGTGGGCAGCGCCGGTGGTCTGCACAACGCAGCTCAGAAGCCGCTCGGCGCCCGCGCGCATGTCCATCGGCGCGGTGCACAGCCACAAGGCGTCGATGCGGATCATTGCAGCAGCTCGCGCAGCCAGCCGGCGCAGTCCCCGGCCGCCGCGATCGGCCAGACGACGCTCACGGCGAGACTGCCACGTTTGAGCTCTACGCGGATCGCCTCGGCGGGGACGACCGCCACCGCCGCAGGAGGTGGCGCGGGTGTCGGCGCGGGCAATGACAGCGCAACGAATTCCGGCGCCCGCTCACCTACCGCGCCCGGTGCCACCACTCGATTGGCCTTGAAGCCGCGGCCCCGGCGCCATTGGCGCACAAGGTTGGCGTTCAGCCCGAACGACAACGCCACCGCCGACATCGAGACGCCGGGCTCGGCGCACGCCGCCAGCACCTTCGACTTAAACTGCTCACTGTGCCGCCGGCGCGGCTTCTGATTGACATGCATAGGCATCCATCTAACTTAGATGGACAGCATCGTCCACGTCTCCGTCACGTATCGCAAGGTGGGACGCCCAGCCGCTCACCCTGAAGCAACGCACGATTCTCACGACCACCTATGCCGCCGGCCTGCGCGTGTCCGAGGCGACGCACCTTAGAACTTATCCGTAAATAGTAGAATCTCGTTCCGAGCCGCACTCCCGCGGTGTTGGAGCGAGACGATGACAGCCAAGCGCGTTGAGTCGTGGATCGTGACAGATGACTTTTGGGCCAGGGTCGAGCCGTTGATTCCGGCGCGTACTCGCCCGGCTGGAAAGCAATATGTTCGCCAGGCAGGCGCGGGACGCCCGCCCAAACCGGCGCGGCAGGTCTTCGAGGCTGTGATGTATGTGCTTCGTACAGGGTGTCAATGGAAGGCGCTGCCCAAGGAGAGATTCGGTAGCGCAAGCGCGGTGCACAAGCGCTTCTTGGAATGGGAGAAGGCAGGCGTGTTCCAAGCCCTGTGGAAGGCCGGGCTCGCGGAATACGACCAGATGGAAGGCATCGCCTGGCGATGGCAGAGCATCGATGGAGCCATGTTCAAGGCTCCGCTGGCGCAAGAAGCGGTCGGTGCGAACCCGACCGACCGGGGAAAAAAAGGGAAGCAAGCGTCACCTGCTGGTGGACGGTCGTGGCGTCCCGTTGTCGTTCATCGTGACCGCAGCCAACGTGAATGACATCACAATGCTCGATGCCGTGCTGGATGCCATCGTGGTGACTCGGCGCCAACCACCGCTGCGGCGAAGCAAGCACCTGTGTGCTGACGCGGGATACCGCAGCCGCGCCGGCGCCGAAACGATCAACGCGCACGGCTACATCCCACACGTCGTCGATCGCCGGCAGGAGATTCAGCGCAAGCGGCGCGACCCCAAGAAGAAGGCCCGGCGCTGGGTCGTGGAGGTCTGCCATAGTTGGTTCAATCGCTTCCGAAAGCTACTTGTGCGCTACGAGAAACTGGAGCGCAGCTTCATTGCACTGAACCACATCGCAGCGGCCATCATCGCGTTCCGCAAGGTGCCGATGGACGTCAACATTATTTACGGATACGTCCTTAGTGAGGGCTTGGTTGGCCACAGTTGGCAGGTTCAACGATCCACCCAATGGGTCGGTGCCGGTGGAATATTGGCCGTAGAAGGACAGCTCATTGGTGGCACGCCATACAGCGCCGAGCCGGCCCGTCAGCGGTGAATAGCTCTGGCGGGTGAAGGCGGAGGTCACCAGTTCGGTGTTGTCCAGCGTCATGCGGTCTTTGCGCAGGCCCGCCACCAGCTTCCATCGCGGCGTGACGTCCAGCGCGTTTTCGGCGAAGACAGCGTGGCTGTCCAGGTCGGCCCTGCGACGCGGCGAGGTGGCCGTGGTGGTGGAAAAAACGCCCGGCACGACGTTGAAGGGATCGACCACGCTGGTAAAAACCGGGACGCCGCCCAAGGCATTGTTGTTGGTATGAAGGAAATCCACACGCAACACATCGAAGCCGGCGACAAAACGGTTCTTCATGCCACTGAGCATGCCGTCGAAGGTGGCATCGAAGCGGTTGCCGGTCTGCCGCAGGTCATGCTTGATCTCGAGGTAAGACTCGCGCCTGACGAGCCCGGTGGCCGGCACGTGGGTGTAGTTTTCCGTGTTGCGCCAGTGCCGGTCGCTACGGATGGAATAGGTTTCGTTGCGCAGCTTGACGCTGTCCGCCGCCTGGTACTCGACTTTGGCGCGCAGCCACCGGTCGTCGTATTTCACCAGCGCGTCCTGCACGTTGAAGCTGGTGCGGCGCAGGCGATCGTCCAGCTGGCCGTTGATCAGCGGCGTGCCGAAGTAGGTCGCGTCGTCGTTGTGCGCGCCGTCGGCAGACAGCGTGATCTGCAGCGCGTTGCTGGGGTGGATCAGCAGCGCCAGCGAATAATTCTGGCGCTCGTAGGCGTTGTCTTGCCGAAAGCCGCTGCTTTTCTCGCCGCTGAGATAAGCCGAGTAGGCCAGCGTGTCGCTGATCGGGCCGCGCGAACCGACGCCGCCTATCACCGTGCCGTAGGAGCCCAGCGTGAAGAAGGCCTCATGCTCCGTGCGATTGAGCAGCGGCTGCTTGGTGATGTAGTTGACCGCCGCGCCTATGCTGCCGTCGCCATACAGTACCGAGGCCGGTCCGCGCATGGCTTCGATCGATTCATAAGGCCAGGTCGAAAACGGAAAAGTGAGGGTGCCCGAACCAACGACCAGGCGGGTGCCGTCAATCATCTGCGCCACCGAGTTGTGGCCGGAAAAGCCGCGCGCCGTCAGGCCCGTGCCGCCGTTACCGGCCGATGCGCTGTCGGTAAAACCGGGCATGCGTTTGACGGCATCCTGCACACGGGTGATGTTGCGCTCTTCCAGGTCGGCGCTGCTGATGCTGCTGGTGCTGGCCGGCGTTTCGCTCGGCGTCAAACCCAGGCGCGAACCGGTGGCGCTGGGCACGTTCAGGCCCAGGCTGCTGTTGGGCGCCTGGGCGGTTTCGGTGACCTGCACCGTGGGCAGGGTGCCGCTTTGTGCAAAAGCCTGCAGGCTCACGATCAGCGAGCCGGTGGCGATGTTAATGGCAGAAAATCTCATCTTGTCGGGATCATTCTTGTTGGTGAGTGGCCATGGCTTGGCCCCAGCTGTCTTCAAAAATCAGGTCGTCCAAGGCGCAGCGAGCGGCCCATCGCTCCTTTTGCAGCATCGGTTCTTCGTAAAACCCGTCCACCGGGCCAATACAGAGAACGGCCACCGGCTCGGCGCCGGGTGGCATCTGCAAAAGCGCACTGACCGCTGCCGGATCAAACAGCGATACCCAGCCCAGCCCCAGGCCTTCGGCGCGCGCCGCCAGCCAGAGGTTCTGGATGGCACAGGCGGCGGAGGCCAGGTCCATCTGCGGCATGGTGCGGCGGCCAAATACATGCTTGTCGCGTCCGTCGGCCAGGGCCACGACCCAGACCTCCGCCGCGCTGAGCAGGCCCTCAACCTTGAGCCGCATGAACTCGTCCTCACGCTGGCCCAGGGCACGCGCCGTCAGTACGCGCTCGGCCTCCACCAGCGTATGAAGCTGCCGGCGCAAGGCCGGCAACCCTATGCGCACAAACCGCCAGGGCTGCATGAAGCCGACGCTGGGCGCATGGTGGGCGGCTTGCAGCAAGCGCCGCATCAGCTCGGGCGCCACCGCGCCACCCGAAAAATGCCGCATGTCGCGGCGCTCGAATATCGCGCGATACACCGCAGCGATCTCCGGCGCTGAAAAAGCAGGCCCGGGCGACGGGTTGTTCATCCCGTCAATCCTCGATGCCGCGCTGCGCTGGAATGCCGGCGTTGAACGCGTGCTTGATCTTGGTCATCTCGGTGACGGTGTCGGCCAGTTCAATGATCTCGGGGGGACAGCGGCGCCCCGTGATCACCACGTGCACGTCTCTCGGGCGGTCCTTCAGTGTTTGCAGCACGTCGTCGAGCGGCAGCCAGCCGTAGATCAGCGGGTAGGTCAGCTCGTCCAGCACCACCATGAAGTTATCGCCGCCCAGGATGGCGGCCTTGGCTTTTTCCCAGCCATTGCGCGCCAACTGGGCGGAATGCTCCAGGTCTTGGCTTTTCCAGCTGAAGCCGTCCCCCAGCCCTTCGATGGGAATGCCGAGTTGCTCGAACATGCGGTGCTCGCCAAAACGGGCGCTGGGCACTTTCATGAACTGGAAAATCTTGACGGCCTTGCCGTGCACATGGTGGCGGCCCTGGGCGCGCAGGGCCAGACCGAATGCGGCTGTGCTTTTGCCTTTGCCGTCGCCGGTGTTGACGATGATGGTGCCGCGGCGCTCACCTTCGGGCTTGTCATAGGGTTTGTCGGACGGTGGGGTTTCAACCTGCATGGCAATCACCTAAAAGGTTGAAATGGGGGCTGAGCTGCACGGTCTCACCAATGATGAGCAAGCCGGGCTGGGGGCCATACGCCGGCGCGCGTGCCACTAGGTCACGCAGCCCGGTAGCGATGACGGTCTGGGTGGCGCGGGCACCGTCGCGCACGATGGCGGCTGGGGTATCGGGTGCCAGGCCGTGCGTGATGAGCTGCTGGGCAATCTGCGCCAGGCGCTGCACGCCCATGTAAAAAACACGGGTCTGGCCCGGGCGCGCCAAGGCCTGCCAGTCGTGCGTGGCTTCGTCGTCAGCCAGGTGGCCGGGCAAAAACACGCAGCTGCCCGCCAAGTCGCGGTGCGTCAGCGGAATGCCCGCCGCCGCCGAGCAGCCGCTGGCCGCAGTCACGCCCGGCACCACTTCAAAGGCAATCGCCGCCGCCTGCAGGGCCTGCACCTCTTCACCCCCGCGCCCAAACACATAAGGGTCACCGCCCTTGAGGCGCACCACCCGCTTGCCCAGGCGCGCATGCGCCACCAGCAAGTCATGGATGCCCTCTTGCGGCACGGCGTGATTGCCCAGGGCCTTGCCTACATATACGCGTTGGGCGGACTTGGGGATCAGAACCAGTACCTCCGGCGCGATCAGGCGGTCGTGCACCACCACCTCGGCCCGCTGAAGCCGGTCAAATGCCCGCAGGGTCATCAAATCGACCGGGCCCGGGCCGGCACCCACGATGGACACGAACCCATGGCCGGTTTGATTCTGTGCCTCAAATGTCATGGCAGCCCCGGTCCCTGATGAAACACCAGATCAGCCACAGGCTGTCCGCCCACCAGATGCTGGTCAATGATGCGGTCCATATTGGTGGGCGTGACGTTGTAGTACCAGGTGCCATCAGGCTGCACGCACATGACCGGCCCGCCCTTGCAGGCGGCAAAGCAGCTCACCCGGCTGCGCTTGACGCGCATCTCGCCGTCGTGCAGCCCGGCCGCCTTGAACTTGTCGCCTAGGCTGTCGAACAGCTCCTGCGACGCACCATCCTGCGTGCAGCGCGGGCCGGTGCAGATCAGCAAATGGCGTTTGTAAGCGCCAATCTTGGGTTTGACCACTGCTTCGCTCACGCTTCCGATTCCTCGGTACTGGCCGCTTCTTCGTTGACAGGCTCATCTTCAATTGGCGCTGTCAGCACGGCCTCGATGTAGTCCGCTGGCAGTTTGTGACGCAGCGCTAACGCAGCGACACTCTCACCTTCAGCATGGTCAATGCGCAGGTTCTCCATCCAGCCCAGCAGGCCGGTGGACAGCGAACGGCCAGGCCTTTCGCCCTCGCGCGTGGTGCCATCGCCGTGCAGCTCGTACTTGTTGGCGTAGCCGCGCGGCGTGACCATGCGGCCATGGCGCACAAATGTATTGCTGTTGCCAATCAGCACCGTGGTCAGCATGCCTATGTCGCACTCACTCATGTGCTCCAGCGTGGTGAACTCGATGCGCTCGCGGCGACGGTAGGCCGACTTGACCACGGCCACCGGCGTGTCGGGCCGGCGGTGCCGCAAGAACAGTTGCTGGGCCTGCACGATCTGCTGGGTGCGGCGGCCGCTCTTGGGGTTGTACAGCGCCACCACAAAGTCGGCGGCCGCCACCGCATCCAGGCGGCGTGCAATCACCGGCCAGGGCGTGAGCAGATCGGACAGGGAGATCGAGCAGAAGTCGTGCGTCAATGGTGCACCCACCAGTGCCGCGCAGGCATTGATGGCCGATGCGCCCGGCACGACTTCGACTTCCACGTCAGACTCGGGCGTCCAGCCAGCCTGAAACAGCACCTCGTAAGTCGGCCCGGCCATGCCATAGACACCGGCATCGCCTGACGAGATCAGCGCCACTTTCTTTCCCGCGCGGGCGCTTTCCAGCGCATGCACGGCGCGGTCCAGCTCTTCGGTCATGCCCTTGCGGATGACCTCCTTGCCCTCCAGCAGGTCGGCCACCAGCTTGATGTAGGTGACGTAGCCGACCACCACATCCGACTCGGCAATGGCCGCCCGCGCACGCTGCGTCATGTGGTCGTGACTCCCGGGGCCAATGCCGACCAGCATGATTTTTCCGTTGAGGCCGGTCATGGGCTCACCGCCCTGCCGGCTGGTGCAACTGGCCTGGAGCGTTCAAACGTTGCGTCCAGCACGGGGCGTAGCCAGCGCTGAAACGCCGCGCCGCACACCAACCCCATGCACGCCCAGAACGACAGCGACACCCAGGTCGTGGCCCAGATGAACTGCGTGCCGAGGTCGCGCAAAGCAAGCTGCGCCGCGCCGCCAAAGCCAGCCAACGGATCGGCGCCAATGTGCGGAGCACCCACTACAAAAGGCAAAGCCAGCCACGCCGCTGCCGCAGCCCAGCGCCAAGGATGACGCAGACCCGCCAGCGAGGCACAGGCCAATGCTGCACTGGCCGCGGCCAACACCCACCAGCCCTGGCGTGAGCCCAGACGGGCCGCATCCATGCCGGGAATCTCGGCGTGCAGGCCCAGCGATGGCCAGAAGTGAAAGCTCAGCCAGCCCGCCGCGGCCACCAGCAAAGCCAGCGGCAGCGAACGCACGGCCGTGCCGCGCCACAAGCAGACGCCCATCACGGCAAACACCAGCAGCGCCATGCTAAAGGCGTGCAGGACGTTGGCCACCCAGGTCCAGAAAATGCGCTCGGCACCATCTGCCGGCGCCCATTCGTCGGCGCTGCCATGGTCGTGCGCGTGTTCAGGTGCCACGGCTTCGGCATGGACGTGCGCGGCGGGGGCGGCCGGCTCCACGGGCGCCTCGGCCTTTTGCCCCTCATACACCTCGGCCGCCAGAATAATCGGCACGGCCTGCCATTGCTGAACACCGGACTGCACACTGCCCACCAGCAAGGCGGCAGCCAGGGCGGCCCAAATCAATCGTTGAAACAACATGAAGAACTCCTGACTCAGTGGCAGGGTTTGACCGTGACGTGGCGCACGTCGTGGGCGGCGTTGTGGGCCAGCGGGCTTTCAGCAAAAGCCACGCCGTACAGCACCACCATGCCCAAAGCGGCACCGGCCGCCAATTGCAGCAACAGGCTGCGGGTAGCGCTACCGCTCGCAACAAGGGAGATAGAAGAGGCAGAAGATGCGTTCATGGGTTGCTCCATTTCAGGGTTGAGAAACAAAAAAATGATCAAGGGAAACTGTCACACGGGGCCAGCGACACAGTGGCGCGTTGCGCTGCTGCGGCGAGTTGGCTCAAGACCTGCTGCGTCACACCGACATCTGGCGCAGCACGCTGGAACGATGAGAGGGGAGCTCATTGAAGTCTCCTTTCAGGGCTGGAACCAAAAATAATGCCCTCATCTCACCAGCCAATGCCGTACCAGCCCAGCCCGACGGTGACGTTGCGCGCCGGCTCGGCACCGGTGCCGCGGCCGACGGTGAAATCCAGCGCGAGGCGTTCCGGCTGCAGCCACCAGCGAGCGCCCAGGTTGCGCTGGGTCGGGCTGTGCCGCACGGTCATTGCCTCGGCCACCAGGGTCAGCGAGGGCGTGGCATCCCAGCTGAGGGCGAGATTTAGCAAAGGCTCGGTGCCGCGACTGGCGTGGTCCTTCTCGAACCCGAAATTGCCGTGCACCGCAACGGCCTCACTCGCCTGCCAGGTCAGCAGACCCATCGCGCCGGAAGTGGTCGCCGCCCAGCGCGGTGCCTGGCGGCCATGCGCCGTGCCACGCCACGCCTTGAGCCCCCAGTTCAGCGAACCTGCTTTCCAGGCCGGGTCTACCCATTTGACCGCCAGGCCGCTCTCGAACCGGATGCCATCGTCAGGCACAGTGCGCGCTATTTCGACATTGAGCTCCACGGCCTCGCCGAGACCGCAGGCTGGCGACAAAACCCATGTCCTGGCCTTCGGGGCGGAGCTGCGTTCAAGCCAGCTTTCGACTTGGCAGGCGTCGGCACCAACAGTTCCGGCATCGTCGGTTCCCAGCGGACGCCCCGCATGGGCCGCGAGAGGGAAGTAAGCCAGCAGCGCGACGGTGCTGGCCATGGCAAGAAGAGAAGGTTTCATTGTTTTGGTTTGTTTATCAGGGTTGAAATCATTGGGGTTGGTGCGCGCCGGAGCAGCGCGCCACCGACACCGTGGCATTGCGTCCATCGGCGCCACGGTGTTTGTGTTTTTCGACCAGCAAGGCGCTCATGGGCAGGGCTTCTGAACGCCCCAGCACCCCGGCGCCTGCCAGCAAGGCTGCCGCCTCACTGACCGAAGGCGTACCGGTGTACTGGCGCACCGTCTCCGACGGATTGGGCACCGGTACCGCCGCCAGTTGTGCGGGGGTGTAGAAGGTGATTGGCCAGCCATGCGCAGCAGCCAGCGCCAACAGGCCCGCTTCATCGGCCTTGAGCGTGATGCTGGCGGCGGCTTTCACCTGCGCGTTGGTGGCGCCTATGCGCGCCAGCGCCGTGTCCACGGCAAAGGCAATCACATCCGCCGGGGTACCGCGGTCACACCCCAGGCCCAGAGCGATGGCGTACGGCAGGGGGTTGGCGTCCGTGTTTGTCATGCCTCCTCCGGCTTGCGCATCACGATGAGCATGTGTTGTGCACGCCGCGCGGCGGGCAGCAGAGCCATGCGGCCATCCCGCTTCAGTGACACGCCTTGCAGCTCCAGCCCGGGAGCATCCCCCACGCCATGCATCATCATTGCGCGCCCTGCCCCAGCGGCGGACGGTATACCACCAGGCGCTCATGCAGTTCGGCCCAGCGGGTCTCCGTGACCTCCGAATCCGTAATCCACAAAACCGCTTTGAACCGAGCCAAATCCACATCCTCGAACCGGTCAAACTTGTGAATGCTTGCAGGCAGCGGCGTGGGCCGGGTCCACCAGTTCGGGCTACCCGTCTCCTGCACCACGGCAATCGGCTCGCCATTGACCACATGGGCCGACACGCGGGTGATGTTGATCTTGGGCGCCTCGACCTTCCAGCCCAGCTCGCGGCCCAGAATGTCCACCGGAATGGTCTTGCCCACGTCGGAAGCAGTCGTCAGCACCGGGGTTGCCCCCAGCAGCGCGGCAAGCTGTTCGGCCATCATGTTGGCGCCGCCCACATGGCCCGAGAGCACGGGAATGACGAACTGCGCCGCGTCATCGACCACTAGCACGCCGGGGTCTTCGTCCTTGCTCTTCAAATGCGTAGCGATCAGACGCACCACCGCGCCCAGCGAAACGAAGAACACGACCTGGTCAAAGTCGGTGAACAGCGTGGCGATCTCGTCGCGGAAAGCCCCGCTGTAGGCGCGCACCGGGTTGGGCAGACCGGCCATCAGCGGCGCGAACTTGTCGGCCACGCACACACTGGCCTGGGGCAATTGGCGCGCCAGCTCCGCGGTTTGCTGGGCGCCATGTTTGGTGATGGCGACCAGCACGACGCGTACATCCGAAGGTGTGGCGGAACTAGTTTCCGGCAAGGTGTTCGTGCTCATTCCCGGGTTTCCTCTTCAATTTCAGTGCTTGTTTTCTTGCGGCAGCCGCGCAGCATCTCACCGCGTTCGCGGTGGGGGTTTTTGACCAGCAGCAGCGACAGGTAATTGACCTTGGTGCCCTTGAGTTCGGCCACGTTGTGCACGATGCGCTCCACCGGGGAGCCAGCCTTCTCGATAAAGCGGCTGTGCGCCAGCAGACCCCGGCGCGCCAGCAAATCAATCAGGTCATCGAGCAGCGGCTTGACCTTCATCAGCACCAATGTGTCGAAATCGTCCAGCATGCGCTCCACCGCTGCAATGCCGTAGGCGGCCGGCACGATGGCGATCGTGTCGTCCTGCTCCGACAGCGGCATGTGCAGTTGAGCGCACGCCGCGTTGAACGAGGTCACACCCGGCACGATGTCGATTCGTGCGTCCGCATCGAGCTCGCGCAACACGCGTGCCAGGTAACAAAAGCTGGCGTAGGTGGAGGCATCGCCTTCGACCAGGAACAGCACGTCCTGCCCGGTCGCCAACAGGTCGCGCACGGTCTCGGCGGCCTTGAGCCAATGGCGCGCCAGTTTTTCCACGTCATGCGTCATCGGGAACAGCAGTGACTGGTGCTTTTCGGGCAAAGGCAGGCCCGCGCGCAAAGCGATGTCCAACGCGTAGCTTTCCTTGCGCAGGCTGCGCACCGGGTAGGTCCAGACGGCATCGGCGCGCTCAAGCAAGGCCCAGGCGCGGCGGGTGATCAGGCCAGGGTCACCGGGGCCCAGCGATACGCCGTGGAGTTGACCGGACTTAACCACGCTCAACTCCCGCCTGGGCGCAGACGATCCACACCGGGTTTTCGGCCGCCATGCGGTTCATGTGCAAAATAGGTTTGCTGCGCGAGGCCTGGAGTTGCAGGACATCCCAGTTGGCGCCCAGGGTTTTAAGCGTTTCGACCGCCGTGCCCAGGTTTTCTATGGTCACAAAATTCATCACCAGCCAGCCACCCGGTTTCAGGCGCTTCAGGATCAGCGCAATCAGCTCAGCCAGTTCACCGCCCGAGCCACCGATAAACACCGCGTCCGGGTCAGCCCAGGTCGCCAGGCCCTCGGGGGCTTTGCCGTGCATCAGGGTATGGTTGCTGATGCCCATCGCCTGACGGTTACGGCCCACGATGGCGCTGTCGTCCACGTTTTTCTCGATGGCATAGACATGGCCCTGGCGGCACAGCCGCGCCGCCTCCAGGCCAACCGAACCGGAACCCGCGCCAATGTCCCACACCACGCTGTCGGCACGCAGCTGCATGCGCGCCAGCGAGACAGCGCGCACCTCGTTTTTGGTGATCAAACCCTTATCCGGGTGACGCTGCTCAAAGCTGGCATCGGGCAGGCCGAACAACACCTGCGGCGCACGCAATTTGCTGCGCCATAGCAGCACCACGTTGGGGTCGGCGAACGGCATGTGCGCGGCGGCATGAATGCTGCTTCGGCTGACGATGCGTTCATCGCTCTGGCAAAGGCGCTCGGCCACCGCCATTTCAAAGTCGTCGGCCAGGCCTTCCGTCACCAGCATGCGGGCGATGCGATCGGGCGTGTTGTCGGGGCTGGTCAGCACGGCCAGGCGGTCGTGCTGGCGGATGTCGCGCAGCAGCGCATACAGGCCGTGGCCGGGCTCTGCGCCTGCCACCCACTCGCCCGCGTCACGACCGTGCACGGAAGAAAATTTCATTTCCTGCCACGGCAGCCCCAGGCGAGCACAAGCCAGCTGCAGGGTAGAGACATTGGGCAGCACCTCAATCGCCTCAATGCACAGCCGCGAGGCCAAGTAAGCCGCGATGCCGTGGCACAGCGGGTCGCCCGTGGCCAGGACGACCACGCGCTGCCCGGTGGCCTGCGCGGCACGAATCCACTCGGGGACCCGCGACAAGGCTCCGGTCAGGTCGCGCTGCACCGCATCCGGGGAGATCTGCACGGCCAGCAATTGCAGCGTGCGTGCGCCGCCGATCACCAGCTGGGCAGACCGCAGATGCGCCAGCGCACTCTGGCTCAGGCTGTTGATGCCGTCGTCCAGCACGCCGAGGATGCGGCATTTTTCAATGGTTTCCACGGTTTCCGTGGTTTCCATGATTTCGATCGGTTCAGAATTCAAGAGGCCTCCGCAATCTTGCGACCGTCAAAGTCGCAGACCAGCACTTTCAGTTCAAATTGATCGGGGTAGCGCGTGCGCAGGGTCTGTATGACCCGGTGCGCCAGCGCGGTGTGAAAGGCCTGCCCCAGGCCCAGCGCGTCCATGCGTTCGCCGGCGTAGCGGGCGGTTTCGTTGCCGCGGATGGCGTCACACACGTCGGGCGGCGCGCCCACGCTGGCAGCGAGTTCGGCCAGCAAGCGTGTGTCCACCTCGGCCCTGCCCGCGTGTGTGATGGTTTCGCCTTGGGCAATCTTGGTGAGCTTGCCGACCATGCCGCCGATGACGACTTTCTTCAGGCCCGCCTTGACCGCCGCACCCATGGCGTAGCGCAGAAAGTCGCCCATCTGCACGAACGCGGGCTCGGGCAGTTCGGGCATTTCTTCCATGACAAACTTTTCGGTACGCCCGCCGGTGGTGAGCACCACCACGCCGTGGCCCAGCGTGCCTGCCACCTGCACGCCCTGCACCACGCTGGCGCGGTAGGCGGCAGTGGAGTACGGCTTCACGATGCCGGTGGTACCCAGGATGGAGATGCCTCCCAGAATGCCCAGCCGCGCGTTCAAGGTCTTCTTGGTCATCTCCTCGCCCTGCGGCACGGAAATGGTCACTTCCAGCCCCACTTCATCCAGCAGGCCCTGCCCCACGGCACGCACATTGGCCTCGATGTTGCGACGCGGCACCGGGTTGATGGCCGGGCCGCCCACCGCCAGACCCAGGCCCGGCATGGTGACCGTGCCCACGCCAAAACCACCGGCCAGCACCACCTGGCCCGGCAGATCATGACGCAGCCGCACATCGGCGGTGAGGTGCGCCTTGTCGGTGCAATCCGGGTCGTCGCCCGCATCCTTGATGACCATGGCGTGGGCTGATACGCCCCCACCCACGCCATCTACACGGCCATCCTGCACGGCGAAGGTCACCAGGTCGCCATTGGGCAGAAGGCACTCCACCGTGTCAGGCACCCGGCCGGTGATCAGGCCAATCACCGCCGCACGCGCCGCCGCGGCAGAACACGCACCGGTGGTGAAACCGGTGCGGGTGCCGCGGGGCGCGTCTTTTTTTATCATGCGGCGAGTTCCCGCGCCTCGGCCAGACCCAGGAGCGCATGGATGGCTGCCACCACCAGGGTAGAGCCGCCCTTGCGCCCACGGATCACAACCCAGGGCACCTCGGTTTCCAGGGCCATTAAGTCCTTGGATTCGGCGGCTGAGACAAAACCCACCGGCATGCCCACCACCAGCGCCGGACGGGCACCCTCCTCATGGATCAGCCGCACGATCTCGATCAGCGCGGTGGGCGCATTGCCGATACCGACGATGGCGCCGTCGATCAAGCCCAGCCGATGTGCCTTGCGCATGGCCTGTACCGCTCGGGTGGTGCCCTCGTCCTTGGCGGTCTCGATCACATCGGCATCGCTGATGAACTGGTGCGTGCGCATGCCGAAGTGCCCCAGGCGTGGCGCCGACAGGCCGACGCAAATCATCTCCACATCGGCCACCACGCGGGTGGCGCGCGACACGATAGCGGCCACACCCGCGTTCACCGCCGCGGGATGGAAATCGGTCAGGCCGTTGAAATCAAAATCCGCATTGGCGTGAATCATGCGGCGCACAATGGGCCACTGGTCGAGGCTGTAGGCGTGCGGCCCCACTTCGCGGTCGATCACAGCAAACGAGTCGTGCTCGATGGCCCGGCCAGCAGCAGTGAGCTGCTCGGTGACAGTATTGACGCGGCTCATGCCTGGGCCGCACTGGGGGCGTGCTCGTGATGCTGGTGATCGTGGGGATGATCGTGACCATGGTGAGCGTCATCATGGCGATGCCCTTGCCACTGCGCCGCTTCCGCGCTGACGGGCACCGCCGCCAGGCTGCCATCGATCAGGCCCTGCACCCGCTCAGCCAGCAGCCCGGCCACCTCGGGCTCGAAGCCAAAGTAGGAACCCAGCGCGAAGCGCACGCCGGGGTACTGCAACCGCAAATGCGCCACCTGGCGCCCGATGCGCTGGATCAGCGTACCCGTGAACAGGTAGTACGGCAACACCACGATCTGGCGCAGGCCGATGAACGCCTGGCGCTGCACCACGCGCTCCAGCCGCGGGGTCGTGATACCCGTGAAAGCGAGGTCGACCAGTTCATGGCGACTCTCCTCCTGCAGCCAGCGCGCCATCTTGGCCATCTCGCCGTTGGCCAGGCGGTCCGACGAGCCGCGCCCCAACAACACCACACCGGTGCCGCCGGGGTCGGGCATGTCCAGCGCCTGCATGCAATCGTGCAGCTGGCGCTGCAACACCGTCAGCAACGGATCGCACACGCCCAGGTGCGGTGCGTAGTCAAAGCGCACACCTGGAAAGCGCCGGCGAGCCTGCGCGATATGCGCCGGGATCTCCATCTTCACGTGGCCGGCCGCATTGAGGATCAGCGGCACCACGATCACCCGTTGCGCCTGTTGTGCGGCGCGCGCCAGTCCCTGGTTCACGCCGGTGTCGGCGAACTCGATGAAACACAGCTCGGTATGCCACTGCGGATGGGCCAGGCGCCAGCGTGCGGTAAAGGCCTCGATCTCGTCGTTGCCGGCGGGCTCGCGCGAGCCGTGGCCCACCAGCAAAATGGTTGTCATGGTCATGGGGTCTCCAGGGGGGTGGCAATGGTCGCGCGCCGGAAGCGATGCGTGAAACTGGCGTCATACAGCTTTGACTTGGCCAGGGTTGTCCACTGGCGGGCGCCCAGCGTCGGGCTGGCAATGATCATCGACTGGCTGACAATCTTGGCCTCGCGGCACAAATTCTGGATAGTGGCGAGCGTGCCGCGAATGACTTTTTCCTCGCTTGGCCAGCTGGCCTTGTGCACCACCACGATGGGCGCATCCGGCGACCAGCCAGCCGCCGTCAATGCCGCCGTCACACGGCTCAGGAGTGTGATGCTCAAGAAGATGCACAGCGTGCAGTGGTGCGCAGCCAGCGCCTCCAGCGACTCGCCCTCGGGCATGGGCGTGCGCCCCTCCACACGGGTGAAGATCACGCTCTGCGTCACTTCGGGTAGGGTCAGGCTCTCCACCGCCGCCGCCGCCGAAGCCATGGCCGACGACACGCCCGGAACGACCTGGATGGCAATGCCTGCGGCGTCCAGGGGCTGAACGAGCTCAATCAACGCACCATACAAACCAGGGTCGCCTGTTTGCAGGCGCACCACGGTTTCATGCTTTCCGGCCTGCTCTATTAACCACGCCGACATTTGCTCCAGCGTCATGTCCTTGCTGTCCGCTATGACACAGTTCCCGGGCGCCCAGCGCGTGGCCACGACATTGACCAGTGAACCGGCAAACAAAATGGCCCCGGCGCGCTCGATCAAGGCGCGTCCCTTGACGGTGATCAGCTCCGGGTCACCCGGACCCGCGCCGACGAACCAGACGGTGCCCGGGAGCCCGCCGGACTGGGGTGGTGTGTCAATCTGCATGGTTTATTCCGCTTTGAAGTTGGTAGTTGCCAGCTAGATTTTTGGCAAGGTCACCCACTGGCCCGAGAGCTGGTGCACGGTGATGCGATGGTCAAACACCTCCTCCAGCGCGCGGTGCGTGGCGGCATCGGTGCAAGCCCCCTGGTGCGTCACCCGGCCCTGGTCCATGACGACCAATTCATCGGCCTGCAACGCGATTGAAATTTCGTGCAGCACGCTGACCACGGTTTTGCCGCCGGCCACCAAGGCCCGCGCCATGAGCAACCAGTCGGTCTGGTGCGGCGGGTCCAGGTTGGCCAGCGGCTCGTCCATCAGCAAGACCTGCGCCTCGACCGCCAGCGCACGCGCCAGCAGCACCCGCTGGCGCTCGCCGCCCGAGAGCTGACCGAGGGCGCGGTCGCGCCATTCCCAGGCTTGGGTGGCGCGCAAGGCACGCTCGACAGCCGCATGGTCGGCATCGCTGGGGGGCGCCAACCAGGGCTGGTGCGGCAGTCGGCCCAGCATGGCGACGTCGTAGGCGTTCAGGTCTTCGGCCGAGCTCTCGTTCTGGCCCAGCCAGGACAGTTGCCGCGCGCGTTCGCGGTCACGCAGCGCCGCCAGCGGCTGGCCCAGCAGGACCACCTCGCCCTCATGGCGCAGCAAACCTGCCAGCACCTTGAGCAAGGTCGATTTGCCAGCACCGTTGGGGCCGACAATGCTGGTCCAGCGGCCTTTGGCCAAAGCCACGGAGATGCCGTGGAGTACCTCGACACCTCCGAGCCGGGCCCTGAGGCCGCGGCCGTGCACAGCTGCTGAAACTGTTGCGGCGTTCACAGCCCTGCCCCCCGTCCGGTGCGGCGATGCATCAGCCAGAGCAGATAGCCCCCACCCAGCACCGCGGTGAGCACACCCACGGGCAGTTCTTGCGGCGCCAGCAGCCAGCGCGCCAGAACGTCGGCCGATGTGAGAAGCACGGCGCCCATGAGGCTGGCCAGCAAGATCAGTCGACCATGCGTGGTCTTGATCACCGAGCGCACCAGGTGCGGCGCGGCCAGGCCGACAAAGGCGATCAAGCCGGTTTGCGCCACGGCGGTGCCTGTGGCCAGCGCTAGCACCGCCACCAGCGCAGCGCGCATTTGCGGCAACTGGAGGCCCAGGCTTTGCGCCGTGGCTTCGCCCAACGCCAGGCCGTCGAGCACACGGCTCATCATCCAGGCGGCCAACAGGGTAGCGGCAAATACGGCCGCCATTACCGCGCAGGCCGTCCAGCCGACAAAGGCGGTGCTGCCCAGCATGAAGGATTGCATCGCCTGCATGATGTCCGGCGTGAGCAACAGGATCAGCGAACTCAGGGCGCCCAGCACCACACCCACAATCACACCGGCCAGCAGCAGGCGCAAGGTGTGCTGCACACCCTTGGATAGCAACAGGGTCAGCAGCACCGCGGCGACCGCCCCCGCAAAAGCCGCGCCCGTGAGGCCCACACGCGCCAGCCAGTGGGTGGCCAACGGAGACACGCCGAACAGTGCCATCGCCAGCGCCACGCCGAGCGAGGCGCCGGATGCGCTACCGAGCAGGTAAGGATCGGCCAGCGGGTTGCGAAACAGGCCCTGGGCCACGGCGCCGGCCAGCCCCAGCAAGGCGCCCGCCAACCAAGCGCCCGCCGTGCGCGGCAGCCGGATCTGCTCGATGATCTGCAGGGCCTGCGGATCGCGCCGCATGTTCAGCACACTGTCAAAACCCGTGCTGCCCACACTGATCCCGAGCAGCAACAGGGCCGCGCTGGCCAGCAGCAGCCCGCCGGCCAGCCAGAAGGCTTTGCGGTGGGTGCCGGAGGCCGGACGATTCATGGGCGCCCCTTCCCAGCGTGTTTTTCCAGGCACTGGACCATCAGGCGTGCCGCCTCGGCCATACGCGGGCCGGGGCGCACGACCACGTCGGATTCGTCGACGCCAAACACGCAAATGCGTTGCTCGCGCACCGCCTTGATGGCGTCCCAGCCCGGGTAAGGGGCCATGGGCACCATGCTACGGTTGCCGACCATGATCACGTCCGGGTTTGCACGCACCACGAACTCAGGGTTGAGGCGGGGAAACGGGCCAAGTGCGGCGGGCACCACATTCCTGACGCCCAGGCGGGTCAGCGTTTCCCCAATGAAAGACGACTCGCCCGCGGCGGATGGCCCGCGGCTGACCTCAAAATAGACCCGCGCGCTGCGGGCCTGGGGCGACAGCGACTGGGCCGCCGCCGAGACGCTGCTGTCGATGATGCGCCACAAGCGCGCGGCGCCTGCTTCCTCGGGCACCTCCAGCAACACGCCCAGCTTGTGCAGGACGCGGCGCACATCGGCATGGCTCTTGAGCTCCAGCGCCACTACCTTGATGCCCAGCGACTCCAGGCGGCTGCTGGCACGCGACGATGCGGACAGCAGCACCACGTCGGGCTTGAGCGCCACGATACTTTCAATGTTGGGGTCCAGCCCGCTGCCCAGGGCCGGCAGCTGCTGCACCAGGGCCGGGTAATTGGAATAGCGGTCTCTTCCTACCAGGCGCTGGCACTGGTCCATGGCACAGAGGCTTTCCGTCAGCGATGGCAGCAGGCTCACGATGCGCTGCGGCGAGCGCGACAGCGTGACCACCACGCCGCGGTCATCCATCATTTGCAGCGACTGGGCTTGCAGCGCGGCGGCCCACAACAGCAGCACAAGAAGCTTTTTCATGCGCCGAACAGCCCGGTGACGGCCTGCGGGCTCGAAGGAAACCAGGCGTGGAAGTAGCTGGCCCGCAGCGACCCGCACTCGAACAGGGCTTCGCCCCGGCCGGCCGTCTCCGGGGTACCGGGCGGCGAGGTCCGGGCGGACGCCGACAACGGTGTTTCGCAGGTGGAATAGTGAAAGGTATGGCCGCGCAGCACGCGGCCATGGAGCACCAGCTGCTGCGGACCCAGCGCGGCCAGGCGCGGCTGCATCGTCACGCGTCCGGGCAGCAGGCCCCACAGGGCATGGTCCTGGCCATCGACCGTTCGCAACTGCTCGAACAGCGCCATCATGCCGCCGCATTCGGCCCACACCGGCCGGTCCAGGTCCACGTGGCGCCGGAGGCTGTCGCGCAGGCCGTGGTTGGCGGCCAGCTGGGACGCGTGCAGCTCGGGGTAGCCGCCCGGCAGCCAGACCGCGTCGCAGTGCGGCAACTGCGCATCTTCCAGCGGTGAGAAAAACACCAGCTGCGCGCCCAGGCTGCGCAGGCAGTCGAGGTTGGCAGGATAGATGAAGCAGAAGGCGGCGTCGCGGGCTATGGCCACGGTCTTGCCCTGCAACAGCGGCGTCAGCGCGGCCGCGTCGCCATCGCTGGCCGTGGGCGCCTCGAACTCGACATTCCAGCAGCGCAGTTCGGCCGCCGTCATCTGCCCCAGCGGCGTGCCGGCCAGGGCATCGGCCATCGCGTCGATTCGGGTCAGTGCATCGGCTGATTCGGTGGCGGCCACCAGGCCGAGGTGCCGCTCGGGCAATGCGAACGCGGGATTGCGCGGCAGCGCTCCCAGCCAATGCCGCGGGTCGGGCAAGGCATCGCGCAGCATGCCGGCATGGCGTTCGCTGCCCACCCGGTTGGCCAACACGCCGGCCCATGGCAGGCCGCTGCGGTAATGCTGCAGGCCGAACGCGAGCGCGCCGAAGGTGCCGGCCATCGCCGAGGCATCCACGACCGCCAGCACCGGCAGGCCGAAGCGCCGGGCCAGGTCGGCCGCGCTCGGCTGGCCGTCGAACAGCCCCATCACCCCTTCGACGATCACCAGGTCAGCCTCTCCCGCTGCCTGCCACAGGCGTGCGACGCAGTCGCGCTCGCCCGTCATCCACAGGTCAAGCGAATGCACCGGCGCGGCGCTGGCCAGGGCAAGCCAGCCCGGGTCGAGAAAATCGGGCCCGCATTTGAAGACGCGCACCTGCCGGCCCTGGCGCGCATGCAAGCGCGCCAAGGCCACGGCCACCGTGGTCTTGCCCTGCCCCGACGCAGGCGCGGCCACCAGCAGCGCCGGACAGGAACGGCGCTCGCCCAGGCTCATTTCGGCTGCCAGCGCAGCGTGAGGTAGAAGCTGCGGCCTGGCTGGTTAAAGCCGAAGGCGGTTTCGTACTGCTTGTCGCTCAGGTTGTTCAGTTTGGCCTGCACGCTCAGGTCCTTGGCGAACTGCCAGTCGGCATAGATGTCGGCCGTGGTGTAGGCCGCCAGCGGCCGGGTATTGGCCGCGTCGTCGGAGCGGTCGCCGACGTGAATCAGGGCGCCACCGAAGCGCCACGGCCCCATCGTGTAGTCGGCACCAACGGTCATTTGGCTCTTGGCTCGGCGCGGCAGGCGGCGGCCATTGACTTCGTTGCGCGGATCGAACGCGTCCACCGACGCGCGCAGCGCCAGGGCATCCAGCCTTCCTTCATAAGCCAGCGTCCAGCCATCGATCCGGGCCCTCGGCACATTGATCGGCAAGGTGGTGTTGGTCATGAAGCCGCGGATCTTGTTGTCGAAGCGAACCAGCTTGACCTCGTGCCCGTTCGCCGCCCAGGTGACGCCCAGATCGGTGTTGCGGCCCCGTTCCGGTTGCAGCGCCGGGTTGCCGAACCCGGGGAAATACAGCTGGTTGAATGACGGTGCGACGAAGGAAGTACCGTGGGAAGCGTGGACCCGCCAGGCCGGCGTGATGCGAAAGCCGTATCCGGCAAAGCCGGTGTTGGCACCGCCGAACTGGGAGTTGAGGTCCCGGCGGACGTTGAACTGCCAGCTGTGTTTGCCCTGGCTGCCATTGATCCCGCCGAATGCCGAATCGATGGTCCGCTCGGTGACGGCGTAGGCGGCGGTGGCACTGATCTTTTGCACGCGCTGCTCCAGCCCTGCCAACACCACGCCCAGCGGCGTGTCGACGTTGTTCTGCCAGGTCCACTGCGACTGCTCGGTCTTGAAGGCCCCCCTGGAGCTGGCCTCGATGGTGTTGTTCGTGTCGTTGCCTTGGGCGACGCGCAGCTCCGTCTGCCAGGCCTGCACGGGCTTGCCCTTGATACCGGCGTGCGCGGTCAGCGCCCGCACCGCGCTGCGGGCGTTGAAGCCCAGTCCATCGTCGAACCAGTTGATGCCGTCGGCGTACATCAGCCCCGCATCCACGCTCCAGGCCTTGTTGATCTCATAGCTGGCCGTGGCGTTGAGCGAGTCCTGCTCGAACGGGTCGCGGTCCGGATTGAACTGGCCAAAGAGCGCCTTCGCATTGGTGGCCGAGAAGCCCTTGTCGCGCAGGCGCTGCACACCCATGGAGTAGCGCAGTCCGCCCTGCCCTGCCTGCATACCGGCGGCGGCGGTCACATGGTGCTCGCTGCCCACAGTGAGCGATGCGTAGGGATAAAAACCTTCGATGCCCTTGCGCAGGAAAATCTGCACTACCCCGCTCACGCCGTCGCTGCCGTACAGCGCCGAACCCGGGCCCTTGAGCACCTCGATGCGCTCGATCATGTCGACGGGGATGTTGTCCCAGCTGGGGTTGCCGGTGGTGGCCGAGCCCAGGCGCACACCATCCACCAGCAGGATGGTGTGCCGGTTTTCGGCACCGCGTATGAACACGCTGGAGTTTTTGCCCATACCGCCGTTGGCGGCCATTTGCACCCCGGCCGTGCGCGCCAGCAGTTCGGGCAGGGTGCGAGCGGTCGAGGCTTCGATCGCCTTGCGATCGATCACCTTGACCTCGCTGACCAGCTCATCGGCGCGAGTGGCACTGCGCGTGGCGGTGACCACGGTTTCCCTGAGCGCCGGGGTCTGGGCGAAAGAGGACGGGAATGCGGCGGCTAACGCCAGCGAAAGCACGGCTGCGTGCGAAGAAAACGGAACGGAACTCATGACGGGCGGACAAGTTTCAATACCCGAACCGGCTTCCCCGCCAGTCCATTGGGCGTCACGGCTGCACGCTCTTTTTTCGGGGCGCGCAGCCAACGTGTTGGCCGGTATCCGGGCTAGCGGGGCGCTTCCATCGCCTTCCCAGGCGCGCTGTTCAGACGCGCCCAGTGGCTTCATGTGATGGGGCGGAATTTCTGGAGAAATTCATCCGCTTACCGTTGCGGGGGCAGCGCAGGTTGGCTTGGCCGTGGCACACGGCGTGGCATCCTGCTTCCCGTTGAACTGCGGCATGCGAACCACACCGCGAGCACCAACAACTTTATTCTAGTTGAAATCCTCATAGAAAAGCAAGCGCTTGGTCGATGATGAAGCCTATGTGGATTGGATTGAAGGCTTTTCGAAAGTAGAGAGCGACGGTGTTCTACGCTTTTTGTTCCAGTGGGCGAAGCAGCCAAAATTTATGTACACGCACCGATGGCGGCGCGGGGAAGTGATCGTGTGGCAGTACGGCTCGACTTACTGAGCCGGCCCATAAATAGTGCGTAACGAATCACGCGGCGTAGCGGACATGTTTTTCCTTGAACAGATTGCGGATGACCGCGGGCTGCTTTTGCCGGCGGTGCAGGTGGCTGCGCACGGCCTTGACCATTTCGCCCTTGTTGGCCGGCCGGCTCTTGCCCAGCGCATTGGTCTTTACATCCTGATTGAGCAACTCGTCCGGGTTGAGTTCGGGGCAGTAGCCCGGCAGCAGGATCAGGCGCAGCCGCTGCGCGTTGGTCTGCACAAACCTCTTGACGACGCCGGACTTGTGAACCGGATGGCCGTCCACGATCAGACAGATCTTGCCTTCGACTTGCTTGAGCAATCGGCGCAGAAACTCAACGAACAGCGGCGCCCTGAACTTGCCCTCGAAGACCATGAAGCCGAAGTTCCGCCTCCTTTGAGCGCGCGGCAGGCGCGTGATCCCTTATAAATCAATGAGATAGGCGGCAAAGCGACCTCGATTTTGTAGGCATGTAAATTGACTTGACTTTATTTGAAATTGTTCTA
>Ga0255338_1002865_pt1 | contig 22903 bp, 21 predicted proteins | sample MeOH1_35cm_T4_19_FD_203715 | JGI IMG/M metagenome (GOLD analysis project Ga0255338, IMG submission 203715) | Sandy soil microbial communities from University of British Columbia, Vancouver, Canada - MeOH1_35cm_T4_195 | ecosystem: Engineered > Artificial ecosystem > Sand microcosm > Unclassified ...
AAGGCCTGGGACGCGAAGGGCATCTTCGCCACCAAGAACGACGACCCGCGCCCGAAATACTACGTCCTGGAGATGTTCCCCTACCCGTCGGGGCGCATCCACATGGGCCACGTCCGCAACTACACCATGGGCGACGTGGTCGCGCGCTTCAAACGCGCCATGGGCAACGCGGTGCTCCACCCGATGGGCTGGGACGCCTTCGGCATGCCGGCCGAGAACGCCGCCATCGATCGCAAGGTCCACCCCAAGGAATGGACCTACGCCAACATCGCGGCGATGAAGAAGCAGCTTCAGTCGATGGGGCTGTCGCTCGACTGGGCGCGCGAGGTCGCGACCTGCGATCCGTCCTATTACAAGCACCAGCAGCGCATGTTCATCGACTTCTTGAAGGCGGGGCTGGTCGCGCGCGAGTATCGCAAGGTGAATTGGGACCCGGTCGACAACACCGTGCTCGCCAACGAGCAGGTGATCGACGGTCGCGGCTGGCGCTCGGGGGCGTTGGTCGAGCAGCGCGATCTGTATCAATGGGTCTTCAAGATCAGCGATTACTCCGAAGAGCTGCTCGAAGCGCTCGATACGCTCGATCGCTGGCCGGAGAAAGTCCGGCTGATGCAGAAGAACTGGATCGGCCGCTCGGAAGGTTTGCTCGTCCGCTTCATGCTCGATACGGCCACGACACCGGGTGGCGAGACTGAGCTGGAGATTTTCACCACGCGTCCGGACACATTGTTCGGCGCCAAGTTCATGGCGCTGGCGCCCGATCATCCGCTCGCGCAGGCCGCCGCTGCGAAAAACCCAAAGCTCGTCGCCTTCATCGAAGAGTGCAAGCGCATCGGCACCTCGCAAGAGGCGATCGACACCGCCGAGAAGATGGGCTTCGACACCGGTATCCGCGCCGTGCATCCGTTCGATGCGAACTGGAAGCTGCCGGTCTATGTCGCCAACTTCATCCTGATGGACTACGGCACCGGCGCTATCTTCGGCTGTCCGGCTCACGACCAGCGCGACTTGGATTTCGTCAATAAATACGGTCTGGGCAACACGCCAGTGGTCGCGCCGGAAGGACAGGACCCGAAGACTTTCGTCATTATCGATAAGGCCTATGACGGCGATGGCCGCATGATCAATTCCCGCTTCCTCGATGGCATGACCATCGCCGAAGCCAAGGAAGAAGTCGCGAAGCGTCTCGAGAAAGACACACGCGGCAACCGTCCGGTGGCGCAGCGCCAGGTGAATTATCGCCTGCGCGACTGGGGCATTTCGCGCCAGCGCTACTGGGGCTGCCCGATCCCGATCATCCACTGCGAGAAGTGCGGCACGGTGCCCGTGCCGATCGCCGATCTACCGGTAAAGCTGCCTGATGACGTCACGTTCGATCGGCCGGGTAATCCGCTCGATCATCATCCCACGTGGAAGAACGTGAAGTGTCCGCAGTGTTCGGGTCCGGCGCGCCGCGAGACCGACACCATGGATACCTTCGTCGACTCGTCCTGGTATTTCGTGCGCTTCACCGATCCGTGGAACGAGACGTCGCCGACGACCCGTGAGGTCGCCAACCGTTGGCTGCCGGTCGACCAATATATCGGCGGCATCGAGCACGCGATTCTCCACTTGCTCTATTCGCGCTTCTTTACGCGCGCGATGCACAAGACTGGTCACGTGAACTTGGATGAGCCGTTCGCCGGCCTGTTCACGCAGGGCATGGTCGTGCACGAGACTTATCGCACCAAGGGCGGCGACTGGGTCGAGCCGGCGAGCGTCACGATCGAAGGCATGGGCGAGGCCCGCACCGCCAAGCTCACGGCGACCGGCGAGCCGATCGAAATCGGCTCCATCGAGAAGATGTCGAAGTCGAAGAAGAACACGGTCGACCCGGACGACATCATCGCGGCTTACGGCGCCGACACTGCGCGCTGGTTCATGCTGTCGGACTCGCCGCCCGACCGCGACGTGATCTGGACCGAGGAAGGCGTTCAGGGCGCCTGGCGCTTCGTGCAACGGCTGTGGCGCATGGTCGGCGAGATCGCCAATGTGCCGCCGGTCGTCGCGCGGCCGGCGCAGTTCTCGGACCAGGCGCTCATTTTGCGCAAGGCGGCCCACCGCGCGCTGGCCAATGTCACCGACGACATCGGCCGTCTTCGCTTCAACCGTTGCGTGGCCCACATCTACGAATTCGCCAACGCCCTGTCCGACGGCATCGGAGCGGTCGAGACCGCCCCGGAGCCCGACCTTGCCTGGGCTCTGCACGAGGCCGGCAATATCCTGGTGCGGCTCTTCCATCCGATGATGCCGCATCTGGCCGAGGAGTGCTGGGCGGCGCTCGGCCACAAGACCCTGGTTGCCACCGAGGCCTGGCCGCAGGTCGAGGCCGACCTCCTGGTCGAGAACACCATCACTTTGCCGGTGCAGATCAACGGCAAGAAGCGCGCCGATGTCACCGTGCCACGCGAGGCCGGAAAGGACGAGATTGAGGCTGCCGTTCTGGCGCTCGATACGGTACAAAAGGCCCTGGACGGCAAGAGCCCGAAAAAGGTCATCGTTGTCCCGCAGAGGATCGTGAATGTGGTCGCTTAAGCCCCTGACTCGAGTGGTCGCCGTCGTTGGCCTGGCGGGCCTGACGGCTGGCTGCTTCCAGCCGATGTACGCGGAACGGACCGTTGTCGGGACGACCGCGGCGTCTGGTATCAAGGATCAGCTCAGTTCGGTCGAGGTGCCGGACATTGCGGCACTCGGCGGCTCCCGCTTGGCGCGCATTTCCAACGAGCTGCGCAACAACTTGATCTTCGACATGACCGGCGGCAGCGGCGGTCTGCCGGCAACTTACCGCCTCAACGTACGGCTCGTGTCGAGCCAGCAGCAGGTGATTGTCGACATAAACAGCGGCCGTCCGGACATTCAGAACTACGGCCTCGACGCCTATTACACGCTGACCGATCTGGCGACCAATAAGCCCGTGGTCACCAGCCAGACTTTCGCGCGCGTATCCTACAACATCCCCGGCCAGATGCAGCGCTTCGCCGGCGACCGTGGCCTGCGCGACGCCGAGAACCGCGCGGCCAAGGTCATCGCCGACAATATCCGCAACCGCCTCGCTTCGTATTTCACGGCGGGGACGTAAACTGTCGTCTCCGCGAAAGTGGGGACCCATACGCCGCGTCTTCTCGATAGACTGCGGCGTATGGGTCCCGGCTCTCGCTCCGCTCGGCCGGGACGACAGCGGAAATTTGCATGACCGCCATCAAAGCTGCCGACGTCGACCGTTTCATCGCCAAGCCTGATCCGGCGCAGCCGATCGTGCTGGTCTACGGGCCCGATGCCGGTCTGGTGCGAGAGCGCGTCGATGCGCTGGTGAAGGCCTCGGTTGACGATCCCAACGACCCCTTCACCTTCGTGCGCATCGAAGGCGAGGACCTCTCCGGCAATCCGTCGCGTCTGGTGGAAGAAGCGCACACCGTGCCGCTGTTCGGCGGCCGCCGCGCCGTGCTGGTGAAGGCTGGCTCGCGCAACATCGCCTCCGCGGTCGAGCCCGTCATCAATGCGCCGTCGAATGAATGCCGCGTCATCATCGAGGCCGGCGACCTGCGCAAATCGGCGCCGCTGCGTGCTTTGTGCGAGAAGGCGAAGGTCGCTGCCGCGCTGCCCTGTTATGTCGACAACGAGCGCGATCTCGCCCGCCTGATCGACGACGAGATGCGCGCCGCCAACCTGACCGTCGCGCCGGAGGCGCGGGCGACGCTGCTCTCGCTCCTGGGCGGCGACCGTCTGGCCTCGCGCAACGAGATCCGCAAGCTGGCGCTCTATGCGCAGGGCCAGAGCCGCATCGAGCTTGCCGACGTGATGGCGGTTGTGGCGGACGCCTCCGCGCTCGCCCTCGACGGCGTGATCGATGCCGCCTTTGCCGGCAGGACGGCCGATGTCGATAGCGAGTTCTTCAAGGCGCGCGCGGGCGGCTCGTCGCCGGCGGCGATCATCTCCGCCGCCATTCGTCATATCGCCAACCTGCACAAGATGAAACTCGCGGTGGATGGCGGCGACTCCGTCGACTTCGCCATGCAGCGCGGCGCGCCGCCGGTCCATTTCAGCCGCCAGAAGTTGGTCGGGGATGCGCTGCGCCTGTGGACCGCGCCGCGCTTGGTGCGCGCGATGCAGCAGCTTGCGGAAGCCTCGCTGGACGCGCGCCGCAATGCCCCGCTCGCCGAGGCCATCGCACAGCGCACGCTGCTGTCGCTGGCGGTGAACGTCCGCAAGAAAGCCTGATCCGTCCTTGCAAACGCTTAGCGTTTGCCGACCGGGGACGCTCAATTGCATGCGAGCCGATTCCGAACTGATAAACCTTTCTTTGCTAACAAGGCTGCATGCAGACAGGCGCGAAACCGCTTCAAGGCGGCCGATCTGGACGCGGTCTGCGGCGCGAACGCGGCCAGCGCGCCGAAAGCCGCCGTCTTTATTGGTACGTTGCGGCCGTCACGGGCATTCTGGTCGTGCTGATCGGCGCGGGTTTTTACGTCGGGCGGGCGATGCTGATCGACATGCCGTTGTCCGGCGGCACGGCCAAAGCCGTATCACGTACGCCGCCTGGTTATTACATGCGCCGGCTGGAAGACGGCCGGTCGTGCCGCGTCACCGTTTTCGACCACGATCGCGGCGAAGCGATCGAGGACAAGATCACGCATTGCGAGGAGCTTAGGCCGCCGTCGTCGCAGCAAACGCGACCCGCTCCCAGCATTGACACTCGCCCGAAGAAGTTCAATTGGGGCAGCCAGTGACCGCGCGCGTTCGTGGCCGCTACAGGTTCATCTGATAACTGTGCGCGACCCAGCGGTAGCCGCCCTGGGTGCGCTCGATCCAGCCGACCGCCGGGAATGGCATGTGGAAGCTCGCCGCGAACAGCCGCTCGGTCGCCAGCATATCGAGCATACGCTTGCGAGTCGCGACCGCCTTGTCCTTGTCGTCGTCCATGTCGAAGTACCAATCCGGCCGCTGCACGCCCATCACATAGTGCGTGAAGGTGTCGGCGGTGATCATCAGGCGCTTACCTTCGCTTTCGATGTGGAAGGCCATCAGCCCCGGCGAGTGCCCGAAGGCGTCGACCGCGGTGATGCCGGACACTACCGTGTCGCCGGGTTTGATGAAGGTCGCGCGCTCGGCGAGCGGCGTGCACACTTTCACGAACAGTTCGCGATTGAACTTGCGCGCCTCGCGCACGTTCTCGCCCTTCTGCCAGAAATCATATTCGGCCGCGCCGAACACGTAACGGGCCTTGGGAAACACGGGTTTTCCGCCTTCGGTCAGCCCTCCGATATGGTCGGGATGGCCGTGCGTGGTGACGATGACGTCGATGTCTTCCGGCTTATGGCCGAGCTCGGCCAGACGCGCGATCAGGTTGCCCGCCGGCATGCGTGCCTTGAGCTGTTCGTACTCGCGCGGCAACGCGCCGTTGCCGGTGTCGAACAGCACCAGCTCTTTGCCGGTGTTGATCAGCGTCGGGATGTTGGGATGCTCGAGGCGTTGCGGATCGATATTGTTCGCCCGCGCGAGTGCGTGTACCTCGTCGGCTGAGGCATTGGCGCCGTACAGCGGATGGATGCCCTCGCGGATTGATTTGGAGTCCAGGATGGTGGCGACTTCCATGCCGCCGAGCTTGAAGCGATAGACTCCCGGCTGCAGCACGCCTTGCAGTGAAGCGGACATTTCAACGTTCTCCCCGACCTTGCTGGCCTGTTGCCGTGCTCTTTAGCAGCGCCGCGCCTGGCCGATCCAGCCTGTTGACGTGCGTCAAGGTGGGCTGCGTAAGGCTGGCGCTCAATGGCGCGTAACTCTATGCTTGACGATCTGAAATCATCTGGGGGCCGGCGATGGCGAAGAAGCGCAAGAAGACGAAGGCAAAGACCAAAGCGACAAAGAAGGCGGCGGTGAAGCGCAAGGCGAAGGTTTCGAAGGCGCGAAAAGTTGTCGCGAAAACGAAGCGCAAAGGCGCGCAGAAGACCAAACGCAAGGCCAAGCGGAAGAGCAAGCCGAAGACGCTCCGTCAGCGCATGGCCGACGCCTTCAGCGTGGTGACCGACACGGTCCGCGGCACCGACGCGTTGCGGAACAAGATGGAGCCGCCGGCGACCTCCGAGACCGAGTAGCTGCCGATCAGGCATTCCGGGCGTCGACGTCAGTCTGCGAACCCGGAATGCCCGCCGCATTTGCCTAAAATTATCGGTACTATTTGCGACCGCGTTTTACGCGAGTTTTAGTGCCGACAGCACATCGTACCGCCGGACGGGGAGCACCAGCCGGCGGTTTTGATGTCATCAGAAGCATCGTCGTCACGGCCTTCTAAAGCATCTTCATTCTTCACCCACTGCCGCCGGAGCGCGGTTTCCGGTCTTTTGGCGATCGTGCTCACAGGCGGCGTGTTCTGGTCGGAGACCGGCGACGCCATTGCGGTGGCAGTTGCCGATGTCCCGCCTGACGACGTGCCCAATGTCGTCGTCCTGTCGGTCGCGACCATCGACGTGCCGTACGAGACCGCGTCGCTGACGCAAGCGATCGATGACGTCGTTGAAGAAGCGCCCGCGCGCGAAACGTCCGCCGCCGCCGCACCGCCCGACAATCTCTTGTGGCTTCTGAGAACAGGCGTTGCCGCCGCGGAAAAGCGCGCCGCACCGCTACCGACGTTTTTGTCCGAGTATCGCTCGCTGCGCCGGCTCGCGGCCTTGATCGATCTGCCGCGCATGCCCGAGGGCGCCGGCATTGTCGGCATCGCCTCGACCTATAACCCCTATCGTGACGGCCCCATGGAAGGCGGCGTGCAGACTGCTTCCGGCGAGCGCTACGATCCGGAAGGCTGGACCGCCGCGATCCAGACGGACCTGCGCACGCAGTTCGGCGGCGTGCGGTACGGCCGGCTCTATCGGCCGGCTTACGTTCTGGTCGAGTGCGGCGACAAGCAGGCGATCGTGAAGGTCAACGATGTCGGCCCGCTCAGGCCCGGCCGCGTTATCGACTTGAACGAGCGCAGCATGCGCTACTTCGATCCGTTCCTGCGCCGCGGCCTGCTGCCGGATGTGCGCGTCACGCTGCTGCCGGGCGAGGACTGGACGCCGGGTCCGGTGGGCACCGTGCCGCTGATCAGCTACGCCAGTGTGCAGTAGTTTTTCGCCGGACTTGTAGGTGGGTTAAGGCGCGGCACGCGCCGAGCCCGCTGGTGGCGCTACGGCGCCAGGCGGTTACGACTTGACGCCGGAGCCGCCGCAGCGCTGGCAGCGCACCTTCTTGTCGCCGTTCTTGAGAAGGCCTTTGCCTTCGCAGTTCTTGCACTTGGGCTTCTTCTTGTCGTTCGGCTGCACGGCGCGCTCCTGTTCAAAGGCGTTGCCTACGCCGAAGCCGCGCGAAGCACAAAGCTAATCGGCGTCACCGGTGCATCGCCTTTCATGCCACGACGGGCATCATGCGCGGGCAAAAAGGGGCGAAACGCCGTCCTGATGCATAAAAGACCCCGCATCCATGACGTTAAAGCCTCGCAGCTCGGCGCTATCGCAGCAATCTAATGAGCTGATAGACCGAGAGTGCGACGATCAGCAGCCCGACGGCTGTCATCAGCGCGCGCGGCGAAACGCGCTTGACCGCCCAGCCGCCGAACGGCGCCGCCAGCACGCCGCCGAGAATCAGCGGTGCGAGATGCCATAGAGACACCGCGCCCAGTTCGATGAAGAAAGTCGTCGCTGCGGCGGTCGTCACGAAGAATTCGGCGGTGTTGACTGAGCCGACCGTCTGACGCGGCGAGTGGCCCGCACCGATGAGCGTCGATGTCGCCATCGGTCCCCAGCCGCCGCCGCCGCTGGCGTCGAGGAAGCCCGAAATGAATCCGAGCGGCGATGTCCACCTAGCCGGGTGTTCCCGCGCCGGCGCGATGCGCACCGACTTCCAGAGAATGTAGACGCCCATGATCAGCAGATAGGCGTAAACGTATCGGCGCGCCGCGGTGACATCGACATTCGACAGAATCCACGCGCCGAGGATCGCTCCCAGCACGCCGGCAATGCCGAGGCGTGTGATCATGCGCCAATCGATATTGCGGTGATAAATATGCGAGGCGGCGGAAGCGCCCGTCGTGAAGACCTCCGCGGTATGGACGAGCGCGCTCGCCTGCGCCGGCGGAAATCCGAAGCTCAGCATCGCAACGGTCGACAGGATGCCGTAGGCCATGCCGAGCGCGCCGTCGACAAGTTGTGCGAGGAAGCCGATGCCCAACAGAATCAGGAAATCCGACACGGGCACTCCATGGATCGTCGAAACATGTTTGCCGGTTCCGCAAACGTGCGCAGAACAACGTCAGTATCTTATGACGTTTTAGATGCGACAAGCCGGGCCCAACAAAATAGGCGACGCCGTGCTGCAAGGCGCGTCAAATTCAATCGAAAAATTCTCTGATGCGGGCTTTGGATAGATTTGGTTGGAAGCTCGTAGCTCGTAGGGCGGATTAGCGCAGCGTAATCCGCCATCTTTTGACTTGGGCGGCGGGCTACGCCTTTGGCTAACCCGCCCTATGAGCTCGGCCTCATGGATTGCCGAGTCAAGTCCGGCAATGACAGAGGGAGAAGCCGTCGCCCGCATGAGCGCCGCGAAATGCGGCGACGATCATTTGGTGTGACGGAGACCCCGGATTTCGCGGCGCTCATCCGGGCTACGCTTCGGCAGTCAGCACATTTGAAAGTTGCCGAACTCGTGTTTTGTGACATGGGTACTTCCTATTGAAACATAGGAACTATCTGACGCGTGAATCAGTTGTTAACCCGATTCAGGCAGTGGCAGTGCATGGCACATTCCGGCGCACACAAACTTCGGGAAGAAGCATCAAGCCGCGCTCACGGCCCGCAAGAAGCTATTGCCGACAGAATTAATGGTCTTTCGGAATGGATTGCCAACAACGCGCCAAATTGTGCAGAGCAGGCGCACTTGGATGAAGGCTCATCCGAGCGCGCCTACTGGCATTACGGATACCTACAGGCCTTACGTGATGTGCAGGCCCTATTAAATGGTCACCGACGTTCGCTTAACTAGTTAAGCCCCGCAATGCGGACATTTCCAGCTGGTCCCTTTGGGGCGAGCTGGATGCACGTCGTTATGAAGTTGACCGCTGGGGCCGCCGAAATCGTGATAAAGGCGGCACTCGTAATAAAAGGCGTTTTGCGCTGAGTCCAAGAACCCGTACTTGAAATGCGGGTATTTGGCTTCGGCCGCCCACTGCTTCAGCCGACCGTTCAGGTCAGAGTCGCTGCGACCCACGTAGTCCACGTAGTAGGTGCCAGCGGTCGTGTGGCGACCAAGGGCATAAGCTCCAGCACCAATACCGATAACCACGGTATCGATGGTCTGTGTAATCAGAGCATGAGGTCCATGCAGTCCGGTAGTCGCCATTTTCCATCTCCTGTGTGGCGTCTGCTGATCATCGCGATCCCTCCCGTTCGGATGTGAACCCTCTATATGTAGGGGTCTAAGCAAATGGTCGCACAAGATTGGCTAAGAGTCGAGTCAAGGTTGAAAAGGTAAGAACCGCTTACCTATGCGATTTTTGTCACTAAGTATCGCCGAATTTGGAACCAAGAATAGAAAAAGCACTTTCTGCTAAATTCTGGTTGGCCGTCTTATCCCCCCAGCTTCCTCAACACCGCATCAAGCTGATCGAGATCCTTGTACTTGATGTGCAAGGTGCCACCCTCGCCGCGGTGGTCGATCGACACTTCGAGGCCCAAGGCGTCGGACACACGACGCTCCAGCGCAAGCGTGTCGGGATCTTTGGCGCCGCTGGTGTAACCTTTGTCGAGCCGGTTGATTTCGCGCTTGATGTCGCGGGCCTGCTTGGCGCCGTCGTCGCGCATGTCCTGCTCGAGCTGGCGCACGCTCCAGCCTTTCTCGATCACTTCCTGCGCGATCTCCAACTGGTTCGGTTGTCCGACCAGCAGGCGCGCGTGGCCGGCCGAGAGCTTGCCTTCGCGCACCAGTGCCTTCACCGGCTCGCCGAGCTTCACAAGCCGCACCATGTTGGCGACGTAGGGCCGGCTCTTGCCGACGATCTGTGCCACCTGCTCCTGCGTGTGGTTGCACTGCTCCATCAGCGCGACGTAGCCCGCCGCTTCCTCGATCGGGTTCAAGTCGGCGCGCTGCACGTTCTCGATAATGGCGAACTCGAGCGACTGCACGTCGGTTGCGTCGACGATCGCGATCGGCACGTCGTGGAGCCCTGCGCGCTGCGCCGCACGCCAGCGCCGCTCGCCGGCGATGATCTCGTAAGCGTCGCGCTCGTTCGGCAATTCGCGCACGACGATCGGCTGGATGATGCCCCGCTCCTTGATGGAGTCGGCCAGTTCATTGAGTTCGGCTTCGGTGAAGGTGCGCCGCGGGTTGCGCGGGTTGGCGCGCAGGCTCTCGATCGGCGCGCGGCGCGGCTTGCGTGAGCTGTCGGCCGTGGACGTGCTCTCGTCGCCGACGTCGCCGATCAGCGACGCCAGACCGCGCCCCAACCGCGAATGATCCGCCATGGCCGCCGCTCCCGAGTTACCCGCCACGCTACTTTCCTTTTTGCTTAGACGCCAATACCGGACGTTACCGGTGCGCTCTGCTCTTATCCCTCCCCTGAAAGGGGAGGGTGGCGAGCGTTCGCGAGCCGGGTGGGGTTTGCTCTTAAACGGATGACGACCCCACCCCGATCCTCGCTGCGCTCGGATCGACCCTCCCCTTTCAGGGGAGGGATAAGGAAGATCAGCCCGCCGCCTTGATGGCGCGCTCGCGCTGGATGATCTCGGTGGCGAGCCGGAGGTAGGCCTCGCTGCCGACGCACTTGAGGTCATAGACCAGCACCGGCTTGCCGTAGGACGGCGCCTCCGAGATGCGCACGTTGCGCGGGATCACCGTGTCGTAGACCTGCTTGCCCATGAACTGGCGCACGTCGGCGACCACCTGATTGGCGAGGTTGTTGCGCGAGTCGTACATCGTCATGACGATGCCGTGGATCGACAGGTTCGGGTTGAGGTTCTTCTTCACCTCGTCGACCGTCTTCAAAAGCTGCGACAGGCCTTCCAGTGCGAAGAATTCGCACTGCATAGGCACCAGGATCGAGTTCGCCGCCGCCATGGCGTTGACCGTGATGAGGTTGAGCGACGGCGGGCAGTCGACCAGCACGTAGGTGAAATTGAAGGCGGGCGTGCCGTTGTTGATGTTGTTGAGCGCGGTGCGCAGGCGGAAGGCACGGTCGCGCTCGCGGCCGATCTCGAGCTCCAGGCCCGAGAGGTCCATGGTCGACGGCGCGAGGTGGAGCTGCGGCACCGCGGTCGGGATGACGGCGTCACGCATCGGCGCTTGTCCGGTGAGCACGTCGTAGGTCGAGGTGCGGCGTTGCTTGCGCTCGATGCCCAGCCCGGTCGAGGCGTTGCCCTGCGGGTCGAGGTCGACGATCAGCACATGCTCGCCGATGGCGGCCAACGCGGTGCCGAGGTTGATGGCGGTGGTGGTTTTGCCGACGCCGCCCTTCTGGTTGGCGATGGCGATCACCCGCGGCGCGGCGGCCGGCGCCGCAGCCACGGGCTTGGCGAAGGGGACGACCTGCGGGTCGGCCGGGGAGTTCGCGGTCGGATCGATCGTGTCGGTCATTGGCTTAGGCCTTGGGCTTCAGGCTGCGGATTACCACGATGCAGCCGTCGGGGCTCGTCTTGCTCTGCACCTTATCCGCTTGAATAGTCCAATATTTAGCGGCTTCGGTCAATTCAGCATCTACATCTTGTCCCTTGAGGAACAGGGCGACGGCCCCGCGATCGATCAGGGGATGCACTTGATCGCACAACGTTTTCAGCGGCGCCAAGGCCCGGGCGGTGATCACCTCCACTCTGTCCCCATAGCTATCCCCAACATCCTCGATACGCGCGGGGTGCACGACGGCGGAGACGCCGGTCACCCGAATCGCCTCGCGCAAAAAGGCGGCCTTTTTGCCATTGCTTTCAATGAGATGGACCTTCGCACCCGGGCGTTCGACGAGCGCGCAGGCCAAGGGGATCGCTGGAAAACCGCCGCCAGAGCCGAAGTCCACCCAGACCTTGGCGTCCTTCGGCGCCAAATCCAAAAGCTGAAGTGAATCAGCAACATGCCGCACCCAAAGATGCAGCATAGTTGCAGGTGAGATTAAATTGGTGGTCGCCTGCCATTGCAGCAAGAGCGCAACGAACTTGTCGAGCCGTGCTTCTGTTTCGCGAGAAACAGGGGTCAGCGCCAAAGCGCGCGCCTTGTCGGCGGCGAGGTCCGGCACCGATGGCTTTTTGCTCACGCGATCTTGGCCGGCTTGCCGCGCCCGCGCTTCACATGCGCGACCAGGAGCGTGAGCGCCGCCGGCGTCAGGCCGTCGATCTTGGCCGCGTGGCCGATGGTGCGGGGTTTTTGCGCAGCAAGCTTCTGCTTCACTTCGTTCGACAGGCCGGGCAGCGCGGCATAGTCGAGATCGTCCGGCAGCGTGAACGATTCATCGCGGCGATAGGCGGCGACGTCCGCCGCCTGGCGCGAGAGATAGACATCGTACTTCGCATCGATCTCGATCTGCTCGGCGATCGTCGGCGCGAGCTCACCAAAGCGCGGCCAGATCTTCGCGAGATCGACGATCGCGATCGTCGGATAAGAGAGCAGCTCGAACGCGGTGCGGCGCTGTCCGTCTTTGTTCAGCGCAAGCCCGTGCTGCTCGGCTTCGCGCGGCGTGAGCGACACCGACTTCGCGAAGGCGCGTGCATCGTTCAGCGCGCTGCTCTTCGCTTGATGAAAGCGCGCGCGTTCATTGCCGACACATCCAACCGCAATGCCTTTGCCGGTCAGACGTTGATCGGCATTATCGGCACGCAATTGCAAACGATACTCGGCGCGCGAGGTGAACATGCGATAGGGCTCACTCACACCGCGCGTCGTGAGATCGTCGATCATCACGCCGATGTAAGCCTCGGCGCGATCGAACACGATTGGCTCGCTGTTGCCTGCAAGCGCAGCGGCATTCAGGCCTGCAAGAAGTCCTTGCGCGCCGGCTTCTTCATAACCCGTTGTGCCGTTGATCTGGCCGGCGAGAAAAAGCCCGATGAGACGCTTGGTTTCGAGTGTCGGCTTCAGCTCGCGCGGATCAACGCAGTCGTATTCGATCGCGTATCCGGGACGGATGAACTTCGCTTTTTCGAGTCCGGGAATCGTCGCGACCAGCGCGTGCTGCACGTCTTCCGGCAGCGATGTCGAAATGCCGTTCGGATAAACGGTGTGATCGTCGAGACCTTCCGGCTCGAGAAAGATCTGATGACCGTCGCGTTCGCCGAACTTGACGATCTTGTCTTCGATCGACGGACAATAGCGTGGGCCCCTGCTCGCGATCTGGCCTGAGTACATTGGCGAGCGATGCACGTTGTCGCGAATGATCTCGTGCGTCGTCGCGACCGTGCGCGTGATGCCGCATTGAATCTGCGGATTGGTGATGCATGTCGTGAGCATCGAGAATGGCTCGGCCGGATCGTCGCCCGGCTGCATCTCGATGCTTTGCCAATCGATGGTCCGGCCATCGAGCCGCGGCGGCGTGCCTGTCTTCAAACGGCCGAGTGCAAAGCCGGCGTGTTCGAGAGTCTTCGACAAGCCAAGCGCGGGTGCTTCATCGACGCGGCCGGCGGGGATTTGTTTTTCGCCGATGTGAATGAGACCGCGCAGGAACGTGCCGGTGGTGAGCACCACAGCGCCCGTTGCGATCTCTCGTCCATCTTTAAATCGAACGCCGCAGACGCGACCGTCCTTGACGATGAGATCGTCAGCTTCCGCTTCAATCACTTCGAGATTTGGAATCGCGCGCAGCTCTTGCTGCATCGCTTGCGCGTAGAGCTTGCGGTCGGCTTGCGCGCGCGGTCCCCGCACCGCCGGTCCTTTGCGGCGATTGAGAACACGGAATTGAATGCCGCCGGCATCCGCCACCCGGCCCATAAGGCCGTCGAGCGCATCGATTTCGCGGACGAGATGCCCCTTCCCCAGCCCGCCGATGGCCGGATTGCAGGACATGGCGCCGACGGTCGCGAATTTGTGCGTCACCAGCGCCGTCTTGGCGCCCACGCGCGCGGCGGCGGCCGCGGCTTCGCAACCGGCGTGACCGCCGCCTATGACGACAACGTCGAAGCGCGCATGCATCGCAACTATCCCTGGATGCGGCGCTTTTAGTGGAAGTTCGGCAGAGGGTCTACAGCTTATAGGCCGTGCGGAAGCCGCCCCAATGCTTGCCGCGGACGCGGATCGGGGCGTCGATCTCGCGCATCATGATGGTGACCCCATTTCCCATATCCCTGGGATAGCTTTGGATAAGGAACGGCCTCGTATTTCGGGCCGCGGAGAGTCCTGCCCGATCGTCGAAAATGCGCCGGTTGCGGCTGTTGGCGATATTCCACGCCAGATCTCCCGGCCTCTGCGGCTTTGAATAGATGACGTTGTGGACCGGCAGGTAGGCGTTTCGATCTACGGCGGCGCAGAAGACCATGCGCGGGTCAGCGGTCTTCAGCGGCTCCTGGATGGCGGGAAGAACGCTTTCGAGCCAGGAGAGCGATGCGGTCCGGTATTGCTGCGGGTTCGTTCCTTCGATGGGGATGTAGTTCGTATCGAAAAGCTGCTCTTCCGAAAGTGTTTCACGTGAAACATTTTCCTCGAACACGCGGGAGATATCGGCCGCCGTTTTGATGGCCAGATCGATGAATTCACGGTTCTCGGCATGAATTGCTGCGAGCTTGCGTGCCAGGGCCACGGCCACGTCCGGCAACGGATCGAGAAACTCGAGATGCAGCCCCAGATTGGAGTGATTGCACACCCTCACCTGCGCCCGACCAATCGTGTCGATGGCGGCTGTGGCCACGGCGTTCACGGGTAATCCTGCGAGGTCGCTCAACCGCATGAGGGCACCGCGCTCCGACAGATCGACCGTGTGGCCGTGCACGCGCCGGCCCTCGCCTTCCAGGATGATGCCGAGCTCGCAGGGCAATCGGTCATGCCGCCGGCGATCGCCGAATTCGGTCTGCCGTAGGAAGATCACACAGCGGGTTTTGAGCTTCTCGGCCAAGGTACCGACCTGGGCGCCGGATTGGTCGACCTCCGTCCCGGTTTCGATGGCTTTTGCGGCAGCGTCGTCGATTTCGCCGGCGGTATCGGCCACATTGGCGACGAAACGTGAGGTCTCGGCGGCATTCTCCGACAGCGAGCTGGCGGTCAGCGCCTGATCGGTCACTGAGCCGGTAACCGCCGCGAATAGCGGGCGGATGTCGTCAATGACGGCGGCGATCCGGTGCACGGCTTGGATTGAGCCGGCCGCGTCCTTCTGCAGCAGTGCGATTTTGCGCGAAATCTCCTCGGTGGCCTTTTGGGTCTGTACCGACAGGGCCTTGACCTCGGCCGCGACGACGGCGAAGCCGCGACCGGCGGCGCCGGCGCGGGCGGCCTCGATGGTCGCATTCAGAGCCAGGAGATTGGTCTGGCGGGCGATCGCGGCGATGATGTTGACCACTTTGCCGATCTCGGACGACGACGAATTCAGCCCGTCGACGTTCTCGGTCGCCACGCGCACCGCCGTGGTCGCGGTTTCGGCCAGCCCATCGGCGTCGCGCATGCGGGTGCCGATTTCGCCCGCCGTCCGGGCGAGCTCCTCGGCGGCTTGCGCGAACTGCTCGGTGTCGCGCCTGGCCTCGTGGGACTTGACCGCAAGGGTTTCGGAGCGGCCGCGGATGCCGTGGAGAGCTTCGGACGATGCCCTGACCCCAACCTGCACGCGGCCGGCGGCGTCGGTCACGCCGCGGATCATGGCCACCAGGTCCTGTTCGAGCAGATCGATGGTCTCGCGGACAGCGTTCAGCGACGGCGCGCTTGGGCCGGCGTCTTCGACCGGCGCAGGCTCAGAGGCCGCGGGACCATGGGTGTTGGCCGACATGCCGCCATTCGTTCGGAAGAAAGGGGTACCAGCGCATCTTCATGTAGTTTGGTAAAATAGAAATTAACCTTGCTCACTTTTTGGGCTGAAGGCGCGATGTTTCACGTGAAACATTCCAGTCAGGCTATTTGCCGATGCAGAAGTCGCGGAAGATGACGTCGAGGATGTCTTCGACGTCGACGCGGCCGGTGAGGCGGCCGAGGGCCGCCGCGGCGGTCCGAAGCTCCTCCGCCAGAAGGTCTTCGGCGTTGGCATGGTGGAGGGCTCGTTGCAATGCAGCATGAGTCTGCGTGAGCGCAATCCGATGACGCTCACGGGTGATTAGGCGGGACTCCGTTCCGGCCAAGAAATTGCTGGCAAATCGGGCGAGCGCATTGAGGAGGTTATCGAAGCCATTGCCCGTCGTCGCAGAAATATTGAATTTACGTTCATATCTTAAGATATTAGGTTCATTTCTATCGGTTAACTGCTTGTTAACTATAGATTTTAAGTCTCCATTAGGGAGATACTGAGATTCACTTCTTGGTGATGACTGATTTATAGATTCACTTCTTCCTGAGAGCGGCAAAAGGTCGATTTTGCTGCGCACAAGCCAAAGGGCTGGGCCCGCATCATGCGCTTCCGGCGTTTCCGAAGCGGTGCTGCTGGCCACCGCTCGATCGGCCGGCGCCGGTTGACCCTTTGCACCCGATTCGGCGCGCGTCGCACGGTTGTCCCGTTCAGTCTGGGCGTTCGGCTCGCTGGCATCCTCCACCCACAGCACTAGGTCAGCGGCCGCGGCGCGTTCGCGGGCGCGCCGCACGCCTTCCATCTCCACCGGGTCGTCGGTCTCGCGGATGCCGGCGGTATCGAGCAGCGTCACCGGCCAGCCGTCGAGATCGAGGTGGACCTCGATCACGTCGCGGGTGGTGCCGGCGTAGGGTGAGACGATCGCCGCCTCGCGCCGCGCGATCCGATTGAGCAGCGTCGACTTGCCGGCGTTCGGCGGTCCGGCGATGGCCACGACCAGCCCCTCACGCAGGCGCTCGCCGCGCCGACCGTCGGCAAGCGCCTGGCCGATCTCGGCCTCAAGCGTCCGCGCGATCTCCAGCGCCGGCTGCACCAAGTCTTCCGGCACGTCGGCCTCGTCGGAAAAGTCGATGCGCGCCTCGACCAGCGCCAAGGCCTGGATCAGCTTCTCGCGCCAACTGTCCGCGCGCTGCCCCAGCGCGCCCTTCATCTGCCGGAAGGCCTGTCGGCGCTGCGCCTCAGTCTCGGCGCCCACCAGATCGGCGAGGCCCTCCACCGCAGTGAGGTCGAGCTTGCCGTTTTCGAACGCGCGGCGGGTGAACTCCCCGGCCTCGGCCGGGCGCAGACCCTCGACCTTGTCGAGCGCGGCGAGGGTGCCGGCGACCACGGCGCGGCCGCCGTGGAGCTGCAATTCGGCGACGTCCTCGCCGGTCTCGCTGTGCGGGCCGGGAAACCAGAGCGCCAAAGCTTCATCGATGATCTCGTGCGTCTCGGGATCGCGCACGCGCGCCAGTCCGGCCTTGCGCGGCTCGGGGATTTTGACGCCGAGCGCTTTAAGGGCGTCGCTAGCGCGCCGACCTGAAATGCGCACCACGGCGATCGCCGCCGGGCCACGTCCGGAGGAGAGGGCAAAAATGGTGGGGCGGACCGCGTCAGACATCGCGCGCACGGAAGCGCCAGCGAGTAGGGCAGGTCAAGGATGAAACGCCGCCAAATCTGCGCGGCCCAGGGACGTCATCGTCCGCATACCCTCTTACGACGGCGGTAAATCCGCAGCGTAAAGGTTACCCCATGGAACAGTGGGTCCGCGCGGGTTCCTCATGGACTTATTTGGTCCCAGTCAATACAGCCTTGGGCGACATCGCCGACAAAAGTGCGCCGGTTGCACATGGCCGATGCCAAGCGGCACTGAAATACGATGGCTGGATTTCTGACCCTTACAAAATGGTGCCCCATCTGCGGCGATGCGATGACCCGCGTCGCCAGCGACGGCGCGGCGGCCATGCACCGCTGCCGTTCGTGCAAGACCGAAACAGCAAAACCAGCAGCCCGTGACCGGGCGCGATCGCGCGGGTCATCGCACATTCGCCGCTGCGGCCGCGCACTTCGCCCGGCCTCTGCCGAACGCTCGTTCCGCCCGACAGACGCCAGTTAGCACTCGGGCAGAGATGCCCCGTCCGTGCTAATATTATTCATACGACAACGCGTCCTGTTCAGCGTCAGGAGCTCGTATGGCCGAGGTCGTCGTCACGTTCGATTCCGGAGATGACTATGAGCGGTTCATGGGGCGGTGGAGCCGCGCTATCGGTGAGCGCTTTCTCGACTGGCTGGCGCCACCCTCCGATGCACGTTGGCTCGACATAGGCTGCGGCACAGGTGCGTTCACGCAATTGGTGCTGAAGCACGGCTCGCCCATAGCGGTCACCGGCATCGATCCCGCACCTGCCCAAATCGAGCTTGCGCGCCGACAAACGCCGCAAGCTGACTTCCGCGTCGCCGATGCGACCGCACTGCCTTTCAAGGACAATGAGTTCGACGTCGTGGTGTCGGCGCTCGTGATCAATTTCATTCCGGACCGCGCCAAGGCGTTCGGCGAAATGCATCGCGTCCTTCGTCCAGGCGGCATTGTGAGCGCCTACCTTTGGGATCGCACGGCGGCGACCGACTTTTCGCCGCATGCTCCCATGGAACGCGGACTGCGAGCCATCGGCGTCGAAGCTATGCGACCGCCGATCTCGCCTGAGGCGACGCCGGAAGGGGCGAAGGCAGCCCTCGAACGCAGCGGCTTCCATGACATCGTCATCGCCAGCCTCGACGCGATTCAAGGCTATCGCGATTTTGAGGACTATTGGGGCGCGCAAACCGTGTCGTTTGCTCCGATCGGAAAATCGGTGGCGTTGTTGAGCGACGACAAGCGAGCCCTGTTGCGCGAGACAATGAAATCATTGCTGCCGCCCAATGCCAACGGCTCCATCAGCTATTCCGCCAGGGCGCTCGCCTTCAAGGCGCGTAAGCCGAGCTGATCGAATTCTATGTTCTGATAGGCGAGGACGCGGCATCGCTCTCCTGCTAGGATCGCTCATCCATTTGAGCTTCCGGGGAGCGAGACAATGGCTATCAAAAGAAAATCTTTGATCGTTGCTGCGGCGCTTGCTTGGAGCGTCGCGGGGTTTGCTTCCATCGCATTGGCCGCCGAGCCCTATGGCAATTGGGTGCGTCCTTCGAGCGGCACGCAGGTGAATTTCTATGCCAGAGCCGCAAAAAAACAATCGGCACTGTCATTATGAAAGGCGCGGCGAAGACCGGCGACAACAAATGGCAAGGCGATCTGCTGGATGTCGAATCCGGCAAGACCTATTCGGGCGTGGTCACCATGGAAGGTCCGAACGCGCTCAATCTCAAAGGCTGCGTTGCCATGGTGCTGTGCCGCGGCGAGACCTGGACCAAGGTGAATTGAGAAGGGAATTGCGGTCGTCGCATTCCACCTTAGGATACAACGATGACCGCACCTCGTGATGCTGTTGCCCGACAAGCCGGGGCGCGGCCGCGTGTCGGGCTTGCGCTCGGCAGCGGCTCCGCCCGCGGGTGGGCGCACATCGGCGTCATCGACGCGTTGCACAAGGCCGGCATCGAGCCGGACATCATTTGCGGCACATCGATCGGTTCGCTCGTCGGCGCGGCCTATGTCACCGGCCAATTAACGCCGCTGAAGGAATTCGCGACAAGTCTCACCTGGCGCGAGATCGTCGGGTATCTCGACGTGCGGCTGAGCGGCGGCGGCCTGATCGATGGCAAGCAGATTGTCAAATTGCTGCTCAGGATGAAGATCGACGCCAAGATCGAGGATTGCGAAAAGCCTTTCGCAGCAATCGCCACGGATCTCGAAACCGGCCGCGAAATCTGGCTGCGCAACGGTTCAATCGATCAAGCCGTGCGTGCCTCGATCTCGCTGCCGGGCATCTTCAGTCCGGCGCGCCTTGATGAACGCTGGCTGGTCGACGGCGGCTTGGTCAATCCGGTGCCAGTGTCCGCCTGCCGCGCGCTCGGCGCCGATGTCGTCATCGCAGTCAATATCAACGGCGATATTGTCGAGCCGCTCAGGAGCGAACCCGTCAAGCGGGTGCTCGGCATAACGAGGCCGTTGCCGGCGGATTTCATGAAACGCCTCGTAGGGCAAATTCCCGAAGGCATCCGCGCGCAGGCCGCGGCGATTGCGCCAAGCCTGCTGCAATCGACGCCCAGCAAGCCGACCTATTTCGATGTGCTCGCGAACTCAATCAACATCATGCAGGACCAGATCACGCGCTCACGACTCGCCGGCGATCCACCGCATGTCATGCTGATGCCGAGACTGCGGCATATCGGCCTGCTCGAGTTCAACCGCGCAGCCGAAGCCATCGCCGAAGGCGAGGCTTGCGTCGAGCATGCGTTGCCCGCGCTGCGCCGCTATCTTCCGTGACGCCTGTGGTCAGATCGCTTCCACCGTCCACGCGACGATCTCGCCGGCGACCTGTGCGAAGGCCTTGTTGAGCGCGGCGACGGCATCCGCCGCGTCGGTGCTCTTGGCCGGAACGGACGCGGTGAACAGGCGCGCGCCGGCGACCGTGCCTTTCTCGTCGACCAGCCGGGCGGTGAGCTCGATCACCGCCTTGGGCGAGGGCTCGGACGCGATCTGGAAGCTGCGCACCGTAAGTTCGAGCCGGTAGTCGGGGTTGAGCTGGTCGAGCGGCCGACTCACCGACTTGAGCTGACGCGCGTTCTCGAAGCTCTGCACCAGGCGCGCCTGGACAAGCTTCGGCAGATTATCGGCCCATTGCGCATTGGCGATGTTGCCGTAGGTGCCGGCGTCGCTGCGGGTGAGGATCTTCTGCGAGTCGAACAGGATGAGCGCGTTCGGGTCCGGCACGACGAGCTGGGCTTTGAGGGCCTTGTCACTCGGCGGAAAATCGGTGGCGGGCGTGAGGTCGTAGATCGTCGGGCCGGCCGCCGGCGTGCCGCCGCCGGTCAGCCGTTCCAGACCGCCGATCAAACCTTCGACGCGCGGCGCGTTGCGCCCGAGCATGTCGGCGAAGGTGGCGATGCCGGAGATGGCCGTGTTCAGCGGCTTTTCGTTCTGATTCAGAATGCCGTCGATGCGGCGCAACGTGTTCTGCGCCGACTCGCTCAAGGTGCGGCCGGTTCCTTCACCCGCGACCAGCAACGGCGGCTGGCCGTTCTGCGGCGTTAGCCGCGGCGCTTCGGGAGAGCCGCCTTTCAACGCCACCGCCGCGGCGCCGGTCAGCCCGAGAAAGGTGATATCGACTTGCGTGTCGGCGCGCACCGGCACCTTCGGATCGAGTGAGATCGTCGCGGTGACCCTTTTCGGATCCTCGGGGCTGAGCGCGATGCGCGCGACGGCGCCGGCGCGAATGCCGTTGAACAAGACGTTGGAGCCCTCGGTCAGCCCCGACACCGGCTGCTCGAAGCGCACGTTGTAGAGGGCGCGTTCGCCGAGACCGCCCACATTCTGGATCCAGTAGACGAAGGCGAAGCCGGCCAGAATGCAGACGAGCGTGAAGACGCCGATGACGGTGTAGCGGGCGGTGTTCTCCATGAAGCCAGTCTCCTGGAGCCGCTTAAACGAATCGCATCAGCTTCGGCTGAGCGTGATGGAAGCCTTCACGATCTGTCCAGCGCCTTGCGAATCGATGCTGACGCTTTGCCGCCGGTTGCGGGTCTGCATGACCAGCGTGGCGGCAAAGCCGGAGCTTTCGATGTGAAGCTGCAGGCGCTCGCCGCGCGCATTGCCGACCGCCGTGCCGCCGACGTTGCGGCTGCGCTCGGTCCAGCGGCCGCTGATCTGGTTGCTCTCGTCGGCGGCGAATTGGCCGACGAGATCGAAATTGTAGCTGTCGCTGGCGCATTTGAGCTGCAGGTCGATCTCGCGCTCGCTGGAACCGCGCTGGCGATAGTTCGCGTTGCAACGGATGCGCTCGGCTTCGCCCCCACTGGGGCGCAGCGTGCCGGTGCCCGACCAGTTGCCGGCGAAGTCGGCGAAGGGGCCCGATGCGGCCCAGACGGGCGGGACCGGAAGCGTCGCGGTGGCGAGGGCGAACAGCAGACCGCCGGTAAGCGCGGCAGCGGAAAGCGGCGACGGGCAATCAATTCTGCACGGCAAAGGATGCTCCCGATTCAATGTACGGGCGAAGCTGCCGCCGAACCATCAACGGTAGTCCGGTTCCGCGGCGGCACCGCGCCAACGTGAAAGACTGGCACCACTTGATGACAATATAACACCTCGCCTGAGGAAAAGCTGCGGTATCCCTCGTCTCCCGGGACTGTGGTGCAATGCTATGATGACCGCATTCTTTACGCTCGGGAGGCTGCCCATGCCTGCGTTCAAGCGTCTTGCCGTTCTCTTGGCTTTCTTGGCCCTCGTGCTGTGCGCCGGCATGGCCACGCCCGCCGCGGCGCAGAGCGATCTCGCGCGCGCCTATCGCATCCTCGCGGCCAAGAAGTTCGTCGACCTGACCCATAGCTTCGGGCCGGACACGCCGGTGTGGTCGGGCTTCGGCCAGGCGAAGATGTCGCCGGCCGCCGATCCCAAGACCAAGAAGCCGTACACCATCAAAGAGGACGGCTTTCGCAGCACATTTTATGAAATGGTTGGGCAATACGGCACGCATGTCGATCCGCCGGCGCACTTCGCCGAGAACGGCATCACCATGGATGAGATCCCGCTCAAGCAGATGATCCTGCCGCTGATCGTGCTCGACGCGACGCCTTATCTCGCCAAGGATTCGAACCACGCCTTCTCGGTTGCAGACCTGATGGCGTGGGAGAAGAAGCACGGCCGCGTGCCGAATGGCGCGTTCGTCGCGTTGCGCACCGACATGTATAAGGACTTCGACAATCCGGAACGCTTCAAGCGCGCGCCATTCCCGGCCTGGGCCTTCGAGACCATCA
>Ga0255338_1002866_pt1 | contig 22901 bp, 22 predicted proteins | sample MeOH1_35cm_T4_19_FD_203715 | JGI IMG/M metagenome (GOLD analysis project Ga0255338, IMG submission 203715) | Sandy soil microbial communities from University of British Columbia, Vancouver, Canada - MeOH1_35cm_T4_195 | ecosystem: Engineered > Artificial ecosystem > Sand microcosm > Unclassified ...
GGGCGGGACGGCAGTGATCGAGACGCTGGCCGCCGCGGCTGATCTGGGCTTGAGCCGACTCGTCGGGCGTGAGGTGGTGAAGCTCGAGCGTCCGGAGCTCAGCGCTGCTTCGATCATTGTGTCGGGCGGACGCGGACTGGGTGCCGCCGAGAAGTTTCATGCCGTGCTGGAGCCGCTGGCCGACAAGCTTGGTGCCGCGCTCGGCGCCTCGCGCGCCGCCGTCGATGCCGGTTACGCCCCCAATGACTACCAGGTCGGACAGACCGGCAAGATCGTCGCGCCACAGCTGTATGTTGCGGTCGGCATCTCGGGTGCCATCCAGCATCTGGCCGGCATGAAGGACAGCAAGGTCATCGTCGCCATCAACAAGGACGCAGAAGCGCCGATCTTCCAAGTGGCGGATTATGGTCTGGTGGGGGACCTGTTCGTTGCGGTGCCGGAACTGGTGGCTGCGCTGTAGCGGCCCGGGATCGATCCAAAGCGCAGGCATACCGAATACTTTCAAGTGAGGTCTTCATGAGCAAATCGTCCCCAGCAATCCTTGGCGTGCCCACCCCCGGGCAAATCGCCCGTGTCGCCATCGGTGACTTTCTGCGCCGTGGGGCTCGACGTGACCTGGCTAAGATCGCTCTGGTTCTGGGGGATCGGCGCCTTGCCTATGGCGAGCTCGATGCTCGCGTCAATCGCTGCGCCAACGCCCTGATCGCGATTGGGCTCAAGCGCGGCGATCGGGTGGCCACCCTGTGCAATAACTCGATCGATTTCGTCGTCGCGATGTTCGGCATCCACCGTGCCGGTCTGATCTGGGTACCCATCAATACGGGACTCGGTAGTGAAGATGTGGGCTACATCCTGGAACATGCCGAGGCCCGCTTTGTGCTGATCGACGGTGCACAACTGGCCCGGCCCGAATTGCGCGCGATTGTGCATGCCCGTCCCGGGCGTGGATGGGTGGTCGAGGGCAAGGCCATCGACAAGTTTGGTAGTTTTACTGCAGCGCTCGATGCCCATTTGCCGCAAGAGCCGATGGTTGAGATTGGCGACCGCGACGTTGCGCAGATCATGTACACCAGCGGCACCACAGGGCGGCCCAAGGGGGTGATGCAGAGTCACCTGTCGGTGGTGATGGCCGCGATGGCAAACGCGGTGGAGTTCGGCTTGCGCCGCGACGATGTGAACAACGCTACTTTGCCGCTTTTCCATTGCGCACAGCATACGCTGATGTGCGGAGTGATTGCTGCCGGCGGTACGGTTGTGATAACCCGTGGCTTTGAACCCGGCGCGATGCTCGAGGCGATCGAACGCGAGCGCATCAGCTTTCTGGTTGGCCTGCCGCTGATGCATCAGGCCATGTTGGACCACCCCTCGCGTCTGAAGCGTAACCTGTCCAGTCTGCGTTTGTGTGTCTATGCGATGGCGCCAATGGCCGAGACCCTGTTGCGTCGCCTGATCGCGGAGTTCTGTCCAAACTACATGCTGGCCACGGGCCAAACCGAGATGTACCCCGCCACCGTCGCCTTTCGGCCGGAGGAGCAACTGCGTCGCTTCGGGCCTTACTGGGGCGTCAGTTCCATTCTCAACGACACCGAGGTGATGGATGATCAGGGCCGCATACTTGGCGAGGGCGAGGTGGGCGAGATCGTTCATCGCGGCCCCAATGTAATGGAGGGCTACTATAAGAATCCCGAGGCTACCGCCGAGGCACGCACCTTCGGATGGCATCATACGGGTGATCTGGGGATGTGGGTCGATGCTCAATTGCTGTTCAAGGACCGCAAGAAAGACATGATCAAGACCGGCGGAGAAAACGTTGCCTCGATCAAGGTGGAGTCGGTCCTGCTGCGTCACCCGGCGGTCGCCAATGCCGTAGCGGTGGGATTGCCGCATGCGCGCTGGATTGAGGCGGTCACTGCCTTTGTCGTGCTCAAACCGGGTGCGCAGGTCGACGAGGCGGAGTTGTTGCATCTGTGCAAGGAACATCTTGGCGGTTTCGAGGTGCCCAAGGCGATCCGCTTTCTGGACGCCTTGCCGATGACGACCACTGGCAAGATTCAGAAACATCCGCTGCGCGAACGTTACAGCGACCTGTACAGCCGCACCGACTAGGGTGAAGACCGTATCGGTGTGGTGTTCCCCATTTCAGCGATGACCAATTCACGGAGATATTGCCCTTGAGCAATCTGCTATCGGCTTTCCGGCTCGCCAAGCTTCCCGCGGGGACAAACCCGTTTCGCGCCGAGGTGAAAGCCTTTCTCCAGTCCTGCTTCGAACCCGGGCCGCCCGACATTCGGGCGCGGTCATGGATGGGCTTCAATGCCGCTTTCAGCCAAAAGCTGGCCGCGCGTGGCTGGGTCGGCGTGACCTTGCCCGCCGCATACGGCGGCGCCAGCCTTGACGCCTTCTCGCGCTTTGTCCTCGTGGAAGAACTGCTCGCCGCCGGCGCACCTGTGTCGGCGCACTGGATCGCCGACCGTCAGAGCGGGCCACTCATCCTGAAGTTTGGCACTGAAGCGCAACGCCAGTTCTATCTGCCGAAAATCTGCGCCGCCGAGGCCTTCTTTTGCATCGGCATGAGCGAGCCCAATGCCGGCTCCGACCTCGCCAGTGTCGGCACCCGGGCGACACGCTGCGAAGGTGGCTGGCGTTTGAACGGCCGCAAGATATGGACCACCAATGCGCAGCATTGCCACTACATGATCGCCCTGGTGCGCTCCTCGGGTGAGCCGCAGGACCGGCAAACGGGTTTGTCGCAGTTTATTGTGGACCTGTCCTTGCCCGGCGTGACGGTGCGTCCGATTCATGATCTGACCGGTGATACCCATTTTTCAGAGGTCTTTTTCGACGATGTGCTGCTGGCCGACGACGCGCTGGTCGGCCAGGAGGGCAGCGGCTGGGCACAGGTCAATGCCGAACTGGCCTTCGAGCGCAGCGGCCCGGAACGCATCTATTCAAGCATCGTTTTGCTGGAGCACTGGATCGCCTGCCTGCGCCACACGCAAGACGCCGCTGTCCACGCCGCCACCATTGGGCGCTTCACCACGCATCTGGCCACGCTGCGCCACATGTCCATCGCCGTCACCAGCAAACTGGTCAACGGAGACAGCCCGATCGTCGAGGCCGCGTTGGTCAAGGACATCGGTACAGAATTTGAGCAAAGCATTCCAGCCGTCATCGAGGCGGCCATCGCCATGAACCCGGACGCGCCGGTGGATGCCGACCTGTACCGTACGCTGGCCTACGTGAGCCAGATGGCCCCTACCTATTCCCTGCGCGGCGGTACGCGCGAGATCCTGCGCGGCATGATCGCGCGCGGGCTGGGCTTGCGTTGAGAAAGAACAAAGCCGTGTTTGCAGAAGCCATAGAAGACATTCTCAAAGACCAGTGCACTCCGGCTGTGGTGCGGACCATCGAAGCGGGTGGCTCAGCCGCAGCCTTGTGGGATGCGGTGGCGGGTGCCGGATTTCTGGCCTTGCTGGCGCCTGAATCCGAGGGCGGAGCCGACCTGAGCCTGGCCGAGCTGTTTCCAGTCCTGAGCCATTTTGGACGCTACACGGTACCGATGCCCGTGGCGCAAACCATCGTGGCGCGCGCGCTGCTGGCCTCGCAGATGATCATGCCCGAGGGCATGATCACACTGGCATCCGCGTTTCGGCGTGAAACCGGCGGAGGCATCACTTGCGCGTTCACACCTTATGGCCTGCTGGCGGACTTCGTGCTGGCCTGCGACGGTGATGCTTTGCTGCTGCTGCCTTGCGCGGCGGCCCGGCGTCAGGCCACGGGTGTGAACCGCAGCCTGACGGCAACGCTCACCTGGCCCGATGCCAGCAGCGCAGCCCGCGCGCCCCGTGGTGGTGCACTGTTGCCCGCCTTCGGGGCCGCACTGCATGCGGCCCTGCTCAGCGGTGCCATGAGCCGGGTATTCGAGATGACGCTGCAATACTGCAACGACCGCATGCAATTCGGCAAGTCCCTCGGCAAGTTCCAGGCGGTGCAGCATCAATTGAGCGTCATGGCCGAGCACACCGCAGCCGCATCCATGGCCGCTGAAGCAGCTTTTCAGGGCAGCGGAAAAGCGCCGTCCCTGCTGGCGGCCGCCATGGCAAAGTCACGCACCAGTGAAGCGGCCGTGTTGGTCGCTTCGACTGCCCACGCCTTGCACGGTGCGATCGGGGTGACTGAGGAGTACGACTTGCAGTTGCTGACCAGGCGCCTGCACGAATGGCGCATGGCCCACGGCTCGGAGGCCTGCTGGAACAAGGTGGTCGGCGAGCAGGTGCTCGCGGGGGACCTGTCGCTATCCGATTTCGTTCGCTCGGTTTGAAAACCTTTGCATCGTTGCCGAAGGTCACTGGGCCGACCTTGAAGATGCACCTTCCGTCGGCGGGGTGTGGCTGCTGGGTACAGCCGGGTTCAGTGCGAACGGCTCGCTGTTCCTAAGTCGACCCGACCCAAGTTGCCGCGGACCTTGACTCGGTGTGGGTTTGAGCGCGATGTGAGGGGCTCCCAAAATGGGGGATACCTACAAATGCGGTGACGGTAGCATAGCGGGATGGCAAATGTCGTGCTACCCATCAACAACATTGATATTCAACCTGTTACTGCACTTGGTCCTTGAAACCGTCGATTCAAATCCGATACACAAAAATAGTAGCCGCCTTTACCGGCTCCCATGGCCACACACACGGTCTGGTCAGGGGGATGCTTGCCAATTCGTCCAGGAAGCACTTGGCCGCCAGGTAGCCGCCCAGCCCGGCAAGTCCGAAGCAGGCATGGGTCTGGCAATGCCATAGCCCTGCGCCAGTTCACAGCCCAGCGAGAGCAGCAACTCACCGTGCGCCACTGTTTCCACGCCTTCGGCGATCACTTCGCGGTGGAAAGCTTTGGCCAGGCCAATCACGCCTTTGACAATGGTCCGGTCATCGTGGTTGCTCAACATGTCCCGTACGAAGCTTTGGTCGATCTTGAGCAGTTCGGCGGACAAGCGCTTGAGGTAGGTCAACGATGAATAGCCGGTACCAAAGTCGTCCAGCGCAAAGCGCACGCCCATGGCGCGACAGGTGCTTATGATCTCAGAGATATTTGCAATGTCTTCCAGCGCGTTGGTCTCCAGAATTTCGAGTTCCAGCCAGCCTGGGGGTGCATCTGGATAACCCGCCAGAATCCCGGACAAGCGCATTGTGAAGTTATCTTGCTGCAACTGGTGCGCGCCGATGTTCACGCTGACCGGTATGTCGAGCCCCGCAGTGCGCCACTGTGTCATCTGCGTCAATGCAGTGGTTATCACCCACTCCCCCACTTCGACACCAATGGGCTGATTTTCGAGAACGGGCAGGAAGGCGGCGGGCGGCAACAGACCCCGCTCGGGATGTTGCCAGCGGATCAGGGCTTCTGCACCGATCACCTTACCGGTCTTCATGTTCACCTTGGGCTGGTAGTGCAACACGAACTCTTGCCGATCGAGAGCGCTGCGAATGTGCTCCAGGTTCTCGCGCTGGATTTTGACCGCCGTGTCTTGGGCTACGTCAAACAAACGGTAGCGATTCTTGCCGGCCTGTTTGGCCAGGTACATGGCCTGGTCTGCATGGCGGATCAACTGTTCGGCATCGGCATCGTCCTGCGGATAGATCGTTGCACCAATACTGGCAGACACCTGCAGCAGCGCATTGCCGACCATTATCGGAGTGATAGCAGTCTGCAGCATGCGCTCCAGTACTGGAACGTAGTCCTGTGCCTGCTCCAGGTCGACTAGCACGACCACAAACTCATCGCCGCCAAGGCGTGCCAACGTATCACCTTGACGCAGGGCATCTTCCATGCGCTTGGCAATGATAGTCAGCAGTTCATCGCCGACATCGTGACCATGGATGTCGTTTACCGTTTTGAAGCCGTCGAGATCAAGGAAGGCCACTGCCAGTGAGCTTTTGCGCCGTTGGCTTTGGGCCAGGGCCTGTTGCAGGCGATCCGCTAGCAACACCCGGTTGGGAAGGCCCGTCAACGCATCGTAGTGGGCTAGGTGTTCCAACTGATGCTGGTAGTCCTTCAACGGCGTTATATCGGAAAACAGACTGACATAGTGTTGCGTCACCCCCGCGCCATCCCGCACGGCGGTGATGGTGATCATTTGGGCGTACACGTCCCCATTTTTGCGCCGGTTCCACATTTCACCCGTCCAGTGGCCTTTGCCGGTGAGATGTTGCCACATCGTCACATAAAACTCCGGCGCCTGACGGCCAGACTGCAGCATGCGCGGATTCTGGCCCAGTGCTTCTTCGCGGCTGTAGCCGGTGATCTGGGTGAAGGTGTCATTGACGTCAATGATGATTCCCTTGGCATCCGCGATCAGGATGCCCTCGCCGGCGTGGATAAATACGCTCGCAGCAAGTTGCAGGCGGGCTTCGGTTGCGTTTTTTTCGATGGTCAGGGCCACCAGGCGCGCTTCCTCCTCCATCATTTGCAGATCGCCAGGCGAAGGGTTGCAAGCATGGCGGTGGTAGATGGTGAACGTGCCCAGCACCTTTCCGTTCGTCGAAAAAATGGGCTGCGACCAGCACGATCCAAGGCTCGCGCGTTGGGCAAGGCTGGCAATAGACGCCCACGCAGGATGGGTTGCAATGTCTTCGACAATGATCCGTTCCCCAGCAAAGAAGGCCCCCGTGCTCCAGAAATCGATGCCTTGACTCACGGCAAGGCCATTGATGGCCTGAGTATAAAAATCGGGCAGACTTGGAGCTGCGCCAATATGCAAGGTTTGCCCCTCGTCTACCAGCAGAATATTGCACAGCATGGCGGGCTCGATGGCCTCCACATCGCGGGCGATGACATCCAACACGCTCGCCATGGACGCGTTGGATGTCAGCATTTGCAATACCCGGTTCCGGTGCTGTTCGCGCAATTCGCCTTGCTTGCGTTCGGTAAAGTCGGCTATCACCCCCACAAGATTATTCTCTTTATTACGGGTTTCATAGAAGCATTTCCCTGTCAAGTGACCCCAAAACTCGGTGCCATCAGCTCGCCAATAGCGGCGCTCCAGATCAACCGAAGGTATCTGGCAACCCAATAGTGCCAACATTTTTTGCCGCCCGACCTCACGTTCCGCCGGATGAATGAGTTCAAGGTATTCTTTGCCTAACAGCTCTTCGAGTGGCCATGCAAACATTTCGGCCATGCGCTGATTGGCGTGGACGATGCGCCCTGCACTGTTCGCCAGGAAGATGGCCACACTGGAAGTGTCAAGAACCTGTTTGAGCAAGGTCTCTCTGCTCGTCAGTTCTTCGTTCGCCCGGTTGAGAGCGTGCTCGGCTGCCTTGCGTTCGGTGACATCTGCCTGTGTCCCGGCCATGCGCTTGGGCTGACCGTCAGCTGTCCATTCGACCACCCGCCCCCGGTTGAGAATCCAGACCCAGTCGCCGTTCTTGTGACGCACCCGCATTTCGCATTTGTAATTTTCGACTTCGCGCTTGAAACAACGCGCCACCATTTCACGGGAACGCATCAGGTCATCCGGGTGCGTGCGTTTCAGCCAGGTGGAGATGTTGATTGGCGCAAGTTCATCCAGGGTGTACCCGATGATCGCCGCCCAGCGCTCATTGAGAAATGTCTCCCCGGTTTGCACATTCCACTCCCAGGTGCCAGCATCGGTGCCCCAGATCACCTCGGAGACACGCTGGCTCCGGTGCCGGTATTGAGCCAGGCTACGCCTTACGCGCCGGTTTTGCACCACCAGCCACCCCCCCGTTCCAGCGAACACCAAAACCAGTGCACCCAACAGCACGGAAATCGGGCCCGAGTATTGGTGCCACAGGTCGATCAATGCGAACCCGGACACGGCATCAACCTGGGGCGTTTCGGCCCCCGATGGAAGAGCCAACGCGGCGAGCAGCAATAGCAACAGGGCAGTAATGAGGCCGTTCATCGGCTGATTTTATGGGCTGACCTTCTACCTAACAAGCGATAGTTCTGTTAATATCAATGTTTCTGATGACAGGCGTCGAGAATGCTGTCGTCCTGATGATCCGAGCTTGCGCTTAACTGCGAAAAAGGCCCTATGTCCGACGAACTTCCTGTGTTATTCACGATCGATGCCGACGGCATCGGAACGCTGACCCTCAATCGTCCCGTTCAACTCAATGCCTTCGATCTGCCGATGATCGACGCCTGGCGGGCTGCGCTGGAGTCGGCCGAGGCCGACGATCGGGTGCGGGTCATCGTGGTGACGGGCGCCGGTCGTGCCTTTTGCGCCGGGGGTGATTTCGACGAAATGGCCAAGTTCAGCGAACTCGACAGCCTAGGCCGCAAGAATTTTCTGTACCGCCATGTGCATCGCATCGCGTTGACGTTGGAGCGCATGGAAAAGCCGGTCATCGCGGCCATCAACGGCGCAGCGCGGGGCGCCGGCTGCGACATGGCGCTGATGTGCGACCTGCGGGTGATGGCCAGTTCGGCCACGCTGGCCGAGAGCTACATCAACATCGGGCTGATGGCCGGCGATGCGGGCGCCTGGTTCCTGCCGCGCCTGATCGGCACGGCGCGCGCCCTGGAATTGTTCTGGACCGGCCGCACCGTCGATGCGCAGGAGGCCGAACGCATCGGCATGGTCAACCGGGTGGTGCCCGATGAAGAGCTGATGGCGACCACTTACGCGCTGGCGCGCACTATCGCGGCCAAACCGCAGCAGGCTGTGCGCTTCTTTCGCCGCGCGGTTTACCAGAGCCAGACGATGGCGCTGGCCACCCACCTGGACATGGTTTCTTCGCACATGGCGGTCCTCGAGGACACGCCGGAGCACCGGGACGGCATCGCCGCGTTCCGCAGCCGGATGCGCGGCGCCAAGAAATAAGACGAGGCGAAGGCGTGGCGGGCATTCTCCAGGGCATCACGGTCGTCGACCTGTCGCGCTTGATCGCCGGTCCGTATACGGCCATGGTGCTGGCAGACCTCGGTGCGCGCGTCATCAAGGTCGAGGCGTTGAGAGGCGAGGAGGGGCGGCATTTCGGCCCGCCGTTCTACGGCGATTCAAGCGTTGCGTTCATGACCTGCAACCGTGGCAAGGAGTCGCTGGCACTGGACTTCCGCGCGGACGCAGGGCGCGAGGTGCTGCTCCGACTGATCGCCCAGTCGCAGGTGCTGGTGCACAACTTTCGCCCCGATTTCGCCGAGAAAAATGCGCTGACCTACGAGGCCGTGCGACAGGTCAACCCGGAAATCATCTACACCATGGTGTCGGCCTTTGGCGAAGACAGCGCGTACCGCCTGCGCCCATCCGTTGACAGTGTGGTGCAGGGCATGGCCGGGGCTTTTTACGCCAGCGGCGAGGAAGGTGATCCGCCGGTTCGCATCGGCTTGCCGATCATCGATGTGGCGTCTGGCATGTGCGGCGCCTTGGGTGTGCTGGCCGCGGTCATGCACTGGCAGCAGACCGGCCGTGGGCAGCGCGTCGAGTTGGCGCTGGCCGACACCATCTTCAACTTCATGGCAACCAAGGTGGGCGAGCACGCCGTCGAGCAGCGCGAGCCGGTTCGCTCGGTGAACTTGCCGATCGCCGTGCCCAGCCGCCACTTCCAGGGTTCCGACGGTGCCTGGTTCAGCGTGTCGGTGGTCAATGAAGGCGCGTTCAGGCGCTTTTGTGGCGTTGTCAAGCAGCCCGCCTGGCTGACCGATCCGCGCTACGACCGAAACGCCGCACGCATTGCCAACCGGCCCGCGCTGCTGGCCGAACTGGCGGCGATCTTTGTCACACGCCCGGCTGCCGAGTGGGTGGCTGCGTTCGAGGCTGCGGACATTCCCTGCGGGCCGGTGAACACGGTGTCCGGGGCCATGTCTGACCCGGTGCTGGCCGACCGCTTCGTCGAGCATCCGGCGCTACCGGGTCTGCCGCTGATCCCGTTTCCCGCGCAGTTGGCCGAGGGCATGCGCCGGCCCGACGCCATGCCGCCGCCGCCCAAGCTCGGTGAACACGGCGCGGCCATTCTCGGCGAGCTGGGCTACAGCCCGGCCGAGGTCACTCAACTCGTACGAGACGGCGTGCTGAAACTGCACACGAATTGAACCGTTTTCATCCATCGATCCCCAAACTTCAACAGGAGATTCAGTTATGTCGGACAAAGAAGTCATATACGAGGTCAAAGATTTCGTCGCCACCATCACGATCAACCGGCCCAAGACGCTGAACGCGTTCACCGGTGACACGATCAAGGAAATGGAAAGCCTGTTGGCCCAGGCCGGCAGCGACCCGAAAGTCGGCGTGATCGTGCTCACAGGTGTGGGCGAGCGCGCCTTCTGCGTCGGCGGCGACGTCAACTGGGAAAAGGGAGAAGGTGGCAAGAGCGGCCTGCAGGACCTGGAGTTCAATTTCAACCGGCAAATCGCCGAGTGCCCGAAGCCGGTGATCGCGCGCGTCAACGGCTACGCGATTGGCGCTGGTCACCATATCGCCTACTTCTGCGACTTCACCATCGCTGCCGAGCACGCGATCTTCGGCCAGAACGGGCCGCGCGTGGGCTCCCCCGCAGGGGGCTACATCGTCTCGCACGCAGCCAATGTGCTGGGCCACAAGCGCGCACGCGAGCTGTGGATGCTGTGCCGCCGCTACACCGCGCAGCAGGCCTTCGACTGGGGGCTGGCCAATTCCGTGGTGCCGATGGCCAAGCTCGACGAGGAGGTGCGCAAGTATTGCGACGAGTTGCTGTCGCTCTCGCCGACCTGCCTGAAGATCGTCAAACGTTCTTTTTATCATCACATGGCGCCGATCATGGGCCGCGACATGAACGACCTGATCCAGGAAGTGGCGCCCAACTACTTCAACACCGGCGAACAACAGGAAGGCGCCAGCGCCTTCCTCGAAAAACGCAAGCCCGATTTCAGCAAGTTCCGTTAGGCCCATCACGGATTTTCCAAAAACCGAGCATGATGAACCAAGAACGTTATCCGGAGTTGCGCGCCGCGCTGCGTGATCTTTTCAAACGATTCCCGGACGCGTACTTTCGCAAGATCGACGAAGCGCGCGCCTACCCGGAGGAATTTGTGGACGCGCTGACCCGCGCCGGCTGGCTGGCGGTGATGATCCCGCAGGAGTACGGTGGCGCTGGTCTGGGGCTGGCCGAAGCCTCAGTGGTGATGGAGGAAGTCAACCGTTGCGGCGGCAATGCCGGTGCCTGCCACGGCCAGATGTACAACATGGGCACGCTGCTGCGCCATGGCTCACCCGAGCAAAAGCGCCGCTACCTGCCCCAAATCGCCAGCGGCGACTTGCGCTTGCAATCCATGGGCGTGACCGAGCCCACCACCGGCACCGACACCACGAAGATCAAGACCACGGCGGTCAAGCAGGGGGACCGTTATGTCGTCAATGGCCAGAAGGTCTGGATCTCGCGTATTCAGCACTCCGACCTGATGATTCTGCTGGCGCGCACCACGCCGCTCAAGGCGGTGACGCGCAAGTCCGACGGCATGTCGATTTTCATCGTTGACCTGCATCAGGCCATTGGCAAGGGGCTGACGGTCAAGCCGATCCGCAACATGGTCAACCACGAGACCAACGAGCTCTTTTTCGACAACCTCGAAATTCCCGAAGAAAACCTCATCGGCCACGAGGGGCAGGGCTTCAAGTACATTCTTGACGGCCTGAACGCCGAGCGCACGCTGATTGCCGCCGAGTGCATAGGCGACGCCCGCTGGTTCGTCGAGCGCAGCGCGCGCTATGCGCGCGAGCGCCGCGTGTTCGACCGCCCGATCGGTCAGAATCAGGGTGTGCAATTCCCGATTACCGAGGCGCACATCGAAACCGAAGCCGCCGACCTGATGCGCTGGCGTGCCTGCGAGCTGTTTGACGCCCATCAGTCCTGCGGCGCCGAGGCCAATATGGCCAAGTACCTGGCCGCCAAGGCCTCCTGGGCGGCGGCCAACACCGCGATCCAGACGCACGGCGGCTTCGGCTTTGCCTGTGAATACGATGTCGAGCGCAAGTTTCGTGAAACCCGGCTGTACCAGGTGGCGCCGATCTCGACGAACCTGATCCTGAGCTACGTGGCCGAGCACGTTCTCGGGTTGCCACGCTCTTTCTGAAAGAAGCTGCCATGCGTCCATTGGAAGGAATGCTCGTCGTCACGCTGGAGCATGCGATCGCTGCGCCGTTTTGCACCCGTCAGCTCGCAGACCTGGGTGCGCGCGTCATCAAGGTCGAGCGCCCGGGCGAGGGCGATTTCGCCCGCGCCTACGATACCCGCGCGCACGGCCTGGCTTCGCACTTCGTCTGGTGCAACCGCTCCAAGGAGAGCGTGACGCTGGATCTCAAGCAGCCGGCCGCGCGCGCTGTGCTGCAAAAGCTGGTGGAGCGCTGCGATGTGCTGGTGCAAAACCTCGCGCCTGGCGCGGCGGCGCGCATGGGGCTGGACCACGCGAGCCTGGCGCCTGTCAATGCCGGTATCGTCGTGTGCGACATCTCCGGTTACGGCGAAGGCGGTCCCTACACCGAGAAGAAGGCCTACGATCTGCTGATCCAGAGCGAGGCCGGTTTTGTATCGGTGACCGGCACCCCCGAGCAGCCGTCCAAGGCCGGGCTGTCGATTGCCGACATCGCTGCCGGCATGTACGCCTACAGCAGCGTGCTGGCCGCGCTGCTTCAACGCGGTCGCACTGGGCGCGGTCAGCGGCTCGAAATCTCGATGCTCGAAGCGATGTCCGAGTGGATGGGCTTCCCGCTTTACTACACGCTGGACGGCCAGCCGCCGCCGCCGCGCGCGGGTGCCTCGCACGCGGCGATTTACCCCTACGGTCCGTTCACCTGCGGCGACGGCAAGCAGGTGGTGCTGGCGGTGCAGCATGACCGGGAGTGGGCCATTTTTTGCGATCAGGTGCTGCTTCAGCCGGAACTGGCCAAGATGTATCTGGGCAATGCCAACCGGCTGGCCCAGCGCGAACAGTTGCGCGCTGTCATCGAATGCGTGTGCTCGACATTGACTGCCGAGCAATTGGTCGAGCGCCTGGATGCGGCGCAAATCGCCAATGCGCAGCTCAACGAGATGGCCGCTCTGTGGCGTCATCCGCAGTTGGCGGCGCGTGGGCGCTGGACCGATATAGGCTCGCCCAGCGGCTCACTGCCGGCGCTGTACCCGCCGCATCACCTCAGTGGCAGCGAGCCGCCACCGATGGGGCGGGTGCCTGCTTTGGGTGAGCACACCGAATCCATTCTCGCCGAGCTGGGCTACGGTGCGCCGGAGATTGCCCGGCTGCGTGCGGAAAAAGCGATCTGACTGAAAGTGTGATGCCATGACCCTGGATAAAAACCCGAGCGCGACGCTGGCCGCCTTTGCGGCTGGCCTGTCATTCGACACGATTCCGGCGCCGGTGCTTCGCCGCACCGAGGATCTGTTTCTCGACTGGTACGCCTCGGCGCTGGCCGGCAAGGGCGCGCGGCCGGTCGAGGCCATCGAGGCCTATGCCCGCGCCATGGGGCCGGCCTCGGGCCGCGCCGAGGTGCTGGTCTCGCGCCGCACCACCTCACCCCATTTCGCCGCAATGGTCAATGCCGCGGCGTCGCATTTTGCTGAGCAGGACGATGTGCACAACGGCTCGGTGTTCCACCCTGGGGCCGTTGTGTTCCCGGCGGCGCTGGCCATAGCGCAAGACATCGGCGCGAGTGGCCGCGAGTTTCTGGCCGCGGTGGTGGCGGGCTACGAGGTCGGCATCCGCGTCGGTGAATTTCTCGGACGCTCACACTATCGTGTCTTCCACACCACTGCCACCGCAGGAACGTTGGCCGCCGCTGCAGCGGCCGGGCGGCTGCTCAAGCTGGATGCGCCGACCATGCTGCATGCCTTCGGCAGCGCCGGCACGCAAGCCGCAGGATTGTGGGAGTTCCTGCGCGACGCGGCCGACTCCAAGCAACTGCACACCGCGCACGCGGCGTCCAGCGGACTGGCTTCGGCTTACCTGGCGCGCGAAGGCCTGACCGGCGCGCGCCAGATTCTGGAAGGGCCGCAGGGGCTGGCCGTCGGCATGTCCAGCGACGCCGACCCGGCTCGGCTCACCGACCGTCTGGGGCAGCGTTGGGCCACGGCTGAAACCTCGTTCAAATACCACGCCTCGTGCCGTCATACGCACCCCAGCGCAGACGCGCTGCTGGCGTTGATGCAAACGCACCGGCTCGTTGCGGATGATTTGGTCCAGGTGACGACCCATGTGCACCAGGGCGCGATCGACGTGCTCGGACGGGTCACCGTGCCATCCACCGTGCACCAGGCCAAGTTCTCGATGGGTACCGTGCTCGCGCTGGTGGCCGAGTACGGGTACGCCGGGCTTGACGAATTCGAGCAGCACTACCTTGCGCCGCGCGTGGCGGCCTTGCGCGACCGGGTCACGATGCAGCTCGACGAGGAGGTTGACGGCGCTTATCCACAGCGCTGGATCGGCAAGGTGACAGCAAGCACGCGCGACGGCAAAACACTCTCGGCGCGCGTCGACGAACCCAAGGGGGACCCGGGCAACACCCTCACGCGCGCCGAACTGGAGGACAAGGCGCGGCGACTGGCGGCCTACGGCAGGGGCGCCACCTCGGCAGAGATGGCCGATCTGATGGCCCGTATCTGGTCCGTTGCCGAGGCGCCGCGCGTTGAACGATGGCTGGCGGCATGAGGCGCCCGGCAGTTCCGAAGGCGAATACCGCGGCCCGCAGGGCGAAGGTTAGCCCATGAGTGCGCCGCCAGTCCTGACTCGGCTGCCGAGGTCCTACCTTTTCGTTCCCGGGGACCGCCCCGAGCGCTTCGCCAAGGCGCGCGTCGCCGGTGCCGACATGGTGATCGTCGATCTGGAGGACGCGGTCGCGCCCGAGTCCAAGCCGCGTGCCCGCGCTGCGCTGGCGGTCGCACTCGACGAGGCCGCGCCGCTCATCGTGCGCGTCAACGCTGCCGGTACACCGTGGTTCGACGAGGACATCGACCTGTGCCGCCATCCCGGCGTGGCAGCCGTCATGCTGCCCAAGGCCGAGGGCATCGAAGCCATTTGCGCGGTGGTCGAGACCACCTACAAGGATGTGCTGCCGATCATCGAATCGGCGCGCGGTATCGAAGCGGTGCGCGCCATTGCCCGCGTGCCTGGCGTCGTGCGCCTGGCCTTCGGCAGCGTCGACCTGGCACTGGATCTGGGCATTGACTGCGCGCCCGACGGGGGTGAAATCGAGTTGCAGTGGTTCCGCTCACAGCTCGTGCTCGCCTCGCGCCTGGCCGGGCTGGACGCGCCGATCGACGGCGTCAGTCTCGTGATCGATGACTTCGACCGGCTGCATGCCGATGCGGAGCGTGCCAGGCGCCAGGGCTTCGGCGCCAAGCTGTGCATCCATCCCAAGCAGATCGCCGCCGTCCAGGCGGTGTTTACTCCCAGCGCCGAGCAACTCGACTGGGCGCGCGGCGTGCGCGAGGTCTTCGTTGCCGCTGGTGGTGCCGCCGTCGTGATGGACGGTCGAATGGTCGACAGCCCGATCTATCAGCGTGCGCTTGCCGTCCTGCGCAGCGCCGGCCTGGAAGCCTGATTTTCTGAACCCACTGGAGATGCCCCCATGGCGCGCAAAAACAAACCCATCCGCTCCGACATTGCCTGGAGCACCCCCGACCGCATCGAAGTGCACGGCAAGAGTCTGCCCGACGAGATACTCGGCCACATCAACCTGGGCGACATGGCCTTCCTGCAGATCGTCGGGCGCATGCCGACGCCGCAGGAATCGAACGTGTTCAATGCCATTGCGGTGACGCTGGTCGAGCACGGCATCACGCCCAGCGCTCTGGTCGCGCGCCTGACCTACGCCGGTGCGCCCGAATCGTTGCAGGCGGCGGTGGCGGCAGGCCTGTGCGGCCTGGGCAGCGTGTTCGTCGGTTCGACTGAAGGCACCGCCAGGATGCTGTACGAGGCGCTGCCGCCGGGCACGCAAGGCGCCGACCTGGAGCGCATCGCGCGCGAGACCGTGGCGGCTTTCCGCGCGCGCGGCCAGATCATTCCCGGGCTCGGCCATCCGCTGCACAAGCCGGTCGATCCGCGCGCGCCGCGGCTGTTTCAGATCGCCGCGGACAATGGCTTCTCCGGTGATTACATCCGGCTCGAACAACTGATCTGCGCCGAGGCCGAACGCGCCGCGGGCAAGTCGCTTCCTGTCAATGCGACCGGCGCCATCGGTGCCATCAGCTGCGAACTCGGGCTGCCGTGGAAGATCGTGCGCGGCATCGGCGTGCTCGCACGCGCAATCGGGCTGGTTGGTCACATCCTCGAGGAGAGCCAGACACCGATGGCGGTGGAGATCTGGCAGCGCGTGGAAGACGAGGCGACGGCGCACATCCGCCCAGGTGCCTGAACCGAGAATCCTTGACAACAATCCACCTGCACAAAACGACTACCATGAACACCTTCGAGACGCCTGCCCAGCCGATCCAATTCACCCGCCGCCTTACGACCCCTGCGCTCGATGCTGCCGAGGCCCCCTGGCCGGCGGCCGAGGTACTGGCGCTGTTAGAGCTGCCGTTCAACGACCTGCTATTCCGGGCCCAGCAGGTGCACCGTGAGCATTTCGACCCCAACGAAGTCCAGTTGTCGACGTTGCTGTCGATCAAGACCGGTGGCTGCCCGGAAGACTGCGCGTATTGTCCGCAATCGGTCCACTACGACACCGGAGTCGAGGCGGGCAAGTTGCTCGACGCCGCAGCCGTCTCCGAGGCCGCCCAGGCAGCACGCGAGGAGGGGGCCAGCCGATTCTGCATGGGCGCCGCCTGGCGTGCGCCGAAGGATCGCGATATCGAGAACGTTGCCGAGCTGGTGCGGGTCGTGAAGTCGCATGGACTGGAGGCCTGCTGCACGCTCGGCATGTTGAGCAACACGCAGGCGCGCACGCTCAAGGACGCTGGGCTTGACTACTACAACCACAACCTCGACACCGCGCCCGAAGCCTACGGCCGGATCATCACCACGCGCGATTATCAGGACCGGATCGACACGCTCGGTTATGTGCGAGAAGCCGGCATTCACGTGTGCAGTGGTGGCATCGTCGGCATGGGGGAATCGCGGCGCGAGCGCGCAGGGCTGATCGCTCAGCTCGCCAATCTCGATCCATACCCTGAGTCGGTGCCGATCAACAACCTTGTGCAGGTGGAAGGCACACCGCTGCACGGCATCGATGCGCTCGAGCCGTTCGAGTTCGTGCGCACCATCGCCGCGGCGCGGATCACGATGCCGAAGGCGCGGGTACGCCTGTCCGCCGGACGCCAGCAGATGGGCGAGGCGGTGCAGGCGCTGTGCTTCCTGGCCGGTGCCAACTCGATCTTCTACGGCGACAAGCTGCTCACTACGGGCAACCCTGACTGGGCCAGCGACCGACGCCTGTTCGACACGCTGGGGCTGGTGGCGCGCTGAACTTTATTGCATTGAAGGTGAAACCATGTACCGTACCTTGCTCAAGTCCAAGATACACCGCGCGACGGTGACCGCGTGTGAGCTGCATTACGAAGGCTCCTGCGCGATCGACGAAGATTTGCTGGACGCCGCCGATCTGCGGGAGAACGAGCAAGTCCACATCTGGAACATCGCCAATGGCGAGAGATTCATCACCTATGCGATCCGTGCTGAACGTGGCAGCGGAACAATTTCGCTCAACGGCTCGGCCGCGCGCCGCGCCGCTGTGGGCGATCTGGTCATCATTGCCGCGTTTGGGCTGGTGGCAGAGACCGATCTCGACAGCGTCCAGCCCCGTCTGGTCTTTATGGATGCCGACAACCGGATACGCGAACTGAGGTCGACGATTCCGGTCCAGGGCGCAAAGAACGGAGAGAGCGAGAGTTTTTCGCCAGCGGTCTGAGCTGGCACGAGATCCGTCGAGCATCCACGATGCGGGACGACGCGACTGTACGGCGCACGGTGATTGCCTGGCTTTACGCCTGCGGCGCCGATCAAGACCAGATCGGATTGTTGCTCGGCATCAGTGACCGCAGTGCAGTGAGAGAACTGCTTTCCCGACCAAAGCCGAACCTTTCTGCTTTGGTTGATGAATTGATCTGAGTTGACCTGGTGACTTGGTGCCGAAACCTCACCTGACTCTGGCCTATATCGCATCGCTTGTTCAGGCGAAGTGGTGCAGCATCGTCGATCAGGAGGTCAACGATCATGGATGCCCAGCGTTTCTCAATCAAAGGCCGCATATTCAATGTAGACGACGCGCTGCTGCAAGTAGTCCTGGCACAGATTCATGAAACGCCCGAGCGGCCACGCTGCCTGTGCGTCCCCGGTGGTGTGAAAATGTACGTTGCCCACCATACAAAGTTCATCGTCAAGCGGATGCCGGAAACCGGGAGCCTGCATCACCCCAGCTGTCCATCCTTTGAGCCAGCACTGCAACAGTCCGGGCTGGGCGAGCTGCTGGGTGACGCGGTGTTGGAGTCAGCGCTTGGCAACGTTGAATTGCGGGTGGACTTCGCCTGGACCCGGATGCCGGGGCGAAGCATACCGCGTGGCGAGCCACAAGAGGCCCCCGAGGTCGAGGTGCCGCACCGTCGAATGAGTCTGCGGGCACTGATGCATTTTCTGTTCGAACGTGCCGGTTTCAATCGCTGGAGCCCGGCGATGCAAGGCAAGCGCAACCAGGGTGTGTTGCACAAGTACCTGCTGGAGGCGGCTGAAGAGGTTTCGATCAAGGGAGTGGTGCTGGCTGAGCGACTGTACGTCCCCGAGCCGTTCAGCGAAGCCACCAGAGTAAGCGCGGCCCAGCGTCGACGGGAGAAACTGGCCGTACTCAGACCCAAGGCGGGACAAAGCCCCGCAGCCATCGTGATGGGTGAGTTCAAGGTGAGCGAAGCCACGCCCCTGGGCCGTAGGGTATGGATCAAGCACATGCCGGATGCGCCACTGCTGATCAGTGCCAAGGCCTGGGAACGGATCGAGCGGGTATTCGCTGCGCTGTTCGAAGCGCGAGACGCCGATACGGGGCATAAGGTTCGATTGATGATGACCGTATTGATCCGCGCGCGGCGCGAGAACACCTACGAGATCGACGTTGCCAGCCTGATGTTGACCAGTGAGCACTGGATTCCCGTCGAAGGCGTCCACGAACTTCCGTTGATCCATGCCTTGGTCGAGCAGCAGCGGCGCTTCGTCAAGACCTTGCGCTACGACGCTAAAAGCGCTGCAGCGTTTCCGAATGCTTTGCTGCTTGACGTGGGAGAGGCGCCCGTCCCCTTGCATGTGGTCAGCACATTCATGGACCCGAAAGAGCAGGCTGTCAAGGCATCCGCCCTCAAAGCCAGCGATCCTGCGGTCTGGGTCTGGCATACGAGCGAGCCCATGCCAGCGTTTCCTGTTCGAGAGCGGTCATAGGCGGTTCTCATCCGGTTCATAGCGGATTCGGTGCCGTTCGCCTCTGCGGGTTTTCACAACCGAAGATGGCGTAGGTCGGGTCGTTGCGGGTCCTGCCATCGGGGCGTGCGTCAAATGCCGAAATCCCTTTTTATTCCTCTGGCTTGTCTCTGGTTCGTTGTGCGACGGCCCTTGAACATCGTGGGCTGTTGCCAGTCGCGGCAATACAACCACACGAGCCATCTATGAATCACGAACAGGTCAGTCAACTGTGTTTTGAAGAGTCTTACACCGTGCCGTCTGAACAGACCGCACGGTCATTGTTCACGCGGCTTCCGCACGGCAAGCCCTACGCCGAAACGCTGATTGAATGCCTTGCCACGGGGTACTTGATCGCGGTGGTGGAATCCATTTGCATTCGTGAGATGCAACGGCTGATTGACCCTAACGCTGAAGTCGTGGTCGGGCGAACCATTCACCTTGAGCACTGTGCACCGATCCCGCCGGGCACCAGGATCCGCGTATTGGGGTGGGTGGAGCGATTGGGTCAGCGCAGCGTGACGTTTTGCGTGCGGGCTTACGACGACCATGAACTGGTGTGCGACAGCAAGCTGACGCTGGTGGCGGCCGACCGGGCGTCGATGGAGTCCCGTATTGCAAGCAAGATCAAGGGGTTGGAAAGGCTGGAATCTGGCGCGTAGACCGTGCACGAGCACCCAATGTTGAGGTGCTTATTGGAGCAGTTGACACGGGTGCTCTGTACGAGAGCATGAATCAGCGAGATGTCTCGCCATTCATGAAGGAGTGCATCCATGTCGAACGCAATGGTCAAGGTCAACGGCATGTCAGAGCTGCTTGCTGCGTTCCCTTGGGAATAGCGGCCTATTTCGGCAGCAAAGCCAGGAACTCGCGGCGCAGCGTCATTTCGGTCAAGAAGGCACCGCGCATGACCGAGTTGACCATCTTGCTGTTCATGTCTTTTACGCCGCGCCAGCCCATGCAAAAGTGCGAGGCCTCCATCACAATCGCCAGCCCATCGGGCAAGGTTTTGGATTGGATCAAATCCGCCAGTTGCACCACGGCTTCTTCCTGAATCTGCGGTCGTCCCATCACCCATTCGGCCAAGCGCGCATATTTGCTCAGGCCGATGACGGTGGTGTTTTGGTTGGGCAGCACACCGATCCACAGCTTGCCAATGACCGGGCAGAAGTGGTGTGAACAGGCGCTGCGCACCGCGATGGGGCCCACGATCATCAGCTCATTCAGGCGTTCGGCGTTGGGGAACTCGGTGATGGCAGGCTGTGGCAGGTAGCGGCCCTTGAAGACTTCGTTCAGATACATCTTGGCCACACGGCGGGCCGTGCCCCGCGTGTTGTGGTCGTGCTCGGTGTCTATGACCAGGCTGTCGAGCACGTCTTGCATTTTGGCTTCCACCTCTTCCAGCAGTTGCTCCAACTCTCCGGCCTGAATGAAGCCGCTGATGTTGTCGTTGGCGTGGAAGCGCTTGTCGGCCAGCCGCATGCGTTCGCGGATGATGCTGGACAGGGGGCGCCCCGCGTCCACACCGTCTGTGGCGTGCACGGGTTGGCATAGCGCCACCACCGGCGCGGGTCTTGGGTTTCGCAATGGGTGCATGTTCATGGCAAAAAGGTTTGTCTATTTCGTGCGACAGGCCACATCGGTATTGGTTTTTTTAAGGTACGCAACCAGGTCGCTGCGCTCGCCGGCATCGGGTACGCCGTCGTAGGTCATGCTGCTGCCCGGCACCAAGGCCAAGGGCTTTTTGAGGAAGCGGTCCAGCGTCTTCTCATCCCACACCAGGCCTGACTTCTTCATGGCGGGCGAGTAGTCGAAACCCGCCACCGCACCAGCCCGGCGGCCGACCACGCCACAATGCCGGGGGCCCACGCGGTCCGTGGTCAGCGCATGGCAGGCCAGGCAACGCACGTACACCTGCTCGCCCCTTGTGGCGTCGGGCGCGGCCTGGGCCAGCAGGCCCACCGTGCAGAGCACATACGCCATTGCGGCACTGCGCAGAGTAGGGTGGGCGGGCTTCATGCCATGAACGCCGAAGGAACAGGGGCCTCGCCGATGGCCTGGCGCAACACAGCCCAGTGCATGGCTTCATCGCCCAGAATGCTGGCAGCGGCCTTGGCCAGATCGCGGTTGGCAAACAGCGGCACGGCGCCCAGGTAGGCGCTGACTGCACCTTGCTCCAGCTGGGCTGCAAACTTGAGCACGTCGAGTTGTGACTTGAGTTGCTCGACCGGAAAGTTGTACTTGGCCTTGGCCAGCACCGCCTTGCAGCCCAGCTTTTCCACGGTGCTGGACAACAGCGCCACGTGCTCCTTGTGGTGCCCCTGGAAGGTGACCGCAAGGTCCAGCACGGGCTTGGTCAGCAAGCCACTTTCGGCACCCAACTGGTAGGCGGCGATGGCTTCCAGCTCGGCACCAATGGCGGTGTTGAGGATTTGCACATCGCCGGCAGTGGAGCCCCCGCTTTTGGTGGCCAATGCATCCTTGCCAGCCAGTAGCGCCACGGCGGCGCCGGACAGTACAAGGCCCGAGCGCCCCATAAACATACGGCGTGTAGAAGCGGGGTCAGAAATTTTTAAAAAAGACATAGCAGCTCCAGTAAAGAAGAGTTGAAAAACACAGCGGAGAAAAGGACCGTCAGGCAACGGCCCCGGGAGGCCTAGGGGCGTGCGGATGCACGCGCATGGGCCATTGCAGCCAGCACGTTGGCAACAATCTTGTCGCAACGCGGGCCAGCAAATGAGAACGCGTCACCGACGGCCATGTCGATGTCACGCGACAGACCTTCGCGCAAAATGCCGCGGGCCCTGAAGAAACGCGACCGCACGGTGGCCTCGGGTATGTCTAGCGCGGCGGAGACTTCCTCTACCGTCAGCTCCTCTACACCGCGCAGCATGAAGACCGTGCGGAATTGGTCTGGCAGCGTGTCGATGCGGGCTTCGATCTGTTGGCGCAACTGGGCGCGCATGGCGCTTTGTTCGGGTTGCTCGTCGGAGTTGGATGGCATCTGCTCCTCCAGTGCGGTGGCATCGGTGTCCACCGCGGTGTTCAAGGGCACGACCTGTGCGCCACTGCCGCGCACGCGGCCCAAGGCTTCGTTCACCGCGATGCGCACCAGCCAGGTGGACAACTTCGCATCAGCGCGGAAGCTGGCCAGCGCACGCCAGGCGCGCAAATAGGCTTCTTGCAGCGCGTCTTGTGTGTCGTCGTCGTTTTTCAAGATGCTGCGCGCCGAGCGAAACAGCAGGCGGTTGTAGCGGCGCATGATCAGCGCAAAAGCACTGTCATCGCCAGCCACGGCGAGGCCAACCAGTTCGGCGTCCGAGTGCATGTCGGTAGCGGCAGGCTGGGGCGCAAGGGGTATGGATAGGGTGTTCATGTGTGTTCCTGCTCATTAGATGCAAGTGCTGAGCCCGGCGTTCCGGATATTTTGTGCCATGCACGAATGTCCAGCAGCCCGCCGCACATTGCAATGCATATGGCGGCGCAGATATCAGCACATATATCAGCGCATACAGCAACCCCAGCAACCCATGCAGTACACATAG
>Ga0255338_1002867_pt1 | contig 22888 bp, 16 predicted proteins | sample MeOH1_35cm_T4_19_FD_203715 | JGI IMG/M metagenome (GOLD analysis project Ga0255338, IMG submission 203715) | Sandy soil microbial communities from University of British Columbia, Vancouver, Canada - MeOH1_35cm_T4_195 | ecosystem: Engineered > Artificial ecosystem > Sand microcosm > Unclassified ...
CGTGCAGCACGCCGTTCTTCTGGTCGTTGACGATGGTGCACACGGCGCCGGCGAGCCACGTCGATTCGCCCCACCAGTACACCTTGTGGCCGCGGGCAGCGAGCGATTGCTCGACGCCTTTGTCGATGCGCGATTCCAGGTACAGCCGGCCGGGAAAATAGGGATGCGGCTCGAACGAGCCGGGATAGCTGTAGTTGACGAAGCGCGGCGCCTCGATCGCGCTCTGCGGATCCATGCCGAAGACGTTGACGTTGAGAAACACCTGCAGCATCGATTGCGGCTGCACGTCGCCGCCCGGCGTGCCGAAAGGCATGTGCACGCGCCCTTTCCTGAATGCCATCGCAGGGCTCGGTGTGAGGCGCGGCCGCTTGCCCGGCGCCACCGAGCAGGGATGGGTCGGATCGGCCCACGACTGCGTGCCGCGGCCCGAGCACAGTATGCCGACGCCGGGCACGATGGGCGTCTTGTCCGAGCCGTCGGAAGGCGTCGCGGAAAATCCGTTGCCATGGCGGTCTATGACGCACAGATACGAGGTGTCGCCCGGCCCCGGCGCATCGTCGGGTTGCGGCGCGGGCATCCAGCGGTTCTCGATCTCGGACAGCGTGCGCGGATCGCCCGCCGGCGGCATCCCTTCCCACGCCCGGTCGCTGCGGATGAGCGAGCGCCGGTACTGCGCGTATCTGTCCGACATGAGGCCGTTGATCGGCACTTTCACGAACTTCGGATCGCCGAAATGGTTGTGGCGGTCGGCAAACGCAAGCTTCAGCGCTTCCGTGACCACGTGGATGTAATCCGCAGAGTTGTGCCCCATCGCCTTCAGGTCGTAGCCCTTGAGGATGTTGAGCGCCATCGGCAGCACCGGCCCCTGCGACCACGGCCCGCACGCGTGCAGCGTGATGTCGCCGAAGCGCGTCTGCACCGTGGGCTCGAAATTCACCTTGAAGCCGGCGAAATCCTCGTAGCGCATGAGGCCGCCTTCCTTCGTGATCCACTTCGCCACGGCCTGCGCGATGTCGCCCTTGTAGAAGGCATCGCGCGCGGCCTTGAGCCCCGCCCTGCGCCCTTTGCGCCGCGCGACTTTCCTTTCCTCGTCGGCCATGTACTGGAGCGTGCGGCCCAGATCGGACTGGACGAAGAGCTCGCCCACCTCGGGTGCGCGCCCTTTCGGCAGGAACACCTTGCGGGTCGACGGCCAGCGCGAATAGTTGTCGAGATTGTCCTTGATGAACCCGGACATGAGCGGATACATCGGAAAGCCTTCGGACGCGAAGCGGATCGCGCTCGCAGCCACTTCGCCGAAGCTCATCGTGCCGAACTTTTCCAGCGCAGTGAGCCACGCGCCGGGTGCCGCAGGCACCACGCAGCGCTCCACGCCCGGCGGTATCTTGCCGCCGTGCTTCTTCATGAAGTAATCCGGCGTCACTGCGCGCGGCCACACGCCGAGGCCGTCGATGCAATGGACCTTCCGGTCTTTCGCGGTGTAGATGATCTGGGGCGCGACGCCGCCGAAGTTCACTTTCTCCGTCTGCAGCACGCCGATCGCGATGCCTGCCGCGACACCGGCATCGACGGCATTGCCGCCCGCCTCGAGTACTTCGAAGCCCGCATGCGTCGCAAGGTAATGCCCCGCCGAGATGACATGCCGGGTGCCCATGATGCTCATGCGAGTGGTCGCCATATTCTTTTTTCCGGGGTGGACTTGGTAAGCGGGCTGCAGATGCGTTAGATTCTAGCGTGATTGCCCGTGAGCGGCCATGCGTCCACATCGCGTCATGCCGTCGGCGACTGGCGGTGTCAGGCGAGTCGCAATCTGCAGAATCGGGCCGCGCGAAGTGCGGTCGTGTCAACAATAATCGACGGAGGAATGTCATGAGCAGCAAATTGAAACGCGGCGTTGCGATTGCCGGAGTCGCCTGCGCCGGATTGTGTGCGGGGATATCGCCCGCCATCGCGCAGAACTATCCGACCAAGCCGGTGCGGATGATCGTTCCCTTCGCGCCTGGCGGCAACACCGACATCATCGGTCGCGTTTTTTCGCCCAAGCTGGGCGAGTACCTCGGACAGCAGATCATCGTCGACAACCGCGGCGGCGCCGGCGGCACGATAGGCACCGAGCTCGCGGCGCGCACTCCGCCCGACGGCTATACGCTGCTGATGGTCTCGGCCGGCCACACCATCAACCCGGCGATGATCAAGAAGCTGCCCTACGACTCGGTCAAGGATTTCGCGCCGATCTCGGTGATCGCCGACGTGCCGACCGCCTTCGTGGTCCATCCGTCCTTCCCGGCGAGGAACCTGAGGGAGTTCATCGCCATCGCCAAGGCGCGCCCGGGCCAGGTGTTCTACTCGACCGCCGGCCGCGGCACGGTCGGTCACCTGTCGGCCGAGCTGCTCAATTCGATGGCGAAGATCAAGCTCACCGCCGTGCATTACAAGGGCTCGGGCCCGTCGATGATCGACCTCGTCGGCGGTCAGGTGCAGATGCAGTTTCCGAGCATGCCGGCGGCGGTGCAGCACGTGCGCACCGGGAAGCTGCGCATGATCGCGCAGACGGGCGAGAAACGCTCGAGCGCGGCGCCCGACATTCCGACCATGGAGGAATCGGGTCTCAAAGGGTTCGTCGTCTCGAGCGGGTTTGCCATGTTCGCGCCCGCCGGCACGCCGCGCCCCATCATCGACCGCGTCCATGCCGCGCTGGTCAAGGCGCTCAACGATACCGGTGTGAAGGAGAATCTCGCCAAGCAGGGCGCCGAGATCGTCGCGAGCACGCCGGAGCAGCACGACAAGTTCAACCGGGCCGAGATCGCGAAGTGGATCAAGGTCGCGCGGGAGGCGGGGATAGAAGCGGAGTAAAATACGCGTAAACGTGAGGAGTGAGGCATAGAACGCTTCACTCCTCACCGCGAACCCCGGGTTCCTTACTCTTACTCCTCACTCCTTACGGACATGACTGACTTCGATTGGCAATTCCCGTACACCTCGCAGCGCATGCCCGTCCTTGCGCGCAACGCCGTATCCACTTCGCAGCCGCTCGCCGCGCAAGCCGGCCTGCGCATGCTGATGAAAGGCGGCAACGCCGTCGATGCGATACTGGCCACGGCCATCACCCTCACCGTCGTCGAGCCCACCAGCAACGGCATAGGCAGCGATGCCTTCTGCATATTGTGGGACGGCAAGAAGCTGCACGGCTTGAACGCTTCCGGACGCTCGCCCGCGGGCTGGACGCCCGAGCGCTTCAAGGGCAAGGACATCATGCCCCAGCGCGGCTGGGACTCGGTCACCGTGCCGGGTTGCGTGTCGGCGTGGGCCGAGCTCTCGCAGAAGTTCGGCAAGCTGCCCTTCGCCGATCTCTTCGAGCCCGCGATCCGTTACGCCTCCGACGGCTACATGGTGACGCCGACCATCGCGCGGCTGTGGGCCAATCAGGTGCCGGAGCTCAAATCCCAGCCCGGATTCGCGCAGGCCTTCATGCCGAATGGACGCGCCCCGCTGCCGGGCGAGAAATTTTCCTTTCCCGATCAGGCGCGCACCCTGCAGAAAATCGCCGAGACGAAAGGCGAAGCGTTCTACCGCGGCGAGATCGCACAGAAGATCGCGGCGTTTGCGAAAGACCATGGCGCGGCGCTGACGCTCGACGATCTCGCGGCGCACAAGCCCGACTGGGTGGAGCCGATCGGCATCGATTACCGCGGCTGCACGCTGCACGAGATCCCGCCCAACGGGCAGGGGATCGCTGCGCTGATCGCGCTGGGCATCATGGAAAATTTCGACATGGCCTCGCTCGGCGCGGACTCGGTCGACAGCCTGCATCTGCAGATCGAGGCGATGAAGATCGCATTCGCCGACATCAACGAATACGTGTCCGACATCGACACCATGCGCGTGAAGCCGGCGGAGCTGCTCGACAAGGGCTATCTCAAGGAGCGCGCGAAGCTGATCGACATGAAAAAAGCGGGCAGCCCGCGCTTCGGCACGCCGAGCAAGGGCGGCACGGTGTATCTCACTGCGGCCGACGAGTCCGGCATGATGGTGTCCTACATCCAGTCAAACTTCTCCGGCTTCGGCTCGGGCGTGGTCGTGCCCGGCACCGGCGTGAGCCTGCAGAACCGCGGCTACGGCTTCAGCCTGCGTCCGGGCCACTGCAACATCGTCGCCCCGCGCAAACGGCCCTTCCATACCATCATCCCCGGCTTCGTCACGAAGGGTGGCCAGCCGTTGATGAGCTTCGGCGTGATGGGCGGGTCCATGCAGGCGCAGGGCCACATGCAGGTGATGTCGCGGCTCGTCGACTATCGCCAGAATCCACAGGCGGCGTCCGACGCGCCGCGCTGGCGCATCGACTCGGGCGTAAAGGTCGGCATCGAATGGAACGTGTCCGAAGACGTCGTCAATGCCTTGCGCGCCCGCGGCCACGACATGCCGGTCGCGGACCGCTGGTCCACCGACTTCGGCCGCGCGCAGCTCATACACAAGATGCCGGACGGTTACTTCGCGGCTTCCGAGAAGCGGACCGACGGCCAGGCCGTGGGATATTGACTGCAGACCGCTCCTCGCGACTACGCGGGGAGCGTCACGATCTCCGCATCGATCTCGCGGCCTATCGTCAGGCGCGCGACGGTAACGGGTAGCCTGAAGCGCCGCGGACCGGCGCTCCCGGGATTCAGATACAGCACGCCGTCACGCCGCTCCACGAGCGGCTTGTGCGAGTGCCCCGTCACGATCACATTGCAACCCTCCGGCGGCGGATAACGGCCGAGCTGGTTTCGGTCGTGCAGCAGGTGGATCTTCGCGGCATCGAGTTCCACCATCCGATGCTCGGGTATCGCCGCCGCCCACGCCGCGTGGTCGTTGTTGCCGCGGATTGCGACGACCGGGGCGATCACCTGGAGCTCGGCGAGGATTTCCGCACCGCCGATATCCCCCGCATGCAGAATGACGTCGCTGCCGCGCAACGCAGCAAGCGCCTCGGCGCGCATGAGGCCGTGCGTATCGGAGATCACGCCGACACGCAACGTGCGGCCGCCTCGCTCGCCCATGACTCTCGCGCTCAATCCTGCAGCCGGCGCGATTGCAGCGCCGCGAGCTCTTTCTCGTCCGTGATGTCGAGTCGCAGCGGCGTCATCGAGACATAGCCTTGCTCCACCGCCCACCGGTCGGTGCCCGCCTCCGTCTCTTCGATCGGCGTCACCGTGAACCAGTAGAGCGGACGGCCCATAGGGTCCTGCGTCGGCACGACCTTGCCGTCGTAATGGCGCACCGATTGCCGCGTCCAGCGTATGCCGTGCGGCGCACCGTCGGGGAAATTCACGTTCACGAGAGTGAGCGAGCATTCGACGAGCAGCAGCTGCAGCACTTCCTCCAGGCACGGCATGAGCGGCTCGAACTTCGGCTCCTCGGCGGCCGGCGCGCTCAAGGCAATCCCGCGCATGCCGAGCAGCGCCGCCTGCTTGGCCGCGGCAAGCGTCCCCGAGTGCCACATCGCATTCCCCAGGTTGGCTCCCAGATTGATGCCCGAGAGCACGACGTCCACGCGCTCCCAGTTGTAGGCGCCGAGCGCCACGCAGTCGGCTGGCGTGCCGTTGACGCGATAGGCCTCGAAACGGCCGAGCGGCGTGCGTTTGTAGCTCAAGGGCCGCGATGCCGTGATGGAATGCCCGGCGGATGACATCTCGACGTCGGGCGCGACGATACGGACGTCGCCGAAGCGGGATGCGGCCTGCGCGAGCGCCGCGATGCCCGGGCTGTAGACACCGTCGTCGTTCGCGATGAGTATGCGCATCGAATCTCCTTCACGTCGGGGTGGCACGAAGTTTGTTTCGCCTTGGAGGGCGAGGTTCCCTCCATCAAAGGCAAGCCGCATGCGCATCACGCTCATCCACAACCCCGGCGCAGGCGACGATGCCCAGCCGGAAGGCGCAGAGCTCGAATCGGTCATCCAGGCGGCGGGCCATGAGGTGCGCTACATCTCCGGTGCCGGCAGCGATTGGCTGGCCTCGCTCGACGATCCCGCCGATCTCGTCGTCGTCGCGGGCGGCGACGGCACCGTGGGCCGCGTGGCCAAGGCGCTCGTGGGTCGCGAATTGCCGTTCACGGCGCTGCCGCTCGGCACCGCCAACAACATCTCGCGCACGCTCGGTCTCGCGCAGACCCCGGTGGCGGAGCTCGTCGACCGCTGGCGCGACGCGCGCACCGTGCGTTTCGACGTCGGCGTCGTGCGCGGTCCCTGGGGCGTGTGCCATTTCGTCGAAGGTTTCGGCGCGGGCTTGTTCGCCTGCACCATGCCGGAAGCGGATGCGAGCCGGACGCTGGGCGGCCTGACGGAGACGGAGGCGAAGGTCGCCTACGCGCTGCAAATGCTGCGCGACCGGCTGGCGGAGTGCGCGCCGCAAGCGCTCGCCGTCAAGCTGGACGGCCGCGATCTCTCCGGCGATTACGTGCTCGTCGAGGCGATGAACATGCAGTATGTCGGACCAAACCTGTATCTCGCGCCCGACTGCGACTTGCGCGACGGGCTGCTCGACGTCGTGCTCGTTCCGTTCGCCGAGCGCGCACGCCTGCTTCGCTATCTCTCGGATTGGCAGAACGGCATCCTGTGGCCGCCGGAGCTGTCCACGCATCGCGGCAAGCGGCTGGAGCTCGAATGGACCGGATACGAAGTGCACATCGACGACCGCGTATGGCCGGAGAGGGGCAGTGCGCCACCTCCACGGGGGCAGATCGAAGTGACGGTGCAGCGGGACGCGCTGCAGTTTCTGCTGCCGCGATGACGCTCTACGCAGTGGTGGGGCCGGTGGCGTCGTCTTCGGCCAGCGCCCGCAAGGTCTTCGACGCGAACTCGCGATGGTAGAGAATGTAGGCGACCCAGCCGGTGGCCGCGATCATGAGCCACGGATGCAGAAACCACGACAGCGCGGCAAGGCCGAAGTAATACGCGCGCAGGCCGTTGTTGAAATTCACGCCGGCATAGGACGTGATGCGCGCGAGGCGGTTGATGACCGGCGCGTGCTGCTCGGGATCATCCTTGGGCGGCTTCGGCGCCGCGCCGAGGATCACCGAGCAGAATCCCAGCTGCCGGATCGCCCAGGTGAACTTGAAAAACGCGTAGACGAAAATCAGCACCAGCAGCAGGATTTTCATCTCGAGCAGCCGCGCGGTGCCCTTCACGGTGAAAGGCAGTCCCGACACCACGTCGAGCGCCTGCTGCACGTAACCGGTCAAGGCGACGAGCGCGCCCAGGATGAACATGGTGGTGGACGCAAAGAACTGCGAGCTGCGCGTGAGATTGCGCAGGATGTTCACGTCCACCATGCGGTTGTCGCGCTCGATCATGCGCAGCATCCATTCGCGCCGGAACATATCCATGCGGGAATGGAGACTGGGCACTCGCGCGCCGTGACGCGCCGCGAAATGCGTGTAGCCCACCCAGACGACGATCAGGAACACGAGCGCGAACAAGTCGAGCCACGTGATGTTGAATTCGGTATAGATCCGCAGCATGGCGCGCCGGCGATGCCCGGTCAGACGAACAGAGTCAGCACGCCGGTGTAGCCGTACAGGCGGTTGTGCGAGATCTCGCCGTTGCAGAAGAAGCCCGCCAGCGGGAAATCGCCCAGCGTTTCCCGGATCATCGTGAGCTCGTCCGAGTCGTCCCCGAACAAGGCGCGCCCCCGCCCCAGGCAGGAATAGTAGACGCCGCCGCGCGGCTGCCCGTACAGCCCCTGCTGTATGCTCGCGAGCATGCGCGACATGTCTTCGCGCGCCGTCTCGCGGTCGCGCCGGCAGAAGACGAGCTGCCCGCCCGGCTGGACCATGTCGCCGACGGCGATGAGCTGATTGGTCGGATCGATGCCGATGAGATGTCGCACGATGTAGTCGCCCGTGTCGCTGCCCGCTATCGGCAGGCCCGCGAAGATGCTGCCGCCGATGCGGGAAAGCTCCTCGGTGGTCTGCTCGCCGATGTCATCCTTCAGCACGTCGAGCGCAGGCCGGCCGTCGAGCGTCATGACGACGTTGCGCTGCGCCGCAGTGATGACGTGCTTGCGCCCGATCGGCGTGCACCCCTGCGTGAGACGCGTGGCGATGGCTATGCTGTCCGAAAAAGCGACGCCCGAGATGCCGCGCTCTTCGATGGCGTCCGCGATCTGCAGGTTGCGGCGACGCGAGCTGGTGAGGCCGCCCACGAGAAACCCGCTTTCGACTTTCTCGGCGAGCGACGCGACGAGCGTCTCGACCTCGGGATTGCGCGGATTCGCGTGCACGATGGCGAACGCGGGCGGCGCGTCGCCGCAGCGCAGGTCGAGATCCTCGATCGCGCCTTCGTCGCCGAGTCCGCCGAACACGGTGTACGAGCCGGGGTCGAAATCCCCGGTCATCGCGACCACCGCGGGCTCGTCCATGTGCTCGCTTCCGGTCGCGCACACGCCGAGACCGACCGTGCCGACCCAGTGCGCAACCCCGGTCGCGGCCCGGAATTCCGCCAGCATTTCCTCGAGGTGGTCGGAAACCCGGTCGGTGACATAGAGAAAGCCGAGCGAGCCGCCCTTCCCCAACTGGCCGAGGCACGAGGTCGCGGCCGCGCGCCAGTCGGCGCCGGTGCCGCAACCGTAACGGAAGTCCGCCATACCGCTCAGCGCCCCCGGGTTGCCCGGCTTACCCCGTAGCGACCGCGCGTCACGACCTGCGGGTCCATCCGGGCAGTGCTTCCAGGCGCTGCAGCCACGCGCGGATGCCCGGATAGCCGTCCAGGGGCAGCTTGCCTTCGTGAGCGAGGGACACATAGGGATAACATGCCAGATCCGCGATGGTCGGCCGATCGAGCGCAAGCCATTCATGGCCCTTCAACCGCTGCTCGAGCGTGTCGAGCGCAATGCGGCCCGTTGCCTGGCATTCTTCCAGGTTCCCCTGCCGTATGCCGCGCACGATGCCGCGCGCGTACTGCAGCCCGAACTGAATCTCGTTCGCCGCGAGCGCCATCCATTGCATGACTTCGGCCATGTCACCCGGCTCGGTCGGCAGCCAGCTCTCGCCGCCGTGTTTGCGTGCCACGTAGACGAGACACGCGGTCGAGTCCCAGAACACGCGACCGCCGTCCTCGAGCACAGGCACCTGGCCCCGCGGGCTCAGCTTGAGAAACGCCGGCTGCTTGTGCTCCTTGCCGGGAAAGTCGACGAGCGCTTTTTCGTGAGGCACCTTGAGCAGGCCGAGCAACAATCGCACTTTGTACGCATTGCCCGAGCTTTCCGTCATGTACAGCTTCATCCCTTGCCCTTTCCGTCCGTGGGGTCGCCAGCAGGTTATCGTAGCACGTCCCAAGTGCTGCACCCGCGCGCGCGCCTGGTGTGCGGCGCCGCAATGTGTGACCTTTTCCCTCGCCCCGCGGCGGGGTTCCGGGCGATAAACACGGTCTCGCGTCTGTCAGGGGAAGACTTCCATGAAAGCCGGAATACGCATATTCGCGTGTGCTTTGATCATTGCTGCCGCCGCGCCCGTGTGGGCCCAGCGCGACGGAGCCGCACCCGCACGAAAAGGCAAAGGAGCAGCGCCGAGCGCGTCCGCCGCGCCTGCGAGGGCCTATCCGATGAAGCCGGTGCGCTTCATCGTCCCGTTTGCGCCCGGCGGCACCACGGACATCGTGGCCCGTTTCATCGGGCAGAAGCTCTCCGAAGACCTCGGCCAGCCGGTCATCATCGACAACCGGGGCGGCGCCGGCGGCACCATAGGCACCGACATGCTGGCAATCGCGCTGCCCGACGGCTACACCATCATGCTGAACCACGTCGGCCTCGCGTACAACGTGTCGTTGTACGACCGGCTGCCCTATGACACGTTGAAGGACCTCGCCCCGCTGTCGCTGGTCGGCACTACGCCCAACGTGCTCGTGGCGAACAACGCTTTCAAAGTCCGCTCGGCCAAGGAACTCGTGGACCTCGCACGCGCGAAGCCAGATCAGGTATCCTACGGTTCGGGGGGTGTCGGGAGCTCCGGGCATCTGGCGGTGGAGATGCTGCAGCAGGTCGCCAAGGTGAAGTTCCTGCACGTGCCTTACAAGGGCGCAGGTCCCGCCCTCACCGATACCATAAGCGGGCAAGTGCAATTCATGATTACGACAATGCCAGCGGTGGTGAACCACGTGAAAAGCGGCAGATTGCATGCGCTCGCGGTGTCGGGCACCAGGCGCTCGCCCGCCATGCCGGATCTGCCGACGGTGGCCGAAGGCGGCGTCCCCGGTTACGACTATACGACGTGGTACGGAATACTGGCGCCGGCAGGACTGCCGAAGCCCCTGAGCGCGCGCCTGCTGCAAGCCGTGCACAGCGCGGTTGCCGCACGCGACCTGCGTGACCGCCTCATGCAATACGGCATGGAGCCGGAAGTGAACACGCCGGAGCGCTTTTCCGCCCTGATCAAGTCGGACATCGCGAAGTGGAGCAAGATCATACGCACCGCCGGCATCAAGGGAGAGCAATGAGCTCCGCGCACGTTGCATCCGGTTGCGCCGCATGATCGAGCACGGGAGAGCGCCGGGCTCCGGGAGGGCAGTCGAGTGACACAGCAGGCAAACGGCGGGATCAAGGTCCTGGTGATCGACGACAGCAACACGATCCGGCGCAGCGCGGAGATGTTCCTGCGCCAGGCGGGCTACCAAGTGCTGCTCGCCGAGGACGGGTTCGATGCCCTCGCGAAAATCAGCGATCACCGCCCGCAGGTCATCTTCGTCGACATCATGATGCCGCGCCTCGACGGCTATCAGACCTGCGCGCTCATCAAGCAGAATCCCACGTTCAAATCCACGCCGGTCATCATGCTCTCCAGCAAGGACGGCGTGTTCGACCGCGCGCGCGGACGCCTTGCAGGCTCTGACCACTATCTGACGAAACCCTTCACCAAGGAAGGGCTCATCCAGACGGTGAACGAATATGCCGGCACGGCGGCCGCGCTGTAAGAAAATTGAGGGAGACACCAGTATCATGGCCATACAGAATATTCTCGTCGTCGACGACTCGCCGACCGACCGGCAGCACCTTTTCGACATGCTCACGAAGAGCGGCTATCACGTCGCCACCGCTGAAAACGCGGAGGACGCCATGGCCCGCGTGAAACAGCTGAAGCCGGATCTGGTACTGATGGACGTCGTCATGCCCGGCCAGAACGGCTTCCAGGCGACGCGCATGCTGACGCGCGATGACGCTACCAAGCATATTCCCGTCATCATCTGCACATCGAAGAGCCAGGAGACGGACAAGGTGTGGGGCATGCGCCAGGGCGCGCGGGATTACGTCGTCAAGCCGATCAACGCCACCGACCTCCTCGCGAAAATCTCCGCGCTCGGATGACGACCGCCAAGACTTCCCTGCGGGAGTATCAGCGCAATCTGTCCGCGCGGCTCGCGAATCAGAAAAGCAGCCAGACGATCTCCAAGCTCGGCATACGCGCCGGCGGCGCCTGCTGGCTGGTCGATCTCGCCGACGCGGGTGAAGTCATACCGGTGCCCGCGATGCTGCCGGTGCCGCTGATGCGGACGTGGTTCCGCGGCGTGGCAAACGTGCGGGGCGTGCTCTACTGCGTGGTGGATTTCTCCGCTTTCATCGGAAGGGAGGCAGCGCCGGCGGATCAGCGCTCGCGGCTGCTGCTGATCGGCGACCGCTACCGCATGAACGCGGGACTGCTGGTCGAGGCGGTGCTGGGCCTGTACCGCGACGGCGACTTCGTGAACGGCCCGGGCAGCACGGGGAAGTGGTGCAAGGCGGATTACAAAGACCGACAGGGCGCGGTGTGGAAGCAGCTCGACATGAGCGCGCTCACCGCGCATCCGGAATTTCTCCAGGTCGGCATATAGCGTCACGTACAGGGGAGTGGCCGCAGGATGAATATCTCGATACCGACGATCAAGCTGAGACTGCCCGCATTCCTCAAGCGAAAGGAAATAGCGGAGAGTGCCGCTCCAGCGCCAGCCGCCGACACAGGCCGTACATGGTCGGCTCTCGCGGATCGGCCGCTGCCGGTCATCGGGCATTGGCCCGTTGCGCAACAATTTCAGACGCTGCTCGCGCTGCTGCTCGCCTTCCTGGTGCTCGCGGCGATATTCGTGTTCATCGACATCCGGAAATCCGCACAGACGGCAGTCTACGTCTCCACCGCGACCGAGATGCAGATGCTGTCGCAGCGCATCGCCAACAGCGCGCAGCAGGCGACGCGCGGCACGCAAATCGGCTTCAGCCAGCTTCAGCAGAGCCGCGACCAGTTCATCGCCGACGTCGAACTGCTCGCCAAAGGGGGCGAGAAGCTCGGCGTCAGCGTGCCGCCCTCCTCGTCACACATGCAGCCGCTGCTGCAGGAAGTGGACAAGCTCTGGAAGCCGGTGCAGACGAACATCAACCTCATCCTGTCTCAGCGTCAGAACCTGCTCGAGCTGCGCGAGCTCGAAACTACCATCGAGAAGACGAGTCCCCAACTCTCCATGCTTGCCCAGGAGCTGGTGGTGAGCTCCGTCGATACCCGTGAAGCGCCGCGCACGATCACCTACGTGCGGCAGCTTTCCGCCGACGTGTCGAACTTCGACTTCATCAACGCGCTGAGGCTGCTGTCGACCGACAGTCCCGACCAGCAGGTCGCGCTGCAGCTTGCAGCCAACACGCGCCAGTATCAGCGCACGCTCAACGCGCTGCTGGGCGAAGCGCGCGACGCCACGATCACGCCGATCCAGGGCGATGCGGCGAAGCGCAAAGCCGAGAACCTCAACAAGGCGTTCGCGCCCTTCGCCACCAGCGCGCAGGCAATCGTCGTCAACATGCACGTGCTCGCACGCACCAAGCAGAGCAGCCGCGACATTTTCACCGCGAGCGAGCAGCTGCTCAAGGCGCCTGCCGACCTCGTCGAGGGCTACCAGAACGAGGCGCGCGGGCATGCCTACTACGTGGCAGCCGCCGTGCTCTCCGCCCTCCTCGCGCTCGCGGCTCTCATACTGCTGGGCAAGGTGTTCCTGGACGACGCGCGCCGGCGCGCGCTGGCGAGCGAAGCCGAGAACCGCCGCAACCAGGAAGCCATCTTGCGGCTGCTCGACGAAATGGGACAGGTGGCCGACGGCGACCTCACCGTGCAGGCGCGAGTGACCGAGGACATCACCGGCGCAATCGCCGACTCGGTGAACTACACGATCGAGGAATTGCGGCGCCTGGTGGCCGGCATCACGCGCGCTTCCGCGCAGGTGGCCGGGGCAACGGGCGAAGCGCAGCGCATCACGGCGCAACTGCTCGAGGCCACGCAAAACCAGGCGACGCGCATCGGATCGACCGGACAGTCGGTGGTCGAGATGGCGAAGTCGATCAACGATGTGTCGGAGAACGCCCGCCGTTCCGCGGAAGTGGCGCAGCAGTCGCTGATGGCCGCGGAAAAAGGCGCAGGCGCCGTGCAAAAAGCGGTGCGCGGCATGAATGACATCCGCGAGCAGATCCAGGAGACGTCGAAGCGGATCAAGCGCCTCGGCGAAAGCTCGCAGGAAATCGGCGAGATCGTTCAGCTCATCACCGAGATCACCGAGCAGACCAACGTGCTTGCGTTGAACGCCGCAATACAGGCGGCCTCCGCGGGCGAGGCGGGCCGCGGCTTCACGGTGGTGGCCGAAGAGGTGCAGCGCCTCGCGGAGCGCTCGGCGGAAGCGACCAAGCACATCAGCTCGATCGTGAAGACGATTCAGCGCGACACGCAGGACACGGTCGAAGCGATGGAGCACAGCACGCAGGGCGTGGTCGAAGGCACGCGGATCGCGGACGAAGCCGGCCAGGCGCTGCACGAGATCGAGGACGTGTCCAAGCGGCTCGCGGCGCTGATTGCATCGATCTCGGCCGCTACGCAGGAACAAGCGCGGTCGGCGACCGACGTGGAAGCGAACATGCAGAGCATCCTCGGCATCACGCAGCTCACGACGGATGGAACGAAGCAGACAGCCGCATCCGCGGCGCAACTGGACGCCCTCGCGAACGAGCTGAAGAGCTCGGTGACGCGCTTCAAAGTAGCCTGATATGACGACCGGCCCTGCCAGCCTCCTGTCGTGGGTCAAGACGGAGATCGACTTCTCGCTGAAGGTGGTGCGCGAGGCGCTCGCCAAGGCGCACGAGGATGCCGGCGAAGCGAAAGGCTTGCACGTCTGCCCGCACCAGCTCCACCAGGTGAGCGGCGCACTGCGCATGGTCGGTCTCGAAGGCGCACGCCAGTTCTGCTCGGCCATCGAGACGGTATTCGACGGCATCGTGAAGGCACCGGCGCCGCAGCTGAAGCCGATCGGCGTGGCCGAGCGCGCCGTCGCGGCATTGCAGGAATTCACCGATAACGTCGCCAACGGCGGCACCAACGTGCCGCTCAAGCTGTTCCCCGTCTATCGCGAGCTCACCGCGCTACAGGGCAAGACCGACACCTCGGAGAAAGAGCTCTTCTTCCCCGATCTCGCCGTCTCTCCTCCCGATCATCCGGGCAGGCACGCAATCGCCCAGGATGCCATCCGGGAGCATGCCCTCACGCAGCGCACGCGCTTTCAACGCGGCCTCGTCGCGTGGATGCACAAGCCGGACGATCCTCGGGGACTGCGCGAAATGGCGCAGGCCGTCGACGCGCTCGACCGCGTCTCGGCGCAACTGCCCGAGCCCCGCGCTTTGTGGTGGATCGCGGGCGCGCTGATCGACGGCCTGCTGCAACCGCCCTCGCCCCAATGGCTCATGCTCGCGCGCGCCCTCTGCAGCAAGATCGATTTCCAGATGCGCGATCTCGCCAAGCAGCCGGCGCAATTGAGCGAGCAGCTCGCGCGCGACCTGCTCTACATCGTTGCCGGATGCCCCCCGACGACGGAGCGGCTGCGCGAGGTGAAGGAGCGCTACGGCCTCGATACGCTGCTGCCCGAGCCCGAGGTCGGCCTCGAGTTCGACATGGACTGGCTGCAGCCCGCGCTTGCCGACATGCGCTCGCGGCTGGAGACCGCCAAGAACACATGGGTGGAATACCTGGCCGGCGAGCCGCAGCGGCTCGCGCGCTTCCGCGATCTCGCAAAAGCGCTGAAAGCGCGCGCGGACGAGCTCGGCAACCACCAGCTCGTGCGCCTGTTCGACGTCGTGGTGCTAGTCTCCACGCGCCTGCCGGATCCCTATCCCGCAGGCGGCCAGTTCGTCATGCTCGAGATGGCCACCGCGTTTCTGCTCGCGGAAAGCATACTCGACGCCTTCACCGCACCGCCCGTCGATCTCGAGCAGCAAGTCGTGCTCGTCAACGGCTGGCTGCTCGATGCCGCGACGGCCAAGGCCGGCAACGCACCGCCCGCCGGGTTGCGCAACGATCTCGTGCAGCAGTTCAACCAGACGCAGCTGCGCGCGCAGGTGGCGAAGGAGATCATCAGCAACCTGCAGCAGATCGAGGAGATCCTCGATGGCTATGCGCGCGATCCGGCCAAGCGCGACCAGCTGTCTGCGCTGCGCCCGAGCCTGCGCCAGATCCATGGCGCGCTCGTGGTGCTCGGCTTCACCCAGTCCACCGAGCTCCTGTCCCAGTGCGAAGAGATGATCGCCGATTGTGCGTCCGCGGGCCGTCCGCACGACAGCAAGCACATGGACTGGATCGCGGAGGGCTTGAGCAGCCTGGGCCTCTTCCTCGAGCCCTGCCTGCGCGGCAGACCGCCGGAGACGACGGCGGTGGAATCGTATATGACGCGGCTCGCACAGCGTCCGCCGCGGCCTGTGCCGGCTGCAGCTGTGCTGACCCTGGATGCTGGCGCCGACGTGCTGGCGGCAAGCGTCGCGGAGCAGGACGGCAGCGAGCGGCCTGCGGTCCCGGCGCAGACAGCGTCCGACATCGGAACGGCGGTGCCGGAAGTCCCGGCCGTTCCGGAACCCGCAATGCTTATGGTCGATGTGCCCGGTCCGGCCGCACGCTCCGTTGCATCGGCACCCGACGTCAGCGAAGAGATGCTCGACGTCTATCTCGAAGAAGCGGACGAGGTGCTTGCCAACATCGGCTCCGCGCTCCCGCAGTGCCGCGAGCGGCCGGACGATCGCGAAGCGATGACCGTCATCCGCCGCGGCTTCCATACGCTGAAAGGCAGCGGCCGCATGGTCGGCCTCAACGACCTGGGCGAGATCGCCTGGGCGATCGAGCAGGTGATGAACCGCTGGCTCGAGCTGCGCCAGCCGGCCACGCCGTCGTTGCTGCAACTCATCGACGAGGCGCGCGTCGCATTTACCGGCTGGGTGCGGGAGCTGCATGCACGCGCGCCACTTACGCTCGAAGCCGAAGGCATACTGGCCCTCGCCGGGCGACTGAAGACCGGCGTGGACGCTGCGCCGGAGGCCGAGCCTGCACAGCCGGTGCTGCACGTCGCCGAACCGGCCGCGAAGCCCGCCGTCGAGCTGACCGCGCTCAAGCTCGACCTGGACGTCACCGCCGAGGAAGCGGAAAGCCTCGCGGAAGCGGAGTCCGGCGCGCAGGGGCTGCCGGTACTCGAATTCGTGTCAGTCGCCGATGCCGTCGTGCCCGAAACCGAAGCGCCGGTGCTGACGATCGCGGGAGAAGAACCGCTGCCGACGATCGCGGTACCGGATGCAACCGCGGTCGTCATGACGACGCCCGACCCGTGGTCGTCGGCGGAAACGCAGATGGAAGCTGCCCTGGAAGCGGCGCCGGCCGAGGCGGATGTCGAGATCGGCGCCATACGCGTGCCGGCCGCGTTGTACGAGATTTATCTGAAGGAAGCGCAGCAGCATCTCGCAACGCTGCGCACGCTGGCGGATGTCTGGTGCGCCGAGCCCGGATGCGACGCGCCGGCGGAAGCCAGGCGCGCGGCCCATACGTTGGCCGGCATCTCTCGCACTGCCGGCTTCGGCGCCCTGGCGGAGCTTGCTGCCGCACTCGAACGCTGGCTGCCGCACGCGCACCAGACCAGCATGTCCGCCGACGTGGCTACGGTGAAATCGGCCGTGGAGGCCGTGGCGGAGATGGTGGGCCGCATCGAACGGCGCGAGGCGCCCTCCGAGGCGGCAGCGCTCGCCACCGCGCTGCGCGACCTGAGCGCACGTCTCACGCTGCCCGTCGCGCCGGCGGCCGGCATGAGCGAGCCCGTCGGTCCGTCGGAAAAACGCGTCATCCAGGACGATATCGACCCGCAACTGCTGCCGCTGTTCCTCGAAGAAGCGCTCGAGCTGCTGCCGCTCATCGGCGGCGACCTGCGCGACTGGAAGGCGCGCCCGGCTGACCGCAACATCCTGCTCTCGCTGAAGCGCAGCCTCCATACGCTGAAGGGCAGCGCACGCATGGCGGGTGCGATGCGGATGGGTGAGCTCGCACACGTCATGGAAAGCCGCGTGGAAGCCGCGGAGAGCGCGGGCACCGCCACGCACGAACTCGTCTCCGAGCTCGAGTCGGAGATGGACCGGCTCTCCTTCGGCATCGACACGCTGAGCGGCAGATCCGCGCCCCAGCCGCAGGCATCGGCGCAGGCCGCTGCAATGACTCCCGCGGTGCACGCGGCGGCGCCGGCGACACCCGCGCCGGCAGCCGTCACCGTCGTGGAGCGGCCGAGCGCCGCCACCGCCGCCGCGATGCTGCGCATCAGCGCCGATACGCTGGACCGGCTCATCAACGAGGCGGGCGAATCGAGCATTGCGCGGTCGCGCATCGAGGGCGAAGTGCGCAGCTTCAAGCAATCGACCGGCGAGCTTTCGGACAGCGTGCTGCGGCTGCGCAGCCAGCTGCGGGAAATGGAGCTGCAGGCCGACAGCCAGCTCCAGTCGCGTCTTTCCGAGCCGGAAGGCGCTCGCCACGATTTCGATCCGCTCGAGTTCGACCGCTACACGCGTCTGCAGGAGCTTGCCCGGATGATGGGCGAGACGATGCACGACATCATGTCGATCCACCAGACGCTGACGCGAAACGTCGACCAGGCCGACGTCGCGCTGCTGCATCAGGGTCGCATCAACCGCGACCTGCAGCAGGAGCTGATGGGTCTGCGGACCGTGCCTTTTTCGAGCATGATCGAACGGCTGCACCGCGTCGTGCGGCAGGCGGCACGCGAAGTGTCGAAAAAAGCCGAGCTCGAAATCCGCGGCGACCAGGTGCAGCTCGACCGCAGCGTGCTCGAGCGCATCGCCGCACCGCTCGAGCATCTGCTGCGCAACGCCGTCGCGCACGGCGTCGAGCTGCCGCGGGATCGTGCTGCGCGAGGCAAGCCGGAAGCAGGCGCGATCACGCTCACCCTGCGCCAGGAAAACGACGCCGTCGTGATCGTCGTGCAGGACGACGGGGCGGGACTGGATCTCGACAAGCTGCGCCAGCGCGGCGTCGAGAAAGGCCTGCTGGAAGCGGACGGCCAGCCGTCGGCGGCGGACGTGGCACAGCTCATATTCGCCTCCGGACTCTCGACTGCCGACAGTGTGACCGAGCTGGCGGGACGCGGCGTGGGCATGGACGTCGTGCACAGCGAGATCACCGCAGTCGGCGGCCGCGTCGAAATCGATACGTCAGCGGGCCTCGGCACGACGTTCACCGTGTACCTGCCGCTCACGCTCGCCGTCGCGCAAGCCGTGCTCGTGCGCAGCGGCGAGCAGATGTACGCCGTCGCCTCCGCCAGCGTTACCCAGGTGTTGCGCGTGAAGGCCGCCGAGCTCGGCAAGCTGTACGAACGCGGCACGGTGGAAGCCCAGGGGCAAAGCTATCCGTTGCACTACCTCGGACATCTGCTCGGCGCCGCAGAACACGCGCCCGTGCCGGACAGCTATAGCACCGTGCTGCTGCTGCGCAGCGGCAATCAGCGCACGGCGCTGCACGTGGACGAGCTCGTGCGCAATCAGGAGATCGTGATCAAGAACATCGGCCCGCAACTCGCGCGCACGTCGTGGATTGCAGGCGCGACGGTGCTGGGCGACGGTCGCATCGTGCTGATCATCAACCCGGTGCAGCTCGGTAGCCGCGCGGAAGCCGCGACGCAAGCCTCGCCCATCGTCGTTCCCGTCGCGCCCGCGGCGGTGGCGCCGACGGTCATGGTGGTGGACGACTCGCTTACCGTGCGCAAGATCACCAGTCGTCTGCTGGAACGCGAAGGCTACCGCGTACTCGCCGCCAAGGACGGCGTGGATGCATTGGAGCAGGTCAACCGCTCCCTCCCGGACATCATGCTCGTCGACATCGAGATGCCGCGCATGGACGGCTTCGATCTCACGCGCAACCTGCGCGGCGATCCGCGGACTGCCACCGTGCCTATCATCATCATCTCGTCGCGCACGGCGGACAAGCACCGCACCCACGCGTTCGAGCTCGGCGTGAACGACTTCATCGGCAAGCCCTACCAGGAAGCCGAGCTCCTCGCCCACATCCAGAAATATCTCGCACCCAAGGCCCGTCACCTGCATTGAGGAGGGCGTGGGGCGCGATAAGCCCGGCAGCGCTCCCCTGAGGCTTCAATCCACCGCGAGATAGGCGAGCGCAAGCGCCGCGGCGCCCACGCTTGCCGGAAGGCCGTAGCGCTCCAGCGGCGACACCGCGTCCCCGGCCACGACTTCGACCGGCACCTGCGTGATCTCTAGAACGCGGTTGGTGATCGAATCCTGCAGCATGCGCGTGAACGAGCTCTGCCGTGCGGTGCCGATCACGATCTGATCGACGCGCAGGCGCTGCGCCACGCGGTGTATCGTCTCCGCCTTGTCACCGAGCTCGACATGCACGGCATGCGGCACGCCGAACTGGTTGAGCAGCGCGCGCGTCGAGGCCAGCGCCTTCTCCGCCGCATCGCGGTGGTAGGCCGCGCGGGTGTTGCGATTCAGGAAACGCGCCACGTGCTGCGACAACGGCGTGCGCACATGCAGAACGTGCACTTCCAGCGCCGAGTCGCCCATATAGCGGTTGACGACGTGCCGGACGGCTTTGAGGGAGTTCGGAGAGCCGTCGACCGGGATCAGCACTTTCCACATGTTTGCACCTCCTTTCGTAGACCCCGCGCCGGCGGGCGCCAGCTCGGGCGTAACTTCGGCATCGACCAGATGAGCGATCACGCGCTCGCGCGCCTCCGCGTGCTTCCTGAGAAAACCCGCGCTCAGCACGCCGCCGATCACCAGCAGATGAGCGAGCACGGCAATCGCGCCGTGATCGGCGATGTAATCCTTGACCAGCGGCTCGCTCATCATCATCTTCACGGCGGTCCATGCGAGCACGCCCGAGCCGATGTAGACGATGATCGGATAGCGCTCGACGAATTTCAGTATGAGCTGGCTGCCCCCGATCACGATCGGTATGCTGATGAGCAATCCCGCCACCACGAGCAGAAAGCTGCCGTGCGCCGCGCCGGCCACCGCGAGCACGTTGTCCAGGCCCATCAGCGCATCGGCGACCACGATGGTCTTCATGGCGCCCCAGAAGTTGTGGGCGCCCTCCATCTCGTGGTTTTCGCCGCTGTCGTCCACCAGCAGCTTATAGGCGATCCAGATCAGCACCGCGCCGCCGGCGAGCAGCAGCCCCGGTATCTTGAGCAGCCAGACGACGACCAGCGTCATCGCGGTGCGCACGACGATCGCACCCAGCGTGCCCCACGCGACCGCCTTGAAGCGCAGCTTTTCCGGCAGATTGCGCGCGGCGAGAGCGATCACGATCGCATTGTCGCCGGCGAGCACGAGATCGATGATGACGATCGCGAGCAGCGCCGACAGGAATTGCGCAGAGAAGAGTTCCATAGCTTGAGTCCCCAGTCATGGCCCGTTGACTATCCCCGCCGGCGGCGCCCTGGCGACAGCCGCTGCCGACGAGGTCTCGCTTGCCGCCCGCTATTCCCGCGGACCGGCCGATGCAACCGGGGACTCGCTCCCGGGCTGACGGCTGCATCACTGGCGGTAAACCGCCTGAAGCTACTCCCCTCTCACGAGGAACCTGCGCCACCACGCTGCACGCTGCGGCGGCGGCGCGTTGTTTTCCGACCGCACGTAGCCATTATGGAAATGCGGCATGCCGATGTGAAATGATGTTATGCAATGGCTACTATGCGAATTCGTTAACGCCATTGCGTGTTTTAATGCATGCCATTCGATATCGTGATGAAAGCGACTGAGCGCTGTTTTCGGCCGTGGAATTGCAATCGTATTGCGCACGGCAGTCCACCATCCATTCGCCTATAGCATCGATGAATAACCGCGATGACGGAATCGTTGACGTCGGCACTCGGCTTTGGATAGACTGAATTTGCGTTTCAATGAAACGTTCCCTCCAAAGGGGAGTAGCTTGGGCGGTGTCTTCCGGCACTGCCACGGCAGAATCGTCAAGTCGAGACTCATCCTCTCCGGTTCTGTCGGCAACCTTAGCGTTGTAAGCGAGACCTTTGCCCTGACGGGTGTAGTGTGTGCGCCGGTCCGAGGTGAAGGCCGCCTGCTCATAGGACGCACCCGCGCCCTGCATGCGGAAGATCAATGCTTAGCAACGCGAGGTTCGCATGCCGCTCACCCCAATCAAGCGCTACCTGCGGCACGGCACGCTGTCCCAGCTGCGTGTCTTCGAAGCCGTCGCCCGCCTCGGGAGCTATACCCGTGCAGCCGAGGAATTGAACATGGCGCAGCCCACCGTCTCGGTACAGATCAAGAAGCTCACGGAGACGGTCGGCCTGCCGCTGCTCGAGCAGGTGGGCAAGCGTGTGCACATGACCGCGGCCGGGCAGGAGCTCCATCGCGCGTGCGGCGAGATCTTCGATGCGCTTGTGCGCGTGGAGCAGGCTTTCTCCAACCTGCGGGGGCTCAAGTCGGGCTCGCTGCGGGTCGCCGTGACGAGCACCGGCAAGTACCTGGCGCCGCGGCTGCTCGCCGCCTTCGTCAAGCGCTATCCCGGCATCGAGGTCGCGCTGCACGTCGGCTCGTGGCGCGAAGTGGTCGAGCGTATCGCCCACAACAGCGACGATCTCTTCATCCTCGGCAACCCGCCCGGCGACGCGGAGGTCGTCGTGCAGCGCATCTTGCCGAACCCCTTCTACGTCTACGCGCGCGCCGACCATCCGCTTGCGCAGCAGCACGCCATACCGTTCGAGGCGCTCGCGCGCGAGCCGATACTCATACGCGAGAGCGGCTCCGGCACGCGCCTGGTGACCGAGCGGGTGTTCGCGGCCCATGGCTGCAAGCCTCATGTGGTGATGGAAGTCGCGAGCGACGAAGGCATAAAGGAGGCGATACTGGCGGGTGCGGGCATTTCCATACTCTCGCAGCACGCGCTGGGCTTCGAGCCGCCGCGCCACCTGGTGATGCTCGACGTCGAAGGCTTTCCGATCGAGTCGCACTGGCACTTCGTCTATCCGATCGGGAAACAGACCTCGCCGCTCGCCCAGGCTTTTCTCGATTTCGTGCGGCGGCATGCGAAGGACATCATCGGCGATATCCCGGGTCAGCATGCGGATGCGAATCCGGCCGCTTCCGCGCTCGACGCGCGCCCGACTTCGGCGGTATGAATAAATAGCGGTCCCGCGGCCGGCCTATAATCGGGGGATACGACAGCATGGTCCTGTCGACTCCGGAGGCCGTATGGGGCATCCCCTCGAAGCGCCTTTGCTGTACGAGTGTGCGGCGGGCGTCGCCACGCTGACGCTCAACCGTCCGCAGCACTACAACGCCCTTTCGTCTGCGTTGCTCGATGCGCTGCACGAGCGGCTCGCCGCGATCGCCGGCGATCCGGCCGTACGCGTGGTCATCCTTGCAGGCGCGGGCAAAGCGTTTTGCGCCGGCCAGGATTTGAGGGAATTGCGCGCGCAACGGGACAGCGCTCAGGCGCAAGCCATCTTCCGGCGCTGCAGCGAGGTCATGTTGGCGCTGATCCGATTGCCGCAGCCCGTCATCGCGAGGGTGCACGGCGTTGCAGCCGCCGCAGGCTGCCAGCTCGTCGCGCAGTGCGACGTCGC
>Ga0255338_1002868_pt1 | contig 22888 bp, 22 predicted proteins | sample MeOH1_35cm_T4_19_FD_203715 | JGI IMG/M metagenome (GOLD analysis project Ga0255338, IMG submission 203715) | Sandy soil microbial communities from University of British Columbia, Vancouver, Canada - MeOH1_35cm_T4_195 | ecosystem: Engineered > Artificial ecosystem > Sand microcosm > Unclassified ...
TGGACGGCATCCAGACCAACGTACCGCTGCACCGCGAGCTGATGCTCGATGCCAACTTCGTCGAAGGCGGCACCAGCATCCACTATCTCGAGCATCGCCTGGCCCAGAAGACCGTGGCCAAGGGCGGCAAGATCTGAAGCCCGGCGCGGCCTGGTCCACTGCGTCAGGGAAAACGCCCCGGGTCGGCTGTGCATCGAGGTCGCAGGCCAGGCGCAAAGCGCAGCAATAGCTCGCTATTGCGAGCATCTGCAACGACGCATGCGGCCTTGAGGCGCAGTCGAACGGGGGGGCTTTGGGAATGACGCAGTGGACTGACAACAACGGATCGACAAGGATCGCCAGTGGCATTTCAGGAATGTGTGATTGAAATCGCACAGGACCAGGCCGAAGCCTGGTCCGACGCGCTGTTCGACCTCGGCGCGCTGTCGGTCTCGGTGGAAGACGCCGATGCCGACACGCCCGACGAGCAGCCGCTGTTCGGCGAGCCCGGGCTGGAACCCACCCGCCTGGCGTGGAACCGTTCGCGCGTGGTGGCGCTGTTCGACGACGCCACCGACCCCGCGCTGGCGGTGGCCGCCGCGGCCAACGCGCTCGGCGCCACCGAGGTGCCGGCCTACGCGCTGCGCCCGGTCGAGGACCAGGACTGGGTGCGCCTGACGCAATCCCAGTTCGCGCCGATCCGCATCGGCGAGCGCATCTGGGTGGTGCCGTCGTGGCACGAGGCGCCCGAGCCCGACGCCGTGGTGCTGGAGCTCGACCCGGGCCTGGCCTTCGGCACCGGCAGCCACCCGACCACGCGGCTGTGCATGCAGTGGCTCGAGCAGAACCTCGGGCCGGGCGAGTCGGTGCTCGACTACGGCTGCGGCTCGGGCATCCTCGCCATCGTGGCGAAGAAGCTCGGCGCCGGCGCCACGCTCGGCATCGACATCGACCCCAACGCGGTGGAAGCCTCGCGCCACAACGCCGAGCGCAACCGCGTCGAAGCCACCTTCGCGCTGCCGGAAAGCGTGTCCGAGGCCAGCTACGACCTGGTCGTGGCCAACATCCTGTCCAACCCGCTCAAGGTGATGGCCGCCATGCTGAGCGCGCGCGTGCGCCCGGGCGGCCGGCTGGTGCTGTCCGGCGTGCTCGAGCGGCAGGCCGACGACGTCGCCGCCGCCTATGCGCCCTGGCTCGCCATGTCGGTATGGCGCAGCGAGGAAGGCTGGGTGTGCCTGCACGGCACCCGCGGCGAAGGCGCCGGCGTCCCGCACTGAGCCCCGCCGATGGCCGCAGCCAAGCTCGTCACACGTTGCCCGGCCTGCCGCACCGCCTTCCGGCTGGTAGCCGACCAGTTGCGCCTGCGCCAGGGGCTGGTGCGCTGCGGCCAGTGCGACACCGTGTTCGACGCGCGCGAGCACCTGATCGAGCTGCCCGCGCCCGAGGCGGCCCCCGAGACCACCCCCGCGCCCGCACCGGACACGCCGGCAGCGCCACCCGCGCACGGCGAGCCACGCCATCGCGCCACGCACGAGAAGACCTTCGAGGACGCCCATGACGGCGGCCACGAAGGCGCCCATGAAGACACCCACGAAGCCGCGCATGCGCGCGCGACACGCGCCCCGCGCAAGCGCGCGCATGCCGGGCCGCATGCCGATCCACATCCCGCGCCGGATGCGCCCGCCGAGGCCGGGCACGACGCGCCGGCCGCCGTTCCGCCCTTTACCTCGCCCTTTATCCCGCCCTTCGACCCCGGCTACGACGTGCCGGCGCTCGACGCGCCCACCGTCATGCTGTACCAGACGCAGGCCGAGGCCGACCAGGCCGTGCAGGCGGCCGAGGCCGCCCGGCAGCAGGAACAGCATGCAGGCAGCGCCGCCGCGGAAGACGACGAACCGTCCGCGGTCTTCGTGCCCGGCGTGATCGAGCCGGAGCCGGACGAAGCCGCCACGCGCGAAGATGGCGATGCGCCGGCGCAGGCCGAGACCACGGCAGCCGGGTCCGCGGCCGAACCGCCCCGGGAGACGGAAGCGGTGGAAGCGGTGGAAGCGGTGAATGCGGCGGAAGCGACGGCAGCGACGGAAGCGGCCGAGACCACGGACACCGCCGAAGCCGCTCCGGCGCCCGCCGCCACGCCGTGGCCCACGCTGGACCCGAGGACGCTGTCCGACGACCTGCCGCCGTTCGCGCCCGCCGCCGCGCCCGAGGCCGCCGGCATTGCCCGCGCGGCGCAGGCGGACACGGCAGCGGCTGCGCAAGCCAGCGCATCGCTGCCGCCGGAAACCGGCAGCGACGACGCCACGCACGCGGCCGGCATCGCCGCCGACATCACGTCCGACACCGCGCTCGGCGTCACGTCCAGCATCACCGCGAGCGCCACGTCCGGCATGGCGCCCGCGCCTGAGGCCGCGGCGCCGCCCGCGCCCGCCGCGCCCGCCGAAACCGCCGCCATCCCGAGCGCGGGCGGCTACCTGCGCGCCGAAGCGCAGGATGATTTCCCCGAGATTCCCGCCGCCATCGCGCGCGAGCAGGCGGTGCGCCAGTGGACCAGCCAGAACGCGCCCGACGCGCCGGTGTTCGCGCCGGACTTCCTGCGCCACGCGCGCGAGCGCGATCCCGGCCCCGCGCGGCGCAGGCGGCGCCTGCAGAAGGCGGCCATCGGCGTGCTGGCGGTGGCGGCGCTGGCGCAGCTCGCCTTCCTCGCGCGCAGCCAGCTCGCCGGCCAGTTCCCGGTGCTGCGCCCGGCCTTCGAGGCGCTGTGCGCGCCGCTGCGCTGCGAGGTGGCGCCGTGGCGCGACATCGACGCGCTGCGCATCGAAAGCTCGCAGTTGCAGAAGCAGGACGAGGAATCCGACGCCTACCTGCTGGCCGTCACCATGCGCAACCAGAGCCGCGCCACGGTGGCGCTGCCCGCCATCGAGCTGGTCATGACCGACCTGCAGGACCAGCTCCTGCTGCGCAAGGTGCTGCAGCCGGCCGACTATCTCGAGCCCGCGCAGAAGGCGTTCGCCACGCTGGGCCTGCGCGCCGGCACGGAGCTGCCGGTTCGGGTACGATTCCGCACGCAGCAGGCGGCGGCCAACTACCGCGTGCTGATCTTCTACCCCTGAATTCCAGACGGGTCCGACGCCCGCCCCGGGCGTTCCCGTCGCGCCCCCGGGACCCGCACCGCGCGTGCGGGCCCACCATTCACACAGGAGCACATATGAGCAGCGTCACCCTCGGCGGCAACCCCATCGAAGTCGGCGGCAAGTTTCCGCAAGCCGGCGACAAGGCCCCTGCCTTCTCGCTGGTCGGCAAGGACCTGAAGGACGTCGCGCTGGCCGACTTCGCCGGCAAGCGCAAGGTGCTCAACATCGTCCCGAGCCTGGACACCCCGGTCTGCCAGACCTCGGCGCGCAAGTTCAACGAGGCCGCCAGCGGCCTGGCCAACACCGTGGTGCTGACCATCTCGGCCGACTTGCCGTTCGCGATGAGCCGCTTCTGCACCACCGAAGGCCTGGCCAACGTGGTGCCGCTGTCGCTGATGCGCGGCGCCGGCTTCAAGGACAGCTACGGCGTGGACATCAAGACCGGCCCGCTGGCCGGCGCGACCGCGCGCGCGGTGGTGGTGCTCGACGAGAACGACACCGTCAAGTACAGCGAGCTGGTGCCCGAGATCAAGAACGAGCCGAACTACGACGCCGCCCTGGCCGCGCTGAAGTAAGCGCCGCGCCCCGCGGTCCGGCCACCCGGTATCATGGGTGGCCTTTTTTTCGGCGGCCGCCGGCCAGCGCGCGCCGCCGGCCATCACCCGATCACCCGATTACCTGCATTTGGAGAGAGCATGTCCAGCCTGATCTGTGGCTCCGTCGCCTACGACACCATCATGACGTTCGAGGGGCGCTTCCGCGAACACATCCTGCCCGACCAGATCCACATGCTGAACGTGTCCTTCCTGGTGCCGGGCATGCGCCGCGAGTACGGCGGCTGCGCCGGCAACATCGCCTACACGCTCAAGCTGCTGGGCGGCGACCCGGTGGTCATGGCCACCGTGGGCGTGGACGCCGAGCCCTACCTGCAATACCTGCGCGAACTCGGCATCGGCACCGAGCACATCCGCACCCTGCCCGACACCTTCACCGCGCAGGCGATGATCACCACCGACCTGGACAACAACCAGATCACCGCCTTCCACCCGGGCGCGATGAACCAGTCGCAGCTCTCGCACGTGCAGGACGCGCTCAAGGGCGCCAACCCGCCGGCGCTGGGCATCGTCGCGCCGGACAGCCGCGAGGGCATGCTGCACCATGCGCGCCAGTTCGCCGACGCCGGCGTGCCGTTCATCTTCGACCTGGGCCAGGCCATGCCGCTGTTCAACGGCGAGGACCTGCGCCAGTTCGTTGAACTCGCCAGCTACGTCACGGTCAATGACTACGAAGCCCAGGTGCTGCTCTCGCGTACCGGCTGGACCAGCGAGCAGGTCGCCGCCCAGGTGCGCGCCTTCATCGTGACCCACGGCGAGAAAGGCGCGAGCGTCCACGCCGACCAGCGGCAGTACAATATTCCGGCCGTGCAGGCGGAGCGCGTGGTCGATCCGACCGGCTGCGGCGATGCCTTCCGCGGCGGACTGCTGTACGGCATCGAGCAGGGCCTCGACTGGGAAACCACCGGGCGCCTCGCCAGCCTGATGGGCTCCATCAAGATCGCGCACCAGGGTCCGCAGAACCACAAGCCGTCGCGCGACGAAATCGGCCAACGCTTCCAGTCGGCGTTCGGCTATCGCTACGAGTAACTTTTCCGGGATCGATCTCATGCATACCCTGATTCGCACCAGCGCCCTCGCGCTCGCCGCAGCCGCCACCCTCGTGGCCGGCTGCGCCTCGCAATCGAACTCCGCCAGCATCTACACGCCGGGCCAGGCGCAGCGCGAGCAGATCCTGCGCTTTGGCGTGGTCGAGAGCGTGCGCGAAGTGCTGATCCAGGGTGAGCAGACCGGCGCCGGCACCATCGCCGGCGGCGCGATCGGCGGCATCGCCGCGGGCAGCACCATCGGCAGCGGCGGCGGCTCGGTCGCGGCCGGCGTGCTCGGCGCCGTGCTCGGCGGCATCGCCGGCAGCGCGGCGGAAAACCGGATCAACCAGCGCCGTGGCCTGGAGATCACCGTCAAGCTCGACAACGGCGAGATGCGCGCGATCGTGCAGGACGCCGACGAAGCCTTCCGCCCGGGCGAGCGCGTGCGCCTGCTGTCCTCGGGCGGCACCACCCGCGTTACCCACTAGGAAGTTACCCTAGGACGATCCTGACGCCGTTGCGGGGCCCTGCCGCGGCGGCATACGGAGATCCACCAGCGGTCCACCTACGGGTCCACCAGCGGGTCCTCTGCGGGTTCACCCGCAGGCCCGCCAGGCCGCTCGCCGAGGCGCCGGCTCCCACACGGAGCGGCGCCTTTTTCATTGGCCCTGCGCCGCGCTGCGCCGGTCCGCGCGGGCATGAAAAAACCCGCCGGGCTTGCGCCGTCGGCGGGTTGGCAAGACTGGCGTCTTGCAGACCGGATACCGCGTATCCGGTCAGTGCGGCACGCGCTGCGTGCCTTGGGGATTCCCGCAGGAATCCGTCAGCGGCACGGCTTACGGACGGGTGCCCGTCGGGAACGGCCATGCAGCGGCCGGGTTCAGCACGGTCTTCGAGGTCGTTGCGGGCGCGGCAGCAGGCGCAGCGGCAGGCTTGGCAGCAGGCGCAGCCTTCTTGGCGGCAGCCTTCTTGGCCGGGGCCTTCTTGGCAGCAGCCTTCTTGGCCGGTGCGGCCTTCTTGGCGGCAGCAACCTTCTTGGCCGGCGCAGCCTTCTTGGCGGCAACCTTCTTGGCCGGTGCGGCCTTCTTCGCCACGACCTTCTTGGCAGCAGCCTTCTTGGCCGGTGCGGCCTTCTTCGCTACGACCTTCTTGGCGGCGACCTTCTTGGCCGGCGCTGCCTTCTTCGCTACGACCTTCTTGGCAGCAGCCTTCTTCGCCGGCGCAGCCTTCTTGGCCGGTGCAGCCTTCTTCGCCACGACCTTCTTGGCGGCGACCTTCTTCACTGCGGCCTTCTTGGCCGGGGCTGCTGCCTTCTTGGCAGCAGGCTTGGCGGCTTTCTTGGCCGCCGGTTTCTTCTTTGCAGTCGTTGCCATGGATAACTCCTTCACTAGAGAGTGAATATCGAATGACCTAAGTTGGCGACCCGACCGACCCGAGGCGCGATACAGCGCTGCGACCCCAATCGAGCGAGCGATTCATCGGCGCACGGCAACACTGCGTCCGCACGCTAATGAATTCGGTGGCAGGGGCACCGCGGCGCGCGGTGCGAATGTGGCCAAGCGGAGCCCGCAACCGGGCTTCTGACGCTTGCCGCGCCCTGGAATATTCGGTCTGCCCGCGCCATCCGCCGGATCGGCGCGCAGCATCAATAGAAGAGATATCGGCCGGCATTGCCGCGATGCGGGCTAGGCCACACGCACCACGGTCTGCATTCGTCTGGGGGTAGTTCGCCCATCCCGCTACTGGGCCAAAGGAGACTGCACGCGTTTTAGAAAACCAGTACGGCTTGGTCTGCGTCAAAGTTCTGGTGCTCCTGAGCTACCTGTCTCATTGCATCGAAGCGGGGGGCGCTTATCGTGGCGGAGCGCATCGCTCATCGTGAAGCATCGCGTCCGACATCATCGTTCGAGCTTGCTTCGATCCTGCCAACTACGACTACGACCACGGCCATGCAATGAAGTGAGACTCTTGTCAAGGCGAATCATAATTCGTTTGTTCGGCGATGTTAAGAAAAAAGTGCAAAAAAACACGCGCGCGCGCATGACAACTTCTTCGTCGCCATCGCAGCGCTTCGCCGGCCTGCGCTTCACCTGCGCGCGACGCGCTCTCGACGCGTTCCATCGCATGCGAAATCGCCTCGCGCGAGCCCGCTGACGCGACAAGAAAAGCGGCATCGCGAGAGCGCGGAACCCTTGCCGCGATGCTTCGGATTTTTCCTCGCGCACGTCGCCGCGCGCGCTGCCGGCGCGCATGCGCGGCCTCTTCACCGCCGCTGACGTCATCCCGGAAAGCCGCGCCGGCAAAGGCTTTGCGGGAAGCGGCAATGCGCTCGCGCAAGCGCGGCGCGCGAGCGCATCGGTGGCGCGCGCGTGCCACGCAACGTCGCGACGGCGCGCGACGAAGCATGCCGCGGCATCATGCGCTGCGCCTCGCCATCGCGTCTCGGCGCAGCGTCGGCGCACGCGCCGCGCGGGCACGCCGCGCGCTCGCTCGCACAGCGCGCGCAGTGATGCGTCGACGCAACGGTCTGCCCGTCTTCCTCGCGACGCGAGCACGACGAACCGGCTTCGCACATCGTCATGCGCAACGCGATTGGTGTCGGTCCGCGTCGGCGTGCATCGCTTCGTGTTCGTCTTGCCGCCGTCTTCCGCTCGCCTCGCATCCGCTGTGCCGTCGATGCGCGCCCGCCGATGAACGCATGCGCTCTCGCGACGCGAGCGCCGCCGCATCGATGCGGCCGGCGGGCGCCGCTCCGCATCCATCGGCATGCGTGCCGGCAACGGTCCGGCAACGGTCCGACTGCGCGCGGTCCGGCGCGATGTTCTCCGGCGTCGTCCGCGACGCGCGGCGAGCGATGCGGGCGCATGGTGCGACGAGCGCCCGCGAACGCGCCCGCGATGCCGGCGCGCGGCACGCTGCCCGCACTTGAAACGAACGCCTAGAGGATTGCTTCGGAGACCTGGAAAGGGCCGGTTTTGCTGCACGACAAAAGACCCCGGGCGCCAGCAACCGCACCGGTTTCCAGGCAGCGGCAAAGATCCGCCTGGTGCGTGCGCAAACGGCGCCCGCGCATTGCGGCTGGCGCCCTTCGCCAGTAGATTGGCGTGACCGTGCCGCGCGGTCGCGCGCACCAACCTGAGAGAGGAGAACCCGATGCACTTTTCTGCCCCCCGACGCACCGCGCGCGCCGCCGTCACGGCGGCCCGGCTCGCCGTGCTCGCCAGCGCGCTGCTGGCCAGCGCCGCGGCACTGGCCCAGGCCTCGCCCGCCGGCTCGTGGAAGACCATCGACGACGACACCGGCAAGCCGCGCGGCCTGGTGGAGATCACCGAGAGCAACGGCGTCTACAGCGGCAGGCTGGTCAAGAGCTTCGTCGACGCGGAAGGCAAGTCCAAGGTGTGCGACAAGTGCACCGACGCGCGCCGCGACCAGCCCATCATCGGCCTGACCATCATCACCGGCGTGCGCAAGACCGGCGACAACGAATGGGGCGGCGGCGAGATCCTCGACCCCGAGAACGGCAAGGTCTACAAGACCCGCATGTCGCTCGCGGACGACGGCAACAAGCTCAACGTGCGCGGCTTCATCGGCATCAGCCTGCTGGGCCGCACCCAGACCTGGGAGCGCGAGCACTAGCGCGCCGCCCGCGCGCGCCGGCACCCGTACCGGCACCCGCGCCGGTGCGCGCCATCGCCGCCGGCGGCCGGCATCCACGCCGCCTTTCCCGCGCCGCACTTGCGGCACTTCCCGCACCCGTCGTATCTCCCCCCCGCTTCGCGCCTCGCGCTTCGCTCTGCGCATCGCACCGCGCGAAGCGCGTCCACGACGCCGCCGCGAACGGCAGGCTGCACACCGCCGCGACACACCACACCACGCACCGCGCGCGCATCGCCGACAATCGCGGAGACGCCGCCGCGGGTCCGCCGGCGGGTTCAGCAAATTGACAGCTTTGCTGTTTATCATCGCTCGCAGGCCGGAGCTTGCCCGCGAGAAAAAAAGCCGGGCCACGACATCCGGCATCCGGCGCGGCCGAGCGCCGGCACCCATGCCAGAGCCGGTACCAGGATCGGTACCAAGACCAAGACCATTGGAGACAACCATGCGCATTTCCACCGCCAGCCGCGCGCTGGCCCTCGCCGCGCCCGCACTGTTCGCCACGAGCCTCGCCGCGCCCGCGCGCGCCGCCGATGCCTGGCCCACGCACGTCATCAAGTTCGTGGTGCCGTTCACCGCGGGCGGCGCCAACGATCTCGTGGCGCGCGCCGCCGCCGACGCGGTCGGCAAGCGGCTCGGCCAGACCGTGGTGATCGAGAACCGTCCCGGCGCCGGCGGCGTGGTCGGCGCGGACTACGTGGCCAAGGCCAAGCCGGACGGCTACACCTTCCTGGTGGGCGCCGTGGGCACCGTCACCAACAGCCTGATCCGCACCAAGATGCCCTACGCGCCGGACGACCTGATCCCCGTGTCGCTGGTCGCGGTGAGCCCCTCGGTGATCGTGGCCTCGCCCTCGCTGCCGGTGAACAACCTCAAGGAGCTGGTGGAGTACTCGAAGAAGCAGGGCGCGGCCGGCGCCAACTTCGCCACCGCGGGCAGCGGCAGCACGCCGCACTTCGTCGAGGAGATGCTCAAGGAGAAAGGCGCGGTGCTGACCGTGGTGCCGTACAAGAGCGGCTCGGAGAGCATCACCGCCGTGATCGGCGGCCAGGTCGCGGCCACCTCGGAAGCGAGCGTGGTGGTGCTGCCCAACATCAAGGCCGGCAAGCTCAAGGCGCTGGGCGCGACCTGGGACAAGCGCATGAGCGCGGCGCCCAACATCCCGACCACCGCCGAGCAGGGCATGCCGGAAGTGCGCATCGGGCACTGGGCCGGCATCTTCGCGCCCAAGGGCACCGACCCGGCCATCCTGAAGAAGATGAACGCCGAGATGAGCGCCGCCATGCAGACGCAGGAGACGCGCGACCGCCTGATCCCCAACGGCATCGAGCCCGCTGGCGGCTCGCAGGAGAGCTTCGTCGCCTTCATCAAGTCCGAGCGCGAACGGCTCGGACGGATCGCCAAGGCCGCCAATATGACGGCGGATTGAGAAAAATTTTTTTGCCGCCACCCGGGGCGGCGGCAAATGTCTGTACCAGGCCTGCTACATGCAGGTTTTTTTTTGTTTACGAATTGAGATGCAGGCGCCGCTTTGCAAGGCATTTGTGAGCTTGTGTAACTTCATGTAATGGCTTTGTCCTTGGATAAAGACATTGAGGCATGGCGACTAATGTCTGTGATGAAAAAGCAAAGCTGAATTGCAACGCTAATCATTCGCATTTATATTCCGGCTCGCCCAACCTTTTTGCCCCCGCCGTTGGCCGAACCACAGGCATGCAACTTCCGTCCGCTGCCAGCCAGCTCGCCCCCAATGGCCGTACCGGAACCGAGAAACGACATGACCCGCCGCACTCCGATCGCGACCGCGCTGCTCGCGCTCTTTGCCACTCCCGTTGTCACCCTGGCCCAGACGGCCCCGCCCGCTCCCGCCACTGGCCAGCCTCCGGCAACGCTCAGGGAAGTGGTGATACAGGGCGGCCGCGCCACCGATGACTACGGCGCGGTGAAGAACTCGGTCAGCAAGCTGCCCGAAGACCTGCGCGACGTCCCGCAATCGGTGACGGTGGTGAACAAGGCGCTGATCGACGCGCAGGGCGCCACCTCGCTGGCCGACGCGCTGCGCAACGTGCCGGGCATCACCATCGGCGGCGCCGAGGGCGGCCAGATCGGCAACAACATCAACCTCAACGGCTTCTCCGCGCGCACCGACATCTACCTCGACGGCTTCCGCGACCGCGGCCAGTACTACCGCGACGTCTTCGCGCTGGATTCGGTCGAAGTGCTGATGGGCCCGTCGTCGATGCTGTTCGGCCGCGGCTCGACCGGCGGCGTGATCAACCAGGTCACCAAGAAGCCGTCGCTCAAGGCCGCGACCACCGTGACCGGCTCGGTCACGACCAACGGCATGGTGCGCGCCACCGCCGACGTCAACACGCCGACCGGCGACACCTCCGCGTTCCGCATCTCGGCGATGGCGCAGGACGGCAAGCCCAGCACGCGCGACGAGATGCGCGCGATGGACTTCGGCATCGCGCCGTCGTGGAAGTACGGTATCGGCACCTCCACCGAGATCACCCTGTCCGCGCTGCTGCAGCACAACGAGGACATGCCCGACTACGGCCTGCCGGCCATCAACGGCCACCCGGTCAACGTCAACCGCAACACCTACTACGGCAACAACAACGACTACACGCGCCAGGACATCGTGGCGCTGTCCGCCGGCGTCGACCACAAGTTCTCGCCGAACCTGCGCCTGCGCAACCAGACCCAGTTCAACTACGTGGAGACCGACGCGCGCGAGACCGCGCCGCAGTCGGTCGGCTCGATCGCCAACGGCGTCTACACGCCGCTGACCACCACCAACCTGCCGCTGTCGGCGCTGTTCGTGCGCCAGCAGAGCCACGACCGCAACATCCGCGACTACTCGATCTTCAACCAGACCGAGCTGACCGCCAAGTTCGAGACCGGCTTCATCAAGCACACGCTGCTGACCGGCGTGGAAATCGGCCACGACGGCTACGACAACCAGGCCTACGCGCGCGGCAACCCCGCCGGCCCGTGCAAGGGCTTCGTCGCGTGCGTGCCGGTGATCGACCCGGTCTATCAGGACTCGCCGTCGAGCGCGATCACCACGCCGGGCAACCTGCAGGGCGCCTCGGCCAACACCATCGCCGTCTACGCCAACGACTCGATCGAGTTCACCAAGCAATGGAAGCTGGTGGCCGGCCTGCGCTATGACCGCTACATCGCCAGCATCAGCAACTCCATCAACTCGCAGAACACCGCCGGCAACACCGCGCTGGCCAATGCCCAGCAGACCGTCAACTTCACCAGCGTGCGGCTGGGCGGCATCTGGCAGCCGACCGAGGCGCAGTCCTACTATGTGTCGTACGGCACCTCGTTCAACCCGTCGCTGGAGCAACTGACCGGCACCGTCGGCCAGACCAACCTCGACCCGGAAAAGAACAAGTCGTACGAGGCCGGCGGCAAGTGGGACCTGGCCGGCGGCGACCTGTCGCTGACCTCGGCTATCTTCCGCATCACCAAGGACAACGCGCGCAGCCAGATCGACGCCACCACCTACGCGCTGACCGGCAAGATCCAGGTCGACGGCGTGCGCTTCGGCGCCACCGGCCGCATCACGCCGAAGTGGCAGGTCTTCGCCGGCTACACCTACCTCAACGCGGTGATCGAGAACGGCATCGCCTCGGGCACGCAGGGCAAGATCCCAGGCAACACGCCCAAGCACACCGCCACGGCGTGGACCAGCTACAACATCCTGCCGAGCTGGGAAGTCGGCGGCGGCGCCTTCTATATGTCGCAGCGCTACGCCAACAACACCGACACCACCCAGGTCGGCGGCTTCGTGCGCTGGGACGGCATGGTGGCCTACCACCAGCCCAAGTACGACGTGCGCCTGAACCTGTTCAACATCTTCGACAAGAAGTACTACGACGCGCTGATCCAGTCCGACGGCGGCCGCTCGGTGCCGGGCACCGGCCGCACCGCCATGCTGTCGTTCACCTATCGCATGTAAGCGCAGCCATGCGCTGAGGTAAAGTGGCGTGACGTCCAGTCACGCCACGCGGCGCCGCCTTCTCCGGCGGCGCCCGCGCACCACCCTGCCGAGATCGCCATGCTTGTCTGCATTCCCAAGGTCCTCAACGCGGAGCAGCTCGCCATGCTGCGCCAGCAGCTCGATTCGGCCGGCGAGGCCTGGGTCGACGGCCGCGTCACCGCCGGCTACTCCGGCGCTCCCGTCAAGTTCAACCAGCAGATCGACGAGCGCTCCGAGACGGCCGCGCAGTGCCAGCAGCTGATCCTCGCCATGCTGGAGCGCAACCCGCTGTTCATCAGCGCGGCGCTGCCCAATATCGTCTACCCGCCGATGTTCAACCGCTACGGCGAGGGCATGACGTTCGGCGCCCACGTGGACGGCAGCGTGCGCATCCACCCGCACAACGGCCGCAAGCTGCGCACCGACATCTCCGCCACGCTGTTCCTGAGCGACCCGGCCAGCTACGACGGCGGCGAGCTGCAGGTCGAGGACACCTACGGCGTGCACAGCGTCAAGCTCGAGGCCGGCGACATGGTGGTCTACCCGGCCACCAGCCTGCACCAGGTCACGCCCATCACGCGCGGCGTGCGCGTGGCCAGCTTCTTCTGGATCCAGAGCCTGATCCGCGACGACGCGCAGCGCGCGCTGCTGTTCGATCTCGACAACGCGATCCAGAAGCTGAACCAGACCGGCGCCGACGAAGGCGCGCGGCGCTCGCTGGTGGGCTGCTACCACAACCTGCTGCGCCAGTGGTCCGAGACCTGACCGCGCGCGCGTAGCGCCGCACCACCACTCAGGCGAACTGCTCGGCCAGCGCGGCGCGCACCTGCCCCACCAGCGGCGCCTCGCCGGCGCGCGCGGGCAGCAGGAAGAATTCGGCCGCCGGCAGCGCCGGCAGCCGCAGCCGGGCGGCGGTGGCGGCGTCGATGCGCGCCACGCCGGGGCCGATGGCGGACTCGTTCAGGCACGACAGGCCCAGGCCCGCCGCCAGCGCCAGTTGCAGCCCGGCCACGCCCGAGGCGGAATGCGCCACCACGTAGTCGAGCCGGCGCCGCCGCAGCATCTGCACCACGTACTGGTGCAGCGAACAGGTATCGGGCAGCAGCACCAGCGGCAGCGGCGCGTCCAGCGCGCCGCTCTCGCCCGGCGCCGCCACCCAGGCCAGCGCCTCGCGGCGCAGCACCGCGCCGCGCTCGCCGCGGCCGGCCGCCGCAGCCTTGCGCGCGCCCGGCAGCCGCATCGACAAACCGATGTCGAACGCATCGCTCTGCGCGCCGGCCTCGATCATGCCGCTCTTCATCACGGTCACGTGCAGCCGCAGGCGGGGATAGCGCTCGCGCAGCCGGCGCAGCATGCCGGCGATCTCGCCGGGCCGGAAGTAGTCGGTCACGGCCAGCCGCAGCTCGCCGTCGAGCGTATGGCCGCGCAGGTCCTGCAAGGCCAGCTCGGACAGCGCCAGGATGCGGCGCGCGTGCGCCAGCAGGCGCAGGCCGGCCGGCGTCGGCGCCGCGCCCTGCTTGCCGCGCACCAGCAGCGGCACGCCGGCGCGCTCCTCGAGCTTGCGCAACTGCTCGCTGACCGACGACTGCGACAGGAACAGCCGCGGCGCCGCCGCGGACAGGCTGCCGGCGTCCGCCACCGTGACGAAGGTGCGTAGTTGATCGAGTTCCAGCGCGCGCATGGCGGCCTCCCGCGGGTTTCGCATATTTCGGTATTGACGATGGATGGTATCGCAAATTCCCGTTTTTCCGATGGCACGCCAAACCCTAGACTGGCATCTCCGGCAGCCCCGTCCCGGGGCCGCCTCCCAGACCCTAGGAGCCAGCCATGCCCCACATCAACCTGCAGATCTCCGGCAAGCCCGATGCCGCCCTCACCCGCCGCGCCGCCGCCGCCGTGGCCGACGTCACCCGCCGCGTGCTCGGCAAGAAACCCGAGGTGATCGCCGTGGCCGTGCAGTACGTGGACCACGACGCCTGGATCATCGGCGGCGCGCCGCTGTCGGAGCAGGGGCGCAACGCCTTCCACCTCGACATCAGCGTGACCGACGAGACCAACACCAAGGCGGAGAAGGCGCAATTCCTGCGCGAGGCGTTCGAGGCCCTGGCCGAGCTGGTCGGCAACGTGCACCCGGTCTCGTACATCCACGTGATCGACGCGCGCGCGGCCACCTACGGCTACGGCGGCCTGACCCAGGAATACCGCTACCATCACGGTTGAGCCCGGTTGACCCGGCCAGGCCCGGGCGGCGCGCCTTGTGCATCGCGCCGTCCTTGGCTAGTGTGGGTGGGTAGGCCGGGCGGCGGCGCGTGCCTGCCTGCCCTGTCGCCGCCGCCGCCGCCGACCGCTGTCCACCGACCGTCACACACGACCCGAGACACCGCATGAAAACCGTGAATCTGCCCGGCGGCGAAACCGTTCCCGCGCTGGGCATGGGCACCTGGAACATGGGCGAGAAGCCGGCCGCGCGCGCGGAGGAACTCGCCACCCTGCGGCTCGGGCTGGACCTCGGCCTGCGCCTGATCGACACCGCCGAGATGTATGGCGAAGGCCGCTCGGAAGCGCTGGTCGGCGAGGCCATCGCCGGGCGCCGCGACGAGGTCTTCCTGGTCAGCAAGGTCTATCCGCACAACGCTGGCCGCAAGGACGCGGTGGCGGCCTGCGAGCGCAGCCTGCGCCGGCTCGGCACCGACCGCATCGACCTCTACCTGCTGCACTGGCGCGGCGGCGTGCCGCTGGCGGAGACCGTGGCCGCCTTCCAGGCGCTGCGGCAGGCCGGCAAGATCCGCCATTTCGGCGTCAGCAACCTCGACCTCGGCGACATGGAAGCGCTGTGGCGCGTGCCCGGCGGCGAGCAGACGGCGGTCAACCAGCTGCTCTACAACCTCACGCGGCGCGGCATCGAGTGGGACCTGCTGCCCTGGCTGCGGCGCCACCACGTGCCGCTGATGGCCTACTCGCCGGTCGAGCAGGCGGCGCTGCTGCGCAACCCGCGCCTGGCCCGCTTCGCCGAGCAGCACGGCATGAGCCCGGCCCAGGCCGCGCTGGCCTGGCTGCTGGCGCGCGACGACGTCATCGCCATCCCCAAGACCAGCCACCGCGAACGCCTGCGCGAGAACCACGGCGCGCTGGCGCGGCGGCTCTCGCCGGCGCAGCTGGCCGAGCTCGACGCCGCCTTCCCGCCGCCGCGCGGCCCGCGCCCGCTGGAAATGCTCTGATCCCCGGCGCGGCAGCCCGCGCCGCCTTCGCGCCAGCCAAGGAAGCCGCCATGCCCATCGACTACGACGCCATCATCATCGGCTCCGGCCAGGCCGGCCCCTCGCTCGCCGCGCGCCTGGCCGCGGCCGGGCGCAAGGTGGCCGTGATCGAGCGCCGGGCCTTCGGCGGCACCTGCGTCAACGACGGCTGCACCCCGACCAAGGCGATGGTGGCCAGCGCATATGCCGCCCACCTGGCGCGGCGCGGCGCCGATTTCGGCGTGGCCGTGGGCGGCCCGGTCGCGGTCGACATGGCGCGCGTCAAGGCGCGCAAGGACGGCATCGTCGCCCGCTCCAGCCACGGCGTGGAGGCCTGGATGCGCGGCCTGGAAAACGTCGCCGTCCATCTCGGCCACGCGCGCTTCGAGGGTCCCGACACCGTGCGCGTGGGCGAAGCCGTGCTGCGCGCGGAGCAGATCTTCATCAACGTGGGCGGGCGCGCCTCGGCCCCGCCGATGCCGGGGCTGGACCAGGTGGACTACCTCACCAACACCAGCATGATGCGGCTGGACGAACTGCCCGCGCACCTGCTGGTGGTGGGCGGCAGCTATATCGGGCTGGAGTTCGGCCAGATGTTCCGCCGTTTCGGCAGCGAAGTCACCATCGTGGAGCGCGGCCCGCGCCTGATCCCGCGCGAGGACGCGGACGTGTCGGAGGCGGTGCGCGGCATCCTCGCCGCCGAGGGCATCGGCCTGCGCCTGGACGCCGAATGCATCGCGCTGGCGCGGCGCGGCGAGCAGGTGGCGGTGACAATGGCCTGCGCGGACGGCGCGCCGGAGGTGGTGGGCTCCCACGTGCTGCTGGCCGTGGGCCGCCGCCCCAACACCGACGACCTGGGCCTGGAGCGCGCCGGCGTGGCCACCGACGCGCACGGCTACATCGAGGTGGACGACCAGTTGCGCACCAGCGTGCCGGGCATCTGGGCGCTGGGCGACTGCAACGGGCGCGGCGCCTTCACCCATACCGCCTACAACGACTTCGAGATCGTCGCCGCCAACCTGCTGGACGCGGCGCCCGGCGCGGCGCCGCGCACCGTGGGCGAGCGCATTGCGTGCTACGCGCTCTACACCGACCCGCCGCTGGGCCGCGCCGGCATGACCGAGCAGCAGGCGCGCACGTCCGGCCGCCGCGTGCTGGTGGGCATGCGCCCGATGACGCGCGTGGCCCGCGCCGTGGAGAAAGGCGAGACGCAGGGCTTCATGAAGATCCTGGTCGATGCCGACAGCCGCGAAATCCTGGGCGCGGCGGTGCTGGGCGTGGGCGGCGACGAGGTCATCCACGGCGTGCTCGACACCATGTACGCGCGCGCGCCCTACACCGTGCTGCAGCGCGCCGTGCATGTCCATCCCACGGTGTCCGAGCTGGTGCCGACCATGCTCGGCGAACTGCGCCCGCTGGCGCCGGCGGCCTGAAGGCGGTGGACCAAGGCTAACGTGTCGCTGGCGAGTGGTGATGCCGGACAGGCGCCGGCGGCGGCTCAGCGGCGCGGCGCCGGCGCCGCGCGCTCGCCCAGGTAGACCAGCAGCAGCTCGGCGGCGGTCATGCGCCGCTGCCGCGCCTCGCGGCCGATGGCGCGCTCGAGCTCGTCGCGCTGGAAGGCCTCCACGCTCATGCCGGCCGCGCGCGCGTGGCGCTCGGTGATGGCCTTGAGCAGCGACACCACCTCCGGGTTGTCGGCGAGGAAGCGCTCGTGGGCAAGCTGGAGGCGTTCGGGAGAGAGAGTCATCGGCAATGGCCGCAATGGCCGCAATGGAGTGAGGAAGGCATGCCCGCGCATTACACCACAGCGGCGGCGCGCCGGCCGCGGCTAGCGCAGGCCGGCGTTGTAGCGCTCCCGCTCGACATAGCGGACCAGGTAGGCGCGGGTCTTGGCCTCGGTGTCGCGGGCGAGGCGGTCGGCGGCCTGGCGCGCGCTGTCGTGGCCGTGCGAGGACACCATCTGCGCATCGAGGTAGTCGCGGAACGCGCCGCGCATGGCGTCGAGCCCGGGCTGGCACGCCTTGAGCGCGGCGCCGGCCAGGTCCTGCGGCGAGCCGCGGCCGGGCAGGCCGGCGTCGGCCTGTTCCCGCGCGCAGTTGGTGTAGTCCGCGCGCAGTGACTGCCACTGCGCATTGGCCTGCTCCTGGGCCTGGGGATCGGCTGCGGGCGGGCGCGAAGCGCAGGCGGCGGCCAGCAGGGTGACGGGGATGAGGGCGAGAACGGATTTCATGCTTCATGGACCGGCGCGGCGCCGCGGGGTTCCTGCCCGCGCGGACAGGCGGCGGATGGATGGCGGGCAGGCGGCGAACGGGCCGCAAACTGCCGCACGCGGCCGCCGCTTTGTAGGACGGTCCCGCCGCAAATTGCAGTTTCGTCCTACACCGCTTGCGCCGCTTGCCTTGTATATTTCTCCAGAAACGCAGAGGTTTGGACGGCACGCCGGGAAAAGCCAACGCCGCATGTTCGTGCGCGATTCACATTTCTACAAGTGCCGATTACGCCTATCCTTGAGCACGGGGAGTGCGCGGTTCGCTCCGGGGTATGGACGCAGTGTGAGGTAAAACAATCAGGAGAGTGAGTATGGAACGCAGATCGTTTCTGACGGCTGGGGCAGGACTGATAGTGGCTTCTTCGGGCTTGCTGGGCGCCTGCACCACCACGCCGAGCGCGCCCACCGACAAGGCGGCCAAGCGCCGCGAGATCGATGGCGGCGTGGATGGCGCCCTCAACAAGCTGTACGCCACGGCGGGCAGCTCGCGCCAGCTCGCCAACCGCGCGCGCGGCATCCTGGTGTTCCCCAACACGCTGTCGGCCGGCTTCGTGATCGGCGGCGAGTACGGCGACGGCGCGCTGCGCACGGGCGGCGCCACGCGCGGCTACTACCGCATCATCTCGGGTTCGGTGGGCTGGCAGATCGGCGCGCAGTCCAAGGCCATCATCCTGATGTTCATGACCCAGGACGCGCTCGACAAGTTCGTCAACAGCAGCGGCTGGACCGTGGGCGGCGACGCCACCGTGGCGCTGGCCACCATCGGCGCCAACGGCACCATCGACACCAACACCGCCCAGCAGCCGATCGTCGGCTTCGTCGTGACCAACGCCGGCCTGATGGCGGGCCTGTCACTGGAAGGCTCGAAGATCAGCAAGCTCGACATCTGAGCCTGCGGCGCGGACGGGGCCGGGCTGCCACAGGGCAGCCCGGCCCCTTTGCTTTCCTGCGCGCCGCTTCCGCATTGCCCCGCGGCGTCCCGCGCGGGCGCTTCACGCATTGTTACCGCATCGGTCACGCTAACCGGCTAGAATCGGTCCCTTTGGCCGAATTCCCATGTGGTTCAAGAACCTCCAGTTGCATCGCCTGTCCGCGCCGTGGACCCTTGCCGCCGACGAAGTCGAAGCCGGCCTCGCGCGCCACGCCTTCTTCCCGGGCACCAGCCTGGAAATGCAGACCCAGGGCTGGGCCTCGCCGCGTGAAAACGGCGCGCTGGTTCACCTGGTCGGCAAGCAGATGCTGCTGACCCTGCGCACCGAGAAGAAGCTCCTGCCCACCACCGTGGTCAACCAGGTCACCAAGGCGCGCGCCGCCGAGATCGAGGAGCAGCAGGGCTTCAAGCCCGGCCGCAAGCAGATGCGCGAGCTCAAGGAACAAGTCACCGAGGAACTGCTGCCGCGCGCCTTCAGCATCCGCCGCGACACGCGCGTGTGGATCGACCCGGTCAACGGCTGGCTGGCCATCGACGCCGCCGCCCCGGCCAAGGCCGACGAAGTGCGCAGCCTGCTGTTCAAGTCGATCGACCCGCTGCCGCTGGAAACGCTGCAGGTCAACCTGTCGCCGGTGGCCGCCATGACCGAGTGGCTGTCCAGCGACACGGCGCCGGCCGGCTTCACCGTGGACCAGGAGATCGAGCTGCAGTCCAGCGCCGAGAGCAAGGCCACCGTGCGCTACGTGCGCCACCCGCTCGACCCCGAGGACCTGCGCCGCCACATCGCCGCCGGCAAGCGCTGCACGCGCCTGGCGATGACCTGGAACGACCGCGTCTCCTTCGTGCTGACCGAATCGCTGGCGGTCAAGCGCGTGGCCCCGCTGGACGTCATCAAGGAGCAGGCCGATCCGAGCGCGCGCGACGAGGACGAGCGCTTCGACGGCGACTTCGCCATGATGGCGGGCGAGCTGGCCGGCCTGCTGGCCGACCTGACCGCGGCGCTCGGCGGCGAGCGCAAGGCGGGCGAGGCCGCCGGCAGCGAGCGCAAGGCCGCCTGAGGCGACGATCCGCCGGCGCGCGGCGCGGCAATGCCGCACGCGCGGCCGTCCGGGAAACCGCGGGGAAGCTCGGCGCGGGAAAGCTCGGGAAAGCGCGGCTCAGCCGGCCCCGAGGTGCGCGGCCAGGTAGTCGATCAGCACGCGCACCTTGGGCGGCAGGAAGCGGTTGGGCGGATACAGCAGCCACACCGGCCCGACGTAGGCGCGCGCCTGCAACTCCCAGTCGGCCAGCACACGCACCAGCGTGCCGTCGCGCAGCGCCCCGGCGGCGGCGAACTCCGGCAGCGCGGCGATGCCCAGGTCCTGCTGGGCGGCCTCCAGCCGCGCGCCGGCATGGTTGGCGATATAGCGCCCCCTCACCTCCACCGCATGGACCTGCCCGTCGCGGCGCAGGCGCCAGCGGTTGTCGTCGGCGGTCTCGCCGAGATAAAGGCAGTCGTGCCGCGCCAGCTCGCGCGGATGCGCGGGCGTGCCGCGCGCGCGCAGGTAGGCCGGCGACGCGCACAGCACCCAGCGCACCGCGCCGAGCCGCCGCCCCGCCAGCCCGGGCGGCGGCTGCCCGGTCAGCCGGATCACCAGGTCGAGGTCGTGCTCGAGCGGATCGACCTCGTGGTCGGTGAACACCAGCCGCAGGTCGATGCCGTCGTGCGCGCGCAGGAAGCCCGGCACGAGCGGGTGGATCACCGTCTTGGCGAACGCGGTCGGCGCGCTCACGCTGACCGTGCCCTGCGGCCGCGCCGCCAGCTGGCCGGCGGCATCCACGGCGCCGGAGGCCGCGCTCACCATGTCGCGGCAATGGCGGTACACCTGCGCGCCCGACTCCGTCATGCGCAGCTTGCGCGTGGAGCGCTCCAGCAGGCGCGTGGCCAGCGCCTCCTCCAGCCGCTTGATCTGGCGGCTCACCGTCGACGGCGTGCTGCCCAGCTGGCGCGCGGCGAGCGAGAAATTGCCGGCGTCCACCACGCGCGCGAACACCGCCATGTCGGGCAGCAGGGCAAGGAAATCGGTCGGGTTCATCGGCACTCCGGCGCGGCGGCGGTGGCGGGCGGGTAGCGCCCGGATCTGTGCATCGGCGACATGAAAGCTGTGCACGCAGACCCGATTATCAGCGCCCGCGCAAAGCCAGACAATGTCTCTTCCGCCCTTCACGCCATCCCGGAACCGACCATGCCCACTCCGACCTCCTCCAGACGCCTGCTGATGCTGTCCGACCTCATGCTGCTTGCCGTCGCCATCGTGTGGGGCAGCAGCTACGGCGTGGTCAAGGGCGCGCTGGCCTTCTACCCGGTGCTGGGACTGCTGGCCCTGCGCTTCGGCATCACCTTCGTGCTGCTCAGCCCGGCGCTGGCCGCGCTGCGCCACGCCGACCGCGCCGCCCTGCGCGGCGTGCTCGGCACCGGCGTGCTGCTGCTCGGCATCTTCCTGTGCGAGACCTTCGGCGTGCTGCTCACGCGCGCGGCCAACGCGGCCTTCCTCATCAGCCTGTGCGTGGTGCTCACGCCGCTGGTGGAATGGCTGCTGCTCAAGCGCCGCCCGGCGCGCCTCGAATGGGCCGCGGTGGCGCTCTCGCTGGCGGGCGCCTGGCTGCTGGCCGGCGACGGCGCGCTCGCCTTCAATCCCGGCGACGCGCTGATCCTGGCCGCCGCGGCGCTGCGCGCGCTGATCGTCTGCGCGACCAAGCGCGTCATGCGCGCCGCGCCGCTGCCGGCGCTGACGGTGACCGCGGTGCAGTCCGGCGTGGTGGCCGGCGGCAGCGCCGCGGTGGCGCTGGCGCTGATGCCGGCGCAGTGGCAGCCGCTGCCCGCGCTGGCCGGCCACGGCGCGTTCTGGGGCAGCGTGATCTACCTGGTGCTGGCCTGCACGCTGTTCGCCTTCTTCGCGCAGAACTACGCCATCCGGCGCAGCAGCCCCACGCGCGTGGCGCTGCTGATGGGCAGCGAGCCGGCCTTCGGCGCGCTGTTCGCCAGCCTCTGGCTGGGCGAGCGGATTTCCGCCACGGCCTGGGCCGGCGGCGGGCTGATCGTGGCGGCGTCGCTGCTGGCGACGGTGCGGTTCGGCAAGGCGGAGCCCGCGCTCGCCGCGCCGCCGGCACAGGCCTGAGCGCCATCGGCTAAGCTTGCCGCTACCACCGGCCAGGAGACGCCAGCATGACGATGACCGAGCAATATGCCGCGCACGAACCCGCGCGCGCCGAGATCGACGCCTTCCGCGGCCCCGCGCTGATCGAGTTCGGCGCGCCCTGGTGCGGCTACTGCCTGCGCGCCCAGCCGCACCTGGCGCGCGCGCTGCAGGCCTACCCCGGCGTGCGCCACGTCAAGATCGAGGACGGCAGCGGCCGGCCGCTGGGGCGCTCGTTCCGCGTCAGGCTGTGGCCCACGCTGGTGTTCCTGCGCGACGGCGCGGAAGTGGCGCGGCTGGTGCGCCCGGACGGCGCCGAGGCCATCGAGAAGGCGCTGCGGCAGATCGGCGGCTGACGGCCGCGCGCGGCCGGCGCGGACAAAAAAACCCCGCATGCCACAGGCATGCGGGGCTTGTCGGCAGTTGCCGGGCGACGGCCCGGCAGCGCCTCAGTCCCAGCTCAGCGCGCCGCCGGTCTGGTACTCGATCACGCGCGTCTCGAAGAAGTTGCGTTCCTTCTTCAGGTCGATCATCTCGCTCATCCACGGGAACGGGTTTTCCTCGTTCGGGAACATCTGCTCCAGGCCGATCTGCTGGCAGCGGCGGTTGCAGATGAAGCGCAGGTAGCCCTTGAACATCGGCGCATTCAGGCCCAGCACGCCGCGCGGCATGGTGTCCTCGGCGTAGCGGTATTCCAGGTCCACGGCCTTCTTGAACAGTTCGGTGAGCTCGGCCTTGAACTCGGCGGTCCACAGGTGCGGGTTCTCGAGCTTGATCTGGTTGATCAGATCGATACCGAAATTGCAGTGCAGCGACTCGTCGCGCAGGATGTACTGGTACTGCTCGGCGGCGCCGGTCATCTTGTTCTGGCGG